>Ga0073928_10003544_pt1 | contig 24495 bp, 17 predicted proteins | sample PaiPotPPA55metaG_FD_76969 | JGI IMG/M metagenome (GOLD analysis project Ga0073928, IMG submission 76969) | Iron sulfur acid spring bacterial and archeal communities from Banff, Canada, to study Microbial Dark Matter (Phase II) - Paint Pots PPA... ...
ATAAATTATTTGCGGACTTCGCGCCCCAAGATGCCCATCCTTTACTCTAAGGACGAAAAGTTCCCAGTCCCCGGATTCAAAGTCTTGAGGCAAAGTGCCCAGGACAAAGCCACCGTAATCGGTGCCGGCGTCACACTTCACGAAGCGCTGAAAGCCGCGGACCAATTGAAGTCTCAAGGAATCGCGATCCGAGTGATTGACCTTTACTGCGTAAAACCACTCGACGGCAAAGCCATCGCCGAGCAGATCAGCGCCACCGGCGGCCGTTTAATTACGGCGGAAGATCACTGGCCGGAGGGCGGCCTCGGCGAGGCCGTGCTTACGGCGCTGGCCGGAGCGGGCGTTTCACCGTCAAAGTTCAAACTCCTCGCGGTGACCGGCATGCCGCACTCAGGAAAACCGGAAGAGTTGGTGGACGCGTTCGGAATCTCCGCGCGACATATCGCCCAAGCCGTCCGCGCTATCTCATAGCCGCGGAACCGACTCACAACAATCGTTTTCGGTCCGTGAATGCGGGCCGATCGATAATTGAAAATTCAACGAAAGATAAAGAGGAACCGCGTGGCAGAAAAGCTAGTGATGGTAGGAGTGCTTCCCGAAGTGGTCGTGCTCGACGCCGGAGAGCAGGTCGAATGGTTGTCTAACGCCGGGAATATTAAAATTGAATTCGACCCCCAGCGAAGCCCGTTTTCGTCGAACGTCTTCCAGGCGCCCCCTGGCGTCCGCTTGCAGAGCGGAGCCATCCGTCCTGGCCTTAACCCCGGGTCCTATCGCTACAAGCTATCGCTGGGCGACGCCATCATTGCCAACTGCGAAGTCCTCATCCGAGCGAAGTGAATCTTGATTGTGAGCGACTCCTTCCAATTCGATCAGCGCGGGCGGAAAATCCTCAGAATCATGTCATCACCGATGTGATGCGGCGAAGGTCCGCGATTCACGGATGTTGTGGAATTGGATGTGCGGCGGAGCTTCGGAGCTTAGTCGCCGGCGGCAGCGAGCGAAACGCGCTCCTGCGATACTGAATCGGCCAGCACGCGGCGTATCGGTGCCAACATGGATGCCGGCACGGGCCGCTCGCGGCTCACATTGACTTCGGCAACTTTTCGAGGGTATTCCCTGCGGCGATCGAGCCACAAACCGAGATCTTTTAAAAGATCTCCCGCGACGCCAGGGTCGTCTGAACGCTCCACACCCCAGAACCTCAGCCGCTCTTCATTTTTCTGGAGCAGCTGCAGCGCTTCCTCCAGCTTCTTCATGGCAGCATTGAAGGATGACGCTAGAAAATAGACTGGCAGCGACCATCCGCCACGCCCAAAGTACGCGCGAACGCGGACGTTGTACTTCCCGTTCTGATTCTTTTCCATAGCGCACAGATATTCATTTCCGGCTGATGTGGTCTTGGTATGCATCCTGGTCCCCAGTTTTTCCGCCCTAGCCCCGAAGTCAATTGTCTTCGGGTTCTGGCGGCGGTTCTTTCCCAACGCGAGTGCTGCCGCAAGCCTGCTTGCCTTTGACCGTTTTTCCGGCATCGGAATGCTCCTTTTTGATGGCGCTCAGTTGATTGGTGACCGGGCAAGGTTGGGAAGATTCTCGCCCTAGGTCAGAATCCCGCTGGCGACGGGGCAGGCTCTGCGGATGCACACCATTTTATAGAAGCCGCGGGCGGGAGGCAAGAAGTCGCCGCGGTAAATTGTTAAGTTACCTATTTATAATAACTTAAGGGATGTTTTTGTGTGCTTTAAGAGGTCAGTGACCGGTGAAGGCTTCGGTAAATCTAGCGTCGGAACCGACGAGACCTTATGCTGCTCGACGAAGTGCACGGATCTAGCTTGTACGCGACAAACGCTTCATGGCGTCGGCGTTGATGTTCAACTTTCCTTCTTTTTTCAGCCGGTCTTCCAGCGCGGTGCGAAAAGCGTCGAAGGCAGCGGCCTGTTTGGCTTGCGTGAGTTGCTGCTTAATCTGTTCGCTCTGCGCAGCGAGATCTTCTGGGTTGACAGGCTGATGGGAGACGACGCGGTAAACCAGCCAGTTGCCACCCACCTGAGCTGTCGGGCTGGATTGGCCAACTGGCATGCCAAACGCAGCTTCCAGAAGCTTCGCGGACCCGACGTCCTGAACCGAGCCGTTGCGCGCGAAGGCAGCCGGCGTGACCACCGTGAGGCCCAATGCTTTGGCTGCCTGATCAAAAGCTTCGCCGGACTGCACTCGCTTGGCGAGCTCGTCGGCTTTTGTCCTAGCCAGCTCGATGGACTTTTCCTGCTGGTAATCCGCCAGAACTTTGTCGTGAACCTCGGCAAGGCTTCCCTGATGCGCGGGCTGGATGTCTTTCGGGGTCAAAATCACGTATCCCTGCGGGACTTGAAACGGCTGGCTTAGCTCGCCGGGACGCAACTGGAAGAGGACCTGGTGCAGTTCCGGGGTGTTTCCCAGGTCGCCGACCGGATCGGTGACCGATGCGGGCTGGGTTTCGCCGAGCTTCAGATTGAATTTTCGCGCAAGGTCGTCCAGAGACTGTCGGTTGGACTGGCGAACGGCGCTGGCCATCTGCGTGGAGGTCGTGTTGGCGTCTGCGCTGAGTTTCTGATCAGTCAAGAGGGGTACGATGGTGCCGCGCACTTCTTCGAAAGGCTTGGTGTGAGCGGTTTCGCGGTCCAACACCTTAATAATGTGAAAGCCGTACTGGGTCTTAACCAGGTCGGAAACCGAGCCTTTGGGGACACTGAAAGCAGCTTGCTCGAATTCCGGCACGGTCTGTTTTTCAACGATCCAGCCGAGATCGCCGCCTTTCGGCTTGGTAGCATCATCTTCTGAGTATTTTTTGGCCAGGTCTTCGAAATTCGCACCGCTCTTAGCCTTCTTCAGAACATCTTCGGCTTTCTGGCGAATTTCAGCTATTTCGGCGTCGGTCTTGCCGATAGTTTTGAAAAGTATGTGCTCGACGTGGGCGCGATTTTCGACTTTATATTGATCGAGGTGCGCGTTGTAATAAGCGTGCAGAGCTTCATCATTTACCGTGGCGCTTTCGCGCAGCTTGGCCAAGTCTAACAGCGCGTATCGTGCGGATCTTTTTTCGGGTACCTGATAACGTCCGGCATTCTTTGAGTAGTAAGCGGAAAGCTCCGCTTCTGTGGGATGAATGGAAGACGCCAACTCTGCGGGTTTCACCAGCGCGTATTCGATCTGCACCTTTTCGTTTCGCCGGCGGAACTCGTTTTCAACTTCGGACGGGCTGACGTTTACGGAAGCGGTAACCAGGCGGCGAAATTTCTCCATCAGCATATCGTCGCGTAAAAAGCTCTCGAATTCCGGAACCGACATTCCGAGACGGTTCTGCACCTCCGCGACATAGCGATCCTTGGCAAAGCCTCCGCCTTCAAATGCCGAGGGCAACAACTGCTTGATCCGTTCCGATTCCTCTTGAGAGGTGACGCTGATTCCAAGGCGCTGGGCTTCCAGGTCGAGAGCGCGAGAGAAAATCATCTGATCGAGAACTTGCTTGGCATACAAGCCTTTCAGCATTTCGGGAGCGTTCTGCCCGTGCAGGACCATATTCAGGTGGCGTTGCACTTCGAGAAGGGAAATATCCTGGCCCCCAACCGAAGCTACCGTATCGGGGCTATTGGTAGTGGACCCGCCAACCAGTCCCGGAACCAAGGTAATCACCATGCTGACGCTGATGAGGATCAACAAGACCCACATGGTGACCTTGACCCACCGATTTTTATCGAGATCCCGCTGCTGAATGCTTTTCAACATATACCTTGCCACTCCTGTAGCGACACTGAATCCATGATTATAATGGAGTTTGCCGCGAAGCCCAAATCAGATTCATGCGCGCGCTGCTGGCCGCAAAACCGGAATTACGCTGAATCGCAGCAGCGTATCTGAGCTACCCGCCATATTTCCAGGGAGAATTGCTAACTATGAAGGGAACTACCTCTCCATGATGACCGGCTTCGACGACTTCTAATATTGCGATGGCGTGGTCGCCGTAGTCTTCTGAAATGTCCACAAGTTTACATTCCAGATACGCCTTGAGGTTTTTCAGGACCGGTGCGGAGGTTTTTCCTGCGTGGTAGGGTTCGCCGTTCAGTAAGCCGCCGGATTCCTTGGTAGCAGAGAAAAACTTTTGCGCGATGTCTTGTTGCTCGCTCCCTACGATGTGCAGGACCGCGATGCCACTCGCAGCCAGGCAATTAAAGACACTTCCGTCTTTCCGTAATGCAGCCATTAAGAGCGGAGGCTTAAATGAAATCTGGGAGACCCATGTGACCGTGGCCGCTCCGTAACGATCACCATCTCGGGAGGTGAGCACATAGATGCCGTTGGTCAGCAAGCGCAGGTTTTTTTGCTTTGCGTTGACGTCCATATTCTGAATTCATCATACTCCGAACAAAAGACTATCCAGCCATTGCAGATGCCGGCATTAGATTTGTTCCACTCCAGATATTGGGCGATCGGCCTTGCAGCAGGAGCCACCACACGAGTCATCCTCTCTATCTCAAGCTGGCCTAGTAGTTAGTCGGTCTTAAGTGCACCAAGTTCGCGATGTTCACCTCCCGCGCTATTGACTTCATCCGATGATGGTGCGTTCTGCGGTTCGGCGGCCGATTTGCTCGCGCCGGATAGCGAGTTCTTCCGGTCAGCGCGCAAGCGGCAACCATTGCGGTTCATTGGAACGTCGAGTTCAACTGGGTTACGACGAGATATTTGGAACTCGAGGGGTTCGGCACCGCGTGACTGCGATTTTAATGCACGGTGTAGCTCGCTTGTACTGTTCCGCTGTTCATGTAGCCGGGGGCCACTGCGATGGTTTTCACAGTGGCAGAAGCGGGGAGCCTGAAAGCTGAGCCATATTGTTTCGTGGTTCCGATGCCGGGAGAAGGCGCGCTGCCGTCGGTGGTGTAGTAGATGACGGCGCCAGTGGTGGTGTCGGTGAGGGTAATCGGTTGTGTCGCTGAGATGGCTCCTCCGGTGGGACCAAGCGTTGGGTTAGTGGCGCGCTGCAAAGTAAAGGAGGTGGTGGTTAGCGCGCTTTTTAAGTAGCCGGCAGCAATCGCGATCGCTTTCACCGGTCCCGCAGCGGAAAGTGTAAATGGCGAGCTGAACTGTTGCGTGGTTCCCTGACCCGGTATAGGAACGGTTCCGTCGGTGGTGTAGTAGATTGCGGCGCCCACAGTTGTGTCCGTGAGATTAATTGTTTGCGTTGTAGCAATCGTACCGTTCTTGGGAGTAACCACCGGCGGGGACGCCTTTTGGAAAGAGTAGGTTGCTGAACCCAGAGCGCTCGTTTGGAAGCCGCTCTCTGTCGCGATTGCCTTCACTGTTGCCGGGGCAGAGAGGGTGAACGGCGCAAGATATTGCTGAGTGGTTCCCGTAGCGGGGGCTGGCGTGGTGCCATCCGTGGTGTAGTAAATTGCGGCACCGCTGGTACCGTCAGTAATTGAGACGGTTTGCATGGTCAAAATTGCGCCACCGCTCGGTGTGAGGACGGGCACGACGACACGTTGGACAGTGAAACCTTGCGCTGATAAAGCGCTGTTCGCAAAACCGCTAGCAGTCGCAATTGCTTTCACCGTTGCGGAAGCAGGGAGTGTAAAGGGCAAGCCGTATTGCTGCGTGGTTCCGACGCCGGGAGAAGGCGTGCTGCCGTCCGTCGTATAAAATATCGCTGCGCCGGTGGTGGCATCAGTAATAGAAATGGGTTGCGTGTTGGAAATCTTGCCTCCCTTCGGAGTAATCGTCGGGGTAGCGGCCGGTTGCGTTGGCACGAAGGTGTAAGCTGCGGCGGCAGTTGGGCTATTGGTATCCCCGGGAGCGGTAGCCATGGCGTTCACGGTAGAGGTGGAGCTAAGCGTAAGCGCCGCGAGGTATTGCTTCGTGGTTCCCTGACCCGGGACGGGCGCGGTTCCGTCCGTGGTGTAGTAAATCGTTGAGCCGCTGGTTGCATCGGTGATGGATACGCTGACTGTTCCGCTGAACGATCCTGAACCCGGCGTGATTACAGGCGTGGCGACAATCAATGTGTAGGTTGCAGCTGTTGTCGCGCTGTTGGTATCCCCTGGAGCGGTAGCGATGGCCCGTACGGTGGTCGTAGAATTTAGAGCAAGCGCCGTGACGTACTGCTTCGTAGTGCCTTGTCCCGGCACTGGCGCGGTTCCATCGGTGGTGTAGAAAATGGCTGAGCCGCTGGTCGAGTCAGTGATAGAGACGCTGACGGTCCCGCTGAACGATTGTGAACCGGGTATGATTACTGGTGTGGCGACAATCAATGTATAAATTGCAGCGGCTGTGGCGCTGTTCGTATCGCCGGGAGCGGTAGCGATGGCGTTCACGGTGGCGGTGGAGCTGACCGTAAACGCGGTGGTGTACTGCTTTGTGGTTCCCTGTCCTGGTACGGGCGCGGTTCCATCGGTGGTGTAGAAAATCGCTGAGCCGCTGGTCGCGTCGGTGATGGAGACGCTGACGGTTCCGCTGAACGATTCTGAACCGGGCATGATTACGGGCGTTTGCACTTGTGAAGTACCCGAAGGCGTCGAGACGAAGGTCCACGTTTCGATCTTCTGGCTGGCAGTGAGTCCGCCAGTTCCCGCTGTAAAACCGACGAAGGCCGTGTTTCCACCAATCGTCTGCGGAATGTTGATGGGCCAGCTTTTGCTGAAGGTTGCGTTCACCGAGAAGTCGGTGATGGTCATCGTGAGAGTGGCGCCGTCATAAGTGATGTGAACGGTCATGGTGTCGCCGCTGTTAAGGATCACTCCCGACGAAGTCATGTCGGTAGCCGGCACGGTGGGTGAAGCTCCGTTTGTGTAAAGGCCCGTTGAATCTTCGCCTTCGCCGTCGTTGCTATAGAGATCGAATTTCACGGCTACGCTGTTCGAGATTCCGGGAGTTCCACCGGGTGTATCGGGACCATATCCCAGGCCGCCGCCCGAGGGTCCTAAGGCAGTGGCTCCCGCCGAAGAGTTCTGAATTGTAAAAGTCATGCCGTCGGCTTGGGCGGCAGAAAGCTGGAAAGTAAAGTCCGTTGTAAACTGGCTGACGTCTACCGGAGTGGTGTAGAAAGCGCTGCCTGCTTCGTTGGTCCCGCCATTTGTAAGCTGCAGCCGGCTGTCATCCAGGTCTGTGGATCCATTGAATTGCAAGCCGGTCGGCGTCGCGAAACCCATCCCAAAGTTGATAACTGTTGCATTCGGATTGATCGTATAGGTTGCAGCCGTGAGAGGACTATCATTCAGGCCGGGCGAAGATGCGATTGCCGTAATTGTGGAAGTTGAAGTGACGGCAATCGGCGTGGTGTATTGCTGCGAACTGTGCGTGGGTGTGGTTCCATCGGTAGTGTAGTAGATAGTCGCATTCGGCGTTGTGTCCGAAAGTTGAACCGTTTGTGCGGAGCTATAAGTTCCACCGATAGGTGAGAAGTCCGGCGAAGATGTCTGAGCCTGTATCGTAAAGGTTGCGGTCGACAGTGCGCTCTGAAGAAAGCCGTTCGCGATCGCGACTGCGTTGAATGTGGTTGTGGCGGTTACCGTCACTGGCCCGATATAGAGAGTGGAAGTGCCCGTCGGCATACTTCCGTCCGTGGTGTAAAAAATGGAGGCGTTAGCAGTTGTGCTGCTCATCGCAACCTGAACTCCCGCAGCATAGGAGCCAGCTAGTGGGTTAAAAGTAGGCGCCGCGGTTTGAGGCCATCCGGCGGTCAAACCGAATACGTCAACCTCCTTTTGCGCACCTACGTAAACCATTCCATTAGTCACGACCGGCACTACAAACTTTACCGCGTGTCCCATGGTGTCGCGTCCGGCCGTAAGGTTCGAAGCGTACAGGAGGTTCGAAACGTTCGTCGCCGAATATGCGCGAAGAATTGCGGGGCCGCTCGTGGTGTACGCGTCTGATTCCACCGCCCAAACAATCCCATTAGTCGTTCCATTCGACGAAACAACCGGAGTTGATCCCGGATAATTGCTCAATTCAGCCGAAGAAGAAATGGGCGATTGAGAAAGCCTTCCATTGGTCAGCGAATATGCTACCAGGTGCCCACCATTGCCCCACATATAGATTTGACCATTCCAGTACGCCGGCATGCTCCAAAGGCCACCGGTGGTGCCCGCGAGGGGTTGGATAATTTCCGGATCGCTGGTGCAACCGTTGCAATAGTGGCTGCCATCGCTGGTTAGCTGGTCGCGATTGATGACGTAGATCTCGCCCTGCTTTCCTGCCTGAATGAGAATGTGAGGGAACGGTCCAGGCTGGTCAGGAAGCGCAAGCACGCCGCCAGAACCGAGGTCGGTGTCGGCGCTGCCAAGTGAAGCCTGGTTCCAAGGCGTGAAATAATCCGTGGGAACCGGGACTCCGTTGGTCACGCCAAGTTTTACGATGCTATCGCCGTAGTCGATTGTAGTGGATGGCGGAGGCGCGGGGACGGTCACGGTGTCGTCGCCATTTCCCGTCGAGACGTAGATGTTTCCTGCGGCGTCAGCAGTAAGTCCAGAACCCGCCGCCCAAATTCCATCACCTTTTCCATTTGGCGAGGTACACCAAGCACCTGTTTGGCTCAGAGTCGTCGCGTTATAAGCCAGAATCCAGCCGTGCCACGGGCCGTTATCGCCATGCGAACCAAATCCGACATATACAAATCCGTTAAGCAAGAGTAGGCCAGGCCGCTGGTTGGCCCACTTCGGGTTAAAGGGAACAGTGGAACCGTTGCCGTCAGGTGCGGAACCGGGTACGGAAGCGCTCATCAATACTGGGCCGCCAAATTTCTCAGCGCCAGTAGTGATATCCACGGCATGCAGACGGTATACGATGTTCGTGCCTTCTTTTGTGTTCACCACCACGTAAAGGGTGTTGGTTGTGGGGTCGATGGTCGGCGTGCTGGTAATCCCCATTTCCGGGTTTATGTCTTGCGTACCGCCTACATCATTGGTTGAGAGGGTAGTCGCGCCGTTAATCAGATAGCTTACGTTCCAAAGCGGCGCGCCGTTATCTGCGTCCACGGCATAAAGGCTGTCGTGCTCGGTGGCGATGTAAAGGACGTTGTGAATTCCTTTTCCGGGGATGGTGACGCCAGCCACGTACAGCGGCTGTGCGTACACGTAGCCGTCCACCGAGATCCAGAACAGCTTCCTGAACGATGAGGAATTTACGTTGGAAGTAGTTAGCGTGGTCTCGGTGGTATTCTGGCCGGTGCGACTATTGTCGTAGTGTTGCGTCAGTATGCTTGTCTGAGCGGATGCTGGGAGACACACGAGAAGGAGCCCCAGAACTGCCGCAGACATACTCAGTGAGATTTTGGAAATCCACGACATGCGCCGGGGCACAGTGGTCAACGACAGGCGGGTCACGAAGAAGTCGGAAATTACCCTCGAGACCTTAAGAAGAATTAACAGAGCGTCCATCCTTTCGAAGCGGAATCCGACGACACAGTCCCACTATCCTGTTTGCTTACTTAAGGTACGGCATGAATGTGCATTTGGATGACCGAAACTGACGGAATGATTGGCGGCCATGTGCATCTAAGAGCTTAAAAGTGAGCTAGTTACGATGAGCGGATCGGGTTTTTTGCCAAAGACGTTCGGGCTTGGGAATTCATTTGCTCGTTTTGAGAAAATCTCCGCGCAAAAAGAAAGCCCTTGCACAGCAAAGCAATTAAGGCTTTTCCTACGGCGTTACAGTGAGTTTTTGCGATTCTTGAGCGCGCCCCACAGTGCTTGCGGTAACCAGGACCTCAATGTCGGCGTCCGGGTTTCTTAGTTCCAAATTGGGAATGGTCTGCTGAGTCCGGCCTTCGGTAACCTGGACGTAGGGCGGCAGCGTGTTCAGATTTCCCGCGGGACTTACCTCGAGTTTCACCCATGTGCCGGAGGGAGGCGCAGGTGCATCGAGCGTAATCGTTAAATCGACACGACCGTGACCCCTGACTGTACTAACGCTCTTTACGTCCTTCGTGAACTCGACCTGATTCACGGGAATCCTTGAATATACCTTCACCACATTTCGGTAGGTGTACTCCTGCTCTCCGGGAGGCTCCCCCATGCAATGGATAAGAAGTTTTGTCGTCACGATCTGCGTGCCGACTATTTTGGAGACATGCTCGTCGTCCCAAAAAAGATAAGTGCCGCTTTGAACGACGGGGATAGTCTGGATCATCTTTTTTTCTACGTTGGCGTCGGGCTTGTGTTCACCGGTGCCATCGTTCCAATCGATTGTCGGAGTGAAATGATCGGCATATGCGCACGGATTGATCAGCTGGCCGATAGGAGCGTGCCACTGCACCTGGCGGTAAGAAATTCCGGTTTCAAAATCGGTGACGGTGAGGAACATGTAGCGAGGCTCGGCGCGAGTCGTCTTCAGATGGGATCCGGTAAGCCCCAGCGCCAATAACGCCAACAGAGTTAGGCTGAGTTCTAAGCGATACCGTCGCATGAGCACCTTTTGGAATTGCAGTTGGTGACCGCGGAATACTAACAAGCCGCAAAGTGCGAGTAAACACAGTTTGCTTCCCGCGGCCCGGTAGGCGGTGGCAACAGAAGGTCATACTGGGGCTAGAATTTGAAATTCATTTTCCTGATGAAAGAGATGCGAGTATTTTCCTGATTTCTTCGGCCTGGCTTGGCTTGGGTTGAAGCATTAGCGCACTTGCGAATTCCTTTTTGGCCATTGGGAGATTATTGGATTTTTGGTAAGCCAAGCCGAGGTGATAATGATAGGTAGAATTCTCGGGACTTGCCTTCACGGCTTCCTGCAATGCTCCAATGGCGGCGTTATAGATGCCCTGTTTGTAATAGGCCCAGCCGAGAGTGTCAGCGGAAAATGCCTCATTGGGCAGGCCCTTGCGTGCCGCTTGCGCGAGCGAAAACGCTACGTTCAAGTCGCCGCCGTGCTCGAGCATTACATAGGCAAGATTATTTGCAGCCAGAGCGTAGTCCGGCTGGATTTCCAAAGCTTTTCTGTAGGCTTCTTGGGCCTGCTGCCAACCTTGGTGTGCCTCAAGCGCACCGCCCAAGCCGGTGTAAAGGCGAGCGTCGCCGGGATTTTGCTGAATGGCTTGTTGGTAGGTGGCGATGGCCTGATCGACTGAGCCTCGCGCGACTTGTAAGCCGCCCAGCGAGAGCACGGCGGGCACGTTGTTCTTGTCGAGATCGACCGATTTCCGAAAAGCGGCATCCGCTTTGAGCTGTTCCTGGGCGTGAAGTTCGAGTTGTCCGAGGAGAAGATAAAAGTTACTGCTGTTGGGAACTATCGCGATCTGGTCCTGCACCAAGCGCAGGGCTTTGGCTGGATCTTTGCGTTCAACAGCGATGCTCACCAGCCCTACAAGCGCGTCGGACGATGATTGATCGAGCTTGAGCGCCTGAGCAAAATACTTCTCGGCTTCCTCTGTCTTTTTCTGGCCCAAACGGAGATCGCCCATCTGAATGTAGCCGGCCGGATTCTGCGGAGCCAGTTCAATTGCCTTTTTAAGATCTGTTTCCGCAGCAGCTTGATTATCTTGCCAGAAGGCGGCTTGCGCTTCGTAAATATATCCATCGGCGGAACCGGGAGCGATAGATTTCAAAGCCGCGCCACTCTCCGCAAGAAGTTTTGCATCGTGCTTTTGCAATGCCAGGCTAGCAAGTGCCCGATGAGCATCCGGCATGGTCGGTTGCAAGCGCACGGCTTCCCGCCATTGAGCTTCGGCTTGACCTAGGTTTTTGGTTCCGGCATAAGCGAGTCCAAGTTGAAAATGGCCGACGGCATTATCCGGCGCATTCTTTACTGCTTGCTCCAGGACGGGAACGGCATCGGACTGCTTCTGCTGCCGATTCAAAATCGCGCCCTTCAGAATTACGGCGCCAGGATCGGAAGGGAAATTCTTGAGGTTGGTATCGTTCACCTTGTTGGCTTGGTCCAAATGATTCTGCTGGACCAAAAGTTGGGCGTAAGTTTCGGCAATTGCTTTGTCTTTGGGATGTTGAGAATAGAGAGCGCTGAATTCGTCGGCCGCTTTGTCCAGTTCACCCTGGCTCAAGTAAAAATCGCCGAGCAATCGATAGCCCGCCGGATTATCTTTCAGCGCTGCCTTCGCTTGCTGGATGCTTTGTTCGGCCTCCGGCTTCTTTCCTTGCGAAAGATAAAGATTAGCCAAGGCAACCCGAGGGGCAGGATTTTGAGGTTCCATAGAGAGGGCAGCATTAAATTCTTTTTCAGCGTCGCCCCAGCGCTTTTGCCGTTGGTAAAAAGATCCCAAAGCAATTGTCGCAGACGCGGATTTCGGATCTAGAGAGAGCGCTTTCACGAAGTTTTGCTCCGCGGCGGCGATGTCGTTCGTTCGTTCGTACATGAAACCGAGATTGAGATAGGACAGAGAGCGATTGGGATCCATCTGCACCGCTTGTTGGGCCTCGCTCAAACCTTTTTTGGAATCTCCCAGCGCCGCATCCGCATTAGAAGCAATTACTGCGGCCCGGGCGTTTTGCGGATCTTTCCCCAAGACGATCGCAGCGTGATCGCGCGCGTCTTGAAACCTGCGGCCTGCGAGATACAAATCAGCAAGGTCGAGCTGGGCTTTGAAATTGTTGGGGTCGAGTTGAACCGAGCGGGAGAGCTCCTGGAAAGCATGCGCCCAGTCGCCCTTTTTTGCCAGGCAGCGGCTCAACTCGTAATGCGCGGCGGCATAGTCGGAATCGATCTGGATCGCGTTTTCGTATTCAATGACCGCCGCGTCACAGTTGCCCTTCTCGAAATACGAGACACCTTTGTCGAGGAATTGTTTTTTGCGAACCTGCGGATCGCGAGAGCACCCAGCCACTGCGGCAACTGCGAGCGCTACGCAAATGGCCAGTTTCCTGCGGAATTTCATTCCTAGACCTCGGCGAACGGTTCTCGTCACTCGATTGAAAGTACACCTCGATTTTATCCTTACGCTTCAAGGCAATCCAGAGAAGTATCGTGCGGCGAGGCCCGGGTGTCTTGACGCATAGTACAGATGACAAAGTGCTTAGGGGTGCAGTATTGAACGTCATGTAACCTTGGACGGCCTGACCTACTCTCTATCATTGGGAGTGTCAACCCGGCACTAAGCGGAAGCTATTTACCCAAACGTGGAAGTTTAGAAGGATTTCCAAGATTGCATCCCAGAGGCCCAGATGGAAGGCGGAGCCGCTAAACGACAGATAGGAATTGGTTTAAGGGTTTCCGGATGCCCTTTTCCGGGGCGAGAGCCGTGGCAGTGGCCTTGCATTCAGTGCTTAGCGAGCGGGTAGTCCTATGTACACTTGTGTACCTGTAGCCGAGGATAAGAAGCTCTATGGCAAGCCATGATATCGAAATTGCACCGGTAAGAGTGGAGTCAGGCTTTGTGGCGGGCATGTCGGCGGCAATGCAAAGCCTTGAGAATGTTGTGGCGGAAATCGCCCTGACTAACATTCCCGTTTTGCTAGTTGGAGAGAGCGGTACGGGCAAGGAAATGTTCGCCCAAAGGATCCACCGCCTTTCAGCGAATGGCGACGCCGCACTGGTGAAAATAGCGTGTGCGTCCGTGAACTCCGCAAACTTTGCCAGCGAACTGGGGTTAGACAATAACGGTAGTGGTTCGAACGAAATGGCTTCATTCCGGCCTGGAACTGTTTTCTTCGATGAAATCAGCGAACTTGACGCGGGCTGCCAACGGACTCTTCTTTACGCGTTGCCGGATGGCGATCTGAGGCCTCGGCGCGGGTTTCTCGGAGCCCGAGTGATTTCGACGACTAGCCGGAATTTAGATGAGGAAATGCGGGCAGGGCGTTTTAGGAGCGAGCTTTATTATCGTATCACCGGCGCGTGTCTGCGCCTTCCTCCGCTGCGAGACCGGAAAGAAGATATTCCTATTCTAGTGGAATCCTTTTTGACCAGATATTCGGCGGAATTTGGGCGGCCAAGGCCTAGCTTAAGCCCGCGAACGCTGCGAAGGTTCCTTGATTATTCCTGGCCCGGGAACATACGCCAATTGGAAAATGTGGTTAAGAAAATCGTGGCGCTCGGTGATGAGAATCTGGCGCTGCCGGAGCCCGCGGCTGCACCAGTTGAAGTGCGAACTCAGCTGGTGGAAGCACGCAGCTACTCATTGAAAGCTGCCGCTCGAGCCGCTTCTCGGGAGGCAGAGCGGGGAATGATTTTGGAAGCGCTGGCCCGCACTCGCTGGAATCGCAAACGAGCGGCGCAAGAATTACAGATCAGCTACAAATCGCTTCTTTATAAATTGAAACAGATTGGGCTGCCAGAGTCCCAAACCGAGTAGCGGAAGCAGGAGAGAAGATGATTAAAGAATTGCAGAGTTTAATGGTGGTTACACTCTTGGCCGCGATGCCGATGTTGGCTCAACAGGATGGAAGCAAGCGGACGTCGCAGCCGGACACACAGCCTGCAGCGCAGGCTGGATCCAGTACGCCTCAGCGCGGTGCGACGGACGATCCGAACTATGTAATTGGACCGCAGGATGTGATCGACGTGAATGTTTGGAAAGAAGCGGATATTACAAGAACAATTCCAGTGCGACCGGATGGAAAGATTTCGCTGCCACTGCTGAATGACGTGCAGGCTGCTGGTTTGACGCCGACGCAACTGGGAGCGCAAATCACGGCGAGCTTGAAAAAATTTGTGACAGACCCGCAAGTGACTGTGATCGTCACTGCGATTAATAGCCAGCGAATTTATGTTTTGGGTGAAGTGACCCGACCCGGGGCTTTTCCGCTGTTGCCCGGGACCACAGTGCTACGCGGTCTTTCGAGCGCAGGTGGCTTTACGCAATTCGCGAAGATGAAGGGGATTTATGTTCTGCGGCTGGAAAACGGAAAGCAGGTGAAATATCCGTTTAATTACAAGGATGTGGTAAACGGAAAGCATTCGGAGCAGGACATTGTATTGAAAGCTGGCGACACGATCGTGGTTCCTTAGAGGGATAAATGACTAGGATGTATCAGATCGCCGGGACGTTAATTTTCGCTATGGCGATAGGTGTGTCTGTTGCTAAGGGCCAAGACCAATCACAACCCCAACAACCAGATCAGACGCAACAGCCGGAGAAACAGCAAGAAGCTCAGCAGCCGATTCCAGCTTACAAGTCTCCACTAGCGTCTCAAGCCGATAACGGCGATGCCCTCGGTGAACCGATGCAATTGGGTCCGGACAATCGCCCGCTTACAGGGATTCAAGATCTGTCGCTGGGCGTACCACTGGATCGTCACAGCTACTGGCAACCGCACGCGGAAATTGATTTGGTGGGAGATTCTGAGCCGCCCAACAGCAGCGCGGGCGGATGGACGGCATGGTCGTCGGTAATCGGGGGCATCGACCTGCACCGATATTCCGGCAATTCCGAGTTGACATTTGAGTATCTTGGCGGTGGAGTTTTTTCGACCGGTGGCGGCACAGGTAACGGGGTGTTGCAAGATGTGAATCTCGACGCGCAGTTTACGTTCCGCCGATGGACGCTGACGCTAATCGATGAGCTGAGATATACCCCTGAGCTTGCATTCGGAAATGTCGGCTTTGGAGGAATTCCGACAACGATTAGTGTTCCGATTGGCTTGCCGTTCGGTGCCAATCAGACAATTCTGAATGCGTTTGGACAACGGCTTACTAATGCTTCTGGCGTTCAGGCCGACGTAAGAATTTCACGCCGATCATCCGTTACTCTTTCCGGGGGATATTCAGAGCTGTACTTTTTCGATCAGGATTTGCTGAACAGCAAAGCCATTTACGGGCAGGTGGGTTATAACTACCGGCTCAGCAGGAATGACAGTATCGGCGTTTCATACGTCTACAACGGGTTTCGCTACGATAATTTCGCGCAGTCAATTGATACCCACAGCGTACTTCTGTCTTACGGTCGCCAGATAACCGGACGGTTAGCATTTCAAGTTGCTGTAGGACCTGAATACGCCCTCTTCGCAACGAACATCTCTTGTAAGACCGGAATCGAGGTCGCTCCCTGCGGTTCGACGAACCAACTTCTGTGGTCCTTAAACACTACTTTGAATTATCAGCTCGAGCGAACCGGAATTTTTGCGACGTACTCGCATGGTGTTACGGGGGGATCAGGAGTTTTGGCCGGGGCGATTGGAGATACGGTGTCGAGCACTGTGTCCCATCAGATAACCAGAACCTTAACTGGAGATGTTGACCTGGGGTATGCGCGAAACAAGGGTTTGGCAGTGGCTATCGCAAATTTCCCAGTTTTGAACGGAACGTTTGATTATTGGACTGCAGGGGGGCACTTAACCCACCCCTGGGGACGAACACTGCAGTTAATCTTGGGGTATCAATTTCAATATCAGAACTCGAATGCGCCGTTTTGTTCAGGATCTAATTGTGGGGCTTCCTACACTCGTAATCTGATTAGCGTGGGCCTGGCGTGGCGCGCCCGGCCTAAAGCATTTTAAACGGGAATTCGGCCGTTAAAGAGGATGGCATGACTCAACGGGAATTAACATTTGCGGACTACACCGCAATACTTCGGCGGAGATGGGTTTTGATAACCGTGCTCGCGGTAGTCGGAGGACCCCTGGCCTATGGAGTCTCGCGATTACTCCCAAATCGCTACACCTCGCAAACGTTGGTGCTTATCGAGCAGCCGACGGTACCCTCGGATTTTGTCAAGCCCGTGATCTCGACCCAAATTAACGAGCGTCTGGCGAGCATGCAGGAAGAAATTCTAAGCAGATCAAGGCTCGAGCCCATCATCCATAGGTTTGGATTGTATCCGAACGATGTGAACCACGTGCCGGTGGAGGCGTTAGTCGCGCGGCTCCAGAAAAGTATCCAAGTCACTCCGGTGCAGCCGATGGCCGAGACGCAGTCGCAGGCGCTGCCTGGGTTCCATATCATCGTGACTCTGGACAATCCGAAAACCGCGCAAGAGGTCTGCGCGACAGTGACCTCGATGTTCATTGAAGAAAATCTACGCTTGCGGCAACAACGTTCCGAAGATACCACTCAATTTCTCGCGCAACAGCTCGTGGATGCAAAAGCGAAGCTGGACGCGCAGGACGCCAGGCTCGCGGAGTTCAAGAGCCGCTACATCGGGTCACTTCCGGACGAGGAAAAAGGGAATTTAAATCTGTTGATGGGATTGACGTCGCAACTTGACGCCGCCACGCAAGCGTTGGCGCGCGCGCAGCAGGACAAGAGCTTTGCAGAGTCGATGTTGGCGCAACAAGTGGCCGCGTGGCAAGCAGCCCAGACCGGCGCGAACCCGGAAACGATGGACATGCAATTGACGGCCTTGCAAACCCAGCTAGCCAACCTGCAGGCGCGTTATACAGATGATTATCCGGATGTAGTAAAAACGAAGAACCAAATCGCAGCCCTGCAAAAAAAGATAGCTGATAGCGACACGCCGAAAGTCGCTGGCACCGGCAAGCCACCCAAGGCCGCAGCAGAGCCGGTTCAAATCGCCCAATTGCGGGCGCAAGTTCACACAACCGATCAAGTGATCGCTCAAAAAACCAAAGAGCAGGAAAAAATTCAGCAGGCTATTAAGCTTTATCAGGACCGCGTGCAATCGAGTCCTGCGGTGGAACAGCAGTATAAAGAACTCACGCGCGATTACCAGACGGCGCTCGATTTTTATAACGATTTGCTGAAAAAGCGAGACCAGTCAGCCATGGCAGCGGATCTGGAGCGGCACCAAGAAGGTGAGAACTTCTCGATACTGGATCCCGCGAACTTACCGGATAAGCCGTCGTTTCCGAATCGTCCGATGTTCGCGCTCGGAGGTTTGGCCGGCGGTTTAGCCTTGGGCGTTGGGATAGCGTTCTTTTTGGAGTCTCAGGACACCTCATTCAGGACTGAACGAGATGTCGAAGTTGCTTTGCGCCTACCCGTGCTGGCAATGGTTCCTGCAATCGAACCTTTGTTGGTGAAGAAATCCAAGCATGCCGAGACTGCGAAACCTAGCGATTCCCCGGTCCACGCCGGAGCGGGAGCCTAAGGAAAATGTACCAGAAATTTTTTGGGCTTCGCGAAAGCCCCTTCAACGTGAACCCGGATCCCCGCTATCTCTTCCTGACGAAACAGATTCAGGAAGCGCTGGCGGGCTTGACCTACGGCATTCAAAATCGCAAAGGTTTCATATTATTGACCGGCGAGGTGGGAACCGGGAAAACCACGCTGCTGAACCGGTTGCTCGATTGGTTGCATGGGCAGCGCGTGGCCACCGCATTCGTTTTCAATTCGCAAGTGAACGTCAGCCAACTTTTTGATTTTATGATGGCTGATTTCGAAATTCCATGCGAGACGCGCCATAAGAGTCAAGTTTTGCTGAAGCTTAACTCGTGGCTGCTCGAACGCTATCGCGCAGGCGAAACGGCGGTTCTGATTGTGGATGAGGCGCAGAACTTGTCGTTGCAAGTGCTCGAGGAAATACGTTTGCTGACAAATCTGGAAACCTCCACCGAAAAGCTTCTGCAGATTGTGCTGACTGGGCAACCAGAGCTTGAAGAGAAACTGAAGTTGCCTCAACTGCGCCAGCTTCGCCAGCGCATTACGTTGCGATGCCGGACGGGCGCGCTGACTTTAGAGGAAACATTCGGATACATTGCGGAACGTTTGCGTATCGCGGGAGCCAATGGAGAGCCGATATTCTCGAAGGAAGCGATTCAAACCGTTCACTTATATTCACGCGGCATCCCTCGCGTCGTGAATCTGCTTTGCGAGCACGCTTTAATTAACGCTTACGTAGACCATTTGCGCCCTGTTCCGGCGCACTTGGTGGAAGAAGTGGCGCGCGAATTTCAGCTTGATGAAATTGAACCGATTGCACCAGCCGGCGTTTCAAACGGCAATAAACAACCGGTAGATGCTCAGGTATTGCTCCAGAATCTGGATGAACTGCTGAATCGCCTTCGCGAGGCGAACATCATGCCGGTGACAACGCGCGAAAGGAAACCATGAGTCGTATCCACGAGGCCTTAAAAAAGGCCGAGCAAGAGCGAGCGGTGATCCAATCATCCGAAGGGAATGTACCGGCGCCCGATACCACGGTGGAAACTCTCACCGGGCCAATCGAGAGAGGAGATTCTCTTCCCGACATTTTCAAACAGCCCGCGGCTGTTACGCCCCAGTCGGCAAGTCTGAGACGCTATGAAGATTTGTGCCAGCGTTGCGCGCATCCGCATTGGCATCCGGACCTGAATGTAAACATTTTCCACAACCCGGCTCTCAGCGTACACGCAGCGGAGCAGTTTCGTACCTTGCGGTCGCGGCTGTACCAAGTACGTGGAAGCCAACAATTGCGCACCCTGTTGATCGCAAGTTCCCTGCCAGCGGAAGGAAAGACGTTCGTTACCAACAATCTTGCGCAAGCGATTGTTCGTCAGCCGGATAGACGGTGCCTGATTATCGATGCGGACCTGCGGTGCTCACGATTGCATGTTCCCCTGGGCGCACCACCTACTCCTGGGTTAACGGATTATCTGATGGGTGAAGCAGATGAGATGGCAGTGATTCAACACGGCTCGGAAGGAAATCTTTGTCTCATACCTGGCGGGAAGGAAGTGGCCAATCCGAGTGAACTGCTCTTGAACGGGCGGCTCAAGACATTGCTGGAGAGAGTGACGCCGATATTCGACTGGGTGATTCTGGATTCACCCCCGTTGCTTCCAGTGGCGGATGCAAGCCTACTCGCTGATCATGTGGACGGCGTGATTCTAGTGGTTCGCGCAGCTTCAACACAGACATCGGTTGCGGAGAGGGCCTGTCAAGAATTGCAAGGCAGAAATATTGTGGGAGTGGTGCTAAATGCGGTTGAGAAGGCTCATGCCTACGGTTCCTACTACTACCATGGCTACGGTTCCACATACGGACAAGAAGAGGTCAAAGCGGCTCAGTCTTAAGGATTAAATGCTCTTGAATCGAGGACCGGAAATGCAACGGTTGCATGAAGTTGTTTATGTCTTTTGTTAACTGGTAGTTGCGGCGCGGAAAAGTATTGCAACTATGGGATAAGCAATGTTCATGAAATTATACAGTTGGTGATCGCGCGGGCTTGCTTGACCAAGGTTGTGGCGAATAAGTCATTTGCATGCATAGACTTATGGGTAACGAGTACTAAGCGAGCGCGTGGCAGCAGTCGTGCAAACCTAGTTTATGTAGAGAGTCGATTGGGACTCTAATGGCGGTAGCACAACTAGCCAGTGAAATGAAAATGACACCACCATCCGAAGCCAAGACCGCGACGGTGACTTATCCGTGGTTCGCCCTACAAGTGCGAGTGCGCCATGAGTCAAGTGTGGCGGACTATCTAGGCGGACTAGGGTACGAATGGTTTCTCCCACTGTATAAGAGCAGAAAACGTTGGTCTGATCGCATAAAGGAAGTGAAGTCCCCACTCTTCCCGGGCTACTTGTTCTGCCGATTTAATCAGCACGACCGCCTGCCGATCTTGAAAACGCCCGGAGTGGTCCAAATCGTTGGATTCAACCGCATTCCGGCAGTGGTGGAAGAGAAAGAGATCGACGCACTTCAAACTTTAATGGCGACGGGCGTCGCGAATCAGCCTTGCCCGTTTCTGGAAGTCGGCGACCAAGTGAGAATCGAATCCGGTCCGTTGCGCGGTCTGGAGGGAATTCTGGTGGATTTCAAAGGTCATCACCGATTAGTTCTTTCGGTGACTCTGTTGCAGCGTTCGGTGGCGGTGGAAATTGATTCTGCGTTGGTGGCTTCAGCGAGCTCGGCACAGCCGTCACGGCGAGAGAAAGAATTCGTGCAGAGCCGTCCGGTTCAGCTTGTGGTCTAGGACTAAGGGTCCTACGAATATATGAAAACGAAATCTGAAGATGTATTCCGGAATAGCGAGCCTCTGACGAGTCGTATTCCCGCTGCAAAACCGAGTGCGGCCATGAAGGCGGATGGGAACGGAAACGGCTCAGGCGAGGTGGCCAATTTTCTACCGGAAGAACATTTCCGCCGGATGCTTGCCCGCGAACGAAAAAGGTCGGAAAGGTCGCGAAAACATCTGGTTTTAATGTTGATTGACGGCGGTTTAAAGAACAAGAAGACCGATGCTCTTCTGGAGCAGATCGCCGTTGTCTTAGGAGCTTCCATTCGTGAGACGGACCTAGCGGGCTGGTTTGAAGCAAATTCGGTTTTCGGAGTTATCTTCACCGAGTTTGGCGACAGCGATGTAAGCGCTGCGGTGAAGACAATCGAAGCGAAGGTTACTGCTGGGCTTCAAAATGCTTTCAAGGCCACACAGCTGAGCAGCTTTCAAATATCTTTTTACGCCTTTCCCGACGGCTGGAAGGGAGGCGGGCACCAGCGTCCGGTTGATCCGACCATGTATCCCGATCTTTTCGAAGTCAAAGAAAGAAAAAAGTTATCGCTTTTGACCAAGCGAGTGATGGACGTGCTAGGCGCGTCGGCAGCCCTGATCCTTTTGTCACCAATCTTTCTAGTGCTCGCGGCAGTAATCAAATTGACTTCGAGAGGCCCTATTTTCTTCCGTCAGGAGCGAGTTGGCCAATTCGGTTCGCGATTTGTGTTTATGAAGTTCCGGTCCATGTATGTTTCCACCGACGCTGCGATCCATAAGGAATATGTCAGGAATTTCATCGCAGGTAAAGCGAACTCCGAGGCGCGAGAAGGAAGTAAAAAGGGCGTTTATAAAATTACGAACGATCCACGCGTGACCTGGATTGGAAAATTCATGCGACGCACGAGCCTGGACGAAATCCCGCAATTCTGGAACGTGCTGAATGGCGAAATGTCCCTGGTAGGACCGCGGCCGCCGATCCCTTACGAGATTGAGGCCTACGATATTTGGCACCGCCGGCGCTTGCTCGAGTCCAGGCCCGGTATTACAGGCCTGTGGCAGGTGCGCGGCCGCAGTAAAACTACTTTTGACGAGATGGTAAGACTTGACTTGCAGTACTCGAGAATGTGGTCTCCGATGTTAGACGTAAAGATCTTGCTTCAGACTCCCCGCGCGGTATTTACGGGCGACGGTGCGTATTAAATATATGACGCTCAGAGCAACGTTGGCGCGATTCGAGAGTTCGCTGCGCGTCGCGTTCCCGATTTAAAGAGTTCTTCGTGTTTCCGCGTGTTTTTTCCTTCCTGGTAAGCGCAACGATTCGACTCCTTCAGGGTTTCATTCCAAGGTGAACAAGATGGCTACTAGTCTAGATGCTGGCTCAATAAAAGCTCAGAAACCAGGGCACCCAAGCGACGTGATAAGAATGGGCGTTGTCGGGTACGGTTACTGGGGCCCGAACATCGTGCGAAACTTTCACGGACAAGAGCGATCGCGCGTGGTGGCTGTTTGCGACAAGAGCCCAAAGTCACAAGGCCGCGCGCGGCAGTCCTATCCGGAGATACGAGTGACCGGCGAGTGCAACGATATCCTAACCGCTACGGATATTGATGCGATCGCAATCGTGACTCCCGTGTGGACGCATTACGAGCTAGCCAAACTGGCATTGGAAAACGGCAAGCATGTGTTTGTCGAGAAGCCGTTTACCTGCACCACAGCGCAAGCGGAAGAACTGATCGAACTGGCAGATCGCAAGAATTTGAAAATAATGGTGGACCACACCTTCTTATTCACCGGTGCGGTGAAACGCATTAAAGAGTTTATCGATAACGGTACGCTGGGAGATCTTTATTATTACGATTCCACACGCGTAAACCTGGGACTCTTCCAGCACGATGTGAATGTGCTGTGGGATTTGGCGCCTCACGATCTTTCCATTATGGATTACCTCATCAAGAGCAAGCCCGAAGCCGTGGTCGCTACCGGCGAACGCCATCTAAATGGTGTGGCGGACATTGCGTTCCTGACGCTGTACTACCCGAACAACATGATTGGACATATCAACGTGAATTGGCTGTCGCCGGTGAAAGTGCGCACTACGCTGATCGGCGGTGAGAAAAAAATGTTGGTCTGGAACGACCTGGAAGCCGACGAAAAGCTCAAGATTTATGACAAGGGTGTGCAAATGAGCGGCGATGGAGTCTATCAATTGCTCGTCAGTTACCGCTCGGGCGATATGTGGGCACCGCGCGTGGAACAAGTGGAAGCGCTGAAGTTGGAAGCCGCATACTTTGTGGATTGCATTTTGAACGATAAGAAGGCCTTTAACGACGGCGCCGCAGGACTGCACGTGGTACAAGTGCTGGAAGCTGCAGACCAATCACTTCAGCAGAGAGGCAAGGTCATCAAGCTGTAGCTGATCCGACCTGCTTCGTCACTCCAAAAAAAGGAAAGAACTGAGCATGGACCAGTACTTATCTGTTGCGCCCGACGTGAAACTTGGCAAGAACGTAAAGCTATCCAAGTTCATCAATCTCTATGGTTGTGAAATAGGCGACGATACGAAAATCGGCGCTTTTGTGGAAATTCAGAAGAATTCGACAATCGGGAAGAACTGCAAGATTTCCAGCCACACGTTCGTGTGTGAAGGCGTGACGATCGAAGACGGCGTGTTCGTCGGTCACGGTGTCGTGTTCATTAACGATTCTTATCCGCGCGCAACGACTGAAGAAGGGCAACTGCAAACCGAGCAGGACTGGAAGGTCGAGAAAACGCTGGTGAAGGCACGCGCGTCAATTGGCTCCGGTTCAACCATACTTTCGAATGTTGTGATCGGAGAGAACGCGATTGTTGGCGCGGGTAGCGTGGTGACGAAGGACGTCCCGAAAGACACGATCGTGGCCGGAAATCCAGCGAGAGTGCTGCGCCACATCACGCGAGAAAGAACAACAGCTTAGCAATTGCAAGAATCCGCCGGCGAGACTGGCCGCAACAATTTTCATAAACTACTGAAAATATATCACCAAGGAATCGAGGATACGTTAATGTCCCTTACCGAAAAAATACCGTTTCTGGATCTGGTCACGCCGCATGTGGAGCTGGAAGCTGAGCTCACCGCGGTTCTTCACAAAGTTCTAAGCACAGCCGGTTTCGTTGGCGGGCCGATGGTGGAGAACTTCGAAAAGGCATTCGCGGAATTCTGCGACGCCAAGCACTGTGTGGGAGTAGCCAGCGGCACCGACGCAGTCCGATTTGCTTTGACAGCTGCGGGCGTGCAACCGGGCGACATCGTCGTCACGGTTCCGCATACGTTCATTGCCACCACAGAAGCTATCAGCCAGGCCGGCGCGCGTCCCGATTTTGTTGATGTTGATGAGCGGACGTATTCGATGGACGTGGCCAACCTGCGCGAGTATCTCGAGCGGGAATGCTACGTGGACCGCGAGACGGGTAAACCCTACCACAGAAAGTTTCGCGCACCGGTTACGGCTTTGGTTCCGGTGCATATCTACGGACAATGCGCGGACATGGATCCCATCTTGGAGCTGGCTCGACGCTATAACCTGATTATCGTGGAAGACGCCTGCCAAGCGCATGGCGCGGAGTATTTTTCGCAGAAAGAAAATCGATGGAGGAAGGCGGGCTCAATGGGCCACGCCGCGGCGTTTAGTTTTTACCCGGGCAAAAATCTCGGGGCTTGCGGTGAAGCCGGCGCAATCACG
>Ga0073928_10003545_pt1 | contig 24492 bp, 33 predicted proteins | sample PaiPotPPA55metaG_FD_76969 | JGI IMG/M metagenome (GOLD analysis project Ga0073928, IMG submission 76969) | Iron sulfur acid spring bacterial and archeal communities from Banff, Canada, to study Microbial Dark Matter (Phase II) - Paint Pots PPA... ...
AGGGACCTCAATCTCAGGACGCGGCCGCGTCCCCCGCTATCCTCATTCTCTCATCTGGCTACCGGCCTATTGGCTCAAGCACCCGCCTCAGCGGGCTGTCGCGCAGCGACTTTGTGCTTTGGCACTCTTGAGACATGCCGACAGAGGCTGAAAAGGTCCGCTCCTGGGGGACGACCGGAAATGATCCGACGCCCGTCAAATCGGCACTACTGACCCTTGCGGGCATTCTGAAGGTGTAGAGTTCGATCCCTGCAGTCCGCTCCGGCTTCCCTCGCAGAGGTAGTGGAACTCAAGAGATTAGAACTCGTTCAGAATAGACTTGGCTCACCAGCGGAGGTTCGCCATGCCAGTAACCGAAATGAAGGACCACGTTTACAAGATCCTGGAACTCGTAGGATCTTCCGAACAAAGTATCGAGGATGCCATCCAAAATGCCATCACCCGCGCATCAAAGACCATTCGCGAGATGAAATGGTTCGAAGTCGTGCAAACGAGGGGCCATATCGAAAATGGGTCCGTCCGACATTACCAGGTGACTTTGCGAGTTGGATTCACGCTGGAGGAGTAGTTCTAACCAAGCGCCGAAGTGCAGTCGAGTTCGAGCCCCGCATCGCCGCCGGCACGCGAAAAGCCCCGCCCAAGGGAGTTTGAGCAAGGCGCGGGACAAGTCTTGCGCGCGAGGGATCACGGCGCGCTAACCCGGCCTCGCTGGGCTCCAGGAGTCGTTCGGATTCCTTCTAATGACGGCTGGGGATCAAGACAACCGGTGCCGGTTCGTCAGTGGCCTTACGAGGCCACCCGTCAGCGCGAAGATGCACAACGTTTGTGGGTGCTGTCTCGGAACCGGGATCCGGGCCGGCTTGGACCATGCCGTCGTGTCTCACGAAGAGTTCGGAGCGTGGATCGATGGCAAGGCGATCGAATAGGGCCTGCAGCTCGGGCCGGAGTCCTTCGCCGCACCGGGCGGCGGTCTTAGGCATCAGATCGCCCCCTTGACGACGTAGTCGCCTGGCACGCACTTGATGCGGGCAACCTTCCATTGGTCGCCGCTGAAGATCGAGCGGCGCTTCCAGTCTGCGATCGCGGGCTGCGACAGCATGCAGGCCTGCATGGGCATCTCGTCCTTGACGACGATTTCCTCGCGGCAGACCGGCTGCGGGATGCTGGCCAGCGTGTGGCACATCAGGGCGACGACGGTGATTTGCATGTTGGCCTTTCTCTACAGTGCTGGGTCGAAATGAAGATGCCCGATCCTGACGCGGGCATTGGATGGCTGGGACATGATCTCAAACCGCGTCTTGCTGAATCCTTTGTCGAAGCCGGAAAGGATGTAGCAGTCGTCGCGTTCGGCGCGGACCTCGTACTCCCAGCCCTCGACCAGAACGTCAGTCTGGAACAAGTTATCGATGCATCGAACGATCATGGTCGCCGTTCGATTTCATCTTCCAGCCAGTCGAAGACGACTTCGCACGGCATCAAGGTGAGCGTGACCCAGCAGATGATTCCCGCGCGAGCGGCGATGAGGTATGGCGTCATGGTGCTACTGTCCCGTTCGTTGTGTGGACATTATTTAAATAAGGGACAACCGCACCGTCACCATTAAATCCTTTGTTATGCGCGATCGACCGGCACGCTCGATGTCGTGAGGATGCGGTTGCATCTATGAATCGCATCGGTGAACTCCTCCTGTTGTCTTGCCGCTCGACACATCGGCGGTTACCCTCAAGCGTAATCACAGCGAGATGGACCGGATCATCGCGCGGAGGTTTGATCCGTGCGTTACATTTGGGTTGGGAAGAGCATACCTAGGTTTAGGATCGGCCATCTGGGCCCTTGCACCTGATGGGAACGTCGCACCTCGTCAGGCGCCCGGCCGCGTCACCCAGAAGGCCCTATCCCATGCTTCAGAAAGCAGCCTTGGCCCGAGCGCGGCTGGTAAGCCAAGCACCTATGACACGTCCGAATGCAGCTAAGATAAAGGACTGAATCGGCGCCGGAGTAGCTCGCCAAGTTTCTACCATGGTTGATCATACGGACATCATGGTGAGCGCAAAACCGATCCGAAGCAGAGGGGGTAAAATCCCCTAGGGTCCACGCCTGAGGAGCAACCACATGACACCACACATCCCCGAGGAATCTTCCACCAGGCCGATTGACTGGAGCCCTTTCGTGATCATGGGCAACACGATGCCGCCCCGAGATCCTGATGACGACGATGAGGACGAGGACGAAGAGGAAGAGGAAGAGGACGGCGCCGACGAACCGCCGGTCGTGCGCGAGCCGGACGAAGATTAGTCTGGTTGCTGTGGTCCTCCCGCAAAGATGACAAAGGTCCCATCTTTCTGACATCGAGGCAGTCCACGCCGTCAATGCTCTAGAACCATGAACCCGGTGGGGAAGGCACGGATAGAGCGCACATCAGAACCAAAAGGACGAAGTTGCCGGAACAACGTGAGCCGCGCAGGAGGACGATGTCTTCCGGGGTCAGGCCAAAGCTTAGCAGACGCTCGTCATCGATTTCGCTGAGCCAGCGTCGTATCCGTTGCTTTGCCGGATCGTCATTGGCCTGAACGAGTCGGCGCACCAGACCCGACCGGGTTCTTCGGCCTCTGGCCGAACCCTTCGTGATCCTTTGCTGCGAACCTTCCATGGCTTGATCCCCTTCTGCTTTTCGCAATATGAGTGGCGCTGCTTGTTCGAACTTTGCCGACCAGCCAACTTGCCGGTTATGTTCCGAACTATTTCAAATTCAAAATGAGGTCATAGGGCGACTTCCACATTGTTGATTGAAGCACGACAACCGCAAGAGAAGCCGCAAGGTGCATCTTCCGGCTGCGACTTTGGTTCGCCGGCTACGACCCGCCGCCAGGGAGCGGCGAGTCTGCTTCTTGCGTTGTTAGCTCACTAGTCCCGGAGCCGTCGCGGCTTGCGTTTCGGGCTGGGCATTCACGCCGCGCGCATCTCGCGAAGGGTGCTTAATGTGCCGTTCCAAAGCTCGATCCGGGCCCTGATGCTGTTGCACGCGGCGTGCAGAGCCCGTTGGTGTCTCTCCGGCGAGTCCGCGACCAGGCCTTCGAGCAGCTCCCGCCCCATTGGACCGTGACTATCGCCGTCGAGCTCGATGTGCCGTTCGATGTAGTAGATGAAGTGACGCAAGGACTCGTTGTTCCGCCTCGCACCGGCGAGCGTCTTTTGAAGCTTGCTGAACATCTCCGGAATGATGTCCTCTCTGCCGTAAAAGAAAGCCGCTAAGACCTCTTCCGTCGACCCCGACTGGGCCAACCGCATCGTATGGGCGACAAAGGCTTGCACATGAGGCGACACACCGGACCGCACCATGGCCGCTTCCACCGAAGTACCGACTCGCGCCAGCGAGCTGAACTTCTCGAATTGGCGGGTGCTGGCGCCGACGTCGGCCATGGCGCGGAGGTAGAGATCGAGATGGCTGACATAGGAGCCGTCCGGATCGACATCCGTCTCCTCGCCGATCACGATGTCGTTGATCAGGCGCGCAGCCCGGGCGTCGTCAGCCGGAAACCACGGCAGCTTTGTGCACGTCAGGTCTTGCTGCAGCCTCTTCAGGAGCGACATGAAATCCCAAACGGCAAAGACGTGGTCTTCCATGAAGCGCCTCAGATCAGACACGGAAGCGACCTCCGCATAAACGGGATGTTCCAGCAGCTGCGTGCGAAGGGTGTTTAGGCAATAACGGTCTTGTTCCGGCATATTCGACCTCTATTTCGGGATACTTGACCCTGCCTCTGGAGCGAGAATGGGAAGACCGTGCTACCTCGTGATTTCAGCAATAGAGAATAGAGTTACCGGTGTAACGGGTGCGCCACGATTTCCTCACGTATCGACGAATGCGAAGAGGAGCTCGTTGCGCAGACCACCTTTTCGCTTTGCGCGATTGTTGGAAGCTCTTCCGGTCCTCACTGGCGAAACGTGATCAGCAGAAGCCACGAACGGCCAGCCGACGATTCGTCGGAATTTGTGATGGCGCTCTCGCCGGACGAAAGGCGCGATTTAAACGAGGTCAACGACGCCGTTAAGCGGCCCGCTCTGCCAGGATGGTCGCAAGCCGAGCGAGTCGGTTTCGCCGATGCGACAAGCTTCCGCAACGCTTTCAGGAAGTGGAACGGGCATTCACCTACGCATTACCGTCGTCCGGGCTCGGACACGATCGGCGCGATCAATCGATCGGCGCGATAGGCCGCAACGCCGCAAGAACAGCGCCGCACAAATGCGCACTCGCGACGTTCGTCATCCGGACGATGAGGTGAGCGGTACTTAGCAACCCCGGCAAATGCCGCTGATCATGCGATCAAGCGCCGCGTTCTCCTGGTTGACGGGATCGTTCGGATCCATCAGGTTTTTCTCCGGGGGCACCTGATCAGCACGCGGTTGGCGGTGCCCGACGGGCGCCTCCGGCAGCGCTTCCTGGGCCGAGTTCATCAATGGAGCTGCGGCCGGATCTCGCGAACCAGCGGTCTGCGCGGTCGCCACTGAAGTGTCGACCAGGGCCAGCAACGCTATCGTCGTGATCAACTTTCGCATGATGGGTCTCCCGAGTTGGTCCCCTTGTCCTGATCGTGGTGAGGGAAAAGCTCGATCACAAGGTGCCGCAAGCCTCACGTTTTGTTCAGATGCTCCACTGCCGCGGCTTGCTGGTGCTGGTGATGCTGGCTGCCTGAAAGGCGCGGGGTTGCTTTGCTGCTTTGAATGCGACCGGATTGATCCGGGCGCGGTCACCACGAAGAGAAAATAAAACTCCTGAGCGCCAAAACTCTAACAAATAAGTTAGGGAGGAACGGACAGTTTACTCGTTGAGAAACACCGTTCATGACCAGATATCCAGTTGCTAGGTGCAGCCATATTCGCAACGACGCTTGTGAGTCACTCCCGCTTCCAAACGCCGGCATGACCGTGTCTTGGATAAAGGTTGGGTAAAGTCGGCGATGAATAACCAGTAGCGGCTGCTCCTTATGAAAGGGAGCTCGCTATGAAGCTAGTCTATTTGATACTGGCAACCGCAACTCTGTTGCCAGTTGCTTCACAGGCCAAATGGAAACCTCAATACGCTTCCAACTCGCCTGAAATCCGAGATTGGTATAGGTCGCGTAAGTTAACCGACGCCGCCGCAAAACGCTTTGCATTTAAAAGTTGCTGCGACGGCTCTGATAAAGTGGAAACGCAATTCAGAGTCGACAAAGCAACCGGCGACGATAAGTGGTACTATCAAAAGGACGGCCAGTGGGTAGAGGTGCCGCCGGACGTTATCTGGTGGGACGAGCATTCTCCCACTGGGGAAGCCGTGCTGTTTGCCTTAGACGGCAAGCCGACCTGCTTCTTCCCGCCTAGAGGGGGGCTGTGATGGGTTCGCTTCACCAAACGAACGGCGGCGCCATAGAAGTGCCCCTCTGCCACTACTGTTCCTCTCCGCTTGAAGGCGAGCGGGCAGTAGCCAACACCCCTTCGGGACCGAAATACTTCTGCAGGTCCGACTCCGAACATCCGCTCGAGAGTTGCTACCGCCAATATCGCAGGGGGGTTCAATTGAAGCGGCCCTTTCCTATCGATGAACGGAATGCCCAACTTCATTCGATCACCTCCTTGGCGAGCGCCACCGAAGTGGCAGAACGGCAGTGCACCGAAAAGTAATTTTTGCCGCTTTTGGGGAACGTCCGCTTCGCCCTGCTCGGGCCCGCAAATTATCGTTGCTTCTCACACCGATAGAACAGTGTTAGTTGGTTCCTCCATGCGCAACAGGGGCGTACATTGGCCTCAACCCTGCCCACAGCCCGAGGTCACTCGGTGACGGATGGTCATCAGGGTGACGGCCAAGCGCCCAGTGATATTTTCGTTCGCTTTGCTTGATCGGCAAGTTTCGCGCCGGAAATGTGCAAACGCCAGCAATTCCAAACAAGAAACGGGGACGGTATCTCGCTACATTTTGGGCTTCAACCCTCGCTGAAAATGAGAATGACGGGGAGATGCGTTTGAGGCCCTGTGCGTTCGAGCAAATCTCGACCCTGTTCGCACTTGGATCCGGATTGTCGAATGTGCGCTTCCTCCCCGCGCATTCGTGCTCGCGCAGAGACGGGCCGGTGGCACCAAGCTATCGGCCCTCTCTTCATATCCATGTGCGCACGATCGTTATCCGCATGACCAATGACCCTGTGCTCACGATGCTTCCCACTGCGATGCCATTGGGCTACCGCGGGGATGGACCTTGCCACCGGCCATCCTGGATTTCGCAACGGTATTTAATAATGCATCCGACCATCTCTGATGAAAAAGGAGGGAGTCTTGACCACAATCGGTGGCATTCACCACGTAACTTCCGTCGCCGCTGATCCCAGGCGGACGGAAGAGTTTTACGCCGGCACACTCGGCCTTCATCTCGTCAGGAAGACAGTGAATTTTGACGCGCCATCTGTGCTTCACTTCTATTTTGGCGACCGCCGAGGCTCCCCGGGCTCAATGATCACGTTTTTCGTCCGCGAAGCCGAACCGCCGGGTCGTTGCGGGCCGGGTCACGTGAGCTCCATTGTTTTTGCGGTACCACCTAGGACATTAATGAACTGGCGTCACCGCCTGATCGAGCGAGGCGCGGATGTGGTGGGCAACGCCTGGTCGTTCGGAGAGGAGTGTCTGTGCTTCAGGGATCCGGATGGTCTCGAATTGGGTCTGATCGAGGAGGCCGCCGAAAACGGTATCAATCATCACGCCGATCGAGCGATTCGACGGATTCGATCCGTCGAGATTCAAATCGAAGGCTTTCAGCACACATCGAAATTTCTGACGGAGAGGCTGGGTTTTGAGCAGCGCGGTCAGGAAGGTGCCGTGTTCCGCTTTCTCGATGGACCGCCGGACCGACCGATCGCCGTTGATCTTCTCTGCACCCCGACGCACCGGCCGGGTCAAGCCGGCCCTGGTGTCGCCCACCACGTAGCCTTGCGTGTAACAGATGGCGAGGCACTGGAAGAAGTCGCCACGATGCTTGCAAATTGCGGCTTTGACGTCACACCTCCTCTCGACCGCCAGCACTTTCATGCCATCTATTTTCGCGGACCGTGCGGCGTGAATTTCGCTATCGCCACCGACGGTCCCGGCTTCGCCCTAGACGTTCCTAGCCCAGTATCCGCGGAAACCTTAAGCCTGCCGCCGTGGCTGGAGCCCAAGCGCAAGTTGATCGAGCAACGCTTGCGAAACAAAAATCCCGCGCCTGTTGGAGTTCCAGCGGCTCCGAAAGCATCGACATAAGCGCCGCGTTGCTCGAACGGTTTGGTTGTTTGGACGCAGATAATATCTACGATGCTACTGGGCCGTCTGGCTTCGCAGGTTCGTCACATCCTGCGCGGTGAGCCGCGATCCCTTGCTGCCGAAGCGCGCGGTGACGTAATTGGCCACAGCCGCGATCTCGGCGTCGGAATAGGCGTTGCCGAACGCGGGCATCGAGATCGCGTCCTCCGGCGTATGCCGCCTGGTCCCGGAAATCACGATTTGCGCCACATTGGTCGCACCGGGATCGTTGACCGCCCATGCGCCGGTGAGCGTAGCGAAGGGTGAGATCGAGCTCTCGCCGGTCCAGCCGTGACAACTGACGCAGGCGCCTTCGAACACCATCTTGCCTCGCGGGTCCGGCGTGCCGCCCTCCTTGTGCGATGCCGGCGCTGGAGGCGCCACCGTCGCCGGCAGATCGGTCGAGGTGATCGGCGCCGCACTGCGCAGATAGGCCACCACGGCGCGGATGTCTTCCGGCGCGAACTGGCTAAAACTGTAATCGACGGCTTCGCCCATCGGGCCGGAGGCGGTACCATGGCCGGCGGCATGTCCGATCGAAAGATAGGAGATCAGGTCATCGTCACGCCAGCCGCCGACACCGGTCGCCTTGTCGGAGGTGATGTTGAAGGCACGCCAGCCGGCCGTCAACGCGCCTGCAAATCTCTGGCGATTGTTCAGCGCAAACGCGAGGTTTCGCGGCGTGTGGCACTCTCCACAATGGGCCAGCGCTTCCGCGAGATAGGCGCCCCGGTTCCATTCCGGGCTTTTCGACGTGTCGGGCTCGAAGCGGCTGTCCCGATTAAACACTGCCGACCAGAACAACATCGCCCAGCGCTGGTTGAACGGAAACGCCAGCGTGTTTTCGGGAGCAGGAGCGTGCACCGGCGCCAGGCTGAACAGATAGGCCTTGATCGCCAGCGCGTCGGCGTCGCTGATGTAAGCATAAGACGTGTACGGCATCGCCGGATAAAGGCGTGCGCCGTCGCGGCGCTTGCCGCTATGAACCGCGTTGAGGAAGTCCTGGTCGCTGTAATTGCCGATGCCGGTCTCCTTGTCGGGCGTGATATTGGTCGAATAGAGCGTGCCGAACGGCAGCTTAAAGCCGAGCCCGCCGGCATATTCCTTGCCGCCGGCGGTGGTGTGGCAAACCATGCAATCCGCCGCTTTCGCCAGGTATTCGCCGCGCTCGACCAAGCTTGCGTGCGCAAGCGCCGCCGGGACCCCGGTGGGATTGGCGCCGTGATAGTCCGCGAGCGCCACCTTCGGGCCGTCCGAAAAATCCATCGGGCCCGGACCGCGTATCCAAATCCCGACCGCCAGCACGACCACCACGATCGCGACAACGGCAAAAAGAATTCGGCGCACGGTGGGTTTCATGACTTTTTCCCGACTGCTATCAGGAACGGGTCGATCGGCAGTCGCCGCAAGGCGACGCCGGTCGCGGCGAGAATCGCGTTGCGCAGCGCCGGCGGACCCGCGGCGACGCCGGTCTCGCCGATGCCGCCGGGCGCCTCACCGCTCTTGATGACGTGAACTTCGATCTTGGGCACCTGATCGATCCGCAGCATGCGATAGTCATTGAAGTTCGATTGCTGCACGCGTCCCTTATCGATGGTGATCTCGCCGTAGAGCGCAGCCGTCAGGCCGAAGATCAAGCCGCCTTCGAGCTGCGCCACGATGGTATCCGGATTGACGGCGATGCCGGTATCGACCGCGGAGGTCGCACGCCGCAGATGCACCTCGCCGAATTGGTCGACTTCGGCTTCGACCACCGTTGCGATAAAACTGCCGAACGAGGGCTGGGCGCTGACGCCACGCCCGACGCGCGCCGGCAGCGGCTGGCCCCAACCGGATTTCTCCGCCACCAGATTGAGCGCGGCGAGCAAACGCGGATTTTTTCCGAGCATCGACCGGCGGAAGTCGATCGGATCCTTGCCGGCCTTCAGCGCCAGTTCGTCCATGAAGCATTCGATCGCGAACACATTGTTGTTGGCACCGACGCCGCGCCAGAACCCGGTTGGCACCGCCGGCGGCTCGGCCCGCACATATTCGACATGGAAATTCGGAATGTCGTAGGGCATGTCGACCGCGCCATCCATGGCGTCGATGTCGATGCCTTTCTGGAAGGGCGGCGGCAGCCAGCGCGCCATGATCGACGCGCCGCTGACCTTGTATTTCCAGCCGACGATCTTGCCGTCGGACAACGTGGCGGCGATGGTGTCGCGATAGACCGGTCGATAGATATCGTGCTGGATGTCTTCTTCGCGGGTCCACATCACTTTTACCGGCCCATCGACCTGCTTCGCCACGCGAACGGCCGCGACAACCATGTCGGGTTCGAGCCTGCGGCCGAAACCGCCGCCGATCAGGTGGTTGTTGACGGTGACTTTCTCAACCGGAAGCCCTGCGGCCTTCGCCGCCTCCGACTGCACACGCGCCATGATTTGCGTGCCGGTCCAGATTTCACAGGAATCAGCTTTGACGTGAACCGTGGCGTTGAGCGGCTCCATCGGCGCGTGCGCCAGGAACGGAAGCTCGTAGGACGCATCCAGCCTGTCACCGGTCGCAAGCCCCTTGGCGATATCGCCTTCGGATTTGGCGACCACGCCGTCCTTTTCGCTTGCCGAGCGCAGATCCTGCCAGATGTCTTTTGAGCTGATACGCGCGTTCGGACCTTCGTCCCAATCGATCTTGAGCGCTTCAAGGCCTTGCTTGGCCGCCCACGTGTGATCGCCGACGACGGCGACCAGATCGTCCAGTACGACGATCTTCTGCACGCCCGGGATTTTCCTGGCGGCGCTGTCGTCGACCTTGCCGACCTTGCCGCCGAATACCGGGCACGCCTTGAGAGTCGCGAACTTCATATCGGGAAGGATCGCGTCGATGCCATAGACAACCCTGCCGCTGACCTTGTCGGGCGTGTCGAGGCGCTTCAGCGGCTTGCCGATCAGCACGAAATCCTTGGGGTCCTTGAGTGCGACGTCTTTCGGCGGCGTCTGGCTGCTCGCGCTCGCAGCCAACGCACCATAGGAAAGCTTCCGCCCGCTGTCTCTATGGATGACTTCCCCGTTCGATGTCCTGCAGCTCGCCGGCTCGACCTGCCATTGCTGGGCTGCGGCCTGGACCAGCATGGCGCGCGCACTGGCGCCTGCTTCCCGTAGCGGTGTCCAGAACGCCCGGACTGACGTAGAGCCTCCTGTCGCCTGTACGCCGAAAACCGGATTAGCGTAGAGCTTCTCGTTAGGCGGGGCGTGCTCAAGAACGACGGATGAAAACTCGGCATCCAGCTCTTCGGCCAGGATCATTGCCACGCCTGTATAGATTCCCTGCCCCATCTCGACTTGCGGCATGACCAGCGTTGTCTTGCCCCCCGGATCGATGCGGATAAAAGCGTTGGGTGCAAACTTGCCGACGGTCACATCGGGCGGCTGTACCGGTTCGTTGGCCGCGCGAACGGGAAGGTGGAATGCGAGCAGGAACCCGCCAGCCAAACCGGCGGTCAGCACCGTGCGGCGCGAAACTGTTTCTGACATTTTTTCAGCGATGATCTTTTCAGTGATGATCATGGCGCACCCCTCACGACTGGCGCCCGGAAGCGGCTTGCTTGATGGCGGCGCGAATCCGCACATAGGTGCCGCAGCGGCAGATATTTCCCGCCATCGCGGCATCGATATCTGAATCGTCCGGGTTGGGTGTACTTGCGAGCAGCGCCGCCGCTGACATGATCTGGCCGGATTGGCAATAGCCGCACTGGATCACTTCGAGATCGAGCCAGGCCTTTTGCACCTTCGCGCCGGGGGGCAATGCGCCGACGCCTTCGATCGTTGTCACGGCGCGGTCGTGCACCGCCCCCACCGGCAGAACACAGGACCGCACCGGCTTGCCATCGACATGCACAGTGCAGGCGCCGCATTGCGCAATGCCGCAGCCGAATTTCGTTCCGGTCATGCCGAGGACATCTCGCAACACCCACAGCAGCGGCGTGCGGTCATCGACATCAACGCGTCGGTTCGCGCCGTTGACCTTGATGGTGAATACCATGTTGTCACTCCGGCCTGGCATTGGCGAGGAACAAACTCATTTCGGCCGCGATATAGTAGCACAATAGCGCCGGGGTGGCATAACGGTGTTGCACGGCCTTGCCGTCGATTGGCGTTTTTCGACATGAACGCGGGGGGCGTCGCGCGGTTTCCCACGGAAGCGATCAGGCGATCGCAGCCACCGCTGCAACTCGTGCAAGCTTCAACGGTCGCGGTCTTCCAACGTCCCGTTCTGGCCTCACTTCGGCGCCAGCCAAAACCGCAAGCCCAGGGACAGCGCGGTCACCGCCATGCTCTCCCACTTAGTTCCCTTCGTTTCCATGGCACTCATATTTCGCCTTCCTGTGTCCGGCAGCGGATGGCATGTCGCTGAATTCATCATGCGAAATGCGGCATAACCGTCGACCGCATGAACGAGATCGTCTGAAGCGATGCGGCGAGCGGCAGGTCGCCGAAAGCGATTTGAGACATGACGTACGTCACGCCAGTCTCCGTCACCTGTCTTGTGAGGGCTTCCAGCACGGTGGACGGTGATCCGACCAGACAAAAACCGTCGTCCAACGCTTGCTCGAATGATATCGGCAAGTTCGGTGGAACAGGCAAATCGCGGGTGCGCGACAGGAACGTGAATGTCTCGATCCAACGCGCATAGGCTGGAGCGGCCAGCGCACGGGCCTGAGCGTCGGACCCGGCGATTACCACAATGCGAACCATGCCGAGCAGCGGCATAACCTGCGCCGGTTGCGCCTTCCAGTTTGCCCGATAGACGTTCGTAATCGCACGAATCATCGTACTCTTTCCGACACAAGCTATGTTGATCGAGTTCTCCGCCGCCCATCGGGCTGTCTCCGGCTTCATCGTCCCGTACCACAGAGGCGGATGGGGTTTTTGGATGGGCGAGAGAGCTATCGGTACGTCATGCATGTTGAAAAAACGGCCACGGTGCGTGAGCCTGTTGGTTGCCATGGCCTTGAGAACAATCTCAGCCGCCTCGCTGTAGCGGTCCTGTCTCTCATCAGCCGAAACACCGAAAAACGAAAGTTCCACCGGGGCCCCGCGGCCAATGCCAAGATCGAGCCTGCCACCGCTGAGTTGATCAAGCATGCAGATCTCTTCGAAAGCGCGCAGGGGATGATACAGATTCAGCAACATCACCAACGGTCCAACCCGCAGTCGCTTGGTGCGTTGCGCCACGGCGGATAGGAACAGGTTCGGTGAAGCCGCCAAACCGTGTGGCGTGCCATGATGCTCCGCGACGTGATAGGTGAGAAAGCCAGCTTCATCGCACGCCGCCGCGATTTTCAATCGATCGCTGTACTGCTGCCGCAGGCTGCCGCCTGCGTGATCCAAATGATCAAAAATGCCGAAACTGGCGGTCGCCTGGCCGATGCCCTCCATACTCATTACTCTCTATCTCAGCGCAGCTGCCGGCTGCCAATTTGCATGCTTTTCGCTCCGGCCATTTTTTCGGGTCGAAAGACACGCGGCTGTCTTTTTTTCTCCTGGTTTGCCGATCGTGTATTGCACAGCCTTGTGGTCGATTGGCGTATCCCGACATGAACGCAAGAGTGAGGCCGGCTGTGATCTTCATTGCGATCGCCGAAGAACACCAAGCGAAAACTCGACCCGTTCTCGACCGAGATCCACTCTTGCAATTCCGATTGAAAATGCCGTCTCCGCTGCCGCGACTGAGACCAGGGTTCGCGCGACAGGTTGATTACGACCTGAATGTCCTCGGCCGCCGGCATCGTCCGTCTCATCGGTGCCGCCGGCCTCTCGGCTAAGGATCTCTTAAAAGGCCCCCGAGAGTTCGTATCTCATTCAAGACCGTTCGTGTGTGCGGTGCGGAGGGAGTGACAATTACCGTTGCGGTCAGGCCAGCAGCCAGCGTTATCGTTGGCGGCACGTTGTCGATTTTGATCCGAACCGGAATCCGCTGGGCAAGCCGCACCCACGTATAAACAGCCTCGACCGAGGGCAAGCCCTGGGTGCTGACGGTTGCATTTGGTGCACTGATTCCGCGGGTGATGCTTTCGACATGCCCCGTCAGTTTCTCCTTAAATCCCATAAACTCAACTTCAGCGGCATCACCGACTTGAAAGCTCCCGAGTTTCGTCTCCTCGAAATAGCCAGCGACCCAATATGAATCCGAATCAACTATTGCGATATTTGGCGATCCCTTGTTTGCATAATCTCCAACCCGGAGTAGAAGATTCGTGACGAATCCGTTTACGGTGGAGCGCACCTCGGTACGCTGCATGTTCAGTTGCGCCTGCTCAAGGTTGGCGAGCGATGTCTGATAGGCGGCCTCAGCGACCGAGTAGCTTCCCTCATAGACCTGCTTCTCTTCCACCGACGCGGCGAGGTCCGTCAATTTTCGGCGCCGCTCATTTTCATTCTTCTTGACCTCGAGGTCGGCAGCCTTGCTCGCGACGTCAGCTTTGGCCAGGTCCAGCGCTACCTTGTAATCGCCCTGGTCGATTACATAAAGAAGGTCGCCGTTGTGAACGAATTGGTTGTCCTGGACCAACAACTTCACGATCTGGCCGGGTACCTGGGGTGCAATATCGGCAACCTGCACGCGCACCTGACCGTCGCGCGTCCAAGGTGACACCATGTAATGTTCCCATAAGCCAACGATCGCGAATGCCGCGAATGCGAGCAGAAGAAGTGTGAGTGCGAAGCGGATTAGCCGACGGGCGCGATTGAACATCGTATGCCTTTCAAATGAGGATGTTCAGAGTTGCGACAACGCAGATGTAAATGGCGGCTTCCGCAAGCAACGGATGCCAGAACCATTTTTGAAGTCGGGTGACAACGAGGACGAAGCGGATTGGAATAAAGATCAGTGCCGCGATCAGCGCGTATTTCACGAACGGCGAGATCAGTAGCCCTGCGACAACGAACTCACTCATGGTGTCGGATCCCCCTATAGCTGATAACGCAGCAACTCCAGATGCCTGAGCAATCTCATTTCTGAAGTCGTTAGAACCGCGGTGCCATAAAGCGCCGCCGCCGCATGAACGAGATCATAGCGCCTCGAGCGATCGAGCCCTGCGGCAGCGGCTAGATAGGCCCGAGAGAGATCGAGTATTTCCGCCGGCGATAATGTCGGAAGGATCTGCCTCGCCTTTGCGTCGATGGCAGGGTCGACGGCATTCCTCGCCTGGTCGAGCGCCCTCCATGACCGCCGGACCGCGAAACTGAGATTGCCCAGGTCGGAAAGTCGCCTCATGACATTGCGGCGCGCGAGGGTAACAGGCTCGCCGTGCTGCCACGAACTGAACTGGCTCAAGCGATCATAATGAAGGCTCGCTCTGGGTTGATTGAGACTGTCCTTGTCAACCAAGGCTTGGTGCAAGGTACGACCTACAGCCAAAGCCAGACGAAGACGGCGCAGGGCGGGATCAACGGGGACGATCAGACGCAAGGAAAAGAAAATGCATAAGCTGCCGGCAACGAGGTATGCTGCGGTATCCACAAACGTCGTGGGATCGAGCGTCTGCACGTTGGCTGGCGAAAGAAGCGATATGCTTTGCACACCATAGATAACTCCCATTGGACCTCTGCCGGTTTTGATCAACCAACAAGTGATTGCCACAATCGGCGCGAGCGAGATGATGAACAGCGGATAGTCACTAATATTTGGGAAAATCAGGAAGGCATAGATCGTGCCTGTGACAACTACGGCCGGCGTCATGAGGAGTGCCGCTCTCCCCATCACCAGGGGGTCGTGCATGACCGACCCGAGCGAGACGAAAACGACAGTGCTGAGGATCATCTGGTTCGCGCCGGGCTGTCCAGACAGGACCGCAAGCAATCCGGCGATGCCGACCGCGAGGCCTACGCGCAGCGCATTGAGAATGGCCGCGATATAATCCTGATGAACAGGAAGGCTCACGAGCCTTCGTGGAAGCCGTCCAACCCGATTTGACACTAGACCGTCACGAATGTCGCGAAATACTTCAATCATGAATTTGCAGCGATCCAGAACAAATGCCTCGTCGATGGAAATTGCCTCTGCTTCCATTGCCTGATGCATGAGGGCCTCAAGGTCAGCGAGCCGTTTCTCGGGGTGCTGAGAGACGATCGCCACACGCATGATGGAAATTGCGTCGTCGACGGTCGAAGAGGCCGCGGACACGTTTCGCAGACCTTGACCTACGGCCTGGATGGCGGAGATCGCTTCAAACAAGCCGAGCAGCGCGCTGCGCGCAGCCTTCGCGCGCGCCCATCCGTCAGGTAATTCCGGCGTGGCAAAACTAATCTCGCTTCGCAGTGGCATAAGCCTCACGCTCATCGCGACACATTGCGATGGATCAGGTGGTGCGCGTCGATCGAGAGTAGCCAGGGCCATGGCCACGATATCCTTCGTGGCAAGGCGCAGCTTGGATTGCAGCGATCGCGCCGATTCGGCGGTCGCGAAAATTGCGCTTACAAAGGCCAGGACGAGCACGGCGAGCAGGATAACTGCGACCCGATCAAGCATGGCTGTAAAGACAGCTGTGGGGGCGTCGACGTAGATAATCGAAATAAGCGCGACCGTATAACCGGCCAGGACGCATCCATACGCGCGGAAATCGCGCAGAAGCGTTGCTATCGCGACGAGACATGCCATGTACACCGCAAAGACGGCAATGAGCATGGTCCGATCTTGTGGAAAGAGGCTTGTCAAGATTATTGCGGCGAGTGCTCCGAACAATGTTCCGGCGACGCGATAGATCGCTTTGGACAGGACCATGCCCTGGGTAGGTCCCGCTAGTATTAGAAGGCCTGTCCCCGCGCTTGCTGCAGAGTTGAGTTCAAGTGCGAATGCAATATAGTAAGAGACAACCAGAGCAACCCAAATCTCGAACACCAAGGCCGTCGTGCCAGCCGGCCATTGCAGGAGGCCGAGGTGATAGGAGCGATATTCACGCTCTGTTGGGTTCTTTTGTATGACTGCCGTCGACATCTTCATCTACTTCTGTCTGGGCGACCTGGGTTCGCAGCACGCGCGGTTCGACGTCGGCGACGATCCTGATCCCGTTGACCTGGATCGCTATCGAGTGACTCTCCATCGACAGGCTTCCTTTCAGCCGGCAGCAGCGCCGGAGACGTTGCTTCAGACTTGGCGGGCCAACGTAGCGTCGGGGTAGTCTCCACCAGTACGCAGCCGCCATGGCTGGCGGATGTCATCGTATCGGCCGGCAGCGTTGGCGGATCGAAAGATTCCGGCCTGACTTGTACGAAGCTGCTCATTTGCGCGAACACAGGCGTGCATTGCCACCACCTGCCCTCACCCGTTTCTTCGATCATTGCGCGCGATAGGGACGCACCTAAACGCGTGTACCTGGATTCGAAATCGAAGTGCGTGCCGACGCTACTTCACCGGGATGATAATCGGATATCCTTTTGGAGTCACCACAGTAATCAACCACCTCTGTATGTCCGTCTTGCTGGTGTTGGACGCCCAGTGCACGTATGCAGCCTTGTCGGGCGGCGAATACGCAGTGACCGTAAAACCCGCCTTTATGGGCATCGACGGCTTGCCTATCTCATGCATGACCCCGGTGCCCTCCAGCACGTACGCCAGTTCTTGTCCCGGGTGGTAGTGCCTTGGGGTCGACGACCCCGGTGGTATCTCCGTCATGAACGTAGTCGCCTCCATTCCTTCAGGCAAATCCGATTTAGAAAGAACTATGATCTTCGTGTCGCCCGTCATATCCTTGGGCAAATCCGCTTGCGGCTGCTGGGCCGCCTGAGGCTGCTGGGCCACACCAGGCTGTGCTCCCACAGTCCCCGCGGCAATTGCAGCCGCCAAGACGGCAGTTTTTACGGTTTGAGTTCGGTTCACTCTATATCTTCTCCAGTTGGTTCAGGTTTATCTCTGCAGACATCAGGCCGCGCGAATCACAGCTTTTGTTTCAAGGAATTCGCCGAAGGGACCTCACCCCGGCCCATTACCCAGCCGCGCCGAGCAAGGCTCGCTCGAGGGCGGCGTCGAGCCCACGCGCAACGGCGGTTACTTGCTCGTCACCAAACTGTCCGAACGTTGTCGATGGCCGGTCGTACTCGAAGACGCCGTGCCCGGCATCGCTCTCATAAAGCACAACGCGGATCGGAGGATACAGCGCGGCCGCGAGTTGATGCCTGACCATGAGCGAGGCCGTGACGGGATTGCCAATATCGTATTGGAGCGCGTTGCGCGCCTTACCAGCGATCTCTAATACGGCCCCATGATTACGGACCTGAAAAATTGATAGTTCCGGGCCTTCTTTCTTATAACGATCCGCCCGCTCGACATCCCCATCGTCCAGAGCCTTTACAAGGCCTGGGTCAAGGCGCGGCACACTCCGTTCGAGCGCGGCACGGACATCGGCGAATGACTTCGCGGATTCAATCCGAACGTGTTCAACGGCAATGGTTTGTTTTGTCATCGTCGGTTTCTCCTGCAGACTCTCTGCGCTTTGCGCGCTCATAGGAACCAGGGCCATAAATAAGCCGCTCATGAGCATGACCAGGCGCACCGCCTCGATGATCGTCGCAGACCTGACGGCTTCGCTCATGACTCCGACCTCGACAAAAGCAGGCGTTTGCAACGGTTTGCCAGTCGCGCGCAGGATGGCCGCCATCAATGCCGGTCGATAGGACGATCGCGCGGCGTTTTGTAAATGCCGGTCAAGAACAGACGGTGCCAGGGCGACGTCCTTATGGTGTTGCTGAGACATATTCGTTGGTTGATTTAATAGCCGAACCATTGCCTAAGTTCTTCGTTCTTCTCGACCGTGTAAGGAGGAAAGAGATGGTCGTACGGATTCACGCTTACGATCCTGATTGACGGTTATTCTGATTTGTGCTCGTTCCGGCGATCACGATTGCATCGTGAGGACCATGCGAAATCGGGCCTTGCCCGACATCATCTTGGCGTAGGCCTCCGGGGCTTTCTCCAGCGGCATGGTCTCAATCATCGCCGCGACCCCGGTGAGCACACTAAATTTCAGCGTCGCGTCGCCGGTGGCGGGGTCACCGGTCAGGGCGCCCTCGATCGAGCGGCTGCCAAACAGCAGATCGCTCGTCGAGACTTCGACCGGATCCGGCGTTGCTCCAAGCGCTATGACCTTGCCGCCCGGACGCAGGCCCTTCACAGTTTGTGCGACTGCCTTGCCAGCAGACGCGGTGGCGAGCACCAACGCCGCTCCGCCGAGTTCCTGCAGCGCCTGTGCCGGATCAACCGAGGAACTGTCGACAAAGTGATGCGCACCGAGCTTTCTCGCGAGCTTGGCCTTATCCGCGCCGCGCCCGATAGCGGCGACCTCGAAACCCATGTGCCGCGCATATTGGACACCCAGATGCCCGAGCCCGCCGATCCCCAATACGGCGACAAGATCACCCGCTTTGGCAGGGGCGTTGCGGAGCGCGCTGAACGTCGTGAGGCCGGCGCATAGAAGCGGCGCCGCATCGACGGCGGCGAGGTCGTCAGGAATCGATATCAGGCCGCTCGCCCTGGCGATCAGCATTTCGGCGTAGCCGCCATCATGCTGGATTCCCGTGAACTCCTGGTTGCGACAATTGACAAGGTCGCCACCCCGGCAGCGATCGCAATGACCGCAACTTCCACCCAAAAATCCAACGCCGACGCGCTGACCGACAGCCCACCCCTCGACACCAGTCCCGAGCATGTCGATCACACCCACAGCCTCATGCCCAGGCACGCGCGGCCACACGATCGGAAACACACCCTCTACCGTTCCGGCATCCGAATGACAGACACCGCAAGCCTCCACACGTATGCGGACATAGCCGGGTTTAGGATCGACCAACGGTTTCCGGGTCAGTTCGAGTTTGCCGCGGCTGACCGCATGAACGGCTTGGTAGGTTGCTTCGGCGCTGGTCATTGTTCTCTCCTCACCGTTGATTGTCTCGACGCACCGGCGCGGGCGCGTCGCCTTCACGTGAAGCTCACATCGCTGATGTCGATCGAGACCATGAGCATGTCGAGGATCGGCTGGCGGTCGGCACCGCGTGTGTGCGCGCGACGCTTCATTGGCAGGCGAAACCCGTTCGCCGTCGCATACTCCGAGGTCAGTTGCGCTGCGCCAAAGCCACCGGCGACGTTCACGCCGTAGTCGTGACGGTGCAACATCAGGTCGCGGAACGAGTCGATGGCGTGTACATTCGGGAGCGAAACAAAAGTTATTAGCCGGGAGGTCGTAGATGCCGCCCAGGCTATGCACAGTGTTGCCGCGACCAAAGGCTTATGGATTGAAGGATCTTGCGGCGTTTTGTGGATTCCGCACGCGAAACAAAGGGCAGACGCCCTACATCCTTACCGTCGACCGTTTCAGGGTTGGACCAACGCCAACATATCGGCGCAATATCAAAGTGCGGGCCGCCTGAAGGGTGGTCCGAATTCCACAACCGATCACGATGTGGCGCGCGCCGTGCTTCGCTGCGCCATCGAGGCCGACGACCAATTGAGAACGCCGGCGGGGCCGGATGCGATCGTGCAGAGGCGACGCGGCATGTGCGAGCAGGCATTCCTGAGAAGCAACGCAGATTGATCGGGCAGCCGAAGAGCTTTAGCAGCGCGCCACGCCCGCTCCAGGAAAGACGGTGCCCCGACCCGCAGCCCTTCGAGCGAGGCGTCGTTGCGCTTGAACCCTTGCGGCACCTTGCGGCTGGCTGACGGTCAGCCGCTCGTGGTGCGAACGAAATGACTGGGCGGGCTACCGACCTCTCGGCGAAAGGCGGTGCTGAAGGCGCTGGCCGACTGATAGCCGATCGCGGCCGCAACAGCCTCCAACGGGGGCGCGTCCCGCTGGAGCATGGCTTTGGCCAAGGCCATGCGCCACTCCATCAGATATTGCATCGGGGGCACTCCGACCTTCTGGCTGAAGCGCTCGCTGAAGGCCGAGCGAGATAGACCCGCCTCCCTGGCGAGTTCCTCCACCGACCATGCGTGAGCCACGTCACCATGGAGTCGCCTCAGGGCGCGGGCGAGAAGCGGATCAGCGAGCCCCGCGAGGAGGCCGGGTTGTCCGATGGCGTCCACGCCTTCCGAGCGGAACCGCAGAGCCTCCACGAGCAGAACCTCGATAAGACGATCGACGACAAGATCGCGGCCTGGTCGGTCGGCGAGCGCCTCCTCGACGATCGAGTCTATCGTCCGCTTGAGCCGTCCCGCCGCCGGATCGGAGGCTTGGATATGGACAAGGGTCGGCAGCAGGCCGCTGAGCAGACTACGGTTGACGGAGTCTAATTCGAAATAGCCGCCGAGCTGCTTGAAGTCAGCCTCGAGATCGGGATCGCCGTACCGCACCTTGCCGGCCTGACAAGCCAGCGCCTCTTGCGCGTTGAGCGAAACGACGTCGCATGCGAGGTCGCTGGCGATCGTGAAGCCCCGACTGGCGGGCATGAGGACAAAATCGCCTGTGGCGAGACGCAAGGGTTTATGGCCATCCACGGCGAGCCAGCATTCGCCGATCAGCACGAGCCCAAAGCCGGCGTAAGCCACTCGCGAACGACGCACGGCCCAACGGCCCGCCCCCTGGATAACCTTGGTTCCGACCGCGCGAGGGCGCAGCAAGGTAATGACATCGGCAAGCGGTTCCATATTCCGGACGATCTATAATGCATTATGGACGCCATATTATAGACCGTATAGACCGGCAGGCGCTAGGTCTTCTCATCGCAATGGTTCGATCAGGAGACTTCATGCGCAAGATCGCTATCGTTACAGGCGCCAGCTCAGGCATCGGCGGCGCGACCGCCGTCGCGCTCGCCGAGCGCGGCGTCGATTCCATCGTGACGTTCAACAGCCACGAGGACCGCGTGCGCGACGTGGTCGAGGCGGTCAGGCAAAGGGGCGCCAAGGCGGTTCCCTTGCGCCTCGACGTCGGCGAGAGCGCCAGGTTCATCGCCTTCAGGGACGAGGTGATCGCAGCGCTGGATAGCGAATGGAAGGCCTCTTCCTTCGACTATCTCGTCAACAACGCGGGCTTTCTGCAGATGGCGCTATTCGAGGACACGACCGAAGAGCTCTTTGATGCCTACATGCGTGTGCTGTTCAAGGGTCCGTACTTCCTGACCCAGGCTCTGCTTCCGGTGCTTGCAGACGGCGGCGCGATCGTCAACGTGACGAGCAATTCAATCTTCCAGAACGGTCTGGCGTCGGGAGTTTCCGCCTACGCATCCATGAAGGGAGGCCTGACGGTGTTGACAAGCTACATGGCCAAGGAATTCAGCCGCCGCCGGATCCGCGTCAACTCCGTTGCGCCGGGCGCCACCCGCACGCGCATCGGCGACGACGCCTACGACAAGCATCCGGAAGCCATCCAGCAGATCGTCGGAACGACTGCGCTTGGACGTCTCGGCGAAGCGACCGACGTGGGCGCCGCGATCGCGGCTGTGCTTTCGGATGATTTCCGATGGGTGACCGGGCAGCATATCGAGGCTTCCGGTGGCGCCCGGTTGTCTGTAGCGAGCTGATGCGAAGGAGGCACGGTCCTTGAAATCTTCCAGAGCATGATCCGGAAAAGTGGGTACCGGTTTTCCCTCGCGACAAACGCGAAGCGTTTGCGCGGAGATCATGCTCAAACAAAAAGATAGAGCGGGATGACGATTCGAAGAAACGTCATCACGCTCTAGCGTGGCATCCGGAGATCGCCTGACCACACTATAGGGTTGTGCTTACAGTTGGGTGGCGCGCCTAACCGGAAGGCACCAATCCCTCACGACACCACGCTCTACCGCCGCCGGCACAAGATCGAGAACATGCTCGGCAGACTCAAAAACTGGTGCCGTATCCACACCCGCTATGATCGCTGTGCCCACACCTTCATGTCCGCCGTCTCCCTGGCCGCCGTCGTCATCTTCTGGATGTGATCAATGATTCCTGATCATAGGCTCGCTTTGTGCGACGCCAGAGTCCAGGACTGATGCCGACGGCTTGACCGAACGCGCGGGTCAGATGGCTCTGATTGGAATACCCGCACGCGCTGGCAATCTCCGCAAGGGTCTTGTCGGTGGTCAGGAGCAAGTCCTGAGCCCGTTCGATGCGCCGCCGAAGCAGCCAACGGTGTGGTGGGTAACCGGTCGACTGTCTGAAAGCGCGAGCGAAGTGACCCGCCGATAAACCGCAATCAAGAGCTAACTGGGCTATGGATATTTCTTTGTCCAGAGCGGCGTCCATCGCCTCTTTCGCCCGGCTCTCCTGCCAAGGGGTCAATCCTCCGCGCGCATTGGGGGTCCGAGATGGCGTCGTCAAGTAGCTCTGGTAGAGATGGCTTTGCAGCGATAGTGCGATATGGTCGACCAAGAGAAAATTGCTTTCCTCGGGATGCTCCAAAAGTGCGCGAAGGCAGCTGCCAAGATGGTGAAGGATCGGATCGCGCATGATCCGCTGAGGGGGCTTCAAGTAGACCTCGCGGGCCCCATACTCTTCTCGGGCAAAGTCCTGAATGGCTAAACGAGGTACGTATAGTCTTACCGAATTCAATGGTGAGTGCAGGGTCACAGTTGGAGCTTCGCTGAGGTCTAGCATCACCGAATCTCCTTCACCTCGGCAGTACCGCTCGGCCGCGCGGCCTCTTATCGAAACACTGCCCGACATTGTTTTCATCAAATTGACATGAAAAGAGTAGGCGTCTTCAGCGGGGGCGTGAAAAGCCGGTCGGGCGCAGCCGAGACGGAGGCGGGAGAACGTAATCGCCGCACCACGAGAGACGTTTGTAATCAGTGTCGGAGGGTTTGGAATCCCGAACCGCTGGCTTAAAGGCTTTCCGTATCCACTATTCGGCATGGCAGGCTTTCTTTGGGGCTTTAGTTCGCGTATCGGCCACGCCACGGCGCCCCCTAAGGATGTGGCACGGACGGCGTCGACTACTCAATGATCTCTGCCGAACTTGTCGTTCCGCAGAGCGGCGAGCGGACCCCGCACCATGGGGCCAGTAATTCTGATTTGCGATTGATCCCAAGGTAAGGCGTTCTAATTCGTCCGGCCGTGGTGTATGCGAGGAAAGCAGCGCTGTTGGCGGCGTGGCGCAGGCTGCTGGAGAGGCCGAGAAGGCTGAGCTCCGTCATTGGGGCGCTCCGATAACTTGGTTTTTGCTCGCGAGCCGAGAACCATCGGGGCAACGCCGGATGCGCTCAACTAAATTCGTTTTTAATATTGCAACCATGTGGAAATGGGACTGGACTATACGCTGACGCCGTTCGGCCGGAGCCTTGCCGTAGCCATGATCTCCCCTGTGCGGGGTGGAGCGTGGAGAACTCGGCCACGATTGCTTCAGCGCTTGCCAGGCGCAAGGAAACAGAGGCGGCGTAATCGCGAACTAGCAACCACCAAAACCGACATTCGCTGATAGTGGCTGTTTGACCGAGTTCGCGCCCCTTGGGGGCGGCTCGGCACCTGACGATAGATCGGCATTCAGCCGTGATACGCAAACAGCTCGATTGGGTCGTTGAAGCCGCGGACCGGATATTCGCCGACGCGTTCGAGATCGAAATCGCTTTTGACGAAGTCGGCGAACGCGCGGGACAGCAGCACCGTTCTGCCCAATTGCTTGGTGAGGGTTTCGAGACGCGAAGCCATGTTGACCGCAGGACCGATGACGGTGAAGTCGAGCCGGGTGCGCGACCCGATATTGCCGTACATGACGTCTCCGACGTGGACGCCGATGCCGTAATTGAGCGGCGCACGACCGGTTTCGCTGTTCTTTTCGTTCAGGGCAACCATGGCCTGACGGGCTTCGGCCACGGCATGCAGCAGATTTGCGCAGGCTTGAGGCTGGCTGAGCGGAAAAATGGCCAGCAGACCGTCGCCGATAAATTTCAGTATTTCCCCGCCGTGTCGCGCAATCGGCTCCGACATCGCGTCGAAATAGCCGTTCAAAAGATCAATCACGTCATCGCGCGGCCAGTTGTCGGAGATCTTGGTGAAATCACGCAGATCGCAGATCATGATGGCGGCGCGCACCGTCGTCCCGCTTCCGCGCCTGGTGGCGCCGGCCAGAATGAGCTCGCCGGCATGCGACCCGACATAGGTTTCGAGCAGCGTTCGCGCCAGCCGGTTCTTGATACGGATTTCGCTGACCAGCGCCAGAACCGGCAACAGTTTCAGCAGGCCGGCGATATGCGCGTCGTCGAAACCTCCGGGCCGGTCGGTTGCAAAGGTCACGAAATG
>Ga0073928_10003547_pt1 | contig 24489 bp, 22 predicted proteins | sample PaiPotPPA55metaG_FD_76969 | JGI IMG/M metagenome (GOLD analysis project Ga0073928, IMG submission 76969) | Iron sulfur acid spring bacterial and archeal communities from Banff, Canada, to study Microbial Dark Matter (Phase II) - Paint Pots PPA... ...
CCGAACGGTCGAAGCCGTTTGCTTCGCAATCGGCGAGGCTCTGCAGCTCTTCACGCCTGAAGAATGCGCAAGCTATCTGGCAAACTCAGGATACGGACGAACCTAACTTCATCACGCTTTAGCAATGCCGAAGCCCGCATCGAGGATGCCGAAATGTGTTTCATGCAATGGCTTGATTGAACCGCGCCCATGGTACGCGCTCCATGGAGCTACCCCGACTCCGTGACCTTCGGCCTCCCTTGTGCGTGAAGCCAAACAGTCGTTCCCAAGCGTATGACGGCTCCTTTCAGAAGGCCTATCGCGCGTCGAGACCGAAGCCGACGCTCGGTCGCTCTGCGAGTGAGTGCTGGACACGGTGGGGGAAGTGATTGTTCAGGAGTGGATCGAGGGTCCGAATGACTCCATCTACTTTTGCCTGTGCTACCTGAGTCCGGGAGCGTCGGTCGCCTTTACGGGCCGCAAAGGCCGTTCCTGGCCGCCACAGGTCGGCTTGACCGCCAGTTGCTGGGCGGCCCTGAAAGTCGCCGAGGAGCTGGAGGATCTGACAATCCGCTTCTTTCGATCAATTGGATTGACCAACGGCTTCGCCAGCATGGAATACAAGCGCGACCAGCGTGACGGCGGCTTTCGTTTTGTCGAGCCAACCGTTGGTCGGATCGATGGGCAGGTGGAGATCTCCGCGCTCTGCGGCATCAATCTCTGTCATGTCGGCTATTGCGACGCCGCTGGGCAGCCGCGCCCGCCATTGAAGCTTGATTCAACCCACGTCTGGCGCGATGAATTTAAGGATTTCATCTCGGCCCGGATTCTCGGCACCGGCTGGTTCTATCCACCGAGTCATCGGATTCACAACGCCTACTGGCGCTGGGACGATCCAGGTCCGGGGTTGGTGGAGTCAGCAAAAGATGCAGTGCGCCGTGTGATCGGTTACTTCTCCAGGACTCAAACGATTTCGGCGAGCCGGACATGGTTTGCCGGGGTTAAGGGCTGATTATCTCGGCATCGTCCACTGCACTTCGTGGGTCCTGCCGGCATCGCAGATCGACACTCCGGAGCTTTGGAGGAGTTCAGCCGTGATGATATAGACGTCCGCTCCTGGCCCTTCATAAGCTCGGCACCAAGATAGCCGTTGGGGTTCTTCAATTGCCAACGCCAATGGTCCGCACACATTTGCGCCAAAGACCGCGCCGATGTCCAACCCAACGCTTCTTTCGCAAACGTCGGGTCGGCATAACAGATGGCGACGTCACCCGCCCGGCGTTCCCTGATTTCATACCGAACCGACCTGCCGCTCACGGCCTCGAATGTCCGGATGACTTCGAGGACACTGCTGCCGCTCCCTGTCCCTAGATTGACCGTGAGCACCCCGGGCTTTTTCAGGTGGTGCAAGACACTGAGATGACCGGATGCAAGATCAACGACATGGATGAAGTCGCGGATTCCGGTGCCGTCCGGCGTGTCATAGTCATTGCCCCAAATCAGCAGCTTGTCGCGTCTTCCGATCGCCACTTGTGCCACAAACGGCAGCAGGTTGTTCGGAACGCCCAGCGGGTCTTCTCCGATGAGGCCGCTTGCGTGCGCTCCAACTGGATTGAAGTACCGGAGAATTCCGATACGCCAATCGTCGTCGGACCGATAGAGATCCTTCAGGATTTCCTCGATGAAGAACTTTGTACGGCCGTACGGATTTGTCGGTCCGAGAGGATGCTTCTCGTCGAGCGGCAGGTATGTGGGTATCCCGTAAACGGTAGCGGACGAACTGAAGACGAGCGTCTTTACGTTTGCCTTCTTCATGGCCGACACGAGCCGCATCGTGCCCAGGACGTTGTTTTCGTAATACATCATGGGCCGAACGCTGGATTCGCCCACGGCCTTCAGTCCCGCAAGATGAATAACCGCGGTCACCCTGTAGGCACGAAGCATCTGGTAGACGGCCTCTTCATTCCGGATGTCGGCGTGCCGGAAGACGAGCGACCGCCCGCAGATGGATTGTACCCGTTCGAGAGAGGCTTTGTTGCTGTTGCAGAGATTGTCGACCGCGACGACATCGAAGCCGGCGTCCAGTAGCGCGATGCATACATGGGACCCGATATAGCCAGCGCCTCCGGTCAATAGAATCATCTCGGACACTTCCCGTATTGGTCCAACCGGCCTCCGTGCAATGCCTGCGCAGGCGCCGTCTAAGCTCTCCAAACTCGAACCCACGATAGCAGATGCTGCGACGAAACTTCGGCGGCCCCGTCGAGACGTGTCGTGGCATAGGCAAACACGGAGGCTTCGGTCATAGGACCTCCCAGATGGTCTCTGAGGCTCGACTGGTTTGGCGGGCCTGTGCCGCCCGGGCCGTCGCGGCTTTGCCAGCCGACATTCATCCCTGTTGCGGCAGCCCTCGTCACTTCCTCCCGATGCGCCGTGAATCGTCCCCAGTCACGTCGTTCTGGGCTATCCCCGACGGGATACTTGAACTGCTTAGCCTTCGGGAAGGCGCGTCAGGACCGTCCTGGTATCGCAGGGTGATCTCGACGGCGTCACCCGGCTGCAACTCGGTATCTTCGCTTGCGATAATCCGTTCCTGCCCCTTCTCGCCTTTTCTAATGATAGCAATATCCGCTTTATTGCCGGCTCCACGTACGAGTTGTGATCGCACCATCGCAGTGTACTGAAGCTTCTCGCCGACGCTCTGCAGCTTTTCTCGAATTTGGTTTAGCTTTACGCTGGTGTCTTGCAGCTCACGGAGCAGGTCGAGCCTCCGCTGGTCGTCGAGCTTTGCCAGCTTTCTGGTGAACTCGTCCTGTTGTTTCTTGACCTGTAGTAGTTGCGCAGAGGTCTGCAGCTTCCGGGTTGACGACAGCAGCACCGCACGACGCGCATCCGTAACGCGAGGGCTTGTCAAGGTCCCCTTGGCGAAGAGATCGGACGCCTTCTGCAGTTCTTCGAGGTCCGACTGAAATCCCTCTTCCTCTCTCTTCTCCTGCTCTGACAGCACGCGGACCTCCTCGTCTCCCTGTCGGACGCCGCTCTGAAGGAACGTCTTTTCGCGCTGATAGTCACTCTGCTTCGTCTTCAAATATTCCGTTTCTGAATTGACGATTTCCGAAATCGCCGATCGTGTTATGGGCACGTCCGTCAGAATGCCTGGATTGATCTGCGCCCCCTCTCCGAGCTCATTCTTGATGCGCCACATACGCGCCTGTTCCTTGGCGAGCTCGGTCCAAAGCGATCCATACTCGCTTCTCAAGTCTGCTGACTCGAGATACGGATTGTTCATTCTGATATGCATGATGTCGTAGCCGCCTGCCAAGGCGACGAGTTGGCGTGCGGAGATGGACGGACGATAAGGGTACTCACCCGGTTTTGACACGTCCCCATTTGCGTATATCGGCCTGTATTCCGCCACGGTCGTCGTGACCTCATCCGCGTCTATCACTATGACGACCTCACGGCCATCCGGAGTCCTCTGTCGAAACACCTTTCTTGCCAGTGCGGCCCCGATTTTGGCTTGGATCTGCGGTAAGGGCAGGCCGGCTACTGGAAGCATTCCGACCAGTGGCAACGCGACGTTCCCGTCCATTTGGACGGCAGCACGATGCCGTAGCTCCGGCACACCCACCACCGCGACCTCCAGCACATCTCCGATGTTTATTCGATATTCGGCCTTTGCTTGAGTAACGGAAATTGTCAGACCAACAGTCACCAAGCCCCATTTGATGCAACGACCCAGGTTCCTGCCAAAGACATCGATATGGATGCAATTGCGCAGTCTGGAGTTCGGCATGGCGGCAACTCTCTGCACGGACGTGGTCACCCGATGAAATCCTTCAAATCTGTTCGCGGAAGGCAGCACGCCGACGTCGCTACCGTCCAGACAGGCGATCCGCAAAACCAACGTTCTGTTCCTTGGCGCCGCTCAGTGCCTTCTTCCACTCTGTTCGATTGATCGATCCTCTCGCATCCCCATCAGACCCATTGGGATAGGCACTTCGAGGAATTGCTGCTCGAATTTTAATCCCACAATGCCGCGGCTCAATGGACCATCGTAGTTACCCATTTATTGCCAATTCCCATCCAGTGACCCGGTATGTACTGATTAAGCTGAGACGGAGTGACTGGGTGGGAGAGTGACTGGGTGGGAGGGTGCTATGACTTATGCGTCCTTTACCAATTTGCCGGCCTCTACCACGTTTCCGGGACATTCGGTCGATCCCGGCAGTGCAGCCCCAGCACGCGTCGGTAGGGGCCGATTGGTTGCCCTGTTAGTATTGGCAGCAGCTACCGAATTCCTATTCGTAGCCGTCGCGGCCTTTTCCGCAGCCGTCCTCTATCATCGGTTGGTACTGCTGACCTGGCCGGACCCCGCCAAGTACATCTCGGAATCCCTTCTGATTTCCACATTGGATTTGCTCGTTTCCATAGGGTACCGGCACTATTCCCGGATTCAGACGCAGCCTCGTCGTGTGTTCCTATGGAACGGCGCCAGCGGCGTCTTGCTCGTATTCTCCTCCTTCCTCTTGACGATATTCCTTCTGAAAGTCTCCGAAGACTACTCGCGCGCTACTATCATGGTCCAAGCTGTGAGTGTCGGCCTCGCGGTATGCTACACGCGGACAATATGGTTCTCATTACTGCATTCCGCCATTGCGTCGGGCGCGGTCGACGCCAGGCGCGTCATTCTTATAGGCGACCCTCGTCACTGCTTGCATTTTTCCGCTCGAGCGATGGCCACCGGAATTCGGACCATCCGCTCGTTCGACTTTCCGACGGTTGGCGCCTACTCCTCAGTACCCGCGCGCCCCGGCGCCATCCAAATGCGACCTGATGCCCGCCAATTGGTCGCAGATTGCCGGCCCCTCCGGGCCGATGACATCGTCATTTTGATTTCGCAACAGGATGTTCCGTCTGCTCTCACGCTTGCCAGCGCCCTATCAGACCTGCCAGTTGACGTTCACGTCGTCCCTGTGGGATCTGTCGATCTGATGGCCGTGTCGCGGATTACTCAGTTCGGCAACATGGTGACGATGCGAATCTTCCAGTCCCCCCTTACTCCTTTCAACCGAGCAATTAAACGAGCATTCGACGTCGCCGCTGCAATCGCTGGCCTTATTTTGCTTAGCCCCTTCTTCGTCATCGTTTCGCTCGCAATCAAGTTCGATTCCAGTGGGCCGGTGCTATTTCGCCAGACGCGGCACGGCTACAACAACGAGCCCATTCGCGTGCTGAAATTCCGAACAATGACCGTGATGGAGGACGGTGACAACTTCAGACCAGCCATCAGACACGATCCACGTGTGACCCGTTTGGGACGCATCTTGCGCCACACCAACATCGATGAGTTTCCGCAGTTGTTCAATGTGCTGGTCGGCGACATGTCGATCGTCGGGCCCCGTCCACATGCAACCTCGCAAAACGAGGTGTTCTCCGAGCTGATTTCATCATTTTTCCGTCGCCACAACGTCAAGCCTGGCATTACCGGTTGGGCTCAGGTCAACGGCTACCGCGGCGAGACAGATACTCTCGAGAAGATGCAGCGTCGTGTGGAGCACGATCTATACTATATCGACAACTGGTCACTCCTTCTTGATCTCAAAATCATGGCCATGACCTTCTTTTCCAGAAAGGTGTACTGGAATGCTTATTAACGCACTCCGTCTGCCGCACCTTCTACTAACCGACCTTTCATTTAGTAAATCGCAAGGCGTATTGGACTTGGGCATCCGTCGTGCCCCCATCTTCATCTGATGTGCGAAGCCTCAGTAGTGCAACTATTAGCGCTGGTATGAGAAAATGCAGCAGACGTATAAAACAGATAATTCGGTAAATCAGGACACTATGCCGCCGCCTGAATTTCGTTCGCCAGTCAATTCCCTGGCGGAAGGGGTGGCCTTCATACGGCGGCACCTCTCGATCACGTTGCTGACGTGTTTTGTAATGATTGGCGCTGCTCTACTCTACCTCATTGCTGCAGTACCGACGTTTACCGCCACCGCGAAACTCGTCGTAGATTCGAAAGCGGCTCCGGGAGACGTTGCGTCCGTGTCAACGAACGTGGAAAGTCAAGTCGCAATCATAAAGTCTGAGGGTCTCGCTCGTGCCGTGGTACGGAAACTGGATCTAGCAAAGGATCCGGAATTTGCCCGGCATGGCGTCGTGCGCGGCATGATCAGTTCTATGTCCCGGCTGCTCGGCTGGAGTAAACCAGAAACGGAATTTAGCGTGATGCGACGCGCCCTGGAATCGTTCGACCGCAAGCTTTCAGCTAAGCGCGTCGGCCTTACCTACATTGTCGAGATTACCTTCGACTCCATCGACCCTGAGCGAGCGGCGCAGATCTTAAACACCGTTGCGGAGACACATATTGCGGCTCAAATGGACGCAAAATACAAATCGGCTTTGCGAGATGAGAAATGGGTCGAGGATCGGATAAGCGAACTAAGCAGCCAGGCGTCAGCTGCCCAAAGAGTACTGGCGAATTATCGTAAGAACAGGAACGATTCCGCGGATTCCGCGGATTCCGCGGATGCGGTCGATGCAGGCCCCCCCCCATCGCAATCGACAGCGTGGATGCAAGGTGAGCTCCACGAACTGGAAGCCGCCGCGGAATCCACCGCAAGGGCTTATGATAATTTTCTCCATGGGCTGCGTTACATGGAAGCGCAACAGCAATCCTTGAACACCGAGGCGCATCTGCTCACCGAAGTGTCCCGTCCCTTGGAGGCCAGTTCGCCGAAAGTGGGAATCGTGCTGGGAATATCGACCGTTGGGGGGGTGCTTCTTGGCATCGCTATCGGAATGCTGCGCGATCTGTCAGATCGAGGATCCGCGCCGGCGAGCAGGTCTGTGGGGAGCGCAGTTGTCCCAGGGACCAACGCAAACGGTTCTAAACCCCAGTTCGACGGTTCGTCCAAGATCGAGAAACATCGTGCGTACAAAGAGTCCAATCTGGACCATTAAGCGCACGAAGCGGCTAGATCGTCGTCGGGTGGACGTAGGATTCCGGACAGCACGATCCCGCTCATCGCGCGGCGATCATCTGCCCTCTCGACGTCGCGCACATCCGTCGGCGACCCAATCCCGCCGATTGTTCGTGGCTCGGCCAGAACAGATTTCTGCTCATCACTCGTTGCCGTCGGTATCGTATTGTCGAGGCCGAAGGATTAATGAGTTCAGACCCCGCAATGGTTATCAGCGCGCATAAACTTCATGAATGACTTGGCAGGTCTCGAGTGTTGATTGCAGACTCTCGGCGCGGCCATGATCAAGGCTGAAGGGAGGCGGCAACGCCTCAAGCCTGCCTCCCCTTCGGCAACAACCGAAATGGGTAATCGAAAAGGGTTGAGGCTCAGTGTGGTTGGAATATACTCGATGCGTCTACAATGTGACAAAATCATTTTTGATTTTTCATCGCACCCATCGTGGATGTTCACGCGACCAGGGTCTCGCGGACTCTTATCGAGTGGGGCGGCACAATGATTGACGTGGTCGAGCACCCTCGAAGTCCAAAACAATTTGCGTGGTGCAAGTACTCAATAGCGTGAATGCGCGAGGATCTTGGATGCTCGGATCCCTGTTCTCGAAGTCCATACTAGCCTTCATTTACCGTTGCTCTGGTGCGGTAGTCACCTTCGTCTTTGGGGTCAGTTTCGCTCGGATGATGAGCATCGAGGAGTATGGGGTTCTCATGTCGCTGATGACCTTCGGGTCTATCGCGGCGACGATTGGCCTGGCGGGGCAGCAAATCCAGCTGCTACGCGAGCTACCGAGCCTCGCCGCGGGGCTGCATTATCGGGCCATCACTGCGGTGGCCTCCCGTCGGCTGCTTGTCACATGCCTCGGCAGCCTGGCGGTGACGCTCGCCGCCGCCGTCGCATTCGTCATCTTCCACAGCCAAGCGCGTATCTTCGGGCGCTGGGAGTACTCCACAGGCTTGCTGCTTGTGGTACCGTTGGCGTTGATTGAGTTGCAGAGCTCCGTCGGTCGGGCACTTGGCTCCGTAAATATGGCGTTGGTACCGAAGGAGGTGCTGTGGCGACTGCTCATCACGCTATTTGGTGGAGCGCTATTCGTGGCGTCGAGCGAGCCGCTGAAGGCCGTCTATGTGTTCGTGATCGCTGCAGTCGCGTTGATCCTGTTGATTGCCGGTCAGCAGTTTCATCTGAGGCGCCTAATTCAAGGACACAGGCTTTTCACGAGTGCCGCGGTGCGGAGCACGAACGGCTTAGGCAGTACGCTGCGCGCTTCCACGCCGTTTTGGGTGACCAGCGTTGCCACCATCCTGTTTTCCACAGCAGACGTAGTCCTCGTCTCGGTCGTAGTTGGACCAGAGGAGGCAGGCTACTACTACGCAGCCAACCGTGTGTCACTCCTTCTTGACTTTTTCCTGTCGACCTTCGCTATCCCCGCGGCGCCCCGTATCGCGCGGCTATATGACGAGGGCCGCCGTGGTGACATCACCCACGAGACCTCCGGTGCGGCGCTGCTCGCATTCGGCTTAGTCCTTGCCGGGCTGGTGGTCTTCGCGTTAGTGGGTGACCGGGTACTCATGGTTTTCGGAAAGGCCTTCGTCCATGGTTACGGCATTCTCATGGTACTGGCCACTGGTAACCTAGCTGGCTCGTATCTCGGCCTCGGCGGCATCGTTCTGAGCATGACCGGGCACCAAGGGGCTGCGATGCGGATAATGGTCTTCACCTCTGTGCTGGGGCTCATCGTGATGGTTGGAGCGACCTGGGTGTTCGGGACCTGGGGCACAGCGGTAACCGCAGCGGTCTCGGTTGTGGTCATGAAGCTCTGGACGGCAGCCCACATCTATGCCGTCGAAGGAATCGATTTAACAGCCACGACCATGGTGCGCAATCTTGTAGTGCGCTCTGTCAGGCGGATCGGTGCATGATGAATGCTTATTTGCCTCGTTTCGAGCCTGAGGATCGTCGGGTGCAGCGGCTCCAAGCCGGTTCAACACCGACAATTTCAAAGTAGCGGAGGTGGTCGGATTCGCCTTGCTCGCGCGTCCAGGTCTCCAGCTTGGCGACAAGCGGTGCGCCGAGTTCCTGGCGGACCGCCTTGCGGCTTCCGGCGCTCTGGCCGTTAATCGCCCGCTCGATTTCAAACAGAGCGTCGATCCGGCGAACCGCCAGCGGCGATATCACGCCCGACTTCTTGCCTTGAGCCTCGCGACGCGTTCTCGGCCCATCACGAAGAACGGCGCAGAGCGGCGTTCCGACCCGTTCGCGTTGTGGTCGCCTCGACACGAATTGTCGCTTTCACTCGTTCAGCTGGGTGGCTTCCGGTAAATCCGTCTCAACTGTTACGCCGAGCAGCCTTCCCCACCCACGGCGTGTTTCGAGGGCAGGCGGCTGTTCGGCATCACAAGGCAACAGTTTTAGGTATGACGCAGCAGCAGGCGGACTGCCGACTCGACGCCGTTCATTCGCCCCTCGAACGTGGCTCTCGTATCGAATTGGCCCCCAACACCGATGCGAGGAAGTCCAAAATGATTTAGCCTGCGATCGGATACCTGCCCATGCCGCGTTGTTACTGCGGTCGAAAAGCCTAGTTCCTTCGCGAGATGTTCTTCCCGTGGGCCACATGCTCTGGAGTTGCCGTAGGGATAAGCAACGTGCCGAACGGGAACCTGAAGTAAATTCTCCAGATAGTTGCGATTATCCGCCATTTCGGCTCGCGCTGAAAGGACATCCAGGGACGCTAGTGCTGCGTGCGAAACGGTGTGCCCGCCAATTGACGCGAGAGGATGCCGCGCCAGGACTTGAAGCTCGCGTTCATCCAAGAAATATGCCTCATTCAAGGCGGGTAGCGATAGACCCGCCCTGTTGAACGTTGGGGCGAGCATTGCAACTCGGTGGTAATCTTCGTGGATCCACTGGGTTACCTTGGTCAAGGCGAGCGTCTTATTGTGAAAGTCGGGACAGCGGAACCGGATGCCCATCGCATCGATCGTAACCGCGTCTCTCGATCGAAATATTTCGCGCAAACCCAGCCACCACGATTGCAGTGTTCGCGTCAGGGCGCCAGTAGGAACGTACATCATGAATGGCGCGTTGTTTCGCTCGAGAATTGGAAGCGCGGTCGAGACATTGTCTCGGTAGCCGTCGTCAAAAGTAAGCACCGCATAGCGGCGCGGTCGGGGAACCGTTGCCAATCGCTCGAGACATGCTTCGAGACTGACGATCTCCCATCCTTCTTGCCGCAGCCAATTGAGTGAATATTCAAAAAGGGCAACTGACGTACCGGTCATCAATTCCGAGCGACAATCTTGCTGAATCTCATGGAACATCAGGATAACTGCCCTACCAGCAAAAACGCTGCGGAGAACTGGCGTCAGTCCAGACCAACGAGCCGCTTGGAATATGCTAGTTTTGAGAAGCTGCTTCATCCTGCCGCTCGTCATGGAGAATGACTGCACATCTCTGACGGGCCCTTTTTTCGTACGCAGCTTGCCGCCAATGTTCATCTTCAGAATAACCGTCGTGAGCGCAACGTCAGGACATGCGACGCCTTTGCAAAGGCAGAAAAAGATAAGATTGAGATACTCTTCCATTTATCGACGAAGTGCTTCGCCCAAGCAACTGCGGACCGTTACTCACTTGTAGGTACCTCCGAATTCGTGGCTTACATCGGACAGCTTGGCTGCTGAAGCGGCGATCGAGGTCTTTGCCGGGAAATACACGCGCCAAGTGCGGCCGGGCGGTCGAATGCCTGGTCAGGGATCGCGACGCGCTGCTGGCCTTCTACGACTTCCCTGCCGAGCATTGGGACCATCTGGGCAGGACCAATCCCATCGAGAGCGTGTTCGCGACCGTGCGACACAGAACGGTGCGGAACAACGGCGCATTGTCGCCGACCACCGCCAAGCTGATGGTGTTCAAGCCGGTGATCGCCGCATCAAAGACCTGGTGGCGGCTCAAAGGCACAAATCAGTTGTCGAAGCTCACCGCGGGTGTCAGATTCAACGACGACATCGAGGTCATCCACGTGCCGGCAAACCACGCCGCCTGATCACCTCATCATCCAAAATCCCGCCCAGCTCGTTCTGCGGTACTTTCCCGGCCATGAAAAGCACGAACAACAGATTGGATTGATGGAACACCACACCGTTTGTGAAAAAGAGCGCTAGGAACAATGCAACGCAGGGCATCCTGTATTCGGAGTCCAAGCGCGATAGAATCACATACCATGCATAAATGACGGCTGCTGTGCCGGCAAGTCCGTAACAAACCATCAAATTAAGAAGGTCGTTATGAGCAGCCAACGGGAAGGAACCATATAGCCAGATCGCTCCACGCCCAAATAGCAACTCCAACAGCGATGACTTTTCCAGCATTTGACTATAGTAGAGCCAAATTTCGTCGCGCCCGCTCGTCAGATTGAAGGTGTCTTGCTCCAAGAAATCTCGGTCTCGATAAAGAATTCGTTGGAGGAAGGCGTCCACTAATTCGGAATTCGACAGAAGAAAGGCTATGGAGGTGACCGAAACTACAAGCGTCACCAGAAATGTTATCAAGTTAACTGAGCTATATTTCTTGATCAAGAATGCGAGAAGGAAACCCAGGAGGGCGGATCGGACATTAAGAACGGTTAGCAATATCAATGCAGTGATTGGAAAACCGATCCATTGATTGATTATCAAAATTGAAAACTTGGCTGTCGTCTGGGCGACGACATGGAAAGGCTGCTCATTGAGGTTGGTCAACAGATCTGCCTCCAACCCGCCCTCGCGCAAAAAGAAAATGAGCAATAATCCGCACAACACGGGTGTACCAAATATCAAAAATCGCTTTCGTAAACCGACAAAGATTGACGGCTCGCAGCGCGACAAGAACAACAGGAATATGATCGGCAACAAGACTGTTACAGTAAAATAGAGTTGTGGGGTAGCTTCGGCAGGTATCCAAAGTAGGTTGACTATCAGCAGCCAAAAGACGGTAAGGCAAATAGCCATGTCCCCGCGAGTGGTCCCAGATAATGCAATCTTTATGGCCGTCAGCGCTAACGCCACAACGACGTAAAGAGCCACCACCACTGTTCCCTTTTCGTCGGGACTAATAATGTCGGCACCGCACCTAAACATAAGGAACAAGAACAACGCGTTTACAAGCATCCGCAGGTGCTCCGTAGGGATTCGCATCTTTCAAGTTCTGGTTATCTTTTATGAGTTTTTGGTGGGAATTGCTACCGGGGGCATTTTTCCGGGAGCTATGCGGGAACGTGGGTGATGCCGGCATGAGATAGGCTGCGTATCGAGGCGGGTGTCGAGCCTGCCAGAACTTCTCAAGGAGAGCGATACGCCATGAATGACACTACCAACATTGTCCCGCTTCGTCAGACCGAAGAGATCGACGATCCACTGACGGATATCGCCACCCGTTCCCTCCCGATGGCGGCACATAGGCAACGATGCCGTCGTCCTCGCATGCCTTCAGCTCGGCGCTGCTGTAATAGCCGGCATCAGCCAGCACCTGCAGCGTCTCGGCTCTCAGGACGTCACTGGCCGCTTTTGCCATCGCATGGAGCTGATTGACATCGCTGCTGGCGTTCACCACCTCGCTTGAGACAATGAGATTGTGGTTGTCGTCGACGGTGGCCTGCACGTTGTAGCCGGCAAGGGTCTGATCGCCCTTGCTCAGAAGCCTTGCGTCAGCATCGGTCCGCGACAGCTGCGTCTAAGCCGCGTGGGGGAGCACATCTCCGCTGGAGAAGCACTCGATCACTGGTGAGGTTCGGGAAGTAGCGGTCGTAGTACCGTACCTTGGTAACGCACCGCCATCATTTCGGTGGTAGCCGCGCGGTAGATACCTTCCTTCCAATAGTAAGTTTGTCCACTCCCGTATCCTATCGGTCCGTGATAACTAACAATCTGGACGCCGTCCCGCCAAACGTTGAGATATCCGTTTCCCGTATTATCAAAATTAACCTGAATGTTCATGAAATAATTTTGCCCCCGCTGAATGGGGATTGGGTCATGATAGACCCCCTGGTACGTGGGAGCTGTTTGGCCTGGCGATTCATACCGAATGGCGATAACCATATGTTCGCCAGACATTTCGACAGCAAATGGAGGCGGACGGTTCGCGGGGCGTTGGTGAAATTGGCCGAGGAGCAGCCACGATGAAGTATTTTCCGCTTTGGATTCTATCATAAACTTGTAAGATAGATTTATTTCAATGCCTTCCGCATACTGCAGTGCAAACGCGATCTCCGTACGCTCAGCGCCATCGTTGTCCAAAAGGTCGCTCCAACCGAAAGTCCTCCAATGATCGCCGGGGCGGAGTTCAAACCGGAGCGTGTCGGCCTCGGGCATGGTCAGGCTCCAACTCTGGCTCGCGTTCTGCACCTGAGCGGTGGTCCCAGCGATCATTAAGGTCGAGCCATTGGCGCCTGAAAACGAGGTAATCTCCGGTGCGACCTTCCCGTTCAGGGCCGGCGACGCTGGGGACGTGCCGGCGTCATCCGTCTCCGTGACGGTGAAGCTATGAGCGCCATCCGACAATGTCCCTATCGTCGAATCCCTCGCGCCGCTGGGCGCCGTCGCCGCGACCCCGTTCGCCGCAGCCGTGCCGATCAACTTCCGCACGTCGATGATCCCGTTATCGACAATGCCAATACCGAGTGAGCACGATATGATCATCGGCGCAATTAGCAATTTCGCCTCCGTTCAGCAACAAACCATCCTGATCTCAATCGCCAATAGGTGACCATCCGTGAGACCCTAGTCAGCTTCAAAGCCGTGGCGGACCACTCTTCGGAAGTTACGCATCTGATAGCTTATGGGCAAGCGTCGCAGGCGCCATATTGAAGTGGCGGGTGGAGGCCGCTTTTGAATGCGTCACGGGAACATCCGGAACTCCTGGCCAAAAAAGCCGCTGCCTGGTTAAATCGTCGATAGTGGCATGAAGGACCTGGACCGTCCGGCTGCGCCGCTTTTCGGCCTCCGCGCCGTCAGGCGGTCGCCTCTGTGCGGCCTGCTCTTTCGAGCTACCGATTCCGGGTAAACTACCCCCCACACTAAAGCGTCGCGGAAATGGTCCAACTTCTGACAGGCTTGCAACTGGCAGCCCACTAGCTAGGCGACGGAACGGAGATATTTAAGAGCTCTTGCCTGGTCTGATTGAAACCATCACTACCTTTTCGGACAATCTACTCAATGCTAATTTCCAATAATGTGTTCGAACCGCAGCTAATGCGCCCGCAGGCTCCGGACTCTGGGCGCCGGGTGGTCAAGATGTCGGCTCACGCGCGCGGTTATGCGCATTCTGCTACGGATTTTCCGTGTGGGCTTTCCGGCGCTAATTCTCGCAAATCGTCTCTCGGTAGCCGATGCGGTAGGAATCACCGCTCGAGTCGAGATACCAGGTTGGTTCGGGCCCTCAGCAACCGCCGCGCTGCTCCAACAAACCACTATTTTCTTTCGTGCTCCCATCCTTCATCGAAAATCTCCCAATGGGGATAATCGAAGCCTCCGCTTACGGACTAGCCATAGTCGCAACCCCAGTTGGTGCAGTTCCGGAAATCATTGTTCACGAACGCAACGGCGGCCTACGCAGCAAACCTCACTGCAACGCACGATCGGCTGCGCAACCCCGACCAGCGCCGCCGATCGCCCGTGCTCCACCCGCGCCACATGGCGTACAACCCGCCGAGACTCTAGCTGCCGCCGGATGAAAACGCATTGGCAGGTCAGTACGTTCCAGCTCCATCAAACACCTAAACTCGGTGTCTTTGGAACCGGGTGCAGCCAAACCGGGTGCAATCCAGCCAGAATCGTTCTTAAAAGTGGCTGACGCCGAACTCTAAAATATTGGTGAATCTAGAGCACGCTAATTGTGATAGTCGAGGGTTTGGAGAGATGACCTTCGAAGAGGATCTGATCGGTAGGTATGCGCACACCGAAGGATGGCGACAACCACCCAAGTCCTGTTGCTTCGTCGCCGCGAACTACTCTAGCCCTCAATGGACCGGCGCTTGCGATTCGAATGAATTGAAGATTGTTGTGGGTGATCGATACCCCGCTCCGATCCGGCTCGACTGTTGCCTGGTAGGTCGGGTCTAGGAGAAACGATACAGTAACGCTTTTATCTGTGGGAACTCCGAGGAGTTCGTCAACAATCGTGAACCGCGAAGCGTCATCAAATTCCACCGTTCGTCGGTGCCTTACGCCATATTGCGCGACGTAGCCGTCATGCTCTGCCACAACCCGCGTAGTTGGAGTACTTTCGGACGATATGAGGCGCGCATTCGCCTTGCTCGCCCAATTAAACGGCCCAGATGGGCGACTTGATCCAATGCCATCAAGACTCAAAGTGTTGTGAACCGCGGTATCCCTGAACAGATCCCGCAGGTCCCTATTCGAATGATATAGGTACGTTCCCGCATCTACGATAACAGGCTGGCTGCCTACAGATAGCCAGATGGAAAGCGTGTCTGCATGGCCATGAGCAGCGATTGACAGATAGCCAATTGGTCCGTGATCGAACGTAAGAACGAGAGGATCCTTATGCCTGCTTCGGATTACCGAGTAGCCCCCGCTCGTAAATGAACGCATTCCAACAGGTTGTGCTGGTGATACCTTGGCGGATCCTAGAATTACATCGCGAATGCTTGGATCTTTGGCCGGTGGAGCGAGATCTAGGCGTCCAACGCAGCCCGAAACGACCGCGACAAGGGACGCGACGTATTTTGGCTCAGGCGCTTGTGTCGTAGCGATAACTCGGCAATCGTCGAAATCGCCGATCGCAGGTACTTTTGCGTCTGTGTCCATCAACCAAAGGGAATGTTCAGACCACGCCGAAAGCCGATCCACGGTAGTTGCTGGCAGGCTGCCTGCGCGTCCAAGGGCAGTCGCCGCAAGGAGGAACAGCTCAATCGAGAATGCAGAATAGCCAGGAGATTGTTCAGCACCCACGCCAGACGGATGAATTTGCTGATCAATCTCGGCGAGCAACGCGCGCCAGCTATTCTCGCGCAATACGACTGCACCAGGAAATCCGGGAGCCATGGTCGAACCGACAATCAGTCCCGCAAGCTCGGCGATCCGATGATTGTTAGCGGAAGAATGAAGTGATGGAAATCGCCTGATCCAGTCGACATGTGCAAAGAAGAAGCGAAGCGCCGCCCTGCGTGTGACGCTGTCAAGGCAATCAACCCCGATGATGGAAAGCGCCACCGCGACCGAAATGATACGAAGTGCGAGTTCGACGCCGGAAATCCAGCTTGGTCCACGAAAGGGTGGATTGCCCGTCATCCATGACCTAATCATACCAGCCAAAAGCACAGACTCGTTATGGTTCTTGAGCACTGCATCGGCGGCGAGAGGAACTAAAAATTGTAGCCGATTGAGCTCCCAAACGCGCTTCATTTCCCGGGTGTTTATGCCATGTCGGAACGAAATATCGAAAGTATAGGCGTCCCATTGCGGAAATGGCTCGCCGTCCTCGGGATCGACACGCCAGAACCTCGGATCTGGTGGAAGCAAAAGAGGCTTCGGCCAGCGTGCACCGAGAAGGTAAAAGCTGCCAGCACGGATGTTGTCGGCTTCCCACGCTATGAGAGCGGAGAGATCTGGTGAAGAGGCGATAATCCGGGAACGAATCCCAGGTATCATCGTCAGCGGACCAGATGGCTGAACCGCGCCCCAGCCGCCATTATGCCGACGCGCAGTTTGCTTAGTGGCAGTCTCGACTAGCCGGTGAATAATCTCCGCCGCACTCATTGCCGCCAGACGGTCACGGTACCAGGCGAATCGGCCCAAAACGGATCTCAAAAAGCGCCTCACATGGTTGATGTAACTACGCTTCGAGCATCGCGACAAACGACAATCTTGCTGGTGGATCTCAACTGAAACCACCTAAGAGGCACCTCTAGTGCGCCGTCCTTCTGTTGGTTGTCGCCGCTATCACTTCCATTTCGATCCGCCTCTCGCGTCCGACTCTTATCATGGCAGACCTCCACGCCAGCATTTGTACCTCTAAACAGCTCCTTAACTCATGTCGCGCGTGCCACTCCTGTCCGCCAACCCACGATACACGTTAGTCATCGTATCGAGCGAGAATGCTGTTTCAATACGCCGGCGCTCTTCCATACCGAATTCATTAGCAAGCTCAGCGTTGTTGAGGAGTTTGAGCACACGATCGGTCAAAACTCCAGCGTCGCGGCTCGGCACAAGAAATCCCGTCTGTCCTTCCAGTACCAATTCAGGAGTGCCCCCATCGTTTGTTGCTACAATTGGCTTACCAAGCGCCATGCATTCGATAGTCGCGTTGGGAATACCCTCCCCGTGTAGACGGCTGTTGGTAACGAGAACTCCCACTGTGAAGAGATTAGCGATACTTTTTACATCTTTCCGCCGGCCCAGAAACTTTATGTGCGGCGAATGTTCTGATGGGACGCTATCGTGCACTTACCACAACATTCCACCGTCGCCGACAGTTACGTCAGCGCTCCCCCGCGTGGACTGATTCAGTCCAAATCGCAACGAGGCGTTCAGCGCAAACTTCGATGTCTAACCGCGTTCTATGTAAAGCCTTCCCATCTTCTCCTAGACGCCGTCTCAAGTCTGGATCCTCAATGAGGCGACCCAGTGCAGAGGCGAGTCCCTCGACATCACCTGGTTTGACGATCAGTCCAGTCCTCTCGTGCTCAATAATATCTGGAAGTGCCCCGACTGGGGTACAAATGACGGCCGCGCCGTGGGCTAAGGCCTCAATCACTGACATCGGGAGATTTTCACTAAAGGATGGAAGCACCAGAATATTGGCCGCATGCAACAGTGCCTCCACCTGCGCTGAATCGACCCAACCGGGCACCGATATACGATCGCCAAGACCCGCTCGCTCAACTGCGGCTCTCGTATCGTTCACCGCCCCGTCACCTGCAAGCGTGGCCCTCCAGCCAGACTTGGCACCTAAGCTCGCAAAAGCCATCACAAGTTGCGGCACACCTTTTTCTGGCCCGAGCCGCCCTAAAAAGAGAATGTTGGCTGCTTCATCCATGATTTTGGGATTTTTGAAGATGGCTGTTCGTGTAGCATTCGGAACAATGACAACCTTTCCAGAACAGTCCGGAATTCTGTCAGAAACGACCTGTTTCCAGTAGTTGCCAAGTACGATGATTTTTTGGCTCTTTAGAAACATCAGATCCATTTCTTTCATCAGTATACTTTTCCGAGAATCCCAAAAGTAATCAAACTGCCCACTATGTAGATGTAACACATACGGCAATCGGCAAATTCTTGAGATACGGGCCAAGATGAGTTTGCGATACGTGCTCCCGAAGGCCGAAAGATTTATATGCACAACATCTACTCGTCCGAGCAACCGAAGTAGCAACAAACACACAATTGCATGCGCAAGAAAGAGGGGTGACAACAGTATCGAGCCAGGACCTCGAGTGGTGATAAAATAAGCTTTTATGTTTGCGAAACGATCTATTTGTAGCGCGCCGCGCAATTCGTCCATCATACGATCAATCCCACCTTGGCCACCTGCGCCGAGGGGAGTAAAAATGGCAACTTGAAGCGGACGAGCCGATTTTTCATTGGATTTCGTTTCGCTTACGCGAGCCTTGTCTGTTTGTTTTTGGTTGCAAGCCAACGGGGGGGTCATTTTTAAGCCTGTCATCGCGAGGCTCAAACGCCAAATTTCGACCCATGTCTGTTCAAGCCAACACAATGCTAGGTCCGTAGCGCCGACGCGAGCTGGACGCCAGCGTCGAAATAATTCGATTGCCCAGGCTCCGAAGACGGATTCAAAAGCAAGAGCCGGTTATTTTCATGTTGCTATCCTAAATGTACGCAAGAAGATTTCGAGATTTATCAATGACCAAAGAATTCTTTCGTGGTTCTGTCGACCGTCAAGGTGCTCTGTTACAAACCTACGAACTTTAAGGCCGCTTACCATTTGCGCTAAGCTGGAAGTCTCGCTCACGAGCATGTCCTGTAAAAAATCACGGTAAGGACCTTTGAACCATTCTCCGACCGGCACACGGAATCCGACCTTTTTCCGCCGCACGATTTCCGGTGGTAGGATCTTGTCCATCGCCGCACGCAGCACCGTCTTGCCACCCTTGCCTTGAGTCAGAAATTCGTCCGGGAACCGTGCCACGACGCTGGCCAGCACTGTATCCATAAATGGCATCCGGCCCTCGATCGAACCCGCCATCATCATTCGATCGCCTCGTTCCAACAGGTTATCTGGCAGCCACGATGTCTGATCGAAGAATAATGTACGCCGCAGACTAGATGCTATCTCCGACGAATATGGGAAGAGGTCCGGCGGCGTTGCCGATAAGAGCCGACCTAGCATTGCTTCGCTTTCGCCAACCGAAAGGCCGCCGAACCATACTCGCATGCGGTTCACAAGGTCGCGCTCGCCCGCGGCCAATGCAAGGATCTTCACACGCCGCATCCCATAGGGCAATGAACGCACCAGCGGATAGATCAACCGCTCGTGCAATAGGTGTGGCATCAGCCATTGGTACAGACCTATCCACCGCTCAGCCCGATGCTTCGGATACCCACCCATCAACTCATCGGCGCCTTCTCCCGTGAGTACCATCTTCACGCTACTAGAGGCCATCTCCGAAAGCATAAAGATCGGGACGTCAGATGCCTCGCTGACCGGAGCACCACGGCGCAAGACGGCGGTTGACCAATGTTCCATGAAGGAGTCGGGTTCGACGAATAGTTCATTGTGAATTGTACGAAACTGACCTGCAATGACACGCGCATGATCGAGTTCCGAATATTCCTCTTCCCGAAAGCCAACTGAGAAAGTTCGCACAGGCTCCGTGCTATGCTTGGCCATGGTTGCCACGACCGCCGACGAGTCAATACCACCCGAAAGATAAGCGCCAAACGGCGCGTCGCTACGCATGCGAATTCGAACGGCCTCATCGAATGTCCCTTCGAACAAACGAATTGCATCATCGAATGACTTAATGTCCGGCACTGTCGTCGCAACTGGTGGCGTAAAATAGCGTGTCGTTTTCAGCGTTCCGCTCTGCCATACGGCATAGTGACCAGGCTGCAGCTTCTTCACCGCATGGAAAAACGTGGAAGGCCCCGGAACATAGCGATTAAGAAGGTAGTGACCGAGTGCTTCGGAATCGAACGCTCGGTTAAAGCCCGGAAACTGAACGAGCGGCTCAATCTCCGAGCCAAAGAGAAGAACACCCTGCAGCTCGGCGAGAAACAGTGGTTTTTTGCCGAAGGCATCGCGGGCAAGTATTAGCCGCTGCGTTGCTTCATCCCACAGCGCAAAGCCGAACATGCCGCGAAATCTGCGTACTGCGTCGAGTTGCCAAGCGCGATATGCTTCGATAAGCACCTCGGTGTCTGAGTTCGTCCGAAAACGATGGCCAAGGGCAATGAGTTCCTGTCGCAGTTCAAGGTAATTATAGATTTCGCCGTTGAAGATTAAGGTGAAGCGGCCATCCTCACTCGACATTGGTTGCGCGCCGCCACCGATGTCAATAATCGAAAGCCGGCGGTGGCCGAAGCCGATTTGAAATCGCTCATCAGACGTCTCGTGAAGCCGGTAGCCCAAGCCGTCCGGCCCCCGATGAAACATCAAATCGGTAAGGCTGATAAGAGTCTTGCGGTCCTGGTGCTTCGCGGCCCCAAGAACCCATCCAAATATCCCACACATTACGCCATATGCCTTATCTGAACGACAATCAGATGATAGCCGACACATGCTTGTTCTGGAGACCGCTACCACTAAGCTATCAATCAAACCGCAAAAGGCCAGAAGGCCGAAGGAATGGTTGCCCGTGGTGAGATCGCCGGCATCAGCGCGGGCTATCGTGTCGGCTCAATTCAAGTACGGCAGCGCGTCGCTGGCGGCTCGGTGAATATCTTAGATTGAATACTTTTTCATAAGCACTTAAAAGGTTTGCCGTCTCGTGGTCCCAAGCGAGTTCGCGATAGATTCTTTTCTGGCCGAATGCGCCCATACGGTCACGCCGCACTGGATCATCTACAAGTTCCAATATCTTATCGCCGAACTCCGCAGTATCCGTATTCTGTACATATAAAGATGCCTCTCCAGCCGAAACGCGCCCTTCGGTGAGGTCAAATTGGACAATAGGCTTACCCAGCGCCATGTACTCCATAATCTTGTTCATCGTTGATTTGTCGTTCATCGAGTTGGGACGGTCCGGATTTACGCAGACGTCTGCTGTCGAGAGTATTGTGAATAGCGTAGCATCATCGACACGGCCGGTGAACGTGACCAATTCGTCCAGCTCAAAGGCCGTTGCAAGTTTCTTAACCCCCTCCAATTCCGGCCCACTCCCGACAATGACGAAATGGACATCATCGCGGTTTCGTCTCCTGCGGATGTGCTTGATTGATTCCAGTAGCAGATCGATCCCCTCCTGTTTTCCAATAACACCCACATATGCGACAAGGAATTTCCGTCCCTTCTTCCAGGCCAGGTCTGGTGGAAGTGACCGCACGCGCGAAAGGTTTGGACCGGAGCGCACAACGAACACACGATCTGGGTTCATTCGCCCTCGTTCAATGGCAATGGTATAATATGATTGGTTTGTTGCTATTGATACGTCAGATAATGCGAATGTAATACGTTCAAGTAGAACCATAACCCGCCAGAGAAGGCCACGATGTCCGAATTTTGCCTCATAAAGTTCCGGGTTGATATCGTGATGATCGAAAATGAAAGGCTTTCCAAATAGAAACTTATGAAATGCACCAATTACGAAAATGAGATCCGGCGGATTACAAGCGTGGACTACATCAAACCCGCGCGTTGTGAGAATTTTTAAACTCAGCACAAACTCCCAAAATAATGCCACGCTGTACTCGGCGAGATAACCTAGCACCCCACGTCCTTCTCTCGGCAACCAGTGGCGATAGACGGTGATCCCCTCGATAATTTCAAATGAGGCCGTTGCGCCCGGTCCCTTTGGACAAATTATAGACACTTCATAGCCATGCCGCGACAATGTGCCGGCTTCCGACCACACTCGGCGATCGAACGGTACTGGAAGGTTTTCGACGATGATAAGCACCCGGCGGCGTACCGAACCATTGATCCCGGGTTGGGCGGCCAGCGCGGCGCCAGCCAATCCCGCAGAAGTGGCATCCGAACCGGCCAATTCGCAGAGCTCGCTCTTGACGCCAGCCGACGTGGGTGGTTTCGCTACACCCGCTTGATCAGGGTGGCTTGCACCGCAATCGTCACGAAAGAGTGTTGACATCGATGACACGCCCGGTGCGTAACGTCATGTTTTTCGCCCATCCTCTGGTATCGACGACAAGGTCGAACAACTCCGACTCGGCGACCGACTTTGGGATTAGTAGTTTACGGAGTGCGGGCAAATTTGAGAACGCATAGCCAAGATTCTGACCCAACAATTTGGACGGCTCGACGTGGGGATCGTAGATCGACAAGTCGATGTTCGACTGAAGGAATTTACGAGCCAAGTCGATATTAGGACTCTCGCGAAGATCGTCGCTGTCCTCCTTGAAGGCAAGCCCCAGCATAAGCACCTGCCCGCCCGCCGGGACTGCTTTCACGCAATTCTCAAACAGGAAATTCTTATGCGCATCATTCGACCTCAGAAGCGAATCCACAAGGTGAGTATGTGCCCCGACGTCGCTTGCGATGTATTGGAGCGCGCGAACGTCTTTCGGCAGGCATGAGCCGCCGAATGCGCCACCTGGCCTCAAATAATAGGGCGAGATGTTGAGCTTCGTGTCAGAGATGAATATCTCGTGAACAGTGGCTGCGCTAACACGGAGCTTATCGCAAACGCGACCAATTTCGTTGGCAAAAGCAATCTTTACTGCGTGAAACGTGTTATCGACGAATTTTGTCATCTCTGCCGCACGATAAGTCGTATAGAAGACCGGTGCCTCGATTCCTGCGTTCAACTCGTCAAGAGCCGTGCACCTTTCCCCGTCCTTCGTCCCAATCACGATCTTCGGTGGATTGAAGAAGTCTTTGATCGCTACCGATTCGCGCAAGAATTCGGGGTTGTAGACAAGCTCGACTAGATCCATCCTATCTCTCAATGCGTTCTCGAAAACCGGGAGCACCAGTTGCTCGATCGTACCGGGCCGCACCGTGGAGCGAAATACGATTGTCAACGTCGTCGCTCGAGCGGGGCCGACCAATTCCGCGATCTGATGGGAAACCTCCACGATAGAGCTCATATTGTGAGATCCGTCCGGCGCACTGGGCGTTCCCACACAGACCATGGCTATGGCGCAACTTTCGAGATGCCGGCTCGCATCCTTCGTCGCGCTCAGCGAACCTTTCCTAACAGCACGTTCTACAAGCTCATCGAGACCGGGCTCCGTGACCGGCGACTTACCCGCATTGACGATCGCCACTTTTTCATCGCTGACGTCGACACCAATGACTTCGTGGCCTCGCCTGGTGAGGCAAGCGGCCGCCGTCATGCCGACGTAACCAAGTCCGAACACCGCAATTTTCATCGTCACTTCCCCTCCTGTTACAATAGTCTTGGGGCGTGCCGACGTCACTTTGAGCAAGTGGGGTAACCCTTTTGCTTACAGGTGAGTACTCCGGTAATGCACTAATTCTCGATCGCTGCCGTCTACGTAAGCCCGCAACGTGAACGCCGAGCCCGCGATCGCTGCGGAAGCCAAGCGATCGGCATATTCCCTGTTCGGGATAAAGATTTCCCTGTTACCTAAAATAATTTCCCTGACAATTTTCTCAGGTAAATTGCATAGAAATGGCTGCGGCACAGGGGCTTTTTGCACAGTCTTCGCTTCCAAAACCCCCGAAATCGCAAAATTCCCTGTTAATTTCCCTGTTACCAGGGAAATCCGTATGGAGACTGGCTCGCATCAGACTGCGCACACCGCCCTGCTGATCCTGAGCGCGTCCGTAAACGTCGTCGCCAGTATTTTCTTCATCAGCATACTTGGGCTGACCTGCGCCGCGATCGCGACAACTGATCGTCTGGAACGTAGCGATGGCATTCTTCATCTCTCGGCAACTGCGATTGCCGCCGGGTATCCTCGGAATGCTCGGATCGAAACTCAGGCGATCCCTGGGGCCACGCCTCTAGTTGGCACGCCCAATACTTTGATACAAAACCCTTGTGTCTACCGAAAACTTAAGCTCGGGCGTAGTGGTGGTGAAGTCCGCCAAGGATGGCGTGTGATCTCAGACAAGGTTTTCGGTACCCACAACCGTCAGGACAGGGCGTGAACAGGTTTTGTAACCGAAAACGCAAGGGTTCAATTGGAAAACGTTTGCCGGCCCGAGACGAAAAAGCTATGCAAATCAATAAGGCGGACGTGGCGGAACTGGTAGACGCAAGGGACTTAAAATCCCTCGATGGCAACGTCGTGTGGGTTCGAGTCCCACCGCCCGCACCAGATTGGCTGGCCTTATCGGAATCCGAGACGGCGAAGCGTTAAAGGAGCCGGCGTGCCCACACAAGATGGGCACGCAAATCTAGGGCTCGCCGCGTTCGCTCACG
>Ga0073928_10003548_pt1 | contig 24485 bp, 22 predicted proteins | sample PaiPotPPA55metaG_FD_76969 | JGI IMG/M metagenome (GOLD analysis project Ga0073928, IMG submission 76969) | Iron sulfur acid spring bacterial and archeal communities from Banff, Canada, to study Microbial Dark Matter (Phase II) - Paint Pots PPA... ...
ACCTGTTGCGTGATTTGAGGAGAAGCGTCGCGGCGGCCTCCAGTCAGGTTTCGATACCAGTTGCCCATCTCCTGCCAACTGCTGAACCCGTGAGCGGAAGCGCCGCCAGCCGGAAAGAAGGAGATGACCAGCTGGCCGGCGACACCATAAATCGGCGGCATCTCCGCTTCTTTGCGGATCGCTTTCACGTCATTGATCACCCATTCCCATTGATTGTTACCGCTGGGAGCGGGCTTGACTTCGGAATAGTTGATCCAGGAGGCTTTGTATTCCCATCCCGGCGGAAGCTGCAGCGAGTAATGCTGTTCGCGGGCAGGAATTTCGCGCTGAAACATCCAGACATCCTGCAACACCATAGGCTGCTCTTCTCCTTCGTACTCATAACCCACAACGCTACCGGGATCGGGAGCCGGAATCTGCAACAACTTTTCTTTGACGTCGGAGATCAATTCGCTACCCGCTATTTTGGGAAGCGCGACCTCGACTGCTTCTTTGTCTTTCACTTCATAGTCTTTGCCCTGTGCGGGAATGCACCATCCGCGGAGGCCGTTGATCTTGCGATGAGGATTGAAAGAGACGGCAGCAATTCCGTAGTCGCGACCGCTGGGCCGGAGAATCTTGTAGACCATCCGAACCCGCGTCTTGATCTTGTCGACCGATTGCACGTTTACGGCGGTGTCGGAATAGAGCAAGACTGCGTCGGTCTTTTCGTCATGAGGAGGTAGCGGAGCCGAGGCCGCAGTGTGCATCCAGGCTGGCGCGTCGCCGCCGGCTTGCGCGCGACGCGGGACAGCCAATACGCATACGACTACGCATAGCAGGAACCCGAGTCGGCGTAAACTAATTACTGGCGCTGGCGCTGCTGGGTTGCAAGACGACTTGTTGTTCATCGACTGTCCTCACGATTTGAAAGATTTTTCGCAGGGTTGAATAGTTCTCAGCGGGGAGCATCAGAATGTCCACGTTCAATGCGCGGTTCAAGTGCAGCGTGCCTTTGTCGTTTTTTGCCTCGAGGGTATAGGTTACGGCCTTGGCGTCCAGATTCTCCGGCTTGGGCACGGTGGAGATCTGCCAGCCGAGGGGCAGGTCAATGCTGACGTCGTCGGATCGCTGGAAGGGAAACTCGAAGTAAACAGGGTGCACGCGCTGCGCATGATCGAAGAGGTGCTTCTCGGGTGCGGCAAACAGACCGACCGGCAGAAGAGCTCGCCGTCCCGCCCCCGAAACCCAGCCCGTGACTTTCAGAGTATATGCGGCAACCAGCGAAGACGAACTCTTCCAATCGGGCAGATTAGTGAGTTCTACGTCGCAAGCGATCGGAATCGCCTCCCTGACTTCATCCTCTAGAAATTTCTTGCGCTCGGCCTCGTCGGCCAGACGTTGTTCTACCCGGCGATGGGAGGCTTCCAATCCCGTGTAGGTGACAATGAGCTTGCCTTCCAGTTCGCCGGTATCGCTAAGCTTGAGTTCCGCCTTGCGCTGGATACTGGATTCACTGCTGGCGGGAAGGGTAGTCTGCAGCCATGTTCCGCCATCTCTATCAAGTTTCAGTCCATTCACCCCGGTTTCCAGCCAGGGCAACATGCCGAAAGGAGTGAAAGCTGCCCCGGGATCGAAGAAGACATCTTTGCCCTTCAGTTTGACGACTACAACATTGGCATCCAGCCGCCGCCCGTCCATGGTCTGAGGGAGGAAGAAGTAATTCTGACGATCGGAAACCCACATGCCCGAAGCCTCGAACCCGGCAGACCGCGCCAAGGCGAGAAATAGCCAGGTTAGCTCGCCGCCATTGGCGTACTGTTTTTTCCACACCAGTTCGACATTGTTGAGATCTTTTTCCTTGGCCCGCTTCTGCTCCTGTTCAGTTTTCTCCACTTCATAGGAAGTGTTCCGGAGTTGTTGGACTCGGGTATAGATTTTTTGCAGCTTTACTTCGGGAGAATCGCCGGGGGAAACGATTTCGGCGACCGCCTGATCCATTGCTTTTTTTTTGCCTATAAAGCTTTCCAACTGCTCGTTGCGCTTCTTGCCGATTTTCTTCCAGTAGGTGGTGGGCTCCTTCTCAAACATGGAATCGCTGTATATGAAATCTACCCGCGCCTTCATCTCATTTTCCGGCGGCATGTAGTCTTCCGTCTGGAAGGCCGGGATATCGCTCGCTTCTAAATTGATCACATGATTGGGCGCTTCCGCGGGTTGCGCCGTGCCGGGCGGCAGCTTGTTCCACGTCCAGCGAACATTCCAAGGAATGTAGTCACTGGTATAGGGCTTGAGAGAGAACTTTGCGTGTTTAGTGAACAATTCGTTGCTAAGAATCCAGTGCGAGTCGAAGATGTATTGTTCGGTGAAGTCAGTGGTGTAGTAATACTCGAGAATGCTGCCGATTTGAACGTTGGGCAAAGTGAAGGTCTTGGCCATGTACTTCACGCCGCGGGCCTTGACGATCGATTTGTCGAAGGCTTTGCCGCTGAAGTTGACGATGGAGCCATCCGGTTCAATGGTGCGGGCGTGAATACTTGCGACGGTGCCCTGTTCTTTCAAAAAAGGAATTTCGATGTCGGCGTACTTTCGACCTTCTTCGGTGAGAATCTTGATGCGGAAATATACGTCTTCGTGAGCGGTGTGGCCGCGGTCATCGCGATCGACCTGGCGGAACAGAATGATGGCGGGGACGCCCGCGGCTTTGGGCTCGCTGGTCATCTTCAGTTCATCTGGGGAGACGGGCTGGAAGCCGACGGCCCAACTGGGATTCGAAAGCAACGTTACCAAGAATGCAAAAAGGAATGAAGCGAAACTGGGAGACTGAAGACGAGTAGGCAGCATGGCACTATTCCCCTGTAGAGGTTGTTTTGAGCCGCAGACGCCGCGGGCCTGAAGGGGGAAAGCGGAGGCCGCGAAGCTGCTGCGGGCCGGATCTACATCGATTTGTCGATATAACTTATTGCGTCGAGACAATACAGCCAGCACTATCGCATGTCAAGAAATCTTGGTGCGATTGGAAAGGGACTGAACCACGGAAGTAGCGGTTGTCTATGCCTGCAATTACGGCCGGCAGATTGCGGGCGAACGCTACAAAGGTGTTATTGTCGCCCTCAATTCGTTGCTAACTTATTGAGGTTAATAGGTCAGGACAATGAATTCCGGCGCGACTCCGTCATTGCGCGAGCATGCTAGACTAGGCTCAAATTCCTGTCACCGAGGATAGTAATGAAATTTGGCGTGATAGTTTTCCCCGGCTCGAACTGCGATCACGACGCCTTCTGGACGATTCAGCAAGTCGTCAGGCAACCAGTGACGTTCCTGTGGCACGAATCGCACGACCTCGAAAGCTGTGATGCCGTGATCGTGCCCGGAGGTTTTGCGTTTGGCGACTACCTGCGCACCGGCGCTATCGCCAAATTTTCACCGGTGATGGAATCGGTGCGAAAGTTCGCCGCGAGCGGCGGCCTGGTGCTGGGCATCTGCAATGGCTTTCAGATTTTGTGCGAGGCGGGATTGCTGCCGGGCGCCCTGATGCGCAACGTTGGCCTGAAGTATGTGTGCAAGCCAGTGCAGGTGCGGCTGGAAAATGTCGAGACTCCCTTCACCAACGCGTGCACGCAGGGAGAAGTGTTGACTATCCCGATCGGGCACATGGAAGGGAACTACTTCTGCGATCCGACGACGCTCGACGAATTGCAACGCGATCATCGTGTGGTGTTTCGCTACTGCTCACCCGACGGGGAAATCACGGCGTCGGCGAATCCCAACGGGTCTCTGGAAAACATCGCCGGTATTTGCAGTCCCGGGCGCAATGTAGTGGGTATGATGCCTCACCCCGAGCGCTCGGCCGAGCCGGAACTGGGGTGTACGGATGGAATGAAAATATTCCAGTCGATGATCGGCGCCATGGCGAGCCGATAGGTTTCTCCTACCCAAACGTTCATCCGAAAAAGCGGTCTGCGGAATCTTCTTGGTTATTCACAGGCTGTGGGTATATTGTCTCTGCGTCTTCCCCAGTAACTCGGGCCCTAAACCTGATCACGTTACGCACACGCGGGGAGGCGTGTCTCCAATGACACCGAAGCAGATCCTGGATTCCTTTTCAGAGACATTGGTGCGAGACGAGCGGATTCTGAGTGCGCCAGAACGCGCGCTAGTCACAACCCTTCTACAGCATGCATGGGCGGCGACCGGAGAAAATCACGAGATTCAGGAAGCGGTCAGGACAGTGATTGCGTCGGCCATCGGGGAGACCGTAGCGCAACGCGCTTTCGCGGTTCTGGGCGGCAGTATTGTTGAGCGCATTCTGCAGGGCGGCAGCTTGCCCCTCAGCGACGCTGCGGGAGAGAGGGCGGCGGAAATTTACGCCAGAGAACCGCAGCCACCGTCGGGTCCGGGGCCACATGTGAAAGCGCCGCCCAAGCCTCCGCAACCGCCCAGTTCGCCGATGCGTACACCAGGAGAACCGCAGCCACCGTCCGGACCAGGCCCGGGTGTGAAAGTGCCGCACAAGGCGCCGCAACCTCCGGGTTCACCAATGCGCACTCCGGGAGAACCGCAGCCACCGTCAGGTCCGGGACCACACGCCGTTCGTACAGCAGTCGTTTCAGAAACCAGCGCAGCCGTCGCCGAGCGGCCGTCGGCTTTGCCGGCGCGGTGTGTCGTTCTCGATGAATTCCTCGCACCGCAGGAACTTGAGGAACTCATGCGCTTCACGCTTGAACGTGAGTCCGCTTTCGGCGCGAGTGAAGTTGTTTCTCCGAGCGCCGATGGCGGGGTTGTCAACTATGAACACCGCCGCTCGCGCGTGCTCACGGACTTAGAGCATCACGAGGGCGTGATGCTGGCGCGAATCAAATCCGTGTTGCCGCAGGTTCTGGACAAACTTGGCATGGAAGAATTTTCCATTGCCCAGGTTGAAGCTCAGATCACTGCCAGCAACGATGGGGACTTCTTCCACTTTCACAGTGACAATGGCAGCGATCGAGTTGCTTCACGACACCTTACCTTTGTTTACTTCTTTCATCGCGAGCCCCGGCAGTTCGAGGGGGGCGAATTGCGGATTCACGACGCGCGTCTGGAAGACGGCACTTACGTTAGTGAAGGAACGTACCAAACGATCGTCCCGCAACAGAACCAGATTGTCTTTTTTCCGTGCGAATTGCTGCACGAGATCACTCCAGTGAACTGCGCTTCGCAGCAATTCGCCGACAGCCGCTTTACCCTAAACGGATGGCTTCGTCGCTAAACAATCCGGCGTGGCTGGAGTGGATGACAGCTCTGATGGGAGAGGTGTCGCCGGCAGGAGAATGGCATGGAGGACTGTCCGAGGAAAGAGTGTCCGAGGAAAGAGTGTCGCAGGAAAGAGTGTCGGAGGAAAGACTGTCGCGGAGCACCTATGCCCCGATCTTTCCTCCGGATCGCTTCTACTGCTTACTGGATGAACTGCCGCTGCACTTGCTCCCGCAGCACGCCCGCCGATCACTTCAACTGCAAGACGGTCGTCCCCTCTACCTGAATCCCGAGTGCTTCTTGTGCCGGGCTGAGCAAATTCCGGAGGAGTTGACATCGCACGGGAATCTGCTCTCTCGTTTTGCTTTGCAGGGAACTGTGGCCTGGGTGCCGGAGCCGGCAACCGGAAATCTGCTTCCGTTCTGGCTCGGGCCGCGACTGGAATGTGTGTTGCGCGGGCTGCACCCGAATGAACCGATGCCGCCGTCAGTACCGGAAGGGGAGCGGAGCTTGTTGGCGGCCGCGCACATTCTGGTTCCGGAAGACCCTGCCGGCCCACACAATCGTGAGCGGGAAGAGAATGTCAGGAAAGCTTCTTCCCAATTTCGCGAGAAAGGCTATGCGGCGCTCGGCGACTTGATTCATCCATTTCACGTTGCCGCTTTGCGCCGATACTATCGCTATCTGATCCGTAGCGGCTCTATCCCGCTGGGCGATGGCCAAAGCCCGCGTCGCTACGTCGCGTATAACGAACCGGTCGCGCGGTTCTTCCATCATCACATTGCGGCTGCTCTCAGCGCGGTTGCAGGGGAGCCGCTTAAGCCATCGTACGTATATCTCGCCTCGTACCTGAGCGGAGCGGACCTAAAGAAGCACACCGACCGGGAGCAATGCGAGTTCAGCGTAACCCTCTGCCTGGATTTTTCTCCCGAGCCGGCGCTGGCCACGCCCTGGCCTATTCGACTGGATATTCCTACCGGGACGGTCACTGTCTACCAAGCGCTAGGAGACGGTCTCGCTTATCGTGGAACTCGTTTGCCGCACTATCGCGACCCTCTGGGAGCGAGACAAACCTCGACTTCAATTTTCTTCCACTATGTTGGCGCTGATTTCGTGGGCTCGCTGGATTGATGAAGGCTATCGTAAGCCGGAAATTAAATACAAAACCGACAGAACCTGACTATAGCTGTAGGCGAACCTGGTTCCGTCGCGACTGACTTGCACGGGTGCGACCATCACAACTCCTGCAGGAACGCCGGGACGCAACTCCTGCACGATGGTTTGCTTGCCCGTGTCGATAGCAACCTTGTAGATCCGGCTGGGAAGTTCGCCGGTGTGATAGCCGTAGAGAACGGCGCCGTCGCTCGCCCATTGCACCGGCAGAAAGCCGGCTTCCAGCTGAGGAATCTGACGAGGAGTTCCGCCTTCGATCGGGTAAATCGCGACGGAAGAATTCGGTCCCACTCCAACCACGAAACGGTTATCAGGAGATGACGGTCCGCACACGGTTCCTTCCGGGGTCACAGCCTTCGGCTCTGCGCCAGCCAGATCCAACACATAGCATCGAGTAGCGCGGCCCGGCTCGTTGCCGTTGATTATGATGCGTTGTCCATCCGCCAGGAAGCGGGCCCAGCCGCTCTGAATATGTTCCAGTCCACTGCTACCGACAGATCGAGGTTGACCCGGGCCGATGGGCAGTAGGGTTATTTGCTGGGGTTGGCCGGTCGAAATTGAAATCGCCCAGTTTCCATCCGGGGAAAGTCCGCCCGCGCTCCCATCTCCAAGGCGGACTGGCAGAGTGCCGTCGAGCTTTCGCAGCGCCACGGTATACCCCGCTCCTGCCGCTTCACTGGCATCTTCAAACAGCACAAACTTTCCGTCACGCGAAATATCCTTGACGACATTCCAGTCGTGCCACGATAGTTCCACATCTTCCTTGCTGCCGAGGGAGCTGAATGCCATCGCCAGGCGCTTAGAGTTCAACGCGACCAGGACGTTGCCGTCGGGCGCTATGTCTTCCAGCGTAATTCCCATAGGCAGGTCAAGCACGCTGCGGACTTTGCCCGACAAACTGACCGCCATCAAATTCAGGTCGGTGCCTTTTTCGATCGCGGTGAACCAGATTTCATTCCCGTGCCACGCGACCCCTTGTTCGGACTCGTATTGCTGGGTGAGGGTTTGAACGTGTCCCGACAGGTCTAGCACACAGACCGCGCCGCGATTATCCCAAAGTGCGGGGTGATCCATGAACGCGATCTGATTGCCATGGGGAGAGAATCGAATGTTGCTGATCCATCCCCGGCTCTGGTACAGCACTTTGCCAATGGGATATTCCAAGCGGCTGTGACCGTCAACATAATTCACCACGGCTAAATTGCCTCGCACATCCCAATCGGCCCAGCGAACATTGGCCAGCAGTTCCTTCGGAGATCCACCGGCCAGCGGTGCGCGAGCCAGCATTCCGCCGACGCTTTCGAGTTGACCGTTGTGGCTGCCGTGCAGCACCACCGCGAGTTCGTTGGTGCGCGAAACAGCTAAAAGATTGGCGTCGCTCAACTCCAGCGGCTGGGCCAGAAGAGAATCTCCCACGGTGGAGAAAAGCTGCACCGGTTTGTCGTTCCAGGCGGCACTGTAAACGATCGACTGACCGTCGGGTGCGAAGCGCGCCGCATACACCGTGCCCGCCTCGAACGTTAGGCGGCGATACGCCGGAGATGGGACCCAAGTGTACAGTAGCTGGCCCACTGCCAAAAGTGCCGTCGCCGCCGTCAACAGGGCCACCAGTATCCAAGGCAACAGGGAAGTGGCGCGGGTGCTCTTGGTGGATGGAGAAGCGATCCGGACCGGCGAAGCCCCTGATAAAGTCTGCAGCGCGAAAGCCAGATCCTTGGCGGATTGGAAACGGTTCTCCGGATCTTTTTCGAGACAGTGTTTGACAATGTCCTGATATCCCGGGGGGACGGCAGCCTCTTCCAGTTTCGCGACCGGCGGTTCTTCCCGCAGTACCGCGGTCATGGTGTCAACTTCGGTTTCGCCGCGAAACGCCCGCGATCCGGACATCATTTCGTAGAGAATCGCTCCGAAGCTGAAGATGTCGCTGCGGTGGTCTACGGGCTTACCCCGCAGTTGCTCGGGAGACATGTAGGCGACGGTGCCGATCATGGCTCCATGCTTGGTCACCGTGGTCATGCTCTCGATGGAGCGATCATCCGCGGCAGGAGGTTGCAACTTGGCCACACCGAAGTCCAGGATCTTGACGCGGCCATCGGTGGTCAGAAATAAATTTTCCGGCTTGAGGTCGCGATGAACGATTTTTCGCTCATGTGCGGCAGTAAGGCCGTGGGCAATTTGGAGGGCGTAATCCTCGGCCTCCCGGACTGGGATTGGGCCCTCTTCCAGACGCTGGCGCAGGTTTTTCCCCTCAAGCAGCTCGGAGACAATGTAGGGCACTGTGCCCTCAAAGCCGACGTCGTAAATGGCGAGGATGTTTGGGTGGTTCAGGGCGGCAGCGGCCCGAGCTTCCTGTTCGAAGCGCCGCAAATGATCAGGATTGTCGCTGGAAGCTGGCCGAATCAACTTCAGCGCGACATCGCGTCCCAGCCTTTCGTCGCGCGCGCGAAAGACTTCGCCCATCCCCCCGGAACCGATCTTTTCGAGGACCCGGTAGTGCCCCAAGAGTTGGCCAGCCATAAGTAGGTACAAGCGGGGGTCGTTTGCTTGGCATGTTAGGGGCGATGCCGGACAGAGTCAAGGGTTCGGCGCCCTTGATTGAGACCCAAGTCTGTTTTTCTATGCCTCACGGCTTAGGGAAGAACGAAGCCCGATGACGGGAAGGAACGATTCGCCGCGAGCGCCACATCTCGACAGCGGTCTGGAGATATCCGTCTCGTGGGCGTAACAAATCTAGCCCACGGGGTTGATTTCTGATAAAACGGTGCACCAAAAAAGATAACGTCGCAAATATCTTGAGCAATTCGTCGAAGGCTTCGAGCTCGAACAGTCCGACTTGCAGCTTTAGCATTCACCGTTCTATGAGGAGGGTTGGTTCATGAGACGGTTCGGTAAATGGTGTCTCTTCGCATTGTGCTCCTTGGCAGTCCTGTTAGCAATCGGTATCACGTTGACGATCGGTTGGCGTCCCTTCCTCGGGCCCAGAGCCCGTCCACTCACGAGCCGCACCTTCGAGCGCACACCGCAGCGTGTGGAGCGCGGGCGCTATATCGCGACCGCCCTGAGCGGATGCGTTTATTGTCACAGCCCGCATGACTGGGCAGCCCCCGGCACTCCCATGGTCCCTGGCAAGGAGGGTGCCGGCGATGTCCTGCCCTACGCCGGTCTTCCCGGACGGATCGTGGCCTCCAACCTTACGCCCGATCCGGAAACCGGCGCCGGTCGCTGGACCGATGATCAGTTCGCCCGCGCCATTCGTGAGGGTATCGGCCACGATGGCCGCGCTCTTTTCCCCATAATGCCGTACAAGCACTACCACAATATGTCGGACGAAGATCTGGCATCCATTGTGGTGTACTTGCGCTCCCTCCCTGCTGTGCAAAACGAGCTTCCAGCTACCGAAATCATTTTTCCCGTGAAGTACTTGATCCGTAATGCGCCGGAGCCGGTGACTGCGCCAGTCGCCGACGTCAGCCCGGGCGACCAGCTCAAATACGGAACGCATCTTGCCGACCAGGCCGGTTGCATTGACTGCCACACTCCTCAAGTCCGTGGACAAAACGTGCCGGGCATGGAGTTTGCGGGAGGCTTCGCATTCAGCGGCCCATGGGGCAACGTTGCCAGTGCGAACATCACGCCCGATCCGTCCGGAATCCCCTACTACGACCAAGCCCTTTTCTTAAACGTCATGCGCACCGGACAGGTGAGAGCCCGCAAACTGAGCCCGATCATGCCCGTGATGGCTTACAAGAATCTAACCGACGATGACCTCAAGGCAATCTTCGTTTTCCTGCGTACGGCGAAGCCTGTCAAGCACCGCGTGGACAACTCCGAGACGCCGACCGAATGCAAGGTCTGCCAGCAGATACACGGTGCCGGTAATGCGAACTAGTGAAAGCCAGGACCATCAATATCGGTATTGGGGCGCAAGTACATGCTATAATTCGAATTCGCCTGCATGCATCGAGGTAATCCTGTGATCTCCTCTGAAGGCGAATCCTGCGTCCTCCAGCGTTCTTTAAGACGGATATTAGATACGAGGTCTAACTATGTCTGGCCATTCAAAATGGGCCACAATCAAGCACAAGAAGGGCGCGCTCGACGCCAAGCGCGGCAAGATTTTCACCCGTCTCATCAAGGAGATCAGCATTGCCGCGAAGAATGGCGGCGGCGATCCTGATTCCAATCCTCGCCTGCGCGGCGCCATCGTTGCAGCCAAGGCGGAGAACATGCCCGCCGACAATATCAAGCGCGCCATCCAGCGGGGTACGGGCGAATTGCCTGGCGCCACCTACGAAGAATTCTCTCTCGAGGGCTACGGCCCCGGTGGAGTTGCGGTGTTGCTTGACATTAATACTGACAATCGCAATCGCACGGTGAGTGAGATCCGGCACGTCTTTGGCAAGAACGGCGGCAACATGGCCGAAGCCGGCGCCGTTTCCTGGATGTTCCACAAGAAGGGCGACATCCTTATCGCCAAGACAGCCGCGAAAGAGGACGATTTAATGAACATCGTTCTCGAATCCGGCGGCGAAGATTTGAACGATGATGGCGACAACTGGGAAATTCTGACCGAAACATCCGCCTACGAATCCGTGCTGGAAGCGGTAAAGAAGGCCGGTGTTGAACCGATATCGGCCAGCGTAGCGATGATTCCGCAGAATTACATCAAGTTGGAAGGAGCTGCCGCCAACACCATGATTCGCCTAATGGAAGCGCTCGAAGAGCACGACGATGTGCAAAACGTGCACTCGAACTTTGACATCGATCAGAAGACATTGGAAGAAGTCGCGGGATAGTTTGGGAATTAAGCAAAGATGGAAGAGCCGCCCTCCGTTCGGGCGGCTTTCTTCTTGCTCGTAATTTTGACAAGCCCGCATTCTGGGGACCGAAGTTTTCAACACGTTGGTGGAAAATGCTGTGGAAAAGCGCCGATGTACTCACGTAAGTGATTCACCGAGAGATGCTTCAACACTTTGCACTGAAGCGGGTGCTGGCACTTTCGTGGTAGAACTCGCGGGCAAACAATTTTGAAAGTCAGACTCGACAAACTTCTTGTGGATCGCGGGCTTGCGGCTTCGCGCGAGCGCGCTCAGGCTCTCATTCTCGCGGGCAACGTGCTGGTGGACGGACAGAAGGTCGAGAAAGCAGGCGCGCAAGTTTCCGCCGAATGCGTAATCCGACTGCTCGGCGAAGATCTCAAGTACGTCAGCCGTGGCGGATTGAAGTTGGAGCGGGCTCTCGAACACTGGAATATCGTAGTCACAGGGAAGATCTGTCTGGACGTGGGCGCGTCCACCGGAGGGTTTACCGATTGCCTGCTGCAGCGTGGTGCCGCGCAAGTCGTCGCGGTAGACACAGGTTACGGTCAAATGGATTTCAAAATTCGCCAGGATGCGCGAGTTCGGCTCCTGGAAAAAACTAACGCTCGCTATCTCACCCGTGAAGGGCTCGGAGTCACGGCGGATTTTATGGCTATAGACGTTTCCTTCATCTCGGCTACTCTCGTTCTTCCTGCCGTGATCGGCGCCGCATTTCCCCAATCCCGCGAAGAACGGCGGGAACGCAAAATCGTCGTGCTGGTGAAACCGCAGTTCGAAGCGGGCAGGGAACATGTGGGCAAGGGAGGCATCGTGCGCGACGAAGCCGCCCAGTTCGCAGCCGTGGAAAAAGTCAGGAGCGCGCTGAAGAGTCTTGGCGCGATACAGATTGATATGATCGAGTCGCCGATCCTCGGTGCCGAAGGCAATCGCGAATTTCTCCTGTTCGGCATGTTTTAGCTCCCAGTGCTCTCGGTGTCATCTGTGGTTAAGCCGTTGAGATTCTGTACAATCTTTCTTTCATTTATCAACATGTCCAGCCCGCAACCAACCTCCTTAAAAACTGCTGCCATCATTTCGCGGCCCAATCGTCCTCAGGTCGCGCAGATTCTTCCCGGGCTGCTCTCATGGCTGGCCGATCACAACTATAAAGTCATCATCGATCTGGAAACTTCGCAATACGTCAACGGGCCGCCGATTGTACCGCGCGCGCAAATGGCGTCGCAGTCGCTCGATCTCGTGGTCGTGCTGGGCGGCGATGGGACATTGTTGTCGGCCGCGAGGCTCACGGCTACGGTCGATGTTCCGCTGTTGGGGGTGAACCTAGGATCGCTCGGATTCTTAACGGAAGTGCCGCTACAGTCGCTCTATCCCATGCTCGAAGCGATTGGGCAGGGACGCGCCACGGTCGAAAATCGCTCGCTTATGCAAGTCGATCTGATGCGTGACGACGAAGTTCGCGGCAGCTATCTCGTCTTTAACGATGCGGTTGTCAACAAGACCGCGCTCGCCAGGCTGAATACCTACGATCTCTATATCGACAAGACCTTCGTGTCCAGCTATCGAGCCGATGGCATGATCGTGGCCACGCCAACAGGCTCAACCGCGTACTCTTTGTCCGCGGGCGGGCCGGTACTCATGCCGACTGTGAAAGCATTCCTGGTCACGCCTGTGGCGCCGCATTCTCTGACCCATCGCCCGCTGGTTGTGCCTGACTCGGTGGAGATTGAGATCCTGTTACGCAGCGAAGAAGAAGTCGCGTACCTGAGCCTGGACGGCCAGCCAGGCTTCGATCTGCGCGACGGCGACCGCGTGCGCTGCCGCCGCTCCGAGCATCAGGTGAATCTGTTCCGCACCGGCACGGATTTTTTTCATGTGCTTCGCAACAAGTTGAAATGGGGAGAACGCTAAACTGAGGAGGAAGTATGAAGATGCTTGGAATCGTCCTGGTTGCTTCACTGTTTGCGTGCGAAGTCTCGGCGTTGGCGCAAGACTCGAGTGCAAAGTCCGCCACTGAATCTTCCACCGTCATGGCAACCTGGTCGATGATCGAAAAGGACTTTATCTCTGCCGCCGACGCTATGCCGGAAGACAAATACTCTTTCGCTCCTTCTGCTGGAGAATTCAAAGGAGCGCGTACCTTTGCGCAACAGGTTGGACACGTGGCGTGTGCCAATTTTGCGTTCTTCAAAGAGTTCGAGGGAACGAAGCCGGACGAGGACTGCCGTTACAACGGCAAGGAGCCGAAGAAGAATAAAGTGGAGCTCATGAAGTATCTGCGGGACTCGTTCCAGTTTGCCGATCAAGCGATCGCCAAACTGAACGGACAGAACACCCTGGACAAGGTGGAAGGTAACTACGGTGGCCCCAGCACCAAGCTCGGGATCACGGTGCTGGCCGTGTGGCACGCCTCGGACCACTATGGCCAGATCGTCGAATACCTGCGCATGAATGGCATCGTGCCCCCGGCCAGTCGGTGAGTCCGGGATAAGATACGATTACAATTCGCCGCGCAGCAGGTCCGACACTTTTTCGCGCCCCCGAATCACCCTGGCGGACTTGCCTGAAACCAGCACCTCAGCCGGCCGCGGACGAGTGTTGTAGTTTGACGCCAACACCATTCCATAAGCGCCAGCATCGAGGATCGCAAGCAAATCTCCTTCTTCCACCACCCGCAACTCGCGATCACGGGCAAAGAAGTCTCCGGTCTCGCAGACCGGACCAACAATGTCGGTGACTTCAGATGGAGATGCCGACTCCTCGAGTTGCGTGACGGGAAGAATCTCGTGGTAAGCGCCGTAAAGTGCAGGACGGATCAAGTCGTTCATCGCGGCGTCGACCACCAGAAATCGCTTGCCGTCGTTTTGCTTGCGGTAGAGAACCGAGGTGATCAGGACGCCAGCGGGTCCTATGATCGAGCGCCCAGGTTCCAGAAGGAGGGTCACGTCCAAGCCGCGCAAGGGCCCGGCGAGCGCCCGGGCGTAAGCTTTCACATCGACTGAAAAATCATCCGCGGCGGGTTTTTCGTAAGCAATGCCCAGCCCGCCTCCGGCGTCGACGCAGTCGATGCGGTGACCGTCTCTGCGCAGTTCGCGAACCAGATCCGCCACACGGGCCAAAGCCTCGCCAAAAGGCGCGACCTCAGTGATTTGGGAGCCAATGTGAACGCTCACTCCGCGCACCTTGAGATAGCGGGCTCCGGCGGCTTTAGCATAGAGCGATCGGGCGTCGCGGATGGGCACTCCGAACTTATGTTTGCGCAAACCCGTCGAAATGTAGGGATGAGTCTCGGCCGCGACATCGGGATTCACGCGCAGCGCCAGCGGCGCGGTTTTGCGCAGACGTCCGGCGCACTCTGCCAGGGCCCACAGCTCCGACTCGCTTTCGACGTTGAAAAGCATGATTCCAGCTTTTAACGCCATAGTCAGTTCTTCTCGAGTCTTTCCCACGCCTGAGAACACAACCTGTTTCGCCGCCTTGCGGTCGGCGGTGAGCACCCGTTCTAGTTCACCGCCGGAGACAACGTCGAATCCGCAGCCTTTCCGCGTTAGCATTCGCAGAATCGTCAGGTTCGAATTCGCTTTCACGGAGTAGCAAATAGTATGTGGAAGATTACGGAACGCGTCGTCGAACGTCTCATAGCGCTCGCCGATGGTGGCCGTGGAGTACACATAGAGAGGTGTGCCGTGCCGCTCAGCCAACTTCGTAAGGCTTACGTCTTCACAGTGCAGAACAAACTTTCCACCGCGTCGAAGAATGCCGCGCTTCGTCTCGCGATAGACGAATCCGGGGGGGCGAGCTGCTGGGGTTGGACTGCGGGACATCATCATTTTTTCTTGGGGGATGTCTGCGTGCCCCCCCGCACACGAATGGCGACCACGGTCTGGTCATCGAAAGTTTCCATCCCTGCAGAGTGTTCTGCAGCCGCCGCGAAGAGCGAATCCACCACACAGGTTGCGGATTTCCCCTCGCACTCGGCAATGATTTTCTCCACCCGGCCGCGCCCAAACAAGTCACCCTTCTGACTGCGGGCGTCGAGAATGCCGTCACTGAAGAACACGAACATATCTCCTGGCTTCATCTTGAACTTGAATTCGTCGTAGTCGGCTTCGTCAAACAACCCGAGGGGCAAGCCCGTCGCTTCCACGGCCTCAATTACTTCATCCTTAGCATGAACATAGATTGGACGAGGCAGGCCGGAGTTCGCGACTGTAAGAATGCGGTGCTCGTCGTCCCAGACTGCGTAAATAATCGAGACAAACTGGGCTTCAATGCGGCGCTCGGCCAGCGATAGATTGACCGCGGAAAGCATTTCCGCCGGCCCCGGTTCAATCGGAGCATGCGACCGAATGATTCCGCTGACCAGCGCGGCGTAAATCGCCGCAGGCGCGCCCTTCCCGCTGACGTCGCCAATGACGATGCCAAGCCGCGACATGGAATACGGAATGAAGTCATACAAGTCGCCGCCAATGGCTCGCGCCGGAACGAACTTTGCCGCTACGTCCAGATGAGCGAGCTTGGGATTAGTTTGCGGCAACAGCCGTCCTTGTAATTCCCGGGCCAGCGCCAGATCGCGTTCCAGTCGCCGTTCCTGCCGCTCGATTTCCTCGTACAATCGCGCATTTTCAATGGCGATGGCAATCTGCGCCGCCAGAGTCGTCATGGTGCGCTGATGCTCTTCGGTGAAAAAGCCGGGCCGTGTGTGCTCCAGGTCAAGTACGCCGATCACCTTGTCCTTGTAGACAAGCGGAACCGCCAGTTCAGATTGAGTCTCTGGATTGGCCTCTACGTAACGCGCATCTTTGGTGACGTCGGGCACTAATACCGCCTGCTTGCTTTCCGCTGCCCAGCCCACCAGTCCCCGCCCCAGCGGGATTTCATGCTTTAAATGAATATTTTCGTTGAAGCGCAAGGAGAAACGGTGTTGCAGTTTCTCGCCCGCCGCGTCCAGCAAAAGGATGCTGAACATCTGGTAATCGATCAAGCGCCGCACCAGTTCCGCGATGCGGCCGAGCAACTCGTCCAGATTTAGAATCGACGTCAGCTCGCGCGCAATTTCATTGAGCAGCAGCAGAATGCGCGCCTGCTTGGTGGTGCGCGTATAGAGCTGCGCATTTTCAATCCCTGCCGCCATGCGCGATGCCACCAGCGTCAGCACACGAACGTGCTCCTCGTTGAAATAGCCCGGCTCTCGCGCCTCCAGATCAATCACCCCGATGACCCGGTTCTTGGTGATCAGCGGGACGGCTAGCTCCGAGCGCACATTTGGAACGGCTGCGATATATCGCGCGTCTTGCGTCACATCGTCAACAAGCACGGCCTGACGCAATTGAGCGGCCTGACCCGTAACTCCCTCGCCGACTTTGATGCGGCTTCTCTCAATAAATTCGGGCGGATATCCTACTTGAAAACGGAAGCGCAGCTCCTGAGTTTTTTCGTTGAGCAGCAAAATGGCAAAAATCTCGTAGTCGATGACTTTGCGGACAACCTCGGCGACCCGGCTCAAGGTTGTGTCCAGGTCGAGCGAGGTTGCCAGCACGTCGGCAACATCGAGCAGCAGCGACTCGACCGGCAAGCGATCCGGTTTAGTAATAACAGAGCCCATCGCAGGTATGATAGCAGCCGCACTCCCGGTTCTTTTATCTTGGTTTTATCTTGGAAGTGCAGCGGCTCGGCTGGCAGCTTGCTTGCCGGAGAAGCTATCCTCTCGGCACAACGCAAATATCAGAGAGGTTGCGATATTTCTCAGCGTAGTCCAGTCCATAGCCGACAACAAATTCATCGGGGATCTTGAACCCCACATAGTCGCCTTCTAGCGGAAGCTTGCGCCGCGACGGTTTATCGAGCAAAGCGGCGACTTTCAGGCTTCGAGGTTGACGCGCCCATAGCATCTTTTTTAAGTACGTCATGGTCAGGCCGGTGTCCAGAATGTCTTCGACCAGAATCACATTCTTGTCTTTCATCGTCTGATCCACGTCTTTGGTGAGTTTCACCTCTCCGGTCGAGTCCCATCCGCTCTTAAGTTCCTGCGTGGGGCTGGGGCGATTGCCATAGCTGGATACTCCGATGAAATCAAACGTGGAGTCGAGATCGATATTCCGCGCCAGATCGGAGAGAAAAATCGCCGCACCTTTAAGCACGCCCACCAGAATCACCGATTCCCCGGCAAAATCTTTCGTGATCTGCGCACCTAACTCGCCCACCCGCTTCGCAATGTCCTGCCGCGAAATCAACACCTTGAGTTCTGCCATGGGGTTTGATAATAAACTAGGAAGACTAATTGCACACGCAGGAATGGATATAGAGGACCTGCGTTTCTCAGCGACCTCTACGAACCTCAGCGCTCTCTGCGTTTAAAGCTTTCGACCGCAGAGTACGCAAAGAAATGCCGCCGAGCACGCAAAAAAAGACAATCCGGATTTCTAAAAAAGGTATTACGAGGATCAGGGACTCATGAATCTGACGGACATCAAACTCACGTGGCTGGGACACTCAACTTTTCGCATTGAAACGCCGGCCGGTAAAACCATCATCATCGATCCCTGGATCATGGGGAATCCCATGTGTCCCGAGGCTGAAAAGAAAGTCAAGAAGGCCGACGTCCTGCTCTGCACCCACGGCCATTTCGACCACATCGGCGACGCGGTAGCAGTCGTCAAGCAGCACAATCCGATTGTGGTGGGAATCTTCGAACTCTGCGGATGGATGGAGAAAAAAGGCGCGAAACAGATTTCTCCCATGAACAAAGGCGGAACGCAAACCGTGGGCGACATTAAAATCACTATGGTTCATGCCGATCATTCCTGCGGAATTTCCGACGGCGACCAGATCGTTTATGGCGGGGAGGCTTGCGGCTATATCATCGAATTTGCCAGCGGACTCAAGATCTACCATGCGGGCGACACCGCCGTCTTTGGCGATATGGCGATCATTCGCGAACTGTACGCGCCGGAGATTGCGATGCTTCCCATCGGCGACCGCTTCGTTATGTCGCCGCGCGAAGCGGCGTACGCGTGCAATCTTCTGAAGCCGAAGACAGTTATTCCCATGCACTTCGGTACATTTCCTCAGCTCACAGGAACGCCTGGCGAATTCAAGAAACTTGTCCCGAGCATAGAAGTCGTCGAAATGAAGCCGGGCGTCACTATCGGCGGTTTAACAAAGTAAGAAAGGAAGGCCTGTGGCCCAAAGCAAGAACAGTCAGACGAAGAAAGATGACAGAGCGAGTTGGCGGCACTACAACTTCACCACTGCGGGGCCGATTGATGACTACCTCTATTCCATGCTGCCCCAGCGCGACCCGGTGCTGGCGGAGATGGAAGATTATGCGACCGAGCACAAGATTCCGATCGTAGGTCCAGCCGTGGCGCGCGTCTTGCAGCAGTTGGCGATGATGATTAGTGCCCGCACCGTGTTCGAACTTGGTTCCGCTATCGGATATTCGACGATCTGGTGGGCTCAGGCCGTGGGCGATAAAGGACGCGTGATTTACACGGACGGCGATTCCAAGAATGCTGAGCGCGCTCGCGGATATTTCACGCGCGCTGGAGTCTCCAACCGCATCACGCTGCACACGGGTGACGCGCTGGAATTCCTGTCCGAACAGAAGCAGGAGTTCGACATCATCTTTAACGACGTCGACAAGGAAGACTACCCGCGTGTGCTGCGACTGGTGGCGCCGCGACTGCGCAAAGGCGGCCTGTTTATTACCGACAATGTGTTGTGGAGTGGACGCGTCGCGGAAAAGAATCCAGACGCGAGAACCAAGGCCATCCTCGAATTCAATCGCAAACTTTACGACGCACCCGAGTTCTACACGACGATCGTGCCACTTCGCGATGGGCTGGCAGTAGCATTGAAGAAGTAGCCACGGAAAATTCCTCGATGCAATTTCGCCGAAGCGTCAAAGAGAACCTTTGTCATTCTGAGCGAAGCGAAGAACCTATGCAGCTTGCCTGAAGCGAAAAAATCCATAGGTCCTTCGCTTCGCTCAGGATGACAAGGCTTTTGGGTGGGAAGAATAATCTTTCGCTATTTAGGCGGCTGTATCAATTCCACGTCGATGGTGATGGTTATTTCGTCTCCCACGGCACCTGATAAAGCACTTACACCGAAATCCTGACGGTTGACTTTGGTGGTTGCCGAGGCGCCCATGCGCTGCCCTTTGCCCATCGGATCTTTGATCGGGGCCGATGGACCATCCACGTCGAGCACAACTTCTTTGGTCACGCCATGAATCGTCAGATCGCCGGTGATCTGCAATTTTCCAGGGCTTGCCACTTTCGCGTGCCTGGAATGAAAAGTGATTGTCGGATATTTCTGCACGTCGAAAAAGCGCGCACTGCGTAAATCGTTGTCGCGCATTTCCACCCGCGTGTCCACGGAATTCGCGTCGATCGTAGCTTCGAGCGTATCTTTCGACGGGTCAGCGGGATCATACTGTGCCGATCCGCTAACCTTCGTGAATGCACCGCGCACCGTGGACACTCCAAGGTGGCGCACGGAAAACTGCGCCGCTGTGTGATTGGGATCGATTTGCCAGGTTGTGGCCTGTGCTGCGGCGGTAGCGGCCATCGCGAGTGTGAGGACAAAGATGAAAGTTAAGCGAACCATATTTGCGCTTTTCCTCCGCAAGTATCGAGAGTTAAATCGAGAATTCAGCAATGCTAAATGGATTTGACGGGAATGGCCAGCAAATCGTCAACCAATCCAATTTCTTTTTGCAGGAATGGTTCCGCGTAAGTCACGCCGCCGAACATGCCGTAAAAGCGCGCCATAGCCTCGACGCGCGCCCGAATCTCGTCGTGGGCAGGGAATAGGTCTTTGCCCGCATCCTGATCGCTGAACTGCGATTTGTAAGCCATGATCGAAGCGAATTTTCCTTCAAACTGCTCACCAATATCGACCACAAATGAAGGCCGAACGTCGTAATAAAGCGTAGCGTAGATAATCTTGAACGGGCGATGCGGCCCGAGTTCTGAAGTCCGAGGCCCGAGGTCCGAAGTTCGCCCGCTGACAGCTGACCGCTGAGGGCTGAGAGCTGTTTCCGGAGCCAATTTCGCCAACCCAGCCAGAAAACAGGCCTCATACCCGAGCACCGAAGCCGTGTAATGATCGGGATGCCGCCCCTTCCAATAGGGCAGAATAATCACTCTCGGCCGAGTCTCCCGAATTACGCTCGCCACTTTCAGTCGGTTCACCCAGGTATTTTCCACCCGGCCGTCAGGCAGATCGAGCGCTTTTCGCCAACTGACTCCAAGAATCTTTGCCGCGTCATCCGCTTCGCGGGCGCGATCTTCGGCCGTGCCCCGTGTTCCCATCTCGCCCTGCGTCAGATCGAGAATGCCGGTGCGCTGCCCGCGCTGAGCGGCTTTCAGCAGCGTCCCGCCGCAAGTTTGCTCCACATCGTCGCGGTGCGCGGCAATGGCCAGGATGTCAACAGATGAATTCTGAGGGAGAGCAGCCATGTCAGTCGAGATTCCCCTGCTCGAGCACGACGTTCTCGCGCACGATCAGACGGTGCGCCGCCATTTCCTTCAACGTGGGCAGGACGCGGCTTACGTGGTCGTCGGTGTCGACGAAGATGATGATGACGGGCAGTTTGCCTCCAGCCTCGACCAGATGCGAAGTGTGCACTTGTTGGCGCCCCAGAAATCCGGCGACACAATGGACCGCTGTTGCGGCGTACACATTTTCCTTGCGCAGGTAATTAAGAATCTCCATGTGCAGGGGCCGGCGACGCCACTGGTCAGTCTCGTTCAGGTAGATGGTGACTTGAACCGCCATGGCGTTCGCCATTTTACAGCACCCGCGCCAGCGCCATTCCGGCTAGGGCGGCTCCCAGGCAGAGCAGATTGTTGCCGAACATGTTGGCTAGCATCAGTCCCCAATGGCCTTGTTCGAAGTAAGACATAGTTTCAAATGCGTAGCTGGAAAAAGTGGTGAATGAGCCGCAGAAACCCACGACCACGAGCAGCCGCCAGCGCGGGTCCAGCAAGACGCGCTCGCTGGTCCAGACAACGAAGAAGCCCACGATAAAGCTGCCCAAGACGTTGATGATGAGCGTCCCGGCAGGGAAGACCGGGCCGAATTCTCTGGCCGCCAGACGACTTAGAAAATATCGAAAGTTGGCGCCGACGATCGCGGCGAGGGATATGGTGAGGAAGTCTTTCACGATGGAATCTCCTACAAAATAGTTCGATTCTGTAGGAGTTATCAGCCTGAGTGGCGCTAGCCGCGCAGGCGGTTGTGGCGAACTCCATCGCCTTACTTAGTTTTTACCACAGAGGACACAGAGGAGCACAGTTGATTGGTCTAAGGTCCGAAGTCTGAGGTCTGGCGCGCGGTCCGGCGCGCATTCCTGTCACTTCTTTCGTTCCACCAAGAATCTCGCCAACTCCTTCAACGTCTCCGCCCGCTCGCCGAAGCTATCCAGTTCCGCCAAGGCTTCATTCACCAGGGCATCTGCCTTTCGCTCCGACGCTTCAACTCCGAACAGGGCCGGGTACGTGACTTTCTCCGATGCAGTATCCTTGCCGGCAGTCTTTCCCAACTGTTCGGAAGTCTGCGTCACGTCAAGCACGTCATCCACAATCTGAAACGCCAACCCAATCGTCAATCCGAAGGCGCGTAATTTTGCGACTTGGCTGTCTTTCGCTCCGGCGTACAGCCCTCCACTTACCAGGCTCGCAGTAATCAAAGCGGCCGTTTTCGAGCGATGAATATATTCCAGCATCTCCTTCGTCGGCTGCGTGTGTTCTGCTTCGAGATCCACGACCTGGCCGCCGATCATGCCGTCAATCGTCCCCGTATCGTGAGCGATCTCCGCAATAAGTCGCACGCGGGCTTCGGCCGGACACTTCAGCCCCGCCAGCACCTCGTAGGCCCGTGTCTGCAGCGCATCCCCGGCAAGAATCGCGAGGGCCTCGCCAAAGACTTTATGGCAAGTCGGACGGCCGCGGCGCAAGTCGTCATTGTCGAGCGCGGGCAGGTCGTCGTGAATCAACGAGTAGGTGTGCAGCATCTCCAGCGCTGCGCCCAATTCTTCGATATGCGCCGGAAACGATCCGGCCACCATTCGTCCAGCCTCAATGCAGAGCACGGGCCGCAGGCGCTTGCCGCCGGCAAACACGCTGTGGCGCATGGCTTTGTGGATGGAGACCGGATGCTCGGTCTCCAGCGGAATGAGCCGGTCGAGCGCGGCGTCGGTCAGCAGCCGTCCTTGTTCAAGGGTTTCCTGAAGCATGAAGCTGTGAGTATAACAAGGCTGCGGATAGGGCAATCGCGCTCCGCGAGCGGGTTCGGAAAGCAAAAAATAAGGACGCCCTTGGGCGTCCTCGCAGCGCAGAAATCATTTAGGCGGCGCTTCGTGAAAGCGATGTGCTTCGCAGAACCGAAGTCAGCACGTTGTCGACATCATCGGTGGGGCATACGTCGCTGGCGCCGGCTTCGAGCGCGGCCATCCACATCTCTTCGTCAGGAATGCGGTGGGTGCAGACGATGGGCAAGGACGGGAAGTCGCGGTGCAGGCTCTCGACGTCCGTCAACCGCCAGTATTCAATGTTGAGAACTACGGCCTCGGGACGGTTCCGAACTACGTTGTCCCGCAATTCGTCGCGGGATTGGGTTACGTGAACTGAGAAATGAGGGCGAAGTCTACCGGCCAGCGACCGCGCTACTCCCGGATCTTGCTCAAGGACAATCACATTTTGGATCATTTGTTCTACGTTCCCCTTTTCAACCTTCGTCAACGGCGGACGTCAACATTCGACTAGGGCTGCGGGGTGGCCTGAATACCACAACTCCACAGACATCTAAAACTCTCGAAGCGCGGCCAGAAATTCACCCGCCTAGCGGCGTGCAGGCAAATTTTCTGTCAGCGGTTCGAACGGTTCGGCCTGAAGCTTCCCGTTCTTTTTCAACAGGATCTCGACTTTTCCCTCCGCCTGTTCCAATTCCTTGCGGCAGGCGGAAGAAAGTTGCATCCCTTCTTCGAACAGTGTCAGAGATGTCTCCAAAGGGACCTCTCCCTTTTCCAGTTCCTGAACAATTTTCTCAAGTCGCTGAAGGCACTCTTCAAACTTGGGCAACGGGTTTCGCTCCGCCTCTTATTGTAATGCAACTTTTTGCAACCGATGTCCAGTCTTTTCGATGGGAAGCATCTAAAAAGTTAGGGAAATGGTCCCGGGATGGGAACGGGTCCGGGCCCGGTCCACCGGATCGTCTAGGAAGAAGCGGCTGGAGCATTCGTACCCAACGCTTCCAACACGTCCACAGCCGAGCTATATCGCCCCGATGGAGCACTGATTTGCGCTCCCTGCACCATTTGGCGGGCGGCAATCAGCATTTCCCTCGCAATCGCGACGCCTTCAGCCCGCGCAAGCTCCGGAGTCTGCGCCCGCGCCATGCGCTCCAGAATCGCATCCGGCACGGAGACCCGCAGCTCATTTTTCATGAATTCGGCGTTGCGCACGCTCACCAGCGGCCAGATCCCGGCCACCACCGGGATGCGGCAATGTTCGATCCGCCTGAGAAAGTTTTCCAGCAAACGCAGATCGAAGACCGGCTGAGTCACGGCGTACTCCGCCCCCGCATCGACTTTGAACTCGAAGCGGCGAATCTCCTCGTCCATATCTGTCAAGCCTGGATTCGCCCCCACCCCAATCACAAAGCCCGTTCCGGTCCCAATTGGATTGCCTCCCAGATCGAGCCCGCGGTTCAGGTTGTGGACAATGTTGACCAGGCCGATTGCGTCCACGTCAAAAACCGCGGTCGCATCGGGATAGTTGCCCATCTTCGGAGGATCGCCGGTGATGCAGATCAGATTCTTGATGCCCACCGCGGCGGCGCCCAGCAGATCGCTTTGAATGCACAGCACATTGCGATCGCGACAGGTATAGTGCAAAATCGCGTCCACGCCCACCTCGCGCTGAATGAGCAGGGATAGCGCCTGATTGCTCATGCGCGCAGAAGCTCGCGGGCTATCCGGAATGTTGACCGCGTCGACCCCCACCGACTTCACAAATCGTGCTCCGTCGATCTCTTTCTGAACGTCGATCCCTTTCGGAGGGACGATCTCCACCATGGTCACAAACTCGCCCCGAGCCAGCTTCGCTCCGAGCAGTGAGCGCTCTTGCAGGGGCAAGGCGGGAACCGCCAGGGGCGTCGACGAGCCGCCCGCGGCAGGTTTGGAAGCGGCTTTTCCTCGGGCCTCGCCCACGCGCAGCGCCGACTTCATCACCCGGATGTGTTCCGGAGTAGTTCCGCAACACCCGCCCACCA
>Ga0073928_10003553_pt1 | contig 24459 bp, 22 predicted proteins | sample PaiPotPPA55metaG_FD_76969 | JGI IMG/M metagenome (GOLD analysis project Ga0073928, IMG submission 76969) | Iron sulfur acid spring bacterial and archeal communities from Banff, Canada, to study Microbial Dark Matter (Phase II) - Paint Pots PPA... ...
AACATAATCAGGCGGAACCAAAAATTTTAATAATTTAATAAATAGATTTTTAAGCACAAAAGGGCGGGGGGGGGGGGGGGGGGGGGTACCCCGATCCACAGCTCGAAAAAATAAATGACGTTTCCTGACCCCGAGTTCCACCGCGCATCGAGCTGTTCGCCTCTGGTAGCCTCCAGCAATGGGCTGCAGTGGAGCTGTCGCCCGAACTTGCAGATGCCTGTGAACCGCCCCCTGCTTACGGCATCCCTTTGCCTCACAGCCTCCCTCCTGCTTGCGACAGGCCAGCTCTGCTCCGCACAAAATACCATCACTCCACCAGCAACAACCACCGTAGCCACCACGATCTCCCCCTCCTTACCGGACGCACCCGAACCCCACAACGACCCCATCCCCGGCCCGCCGCTAGCCCCAAAACCGGCGCCAATCACCTTCGCTGGAACTCCAAAACGGATACTTCTCGACCAAAAAGCGATCTGGACCAGCCCGCTACACATAAAACCCTTGGACGCAACGTGGCTCCTCCCGTTGGCTGCAGTAACCGGCACGATGATCGGCAGCGACCACCACACCATGACAGCGCTGGTCCACATCAACGCCAACGACCAGAAGCACTTCAACACCCTCTCGAACGCCGGCATCGGCGCACTGGGCGCTCTCCCCGCGGGCATGTACCTGTGGAGCCTGAGCCGAGACGCCCCGCAAGCCCACGAAACCGGCCTCCTCAGCGGCGAAGCTCTGGTCGATAGCTTGGCTGTCAGTGAGGCTATCGAACTGGTCTCCCGCCGCGATCGCCCTAGCGTGAACAGTGCGAAGGGGAACTTCTTCAGCTCCAGCCCGACGAATTCCTCCTTCCCATCGAACCACGCCGCAGCCGCCTGGGCCTTGGCCTCGGTTGTCGGTGACGAATACCCCGGCTGGCTCACCCGCACTGCGGTATACGGATTGGCCACCGGCGTCAGCGTCAGCCGCGTCATGGCCGACCAGCATTTCCCCTCCGATGTCCTGGTCGGCAGCGCCGCCGGCTGGCTGATCGGCCACTACGTCTATCGTGCCCACCACAACTTCACCCTCAACCCCTTCGACACCACACCGATGCCGCGCGACTACGGCGCACCCCACACCCACCCCACCCAGAAATCAAACCTGCACCTCCCTCCCGACCCCATCGCCCAGCGCCCAGCGCAGCCCCTCGGCGAAGATGTCGACCCGGACACCATAGGTTCAACCAACGTCCCCATGGACAGCTGGATCTACCCCGCCCTGGAGAGGCTCGCGGCAATGGGTTTCATCCCGGGCCAAAGCGTCGCCATCCGCCCCTGGACCCGCCAGGAGTGTCTGCGGCAACTCCGCCTCGCCGAAGACCAGAACGATCTGAAGGACGCGTACAACCCCGGCTTGCTCGCAGAGGCACAGCGCCTGATGGCCGATCTTAAAGCAGAGCTCGAAAGCGAGCCGCAATATTATGAGTCGGTCAGCCTCGAGTCCGTTTACGCACGATACGGAACAATCGCAGGCCCCGCTCTGCATGACAGCTTCCATTTTGGCCAGACCTGGTGGAACGACTTCGGTCGCCCGCTCGGCCGAGGCAGCAGCGCAATTGCCGGGTTCTCCTTCCGCGCTCACGATGGACGTTTCTTCTTCTACGACAGGCAGGAGCAACAACACAGCCCCGGAAATCCAGCCGAGACACCTGCGATCAATCAACTCATCAACGTAATTGATCGATCACAACCACAGTCCGATCCTCTGATACAGCCGATAGCTGCAAAAGCTGCATTCGAACACCAGGGAGCAATCGAACTGTATGGAGGAGTCGCCTTCGCAGGTAACGCACTCTCCATCGGCAAACAAGAACTCTATTGGGGACCCACAACCATGGGGCCGCTCGCCTTCTCCAGCAACGCAGAGCCAACCTACAACCTGCGCTTCGTCTCGACACGCCCTCACCCGCTCCCGTTCTTCCCGTCGATAGGAACCTACCGCTTCGACATCGTACTCGGGAAGCTGTCCGGACACAGTTACCCGGCACGCCCGTGGTACAACGGTCAAAAAGCGGACTTCAACTTCGGAGACAACCTTGAGATCAGCTTTACTCGCTGGTCCATCTTCTGGGGCGTCGGCCACCCCATCACGCTTCACAGCTTTAAAGCCAATATCTTTAGCTTCAACTCGACCGGAGGCGGTGGTTGTGGCGGCTGCGCCGGGTATGGGGATCGGCAGGATCCCGGCGACCGCAAGAGCAACTTCGACTTCACTTATCGACTGCCTTTTCTGCGCCGGATCGTCACCCTTTATGCGGACGCATACTCTGACGATGACCCAAATCCCATCGCCGCGCCTCGTCGAGCCGTCTGGAACCCCGGAATTTATTTCGCGCGGCTACCGTTCCTTCCGCACATGGACCTGCGCGTGGAGGCCGTCAGTTCTCATGGGCTCGCTACAGACTTCGGCCCATATCATTTCTTTACAAACAGCCAATACCTCGACGGAAATACCAACAAAGGCTTCCTGGTTGGAAACGCAATTGGCCGGGACTCCCGGGCCATTGAAGGCCGCTCCGGCTACTGGTTCTCTGCCCGCACACGCGTCGAGGCGGCCTATCGGCAAAACAAGGTCGCGACAGGCTTCCTGCCCGGCGGCGGCACAATCACGGACGGCTTCGTGAATGCTTCCTACGCCATCAATCGCCACTGGCAGGCGCAGCTCTTCACCCAGTACGAGCGGTTCCTCATCCCTTCGTACATGAACGGTTCACAGCACAATACGAGTGGCTGGCTACAACTCACATGGAATCCGGAATTGCACCTGCATCGCTAAAAAGAATTTCAGCTAACTTCAATCGCCCATAAAGAAGCGAAAAAATGCCTTAGGTTCCGCAATCGGGAGTCGGCTTCGAGTTGGCCGTTTCCTCGATAGGCTTACGGCGAGCATAGATCAGGCCACCTGCAACGCCCAGCACCTGCGCGCAGGCCCGTGCAGCAAGCAACATTGGGGAGAGTATCCCAACCATTGGATCTTTCCTCGTCGCCCGCAGCGTGAACGGCAGGGTGCTTAACAAAAAGCCGGCGAGCACAAACGCCGACACAGGCACCGTCTGCCGAACAACCAGATCGAAGACCACCGCGACCAGCAGCACCGGCGCAAACAGAAGCTGAAGCTTCATGATCTGCGGCGTGTGGCTGTCCTTCACGCCTTTGCTGGGATTCTTGCGCACAGCAAGCACACGCCAGAAAGCGAACTTGTACTTCTTCTTCAGGTAACGCGAGAAAGTGTCAGGGTGCGTATGGTAGACGATCGCTGCAGGCACGAACTTCATCCTCCATCCGCGCGCCGACATCCGGTAGGAGAGCTCGACATCCTCGGCACATGCCACCGGAAAGGAGGTGTCATAACCGGTCATCTCCAGGAAACGGCCGCGGCGAAAGCCTGCCGAGTAGGTGTCGATAAAGTCGATGCTGGGAAGTCCAGCCATCAGGCGGTATTTATCCTCGTACTCGATCTGCACAAAGCGCGCAGCCAGACTTTTTTGGTGTGTCCGATAGACACCTTTCGCTCCGACTACGTCCGAGTCTTTGAAAGGCTCGAGCATCGCCCCCAGCCAGTCTGGCATCGGCACGCAATCGTCATCTGTGAAGAGGAGAATCTTCCCTTTCGCCTCCAGCGCGCCACGGTTGCGGGCCGATGCGGGCCCCGCATTCGCCTGCGCAATGAGGCGAACAGAAGAATACCCCTTGACCACATTTGCTGTGTTGTCGGTCGAGCCGTCATCGACAACCAGAATCTCCACATCCCGGCCGGTCGTCTGCTTCACTAAGGAATCGAGGCAGTTTCCAATGCGAGAAGCGCCATTGAACGTCGGAATAATGATCGATGCTGCCTTAGCTTCGATAGACACTCCGTCCGTCGTCTCCGGCGCTGGATACTGCCTTGGATCACTCATGAATCGAGTTATACCGTAGCTCCCTGCGGTTTGACCGGAGTCGCCGGCTTGGCAGCAGTCGCGGTCTTGTCGTGTTCGCTTCCGCGCAGCAGATACTTCGAGAGTGTGACGAAGCCTTTGACGTTGCGCTGCAGTTCGCGCCGATCCATCAGAGATTGCTTCAGCTTGTACGCCAGGTAGGACGGTGCAAGATAGAAACTTCGCCTGGCGCGGTCGCAAAAGCTGACCAGCTGCTCATGCGTAATGTTCGGCAGGGTGACGACGCTGTTATGAAGGCCGTCCTTGGTCAACCAGGCGCCCCAATCCTCAATCTGGATGTACTCCCGCTTCTTGGCTTCCTGGTACGCGACCGTACCCGGATAAACCATGATGGGAAAGAACTGCGCCGTATCGGGCCGAAGCTTCTTGGCGAAGCTAAGCGTCTTTTCCATGCTGGCCGGCGTTTCGTTCAGGTTGCCGACCATGAAGCAGCCATGCACCATGATGCCTGCATCCTGGCAGCGGCGGACAAACTTGTGCGCCTCTTCGTGGTATTTGGCGTCGCGGCGATCATCATTATTCTTCTTCATGCCGTTGATGACTTCAACATCACCGCTCTCGAAGCCAACGCAGAACAGCCGGGCGCCAGCCTTATGCAGCGTCGAAAGCAGTTCCCCTTCGGCCCCGATATCGGCGCGGCAGTTCGCATCGAATGGAAGCTTGTTGCCGCGGCGGATCAGTTCATTCGCCAGCTCGAGCGTGCGCGGCTTGTTGACGATAAACGTGTCATCCTCAAGCATCACAGTCTTGATCTCGGGCATCTCGCGGGAGACGAACTCGAACTCATCGGCCACGTTTGCCACGGAGCGGTAGCGCATGGTGTGTCCACTGAAGGTCTGCGGATAGACGCAGAACGAGCAGTGATACGGGCAGCCGCGGCTGGTGTCGAAGACAACCAGAGGCCACAACGAGTGACCGTAAAAATAGTCCGGCGTGTGCAGGAAGCGCTTGTATACCTCGGAGACGAAGGGCAGCTCATCGAGGTCCTTGATGGCTTCGCGTTGTTTGTTGCTGATGATCTCTCCCGTCGCGCTACGCCAGACCAGACCGTCGACCGTGGAGAGGTCTGCGCCACAAGCCTTTGCTGCCAGCCAGTCGCGCACCGTATATTCATATTCGCGGATAGCCACAGCCTGCAGCGAGGTCGACATGGCAAGCGTCTCTTTCGGAAGCGACGACACATGGCGTCCGACCATCAGCACATGCAAAGAAGGATTCGCAGCGACCATGGCTTCCACGACGCTAATGTCGTTGAGAATGCTGGGGGTCGAAGTATCGCATACGACCGCTTCGATGTTCTTCGCCGCAATCCGATCAATCACCGCCCGCACCGAGAAACCCCCAGCGGGGGCATCAACCAAGTCAACATCGTGCCCATTCTTGATGGCAACTCCGGCGGCCGTGGCCAGCCACTTGGGGTAGTACAGTGTTCCGCTCTTGGTCACGGCAGGGCTACGCTGCTCTCTCGAAAATCGAGGGTGAAACGGCGGATTTAGGAAGAGAACGCGCATTAAGAAGAGCCTCCGTCGATCTTGATTAAGATCACGTCCCATTATATCTGTATGGAAGACTTGTGCCTTGCCAAAAGAGCCGTTGTGAACCCACCAGACAATCTTCCCGTATCGGATTGACCCATCTCGATATCGACCCAGGTCTGCGGACAAAGTCGCATGCAATTGAGTGATCACAAGTCGCGTCCCGATTGTCGCAACTAAATTTCTTCTCAAAAGACATTCATGTCTATGAAATAGACGATTCGGGCCCTACCTTAAGACAGTCAAGTCCTTGCCATCAGGCAATAAATTGTCGTCTGGGTAGACGATCCGCCAAGGACTTGGCTTCCCCAGTGATCGATCACTGACTAGCTGGTCTAGCTCACGGAGCACCCGCTCGGGTGTCACCTGGTGCATGCATCCATTGAATTGACACGGCGCGAAGTCACGACCATCGTAGCAAGGCCGGCAGGCAAAGCCTTGACCGCCCCATACGCCCACCACGAAAGGTCTCCGCGGAACACGGGTAGCAGGATCGGTTGGTCCAAATACTCCCACCAGGCACGTTTCACTCAAGCCTGCCAGATGTAACGGACCGGTATCATGCGAAACGACTGCATCGCAGGCATCGCAGGCGCTAATAACCTCCGGAAGCGACAACGTACCGATGCAGTCTGTGACCATGAGGGGCGCGAAATATGGCTTGACCCACGTATCCTCCGGGCCGCCCAATAGAACCACTTCCCATCCGCGATCAATCAGTTGGCGCGCGAGAGCCACGTATCGCTCCACAGGCCATCGACGTAAGACCTGCTGCCCAAGCACGTTGCTTGTACCTCCCGGAACGATCGCAACCCGCCGTGAAGCTTTCTTCAGATCCCATCGGGATTGCGGCAGGCGATCAGGACGAACCGGCAAGCTGCTTTGCTCTCGGCAGCCGTCCTCTATTCCCAGGAGTACGCGAAAATATTCATCCGTATGGTGGCGCCCAGCGAGCAACGAGGTTGCCCTGGACCGTCCGGAGAGCGCCAGTTTGTGTCGGGCCCGAATCGGCAGTGTCAGCAAATGGAACCGCCTATCGTAATACAACGTTGCGCAGAGATCATATTTCTTGAAGACCACTCTGCCCCACAGGCTGGCGATATTCTTTACCCGCTCCCAGATTCCACCACGGAGGATCGCCTTGTCATCTGTGGGTATTAGCGTGATCCATGAGTAGCACTCGAGCAGCGGTTGAGCAGCCCTGCCGCACACCCAATGGATCTCAAACCCCTGCTCATAGAGTGCGCGCACCGCCGGAATGGCCATGATCACATCTCCAATCTGGCCAAACTTCACGATGAGTGCTTTTTTGCGAACCACGTCTTCTCCCGGCCCCTACTGTCTCGCTACTACCTGGTCGGACAACAGATAGAATACTAAGTATGTCTACAGAAATAAGCTCTCTTAAGGTTAACTTGCGCGTTGCAGCGCGCAGGATCGCAAAACTTATCCGGGCCCGTCGGACCATGCAGTTCCCCACTTATCCTGCAGTTGTTGCCCATCGCATCGAACAGTATCACGACGACATACGCTATGCGACGCTCGCTCTTGCTATTCAGCGGCTCGAAAATGACCAGATCCCCGGGGCATTTGCTGAGATCGGTGTCTACCGAGGCGTCACAAGCTCGTTCATTCACCACCAGTCGCCTGACCGCCAATTTTATCTTTTTGACACGTTCGAGGGATTTCCGAGTCGTGATCTTGAGACAGCCGTTGACCAGCGCTTCAAAGCTACCTCGCAGGAAGAGGTGGCGCGGCTCATCGGTGATACTCACAACCTTCAATTCAGAAAGGGTTACTTCCCCGACACGGCAATCGGTTTAGAAGCGGAAAGCTTCGCCTTGGTAATGCTTGATGTTGATCTTTATCTTCCTGCTTTGGAAGTCTTTCGTTTTTTTTATCCTCGCATGGTGCGTGGAGGCTATTTTTTTATGCACGATTTCAATTCTCCCGAGTCGAACCATGGCATCTCTCGAGCTGCCTATGAATTTATGGTCGACAAACCCGAACTTTTGGTTGAAATCCCAGACTTTCACGGGTCTGCACTTTTTCGCAAGCTCGGCTAGCTCACATCTACTCCCTTTGTTACTTCGCACCGCCAAGCGACTATATATTTCTGAGCGGCTACTTCGTAATGGAAGGAATGGACTGCTTATGGAGATGACAGCTTTTCATTGCTTTCGGGATTGTGCATAGTAAAGCTCGCGAGCACTCCGCGCAAAATAGCACCCCCATTTTTTAGCCTGCCAATCATCAAGCGTTGTAAGGCGCTTAGGACCGTGGCGGCAAGCACGGATGGCAAGAATTGTCGATAATGCCGTCTGGTAAACACGACGCGATTTCGTGCCTGATAAAAGTCCGAGAGCGCGCTCCGTTGGGCTCGCACGCTCGCGCTGCCAATACTAGCGCCCTCTTTGTGATAAATGACGCTCGCCGGTGAGTACCCAAAATGAAAAAAGCGCTGTGCTCGTACAGCCAGGTCAAGCTCTTCGTAGTAAAGGAAATAGCTCTCTTCAAGTAGGCCCACCTCCTCTAGACATCTGTGGCTTATCAGCATCGAAGCCCCTTCTATATAATCTGGCGCGCCCGGTGTCGTCGAGACCTGCGGCGTTGCCAACTCCTGCAGGGGGCGCGTACGCGCACTCCAGCGACTGTACCGTCTCCCTCCCATGGTTTGTATCTCATGAGGAGAAACATAGCTGCGGAGTTGGGAGCCGCAGATACCCAGCTTTGGATCGGCCTCTGCCATCCGCACCATCGCAGACAGCGAATCGGGTTCGACCACCGTATCGTTGTTCAACAGCCAAACATAGTCGCAGTCGCCACGAGCCAGCGCGTACCGGATGCCGATATTGCTGCCCCCGGCGAAACCCAGGTTGGCACCAGTCTGAATCAGTACCAGGCGGACACCAGGGGTTGAACCTATGGTGGCCGCTCCCGAGGCTGGGAAGGAAGCACACGCCACAGGCTTCGGAATCGGCGGATGTACAAGATGGGCCAGATCAGGACTGTTACACGATGCTGCGACACCACCGCTGGCCCAATCTTCGATCTTCTCTACCGAATCGTCCGATGAGGCGTTGTCGCACACAATTACGCTGAGTCGAGGATGGTCCAACCGGAAGACGGACTCGAGACATTCGATGGTGTCCCGCCAACCGTTCCAATTCAGAAGAATCACATACACATGAGGCTGAGTTGTAATATGCGACTCAATCACGGAGTAGGCTCGTTTTGATGCAATAATCCCTCGAGCCGCATCGTAGCAACACTTTTGTCAAATGCCATCCCCACAAAATCGATCTTCCTCTCCTGAACTGCGAATGGCCATGTCAAGGCTTATAGCACAACTGCTGAATGGATTTCTCGCCTAAACCCTATTGAACCTGATGGAGATACAAGTTCGCAACACCAACTTGCCGCGACCGATCCTGAGGAAAAACATAGGAAAAAGGTCGATAAATCTGAATGAAAATGTGCAGGGATAAAATTTGCGTCTACAAGCATAAAACTGCAGAAGCAAAATGTTTGCCAGGAAGCGAACCACCCGTCATTCCTTCAAAAGAGCGAAGAGATAAAATAGGGCAAATGAGTAAGGCTCGCAGCACCATGACGGACCAGTCTGTCTGTGCAGTCATCGTCACGTATCATCCGACCGCCAACATGATTGAAAACCTGTCGAAGGTGCTCGCTCAAGTACAAGGAATTGTGGCCATTGACAACGGATCCGATGCCGAGGAACTCACCCGGCTTCGTGCCGCAGGTCAAACCTTAGGTTTTCATTTGATCGAAAATGGCGAGAACCTGGGCATCGCTGAAGCCTTGAATCAGGGCGTGGTGTGGGCGAAAAATGAAAATTATCCTTGGGTAATTTTGTTCGATCAAGACAGCAGGATTACCGATAATTTTGTGGGTAAAATGTTCGCCGCTTGGCAGTCTCATCCTGCCAGAGAACGCGTGGCTTCCATGCATCCCAAATATGTGGATCCAAATACAGGTCTCGAACTGGCTGTGTCGCGCGCTAAAGACGGCAGCCTTGTAACCTCCATGACCTCGGGGGCACTGATGCCGACATGGATCTTTGACAGGATTGGCTTATTTTCAACGGAGTATTTCATCGATCAGGTAGATACGGAATATTGTTTTCGCATTCGAGCTGCAGGTTACCTCATCGCAGATTCCAGAAACACAGTTCTGCTGCACACAACAGGCTTTCCCGAAAGACTTCGATTCTTCTTTTTCACGTTCGAACCCACCCACCACAACGCCCTGAGGCGTTACTACCTTTCTCGCAATCGCATCGCACTCTACAAGAAGTACTTCCGCATATTCCCAGTCCTGATCTCCCGATCGATGTATTATGCCTCCCGCGAGACCATCAAATGCCTGCTCGCCGAGCGCGACCGTCCTCGTAAGTTACGAAACTTCCTGCTCGGAACCTGGGATGGGTTGACCGGGAGAATGGGGAAACGCGAGGGTCTATAAAAGCGCTGCGACTCATTGACGTATCGAGCCCACTACAGGACCTATTGAACTTGCATGGAACATGTTGTCCATAGGTAACCATCATAACCAAGCTTCCTGTCGCCCGTTGCCAATCGTCCGGGCCGAGGTCAGGTGACCGTACTTCCAACCACCCGAGCAGGTTCCGATCCCGTTCGGTGCCCGCTCTTCCTTTCGCAGAGAATTGCCAGGGCGAATATGGCTCCAAAGGAACCAAATAAAAGATCAAAAATGCCTGCGCATGCAAAAGTCGCCCATAGGCTCGCCGCTGCAATTACGAACGGCTGTTGCGTGGCGATAGCCTCGCGTCGCAGGTAAATCCACATTCTAGTCAGTAGAACACCGAAGAGCACGAGGCCGACAACTCCGATATGCAGAAGGAGTGCCAGCAGAACATTGTCGATAACTATTCCATATAAAGATAGAAGGCTCTTGTCCTGAACGAGCCCGAGACCAAACATCTGGTGAGCCAATGTCGAATGCCGATATAGGTCCGAAAAAAAAATCCATTGATCAATTCGCCCTAAGAGCGAACCCGCGTCCTGCAGCACATTCTCATCTGCGCTGGTAACCGAATTGAGTCCTATAAAAATTGTCGCGAGTCCGAGCAAAAAACTGAGAAGTGGTTGCCAGGATCCGCGAGACAGCTTTTTACCAAATGTGAGAACCAGAGAACAGGTACAGGCGCCAAAGAATACTAAATAGGACAGTCGGGTTAGAGTCGTATAACAGGCTAACCCAGAAGCTAGGAACAAAAGGGATCCTCTTATGGGCATCGTTCGAGTCAACGCTATCCCCAATGCACCAGAGAAGGCGCACAGCAAGCCGAATTCAATAGCTGATCCAAAAAGGCTGAATGCCCTGAGTTCACCGCCGAACATCCAGCTTGATATGCTAAACGATCCATCCACACTTTCTGTGTACAAGATAGGGCTCGAGGTCAAATGTTGCGCTGCTGCCAGTGCCGCGCAAATCACAAATACGAGAATGGTACATCGTATGAGTACCCTCTCAGAGACGGCGCCCCGGAACACTAAAAGTGCCGGCCCTACCAAAAGCAGGAAATAGTAATCATTGTAGGACAGGAGTACGTCTCCCAGAGACATCCCACAGGCGAAGATAAGATAACCGATCTCGACGATAAGGAATCCGATACAGAGCAGCCACGTCGACGATAGAATTGCCGCGACTCTAATCCTTGGGTGTAAGACACATCCAGACACCATAATAACGAGGAGTATGGCTTTGATCAGACCGCCACCAAACAGGATTTGACCACCTAGAAAATACATTTGGACCTGCGGAACTGCAGCATTCACAAATGTCAGGCAACAAGCAACAGATGCCAGAAATGCCAAGATTCGATATTCGGAGACGCCCACGAACGCATTTAGCTGAAAATTGCGCTTCCCCTTGTTGTCCAATAATCTACGTTTATTCAATCTCGTTTGAGCCCTTCTTCTGCCCTTCCAAGTCGGTCTATCCCCAAGGCTACCTGCAAGGTGCTCCGTCGAACCTCTCTGAGTTGCCGTCCTAGAACCGGTTCTTGATCTTTAACGAGTTAAGCAACTCATCGCTTTGTTGCATGATCAACTCCATAATCCTACCGGCGACCTCTTCAGTCTAACGGTCTCCCTCCATCGTAAACGGATATTCCCGCCGATGTGACGTTTATGCACTCCAAGCGAATGCATACCCTTGCGCCTGTGCCAGTTTCAGGGCGCAACTCCGCGCGGCGGTTCTCTGTACGAAGACTCCTCAACTCGTCTTTTCAGGTCATCTCCGATATGCTTGGGAACAGCCCCGACTTGAAATTAGGGGCTGTAATTTGGTCTGAAGGATCATCAAAAGAATGCTCATCGAGCCCGCAAAGGGCATAGACCCTGTTTTGGAGGTGCTACCGGAAGGAGAGGCTTCCCTCCTGGACGTGCTTATTCTGTTGGCGAAACGGATGCGGTTCATCCTGCTGGTCACCTTTGGGATTGGTGCGCTTACAGCAATCGTCTCCATGCTCCTGCCTATTCGTTACACCGGGGAAAGTTCTCTCCTGCCACCGCAACAGTCTTCAAGCGGGGCAGCGGGTATGCTCTCGCAGTTGGCGGGAGGAGGGGGTGGGGCGCTCGCCGCTTTTGCAGGCTCAACCATGGGTGTCAAAAATCAGAACGACATGTATGTAACCATGTTCAAAAGCCGCACCGTCGAGGACGCCATGATCAAGCGCTTCGATCTGATGAAGACATACCAGGTAGATCGACTGTCGGATGCTCGCAAGATCTTCGAAAAGCGGAGCACGGCGGTCGCAGGACTCAAAGACGGTGTGATACGGGTGACTGTGGATGCTCCCACCGCCGAACAAGCGGCCACAATGACGAATGCCTATGTTCAGGAGTTTCAGAAACTTGCATCGAACGTCGCCACAACCGAGGCTGGCCAGCGCAGAGTTTTTTTTGATCGCCAGTTGGAAGAGGCGAAGAACAACCTGTCCCAAGCAGAACAGGACCTGAAGCGAAGCGAATTGACCTCGGGAATGGTTCAACCCGATAGCCAGTCTCGGGCCATGATTGAGTCCGCAGCGACGATTCAAGGGCAAATCGCCGCGAAAGAAGTGCAGTTGCAGGGCATGTCCTCCTTCGCCACGGACAACAATCCCGATGTGGTGGTTGTCAAAAGGCAGCTCGACGAACTACGAGCACAGCTGGCCCGATTTACTGGAAGTGCTAGCTCCGAATCGGATTTTTTTGTGCCAAAGGGCAAGGTGCCGGAGGCTATATTGGGCTACGTCCGCAACCTCCGCGAGGTCAAGTACCGCGAGACAATCTTTGAGGCGCTTGCTACTCAGTACCAGTTAGCCAAACTCGATGAAGCAAAACAGGGCACAGTATTCCAGGTCATCGACGTCGCCGTACCGCCCGACAGGCGCTCTTTCCCGCATCGAACCATTCTGGTCATTGTGTTTATGTTGCTGGGGTTCTTCATCGCCTGTTTTATAGTCTGGGTTCGCGCGGCTTACGAAACTCTGCATAGGGATCCTGACGATGGTCCGAGACTTGCCGCCCTTATCGATGCATTGCGAGGACGTCACGCATAAATGGCGAGCCAGTTGTGCGACTTTCAGGCTCTCCATCTTCATAGAAGACAAACAAAGAAAACCGTAATGGACCGGTGTATTCTCCTCAAAGAGGAGAAAGCCATCGCCCTTCCGTGCACTGCGGAACAATTATTCAATCAGAACATCAACCCTTTATAGTTCGGCAGTCTCCCTCATGCTCCATTCTCGTACATAGGTCACGATAAACAGCTTGGACAACATCTCCACAGTAACGGCGACTCCGCCAGTCAGAGAACCAGGCAAACCTACCGGGCTGGCTTCAAAGATTTCCAAGAACATTGGAATCAGCTTGGTGCGCGTTGCAGTCAACTCTTTGATTGCTCTCGCGCTGCCCGCCTATTTAACTCATCATCTGCCGGTTACAACCTATGGGGCTTGGGTACTGGTCCTTCAGCTCGGGGCTTTTGTAACGTTTCTTGACCTCGGAGTTCAGACAGGCGTCGCCAAGTTCGTGGCTGAATACGACGCGACGGGCGACGAGTCCGAGGCAGGCCGTTATGCTAGTGCCGGCTTGGCCATCACCACCCTCACCGGTTTGCTTGGCCTTGGACTCACGCTCATACTCGCATGGCAGGTTCCGCGACTCTTTCACAATATGCCCGCGTCTCTGTGGAGGGATGTTCGCATCAGCGTGGTTCTGATTGGGGCGTCCCAGTCGTTCACCTTAGTGTGCTCAATTTTCTCCGCCGTTTTTATAGGGCTTCAGCGTTATACGATTCCAATGGGAATCGCGATCCTCAATCGAGGAGCGTTTACAACGGCTGTTCTTGTGGCCGTCTTTTTTCACGCCAGTCTCGCGACAATGGGTGCAGCCGGAGCCCTGGTCAACATCGTCACAGCCTTACTCCAAATAGTCGCGTGGCGCATGTTGGCTTCACGTATTCGCATATCTTTTGCTCTAGCCGACTATCGCGTCGTCAAGCAGATGCTGCGTTACTGTTTCTTGTTGGCTATCTGGACAGTTGGCATGGTTTGCGTGAGCGGGCTAGACGTCACGATCGTCGGTCACTATGCCTACAGTGAGACGGCTTTCTACTCCGTCGCTACTCTGCCCATAACTTTTTTGTTGGCAATCATTTCGTCGATGCTGGGCCCTTTGATGCCAGCCTCCTCTGCTTTGAGTACACATCGCTCAGCCTCCGAAATGGGTGAGATTTTGGGGCGCTCGACCCGTTACTCCACCGTGCTCTTGCTTTTGACAGGATTGCCGCTCATCGTCTGTGGCCTTCCGATACTACGTCTATGGGTGGGCCCAGTCTATGCTCTTCACAGCCTGAACTATCTTCGAATCCTTATTCTCGCTAACATCATTCGGTGCCTCTGCGCACCATATGCAACTATGATTGCCGCGACTGGCAGGCAAGGCGCAGCCACCGCAACAGCAATCGCTGAAGGTGTGGTCAATCTCGGCAGTAGCGTCTATCTCGCCAGCCGTTTTGGTGCTATAGGAGTTGCATTCGGCACTCTGCTCGGATCGATCGTCAGTGTCACACTACATTTTGCTGTGAGCATGCATTACACCCGAAGCACACTTGCAATCTCTCGTACTCGGCTATTTTTGACGGGTCTATCTCGACCTGCGATCATGGCCATCCCCTCCCTCCTTCTCCTGCCGTTCTGGTGGTCCTGCTCCTGGCGCAATTCCGGAGTGCTATTGGCGGCCCTATGGGGAATATCTACCATACTCTTCACTTGGTTTGGAAGTCTGACTCGGGAAGAACGAAACAAGCTCGCGCGCTTCACCAAAGACCGTCTGATGCCGTTTGTCAGTCCGGCTAGCAAGTCGGTGCATTAGACTATTGACTACATCACAACTCATCGTGGTGCGCATCGAAGTTGACCAATCGTGAGGATTATAAGTGGTAGGAGAAATTGAATACTGGAAGTCGCTCCTTGGGGGTATCGTCAAGCCAACTGTTCCCGTTCTCCCGTATGTACCGAAATGCCGTCAACTGCCGCCGCGAGTTCTGCCGGTAGAGTCAGCTTGGAAGGGCCTCGAAAGCGTGCTGTCCGATCTGATTAAGCAATTCGACATCGGTACTCGGCGTTGTCTCGAATTTGGTGTGGAACGCGGCTATTCAACCGCTGCGTTCTCCTGCTTTTTCGACTCCGTCACAGGAGTGGACACATTTCTAGGAGACAAGCATACCCGTTTGAAGGGCCAAGACATTTATCTGGAGACCTCCACCAGCCTTTCCGGCTTCGACAACATTAAACTCATTCAAAGCGATTATCGCGACTGGATCGCAAAGGACGACAGCTTCTACAATTTGATCCACGTCGACATTGTCCACACGTATGTCGATACGTTTGCTTGTGGACTCTGGAGCGCCGCTCACTCGCAGTGCGTGCTGTTCCACGACACAGAGAGCTTCTCTGCAGTAAAGCGGGCCGTTATCGACATCTCACGTGAATCGCGCAAAACCTTCTACAATTTCACGGAAAGCTTTGGCTTGGGAATTCTAATCTAAGCTCCGTCAGCGAACTAGCACCTTAGGCTGTGCTGCCAAAACACAAATATGGAAGGGAGCCACGACAGCGATGGTCAAGACCCTGAAGCCAATTCCCTGATAAAAGTCTATGGCAGCTATTACTTATTAACCAAGGAAGGAATCAAATTGCAAACGCAACTGGATGGGGTAGCCCGTAAACATATTCCCGAGACTAGGAGCGTTCTAGACCGCGCTCGCCGCAAAGGACAGATATTACTTTACTATCTGATTACAGGATACCGGATGACAGGCGAGCGGGTCCATCCGCTTTTCGCGAATGACAATTTCGTAAATCATCTTCGCGTTTATCAGTACGTCAGGCAGTTTGTGGCCAACCGCGAGGTCTTGGATGTAGGTTGCGGTGTCGGTTACGGTGCTTCGCTCTTGAGTAGGCTTGCGAACCGCGTGGTGGGTATCGATATATCCTTAGCTGCTATCAAAGAGGCTTACCGCCTTTACCCAGAATGCGAATTCTTCCAGATGGATGCTGAGGACCTCAAATTTCCAAACGAGAGCTTTGATGTCGTTATTAGCACAGAGAACTTTGAACATCTCGCTAATCAAGCGAAGCATGTGGCAGAACTAGCCCGAGTCATTCGAAAAGATGGCTTCGCCTTTATTGCGACACCAAATCCGGAGTTGTCTGCAGGGTCCAATAATCCGTTCCACGTTAGAGAAAATACCTTTTCTGAACTGAGAGAACTTTTATCCAGCCGTTTCCGCCAAGTAGAGATTGTCGAGCCGTTCCATCTTCCGCAGCACCAGGACGGTCGCGCTGCCCAAGAGGAAAGATTCTCCAAAGGAGAGCGTGGAAAGGTGGGTTACCCAGGTCTGGAAATCTTTGGCAAGCAAGTCGATACAAGATTTCTATCTAACAGTCACAGCTTTCACTGTTTCGTCCGAGAACCAATCGAATAGCTTCCACCGCAGTCAGCCCTGGACAGCGACCATATGCTATTTGCCTCTCGAATCCTCTTTTTCCAGATATATTACGCCAAGTGACGTCACAAAAACTTTGCGTTGTCCTTTGTTGTATCAAATCGATCGTTTCCTAGGCTTATCTCCAGCCTGCAGGGTTGCCAAGAGTAGTCATTTTAATCCGGCGGGGCTAAATGCAGTCTCTGCTCTTACTCGAATCACTTCTAGAACACGGTATTACCAGCTGCTATCGCAAGTCCCAACTGACCCACGATCTGCGCTATGCTAACGACGTTGCGAAGAGTCGTGCCCTTCGTAAGGTTCAACGGAATGACCACCGTGTCGCCAGGATAGATGTGTAAAGACTCGAAGCTGCTTCCGCGCAGAGAAGAACTGTATTGTTTGCTGAGAACGGAGCCGCTAGCCCGGATGACATACGCTCGATTTTTGTCGGCGTCCCGATTAGCACCGCCAGCCAACCGAATATAACTTCCGACACGGCGGCTTGGATCGTACACAAAGGAGTTTTGATTGTAGACCGCCCCGTCAACGCTCACCGTAGATGGTACGCGTGGCACGATAAATCGATCTCCGTCCTCCAGAGGTAAGTCAGGAAGCTGCGATACATTTTTGGCGTCAACAGGCATCTCCAGAACGATACGCCCCGTCGCCCGTACCTGCCGCAGGCTATTGATGACGTTCTGGTTCTGTTGCTGAGCTGCAGCCGTCGCAGCGCTGTCTTGGGCGTTGAGCGCCCGACCCGCATTGTTCGTCGCGTTGGTACTCACCTGAAGTGTAATCTGATCGATGTATTCATTCAGCCGTTGCTGCTGAACACGACGCGTCGACTCGCGTGTAAACTCCGAGCCATAGAGATAGGCATCGGGGGTGAGTCCCCCCGCCCGCTGCACCAGGTGCCGCAATGTCTCACCCGGCATCACACTGTAGACACCGGAAGAAACAATCTCCCCCTCCAGCCGAACATACCGGGTCTGCTGCGCCTGGGGAACACGAATGTCCGCCTTTGAAAAGACTGTGACCACGTCGCCTGGAAGCAACTCAAGGTTCTGCGAAGCGTCTCCTTCCAACACAAGCTTGCCTAGATTAAACGGCAACAGTGACGTCGTCAGATTCTCTTTGCTCTGCCGTTCAATGACCGCGTAGCCCCAATCGATGTCCGGCTCGCTCAGTTTGACATCGTTGCGCGGTTTGAACTGTCCAGCCGACGAATTGGCTACAATAGTCGAACCCACGCTCGCGCTCGTTGCGCTCAATTGATTCTGGCCGCTGTTATTCTGTTGCACATTGTTTGTAAATAAGCCATTGTTTGCTAAGTTTTGTGCGCCTGCCGCACTCGTCGTTGGAGGTGTTTGTGTAGGAGGCGTATAGCGATCGTTTATCCCGCTGGCAGCCGTGTCGGATTCAGGAACCTTCACGCAATCCAAGCCGCCATCCGTCGGCCCATTGTCGGTTCCGTTAGAGGCTCCTCCCTCAAAGCCAAACGCTAATCCGATCAAATTCGGATTTCTCGTCGAGGAGTAACGCCAGTTTGGATTCTGTCCCTCCTCTCCAATCGGTATTCCGTAAATTAAACCTGGGATTCCGAATGGCGTTGTCGGAAGGCAAGTTGGAATATAGGTCAGCACAGGCTGGCCTAACTGACCGCGCTTCAGCCAATAATCGCGAGTGATCAGCGCGTCCTTATTCGGCAGCAGATCGCGAATCCGCATCCCCGCCTTCCACATATAGCGCCCAGGATTTGCTACATTCCCGCGCAGCGTTATTGCATCTTTGTACTGGCCGGGGACGGCCATCAGCTCCAACAGATCGCCGTCATGCAATACGGTCGCTCTTCCCTGCGCATCCAGGGCCACCTCGATGATACTGCGCATCCGCCGCTCATCCACTCGCTCTAACCGAACCGTCTCTTTTGAAGCGACGTTCGTCAACCCAGCAGCGAGTTCCAGAATATCGCCAACCGTTGTGCTATCTGCTGATTTAAGCTCGTAGATAGCCGGCACGTTGACGCTACCAGCCACAGCTACCTGCGGCCCCACCGGCGGAATATAAATCACATCGCCCGGCAGCAACTGTTCGTCCTTCGATTTGTCGCCGCGCAGCAACAAATCATATAAATCGAAATCGACAACAACATTGCCGGCGCGCTTTAACTGAATGTGCCGCAGACTGCCCTGCGGTGTTGGGCCGCCCGTCGCAAAGAGGGCATTGATCAGCGTGCTCAAAGAGCTGATCGTGAAGCTTCCCGGCCGCCGCGCCTGTCCAACGACGAACACCTGGATCGACCGCAACTGCCCCATATTCACGTTCAGGTCGAAGTTACGGAAGACTCGTGCCATCTGCGCCTTTAGAAAATCATGCATCTGCGCAAAAGACAGTCCCGCAACATGCACCGAACCGACCTGGGGTATGTAGATGCTGCCCGATCGATCCACGGTGTATCGGCTGTTGAGCGTAATCTGCCCCCACACCTGGATCAGCAACTCGTCGCCCGGCCCAATCACATAATCGGGCGTTACCGGAACGATATTCAACGGTGCGAAGGTCGAAGGCGGGTTGCGGAACAGACTCACCCCGTAGATCGGCAGCTGCTTGCCTATCGAATTCGCGACCATCTGTTGAAACTCAGTAGGCGAATCCAAAGGCAGCCGAGGCTGAACATTCATCTGTTGTCTTTGTTGCTGCGTTTGATTGCCATTCGTGGTGTTGTCGTTCTGCGTCTCCTGCCCCTGCAGCACAACTCCCTGAGGAGTGTTCGATTGTTGCTGGTTAGTCTGCGGCAGACCTCTTTGGAGGTTCCCCTGATTAGCATTTGACTGAGCAGCCTGGCATGCCAGGTCTTGCGGGTTACAGGTAACCGGTTGCTGCCCTGAAGGATTTCCCTGTGCCTGTCCGAAATCGGTGTACTGGGCGCGAGCTGTCAGCGCCCCGAACACAGTCAACAAAACTACGTATCCAACCTTCAGTACTCGGGGCGAACTACCAAACTGCATCTGCTGTAATCCTCGTAACCTTCTTTGACCTTTACCTTTGACGTTCTCTCGGGAAAGCCCGCGCTCACGGTTTTGAGCCAAGAGCAATCCAAGCCCGTCACAGTCAACAAAACCCTTTTAGATTGCAGATTCCAGCATACCGGAATGTGTTTGAGTCCCACTAGAAAAATGGATGATTCCATTCTCATGGTACCCCGCGGCGTTCTCACATAACCGTATCGCCTTCCCAGACAACTCTACGCACTCATCTGTCCCGTCTCCACCGCCTGTGCCACGCGCAGCATCATCGCCTCATCGAAGTGCTTGCCCATCACCTGCACTCCGATCGGCAGCCCATCCTGCGTCGTCCCGCATGGCACTGACACGCCGCAGATTCCCGCCAGACTCGCCGCGACAGAGTAGATATCTTCCAGGTACATCTTCACCGGATCGTCCGTCTTCTCTCCCAGTTTGAACGCCGGAGTCGGCGTTACTGGAGCCACCAGCACATCCACCTCCGCGAACGCCGCCAGAAAATCCCGCGTCAGCAGTGTCCTCACCTGCTGCGCCTTGCGATAGTAAGCGTCGTAGTACCCCGCGCTGAGCGCATAGGTGCCGAGCAGTATCCGTCGCTTCACCTCGGCCCCAAATCCTTCATCCCGAGTCTTCCGGTACATCGCCGACAGCGTCTTCGCCTCCTCCGCCCTCAAACCGAACCTCACCCCATCGAACCGCGACAGGTTCGACGAAGCCTCCGCCGTGGCGATCACGTAGTAGGTTGGGATCGCGTACTTTGTGTGCGGTAAACTGACCGGCTTTACCACGCATCCCACCATCTTCAAACCAGCAAGTACACCATCAATTGCACCACGAATCTCTGGATCCAACCCCTCGCCAAAGTACTCCTCCGGTACCCCGATTCTCAGCCCCTCTACCGGCTTGGCTAGTCCCCCAACATAGTCTTCCACCGGACGGTCCGACGAAGTCGCATCCATAACATCTTTTCCTGCAATCACCTGCAATACCGTTGCGGCATCCTTCACGTTCTTCGTCAACGGCCCCACCCGGTCCAGCGACGAAGCAAAGGCAATCAACCCATATCGGCTCACCCGCCCATACGTCGGCAGTAAGCCAACCACCCCACAAAAAGCCGCCGGCTGCCGAATCGATCCGCCAGTATCGGTTCCCAGCGTCGCCACCGCAAAATTTGCCGCTACCGCCGCTGCCGAACCACCGCTCGACCCTCCCGGAACGCGGTCCAAAGCTCTTGGATTCAACACCGGACCATACGCCGAGTTCTCATTCGACGAACCCATCGCAAACTCATCGCAGTTCATCTTTCCCAACAGCACCGCCCCAGCAGCCTCCAGTTTCGTCACAGCAGTGGCATCGTAAGGAGGCCGATAACCATTCAAAATCAATGATCCAGCCGTTGCAGGAGCCCCCTGCATCACCAGCACATCCTTGATCCCTACTGGAACTCCAGCCAGTGCCGGCAACGATTCGGCCTTCGCGGCCATTCCATCGATCTTTGCTGCCTGAGCCATCGCCCGTTCGCGGCTTAACGCCAGAAAACTATTAATTTCAGTACCTTGGGAACCAAAACGCGCGTAGTGCAGCTCCGCCACGGCCGTAGCCGTCATCTCTCCCGACGCCACCGCCGCACGCACTCCATCAATTGTCAAACTCTCAAACTCCATTACTTTTACTCACCGTCTCTATCTCTGTCTCTGAAACTACCGTTACTTCCACTGCCCCGCCGCCAGCCATCGCCAACGATCGAAACTAGCGCTCAATCACTTTAGGGACCTTGAAGAATCGCCCGTCGCTCTCCGGCGCCGCAGCCATCACCCTGGCACGATCCAGCGAGGGCCGCACGACATCCGTCCGCAACGAAGTGCCCACGCCATCCACGACCCCACCCAACATCTCGCCCACCTGCGCCATCGCCGGTACCCCAGCTGTATCCAATTCATTCAACTGAGCGATGTGACCCAGAATTGCATTGAGGTCCCGCTGCATCAGCGGCTCCTCCTCGGCAGTCAGCTCCAGATTCGCCAACTCCGCAACCCGCCGCACATCCTCAATCGTTACCCCAACCTGTTCCTTTCCAGCCTGTCCTCTCATCGTCCGTCATTCCTCTTCCTCTCAAAGTGTATCTCGCTCACCCTCACCCCGGCGATCCGCGCCATCTCTCCTGCAAGCTGTACCCGCATGCTCATCAACTGACGCAGCCATGCTCCATCCTCCACCTGCACCCGTACTACGCCGTCCACGTAGCCCACGACCGCTCCGCGCTCGGCCATCGCCCTGCCGCAAACCACCGGCCACGCCGCCGCGAGCCTGTCCTCATCGCTCAACGCACCCAGGCTCCGTCTCAGCGAAACTTTCAGCAGATCCCGCATCCCTTCCAATGACATCAGGCCCACCCGCGTAAATGAAAAGCAGTGAGTGCACAAGGTAACCGCCTCAGCGCCACCCCAGTCTTTCATCAAAATACTCGGTTGGCGATTCAGAGGGGCCAGAAATCAATGTCGGATCGGAGGAAAAGCATCGTAAACAGCTCATCAAACAACAAAGCGATCCGTCCACAGAACCAACGCGAAGGAGGGCCACCTGCACGCCGCCCTCACTCCCCAGGCTCTACCTAGAATGCGCCATCCTGATTCACGACGGATGCAAACGTCCTCGAAAGAATCAGGAAATCCTTGGTCAGCGACCAGCGCTCTACATACTCGCAGTCCAGGGCCACTCGCGCATCGTAACTCAGCTCGCTCCGCCCGGAGACCTGCCAGAGGCCCGTCAACCCGGGCTTTACCCTGCAATAGCAGTCGAAGCAGTCGCCGTATTTCTCTACCTCTGCCGCCACGATCGGCCGCGGCCCAACCAGACTCATCTGGCCCATCAACACATTCCAGAGTTGCGGCAGCTCATCCAGGCTGTATCTCCTCAGAAAAGCACCGAGCGGAGTAATCCGGGGATCCCTTCGCAGTTTATGAGTCTCATTCCACTCAGCCTGCGCGTCGGGGTGTTTCGCCAGATAATCCTCCAGCACCTCGGCGGAGTTAACGCACATCGTGCGGAACTTCCACATCGAAAAAAACGCGCCGCCCTTCCGGATCCGACGGTGGGAATAAAAGACCGGACCCGCCGAACTCAGCATCACCACCGCCGACACGACCCCCAATACCAGCAACATCACCGGCATCGAAACCAGAACCAGCAAAACATCACAGCAGCGCTTAATCACTCGGTAGCGGAAAAACTCTGACGGAACACTATTTGTCCGTTGGGACTTCTCCAGGGAGCGACCTACTGACTCCGTGTACGAATAAGAACCTTCGATAGCCGCAGTCCGCGACTCGGGAGATTGATATTCAGCCTGCATTCGCATCCTGTATCTGTGCGACTCGTACGCGTGCATTCTTCCGCATCACGTCGGCCGTACCGGTTACTCACGCATACACTGGTGTCGCGGACAACAACTCTAACTCGCCTCATAGCCCAGTTGGGCCACGGAAACGACCGCGCTTCGATTTTCTATCTGTTCGTGGACTTTATATCAGTCTCTGCCTTTTAACCAGCCTATTCCCGGCCGACCACTGGGAATGTAGAGAATTGAACCAACTTCGTCATTCTACCCGTCCACGCTCTGGAAGTTGAAAGAACCAACGAAACTTCGTCGTTTATTCGTCCCCTTTTAGAACTAAGGGCGAACTCAAAAGCAACCGCCTTCGAGCAAAATCTTCGGCCGTTAGACTAGTACCATGCAAGTTCTGACTACTCCCCTAAAAGACGTTAGACTCATTCAACCCCAACGCTTCGGAGATAGTCGCGGTTGGTTCGCAGAAGTATTCAATCAATCAACCTTCTCCGCCGCCTCCCTTCCCACGCAATTCGTTCAGGATAATCAGTCTTTCTCGGTCAAAGGCGTACTCCGCGGCCTGCACTACCAACTTGGCCAACCTCAGGGCAAACTCGTCCGCGTCCTCTCCGGCCATATCTGGGACGTCGCCGTTGACCTCCGCCGCAACTCCCCCGACTTCGGCAAATGGGCCGGATTCCACCTCAAAGCCCAGTCCCCCAACGACGACCTCCAGCTCCTCTGGATCCCCGAAGGCTTCGCCCACGGCTTCCTCGTCCTCTCCGACACCGCCGAAGTCCTCTACAAGACCACCAATCTCTACTACCCCGCTGGAGAACGCTCCATCCTCTGGAATGACCCCACCCTTAACATCACCTGGCCCCTCGAAGCCCTCAATGGCACACCACCTTCGATCAGCCCCAAGGACGCCCTCGGCGCACTCTTCACCGCAGCCGACCTCCCACCAGCCGACTAGACACCAAATCAAATACGATACGAATCACCGCAATAACATAGCCAGGAGGACCTCACGACAACCCTTGAAGTCATATCACTCGCAGGTCTGCTCGCAGGCACTCTCGACCTCACCGCCACCTCAACCCTCGTTCAATCTCAGGGCATCCCGAGCGAGCGGCTCCTGCAAACGATCGCCAGCGGCGTGCTCGGCCCCGCCGCATTCCAGGGAGGCAAGAAACAACAGCCATGGGCGTCTTCTTTCATTTCTTCATCGCCTTTACCGCTGCCTTTGTTTACTACACGCTCAGTCGCAGGATGTCGGCCCTCGTCGACCACCCGCTATTCAGCGGTGTTGTCTACGGCAGCGCGGTTCATCTGGTAATGAGCCGCATTATTCTCCCCCTCTCCGCCGCGCCAAAACGCGAACTCTCAGCCAAAGCCTTCCTCACCCAACTGATCATTCACATCTTCTGCGTTGGCCTGCCCATTGCACGCAATATAAAAGGCGCCCACTTTGCGGTAGGTTGTGGTTATTCGCATCAGCACCTACCGAAAGGAGCGCCGTTATGAGCCAAGAGAAGTATGTCGGCATGGACGTCCACCAGGCAACGA
>Ga0073928_10003555_pt1 | contig 24458 bp, 20 predicted proteins | sample PaiPotPPA55metaG_FD_76969 | JGI IMG/M metagenome (GOLD analysis project Ga0073928, IMG submission 76969) | Iron sulfur acid spring bacterial and archeal communities from Banff, Canada, to study Microbial Dark Matter (Phase II) - Paint Pots PPA... ...
CTAGCCACCACCCGATTCAGGCTTAATTAACCCCTCAGCCTTCTGCTGCACGCCGCTGTCCTGTTTGCTTGAGTGCGGGCGTTGACTACGCTCCGCCTCAACGCGCGTCACCCAATCCCCAAGGAACGGAGTGCAATGCGTAACAGGATTCGACTGACCCACCCGGCACGGCTGACTAGGACGGTGGCGGCGTTAGCTGCGACGGCCGCCGCCACGGTCACGCTCACCGCCGCGACAGCAGCCACCGGATCGGCCTCCGCGGCGACGTCCGCCGCCGCCTCAGGCTGCTCCCTAGGCTCGGGCATCAAGCATGTGATCTATCTCCAGTTCGACAACGTCCACTACTCGCGCGACACCGCTGACGTGCCGAGCGACCTGGAGCAGATGCCGAATCTGCTGTCCTACCTCACCGGCAACGGCACGCTCATCAGCCACGAGCACACGCCGCTGATCTCCCACACCGCCAACGACATCGTCACCTCGGAGACCGGACTCTACGGCGGCGAGCAGGGCCTTGCGGTCTCGAACTCGTACCGGTACTACACCCCGTCCGGCTCGACCGACACCGCAGGATCCTTCGCCTACTGGACCGATCCGGTCGTCGACTACGACACCGCCACCGGCGCGCCGGTCGGCGACTCCAGCCCGACGCTCGTGACCCCCTCGGGCGCCAACGCCCCGGCGCCTTGGGCCTCCTACACCCGCGCCGGCTGCAATTTCGGCTCTGTGGCGGCTGCCGACACCGAGCTGGAGAACACGACCCCTGACGTGCCCCTGGTGTACGGCGCGAACTCGCCGCAGGCCGCCGAGGCCGAGAACCCGAACCTGCAGAACAAGGCCGCCGCCGACTTCGAAGGCCTGGCAGTGCACTGCGCCCAGGGCTCGCGGGTGTGCGCCCACGGCTCCGTCGCCGACGCCCTTCCGTCCGAGCCCGGCGGTTACAGCGGCTACCAGGCGCTGTTCGGCAACGTCGCGGTGCAGCCGGTGATCAGCCCGTCCGGGCCGGTGCGCAATCTCGACGGTCAGGTCATGAAGGACTACTCCGGCGACGTCGGCTTCCCCGGCTACGACGGGATGACCGGCACGAACGCGCTGGCCTACACGCTTGACATGCAGCTCAGCGGCGTCCCGGTGACCTACACGTACCTCAGCGATCTGCACGACTCGTGGACCACCGGCGCCGGCCTCGGCCCGGGCGACGCCACGTACGTGGCCCAGCTCAAGGCCGAGAACCAGGCCTTCGGCAAGTTCTTCGCCGACCTGGCCGCGCACGGCATCACCAAGCAGAACACCCTGTTCATCGCCACAGCCGACGAGGGTGACCACTTCGTCGGCGGCACCGGCAGCTCGGCCGGATGCGACGGCGTCCACGTGGCATGCACGTACTCGAACATCGGTGAGGTAGACGCGAACCTGAATGGCCTGGCCGCGACGGAGCAGGGCGACACTTCGGCCTTCGACGTCTCCGCCGACTCCGCTCCCGCGGTCTACGTGCCCGGACAGCCTGCCCGCAGTTCCGCCTCCGTACGTGCGCTGGAGCGCGCTGACGCGAAGCTCACAGCGGACGACCTGGCCACTGGGAAAACCGTGCCGCTGACCAACTATCTCGCCGATCCGGTCGAGCTCGGCCTGCTACACATGCAGACTGGAGACTCGAAGCGGACGCCAACATTCGTGTCCTTCGACAACCCGGACTTCTGGGTTGGAGGCGGCTCGACCACGTGCACGAGCAGCTGTGTCTACCAGCAGGCTGGCGGCGACGCCTGGAACCACGGCGACTACTACCCGCAGATCAACACGACCTGGCTCGGTATCGTCGGCCCCGGCGTGAAGGACCAGGGAGTCGACAACGCGACGTGGTCCTCGCACGCGGACATCCAGCCGACGATGATGTCGCTGCTCGGGCTGCATGACGACTACACGCCCGACGGCAGGGTGCTGACGGAGATCCTCGACCGTTCCGCGCCGCCAGCGATCACCGAGCTCGGCGCGCTCTACAGCCAGCTCGACTCCCCGGTGGGCGCGTTCGCGGCGAGCACGCTCGAGGCGTCCACCATCGCCCTGGCCAGCAACACGCCGGGGGACCGGTTCTACAAGGCGACGGAGAGCCGGCTGGTCGCACTCGGCAGCGCCCGCGACGCGCTGGTCAAGCAGATCCAGCAGATCCTCAACGGATACTCGTTCGGATCGTCCGCGCTCGGCAGCAGCAGCCAGGCCGCAGCCATCGCCTCGCCGAACGTCACGTCCGCGGCCACGGCCCGCGCGACGACCCTCCTTGGCCAGGCGGCACAGCTCGCCGCTGCCAGGCCGTAAAGCAAGTGGGCGGGCGAGCGGTGTTTCACCCGCTCGCCCACCCACTTACCACTCTTGCGTGCTCACCACTGCTGCGTCGCGGCCGGCAGCGCTGAACCGCCCGCACCACCGTCGAACTGACCCGGCTGGCCCGGCTGACCACCAGGCTGGTCCGGGCGGCCTTCGCGCGCCGGCTCCTGCTGGACATCCTTCTTGGTCACGGACAAGTACACGACCATCAGGATGATCGCGGCCGCGAGGGTGCCCGCGACCGGGCCGTCGCCGAGGTTCATGCCGCTGATGTTCTTGGGCTTGGCCAGACCGTCCGCGATCGACGCGCCGAGCGGCCGGGTCACCACGTATGCGGACCAGAAACACAGCACCGGGTTCCAGTGCAGCACCCGCCAGCCGATCAGCGGGATCAGGATGATGCCGGCGAACATCGCGGCCGAGGGCAGGTAGCCGAGCTTGAGCGTGGTCGCGGTGAAGTCGCCGAGCGCGGTGCCCATCGCGAAGGTCGCGACGACCGCGGCCCAGTAGAACGCCTCGCGCCGCGGCGTGTCGATGCTGTGGATCGAGAGCGTCTTCTCGGTCCGCTGCCAGCTGATGAACACCGCGGCGAGCAGTGCCGCGTAGAAGATCGTCGACGCGGTGTAGGGCACGTGCAGCGCGACGTGCATGACGTCCGCCGCCATGGTGCCGAATACGCCCACCCCGCACACGGCGAGCCAGTAGGACCAGGCCCGGTAGTGCGCCTGCTTGAACTGCAGGTACAGGGCCACGGCGAAAGCCGCGAAGCCGAGTACGACGGCCACCGGAGCGCCGAGCGAGGAGTTGACGAGGGCGTCCGAAGTGGACTCGCCCATCGCCGTGGACAGGCCTTTGACGAGCCAGAACGCGACCGCGACCTCGGGCACGCGGAGAGCGCCGTGCGCGGTCAGGGCGGGGCGACTGCGGGAATGACGGGAGACGGCGTTCACGTCACCCGAGTATGCCAGGGTCCGCACGAGCCCAGAAAGCCGGTCACGATCCCGTGACATGGTTCTTAACCGCTTCTTGGGGAGTGTCTTGGTCACGTCACAGGGTCGGCGCGAACTCAGGGTGTACGTCGACGGAGAGTAGCTGCTCCGAGACCTAGAGCTACCAGTGCGCTGCCACCAATGATCAGCAGGTCGCGCACCGCGAGCGCGCTGACTCCCGTCTCGGCGGTGATCCGGTCCATCGCCTCGACGGCGTAGGACAGCGGCAGCGCGTCGGAGATCCAGCGCAGGGCCGTGGCCATCGAGTCGCGTGGTGCGAACAGTCCGCACAGGAGGAACTGGGGCAGGATGAACGCGGGCAGGAACTGGACGGCCTGGAACTCCGTCGCGGCGAATGCGGAGACGAACAGCCCGAGCGCCGTGCCGAGCAGCCCGTCGCCAAGTGCGACGAGGAAGAGCATCCACGTCGGGCCGGCGACGCTCAGCCCGAGCGGCCCGAGCGTAAGGCCGAACACGACGGCCGCCTGGATGAGCGCGAGCAGGCCGAACGCGAGCGCGTAGCCGAGCAGCAGGTCGAGCTTCGCCAGCGGCATCGTCAGCAGCCGCTCGAGGGTGCCGGAAGTGCGTTCCCGCAGCGTCGCGACCGAGGTGAGCAGGAACATGACGATCAGCGGGAAGATGCCGAGCAGCGGCGCGCCGGTCCGGTCGAAGACCCCGGGTTCGCCGTTGAACATGTACTTGAGCAGCGTCATCAAGACGCTGGGGACGACGAGCAGCAGCGCGATCGTGCGCGGATCGTGCCGGAGTTGGCCCAGGACGCGGCGGGAGGTGGCAAGGGTGCGGGTGACGCTCACTGTCCGGCTCCGTTCGCGGCGTCAGCATCCTGTACGTCAGCAGCCTGTGCCTTTGCATCTTGTGCGACGAGTGTGAGGAATGCCTGCTCGATGTCCTTGGCCTCAGTGCGGCGCAGCAAGGCGTCCGGCGCGTCGGCGGCGATGATGCGTCCTTCGCGCATGAGCAGCAGATGCGTGCAGCGCGCGGCCTCGTCCATGACGTGGCTGGAGACGACGAGCGTCACGCCCTGGCCCGCGAGCCGGTGAAACAGCCCCCAGAGATCCTGCCTCAGCACCGGATCGAGCCCCACGGTGGGCTCGTCGAGGATTAGCAGCTGCGGGGCGCCCAGCAGGGCGGCGGCGAGCGAGACGCGCGCGCGTTGGCCGCCGGAGAGTCGCCCCACGAGATCGCGCTCACGTCCGGAAAGCCCGACGAGCTCGATAACACGGGCCGCGTCACCCCGCGGCGCGCCGAGCACGGCTGCGAAGTACTTCAGGTTCTCGGCTACCGACAGGTCCTGGTAGACGGAGGGCGCCTGCGTCACGTAGCCGACCTTGTCCCGCAGGGCCCTGCTGCCGGCGGGTTGGCCGAGCACGGTGACGCTTCCACCTTCGATCCGCTGCACGCCGACGAGGCAGCGCAGCAGCGTGGTCTTCCCGCAGCCGCTGGGGCCGAGTAGGCCGGTGACCGAGCCGGTGTCGATGCGCACGTCGATGTCCGGCAGCACGGTGCGGCCGCCGCGCAGCACCCGAAGGCCGGCGACGTCCGCCGCATAATTCATCATGTGATGAGTTTTGCTTGCCCGCTGCGCGCTGTCAATCGCCTACGCCGTCGAGATAGCGCTGCAGCGTCGGCCCGACGAGCGCCGCGACCGTGTCGATCCCGGCGGACGCGAGCGGCTCGACCTGGAAGACGTACCGTGCCATGGCGAGCCCGACGATCTGCGACATGACGAGCTCCACCCGCAGTTCCGGATGCTCGGAGCCGAGGGCGGTGGCGAGCCGTAGCACGAGCTCGCGCTCCACGAATCCCCTGAAAAGCTCGGCGACCTGCTCGTTCGTGGCAGCGGCGCGCAGCATCGCGACAAGGCGTTCGCGGACCGGCGGTTGCTCCCAGAGCGTCATCGCGAACCGCACGATCCGCGCCCCCGCGCCGGCCCGGTCGCCCGTGAGGATTACTTGTGCGATCAAATCCGGGGAGATCGGGAAGTCGAGCGCGGCGACGAAGAGCTGCTGCTTGGTGCCGAAGTAGTGGTGCAGCAGTGCGGCGTCCACCCCGGCCGTCCGCGCGATCCCGCGCATGCTGGTTTTCTCGTACCCGTGTGCCGCGAACTCGGCTCGCGCCGCGTCGAGGACGGCGCCCCGCGTGTCGGCCCGGCCCGGCCGCCGCCCTTTGGGCCGCTGCGGCGTACGCCCGGCGTCGTCGGAGCCTGCCTCGCTCTGCTGTCCGCTCATTCGGCAATTATCCGACGGCGGTGACTGCAAAACGGCGTTAAGGCGGCGTTCTGCGTCGGTGCGTCAGTGACTGCCGCGGCGGTTTCCGTGTACCGCGCAGCGACCGCGACGGACGGCAGTGCGCGCCGACCGACGTCGCCACGCTGAACCGCCGCCCGAGGTGAGCCTCCTTGCGGCTATACCGCCCGCACCGCTCGTGCTTGGACAACGCATGATTCCAACTTACCGCCTATCGCCACGAGAACTACGCGGCGCATCGTTCGGATAGTTGCCCGTAGTCACTGGCCTGGCATCCTGTGCTCGATTACCCCGTGCTCGATCGACTACTGCCCGAGCCTGCGGAAGTCCTGTGCGACGACGTGGTTGCGGTCGGCCGCCGAGCCCAGCGTGTAGGCCGGGTACAACCCCAGGTACTCACCGCTCGTGGTCTGGCTCCACTGCCGGGCCAGGGCGCTCGAGCTCTTGTAGAAGTTGAGCATGTAGCCGCCCTCATAGACCTTCAGCAGCGCGAAGCCTCCGGGGTACTCCTTCGTCGCCGCGCACTCGAGGAACTCGACGTTCGTCGCCACCGGTGAGCTCGTGCGCTGGTTCCGGTGGGTGTGGCCGCTGTGATGGAAGAACACGCCGGGAGTCGCGTCGTAGAGGGACTCCAGCCGCTGAGCGTCCGCGCGGTCGAGGTCGAAGCCGGGACCCGCGATCGTCGAGTACGCGGCCGCGTCGGTCACCGGGTGGTGGCCGAACACGAGCGTGGGCTGCTGCGGGTCCTCGGCGAGGATGTCCGACAACTGCTGGAACTGCGCGTCGTCGATCGCGCCGCTGGGCAGGTCCAGCGTCGTCGTGTCCAGCCCGATGAGCCTGAGCCCGGCGAGCTCCGTCTGCGTCAACGTGCCCTGTGGCAGGTCGTACACGGCAGGGAGGCAGTCGAAATATCCTGTCGTGCCGACGGCCATGCAGGTGTCGTACGCTGACCCCGTCTTCGGCTGATCGTGATTCCCCCTGGCGACGACGTAGCTGCGCGGATCAAGTCTGCCGTCGAGCCTCAGCTTGCCGAAGTGGTCGAGCAGCGCCTTCGATGCGGTGAGCTCGGTGGGCAACGCGGACCCGGTGAGGTCCCCGGCGACGAGCAGTGCGTGCGCTCCGCGCTCGGCCGCGTCACATGTCATCGACTCCGCCATCACCACCGGATAGGGCGGGAGGCCGGGGCTCTGCTCGAAGCCGGGCGGGAAGCTCGAGGTCGCCAGACCGCTGATCGTCTCGCCGATGTGCAGGTCGTTCGCCAGCGCGAGGGTGAACAGGTGCCTGCCGCGCGGCGGGACGAGCGTCGTCACCACGCCCGGGGCGGCCGAGTTCACCACGCCTGAGGACAGCAGCTCGCCGAGGATCTGCAGCAGCTGAGCGTCCGTCGGATTAGTCGGAATGACGATGCCGCCGGCCGGATAGGTCAGCTGCGGCACCAGGCGCGGCGTCACCTGCACGTCGGCCGAATAAGCCTGGTAATAGTACGTAGTGCCGGGGCGCAGTCCAGTGACCTCGACGTAGTGGTACGCCGTCTCACCGCCCTGTTGCAGCGCGATCCGGTCCAGCCGGTCCGGGTCGGTGCCGTAGCGCACGTAGCCGTCGGTGTTCACCGGGGCCGGTTCCTGGCTGGGCTGATACGGAATGGCGGGTGCGGGCGCGTCGGCCGTGTACCAGGTCAGGACGAAGCTGTCGTCGGTGACCGTGACGAGTTCGAGGGCCTGCGCGTACACGCCGGCCGCCGCAGCGGCGGCCGCCTGCGCGGGGGAGAGGGCGGCACCCGGGATGACGATGCCTGCGGCAGCGCCCACCGTAGCCATCCGAAGAATCTGACGGCGGCTCAGATCGCAGCAATCATGCATGGGTTCCAGGCTGCCACGGCGCCGTGAACCCGGGTTGGAAGCCGGGCGAACGGATCGGGAATTCGACCCCTGGCCGCCGTTTGGCACAAAGCGATCTACAGGGTCAAGTTGTAGATCACTTTCTGCAGACATGCCGTGCCGCGTCGGCGTGTCTGCACAAAGTGGACGCTACGGACCGGGCCGGTCACTCCGCTCCGCCGGCCCGGTCCTGTCTGCGGCCCCCGCTCAGGCGGCTCGGTATTCGGCGTGCACGAGTTCGAGCAGTTCGGCCACCGAGGTCTCGGCCGACGGACGGTCGAAGGTGATCTCCCCGTGCTGCAGGAGGTTCACCCGGTCGCACACGTCCATGACCTGGCTGTAGTTGTGCGCGATCAGGATGACCGCGAGGTCGCCGCGCTCGCGCAGCCGGTCGATCAACCGCAGGATCTGGCCGCCCTCACGGGCGCCCATCGCGGCCAGCGGCTCGTCGAGCAGCAGCACCTTGGCGGCCGAGTTGACCGCGCGGGCCACCGCGATCGCCTGCCGCTGGCCGCCGGACAGCGCCCTGACCTCCGCGCTGACCGAGGGGATGTTGATGCCCACCTCGGCCAGCGCCTCGGCGGCCCGGCGCTTCATCTCGCCGTGCCGCAGGAACGGACCGACGGTCAGTTCCTTGTTGAGGAAGAAGTTCAGGTACACGGGCAGTTCGTCCACCAGCGCAAGGTCCTGGTACACCGTCTCGACGCCGAGGGAGCGGGCGTGCGCGACCGAGCGCAGCGTCACCTCCTCGCCGCCGAGCCGGATCGTGCCGGTGTCCGGCCGGTGGAACCCGGTGATGATCTTGATCAGCGTGGACTTGCCCGCGCCGTTGTCACCGAGCAGGCCGAGCACCTCGCCGGTGCGCACCTGCAGGTTGATGTCGCGCAGTGCGGTGACCGGCCCGAACCGCTTGGAGATGCCGTTGACCCGCAACGCCTCCACACCGGACTCGGACGGCAGCGGCGCCTTGGACAGCACCGTGTCCTCGCTCATCGCAAGTACCTCCTTCGCAGGCTCGAGATGTACACGTTGAGCAGCATGGCCGCGACCACCGCGACACCGATCACGACGTCGAAGGCGTAGGCGTTGACGCCGGTCAGGGTGAAGCCGTTCTCGATGATCCCCAGCAGCACCGCGCCGAACAGCGCGCCGACCACCGTGCCGGAACCGCCGAGCAGCGCCGTGCCGCCGATGACCGAGGACGCCACGGCCAGGAACATCATGTTCGAGCCGCCGCTGGTCGGGTCGAAGGAGCCGACCCTGATCTGGTCCACCAGACCGGCCAGCCCGGCGAACAGGCTGGTCAGCATGAAGGTGGACACCTTCACCCAGTTGACCTTGATGCCGGACTCCGCGGCGCTGAGCGGATTGCCGCCCGCCGCCTGCGCGTACACGCCGTACTTGGTGTAGGAGAGCGCCACCTGCATCACGATGATGATCAGCAGTGCCCAGACCAGCTCCGACCACTGCCAGCCGCCGAGCAGATTGCCGAGCGTGCCGGTGATCGGCGGCTTGGCGGGCTCGGCGTTGGACTGGATGTAGGTCATACCCTCCAGGAAGAAGCCCATGCCCAGAGTCGTGATGAACGAGGAGAGGTTGAACCACGTGCGGATCAGGCCATTGATGAGCCCGATGCCCATCGCCACCAGGATCGCCAGCACCAGCGAGGCCGGCACGTTCAGGCCCGTGTTGTAGAAGGACATGAAGACGAACGGCACGAAGGTGAAGGTGAAGCCGGCCGAGAGGTCGATCTCGCCGCAGATGAGCAGCATCGTCTCGCCCGCGCCGATGATCGCCCACGGTGCGAAGTACTGCATGATGATGTGGTAGTTGTTCGAGGTGTTGAACGCCGAGCCGTAGCTTCCCAGCGAGAAGTACAGGAACGCGGCGATCGTCACCAGGACGATGCTCAGCTCGCGCCGCCGCAGCAGGGCACGGGTGAACCCGCCCCCGGTCGCGGAACGCTGCTGCGTCTCCGGTTGAACCGTTTGAGTTGCCATGATCTGTTCTGCCTCTGGTCCTGTGTGCTAGCTCTGGACGGTCGAGGCCGCCGGTATGCCGATGGAGCTCGGCATGGTTCCCAGCGCCTTGTTGGTGCCGCCCTCGATCCAGCTGTTGGAACTCGCGTACGGGCCGACGTTCGACGAGGTGACGAAGGTCAGACCGGTGTCGGTGGCCGGCGGGAAGACGAGTGTGCCGGTCAGCCGGTACATGTAGAGGTAGAGCACGGGCAGGAAGCCCTGCAGGTACGCCGACTGGTCGATGGTGAAGTCGAGCGCGCCCGAACTGACGCCGCTGATGGTGTCCGCGAGCAGGTCGAATCCGCCCGCGTGCACCTGGCCCTTGATGCTGTACTTGCTGATCATCTGGGCGATCGACGCGGTGGAGCCGGCGTCGACGGCGTAGATGCCCTTGGCGCCCTTGAGGCCCTGGTACGCGGACTCCATCGCGTTGAGCTCGTCGGCCTGCGCGGCGCCGGTGTCGACGGTGTGCACCTTTACGCTCGGCGCGGCAGCCTTGAGTGCCGCGGTGATCCCGTCGAGGCGCGGCTGCACGTTGAGCGAGCCGGGCTGCGAGATGCCGACCAGGATGTCCCCGGAGGTGACCTCGGACGCGATCTTCAGCCCCATCTGGTAGCCGGACTGGTAGAGGTCCTGCCCGACGTAGGTCAGCGCGAAGTTGCCCGAGGCGTCCGCGTTGTATGCGATCACCGGGATCCCGGCGGCCAGCGCCGCCTTGGTCGGCGCGATGAAGGCGCTCGCGTCGGTCAGCGGGATGGCGATGCCGTCTACGCCGCCGCTGATCGCGGTCTCGAAGGCGCTCGCCATCTCGGAGACCACGCCGTTCTCCGAGCCGGTCCAGGTCGGCGTGGGCAGCCCGAGCAGGGCGGCGGCGTCCTTCATCCCGCTCTGCGTCGGGGCGAAGAAGGAGTTGGTGGTGACGTGGTTGATGAACGCGAACTTCCACGCGGGGGTCTTGGGGAAGTCGCCGGTGCCCGTCGAGCCCGAGCTCGAGTTGCGCGAACTCGAACAGGCGGCGAGGGCGGAGGCGGTCAGTGCTGCGGTTCCGCCGATGCCGAGGGCGCGCAGCACGCCGCGGCGGCTGGCCGCGCCGATCACGCCCTCGTCGCCGGCGCCGGTCGGGAATTCCTGTCCTGCTATCGATCCAGCCATGAGAGGACCTCTTCGTCTTAGTCTCGATAGGTATGGAAATAGACAGTCGGGTGATTCAGGTGGAGCAGCCGACCCCAGGCCGTGGCTGCAAAGGCCTTTGCAGCCACGGCCTGGAGTCGGGGTGTCATTTTCGAGACGCGCCGAAGTACTTGGCGCGGATGCGGTCGGCCAGGATGGCGACGCCGAGGACGACGCCCTGGGCGACCGTCTGGTAGTACTCGTTGACATTCATGGCCAGCAGTCCGTTCGAGATGAACTCGAGCAGGATCGCGCCGGCCGCGATGCCCACGATCCGGCCTTCGCCGCCGAACAGCGAGACTCCGCCGACCACCGCCGCGGCGATGGCGGTCAGCTCGTATCCGGAGGCTGAGACCGAGGGATCGGCCACGCCGAGGCGGCCGATGATCAGGATGCCGACGAGGCCGGCGAGGGTGGAGCTGACCATGTAGGTCGTGGTGATCCGCTTGCGCACCGGGATGCCGGCCAGCCGGGCCGCCTCCGGGTTTCCGCCGACCGCGTAGATCTGCCGGCCCGCGTAGGTGCGCTCCAGCGCGAACCAGGCCACCACCGCGACGACGAGGAAGATGACCGCCGGGATCGGCACCGAGCCGATGTAGTACAGCGACAGGTCGCCGAAGACGTTCGAAAGTCCGGTGATCGGCGTGCCCGAGGTGATCGAAAGGGCAAGGCCCTTGCAGATCGTGAAGGTCACCAGGGTGATCACGAACGGCGGTACGTTCAGCCGGTTCACCATCGTGCCGTGCCAGTAGCCGACGCCGGCGCAGATGGCCAGGGTGAGCACGATCGCCAGCGGCGCCGGCATCCCGTGCGTGGCGTTGAACCAGCCGGCCAGCACGCCGGCCAGACCGGCGAGGCCGCCTACCGAAAGGTCGATGCCGCCGGTCAGGATGACGAAGGACTCGCCGATCGCCAGGATGCCGAACTCGGCCAGGTCACGGCCCATCACCTGCAGGTTGTCGGTGTTGTGGTAGGTCGGCGCGGCGATGGAGAACACGATGAAGGCCACCACGCAGGCCAGCACGACGCCGGCCTCCGGCGTGGCCGCCAGCTTGCGCAGCAGGGACGAGGACTGCGGCCGCGCCGACTCGGCGTCCGGCGCGGCGTCCGCGGGGGTCAGGGTGGGGGCGCTCACGTCGGGTTTCCGTTCGGCTCGAGTGCGGTCTGCGTTCCTTGCCGCGGTCCGGCGCCGGTGGCCGCGGCGGTCATGATGATCTCCTTGGTCGCGTCGGCCCGGTCGAGCACGGCGGCCACCCGGCCACGGTGCATCACCGCGATCCGATGGCAGATCCACAGCAGCTCCTCCAGCTCGGAGGAGGCGGCGACGACCGCCATGCCGGAGTCGGCGGCGCGGTCGATCAGCTCGTAGATCTCGGCCTTCGCGCCGATGTCCACGCCGCGGGTCGGCTCGTCGAGCAGCAGCAGCCTCGGCTCGGCGGCGAAGGCCCGGCCGAAGATCGCCCGCTGTTGGTTGCCGCCGGAGAGCGAGCCGATCGGCTGGTCCACCGACTGCATCCGTACCTTGACGTTGCCGGCGATCTCGTTGGCCTCGGCGCGCACCCGGCGCGGCCCGAGCACGCCGCGCCGGCTGATCCGTCGCAGCACACTGATCGTGACGTTGTCCCGGATCGGCGCGAAGAGCACCAGCGACTGCAGTTTGCGGTCCTCCGGGATCATCGCGATCCCGGCGTCGGTGCCCTCGCCCGCGCTCTTCGGCGCGTAGCGCTCGCCGGACAGCCGCATCGCTCCGCCGGTGGCCGGCTGCGCGCCGGCCACGGTGTGGATCAGCCGGCTGCGTCCCGAGCCCATCAGGCCCGCGATGCCGAGGATCTCGCCCTTGCGCACGGTCAGGTCCACCGGACCGAGCCCGTCCGCGGTCAGTCCCTCGATCTCCAGGAGCACCGGGGCGTCGGCGGGCGCGACCTTGGGCTTGCTGTGCGCGACCTCGTTGCCCACCATCTCCCGGATCAGCCGGTCCTCGCTCGCCTCCGCAGGTTCGAGGTCTGCGACGAGCCTTCCGTTGCGCAGCACGACGATCCGGTCCGCGACCTCGCGCACCTCGTCGAGCCGGTGCCCGATGAACAGGACGCAGCGCCCTTCGTCGGCGGCGCGCCTGGCCAGGTCGAGCACCAGCTTCGCCTCGACCGGGCCGAGCGAGGAGGTCGGCTCGTCCAGGATCAGCAGTTTGGGGTCACGCCCCCAGCCCTTGGCGATCTCGATCAGCTGCCGGGTCGGCACCGGCAGGGTGCGCACCTGTTGCCGCACCGGGATCGAGTCCGGGCTCAGGCCGATCGCGCTCAGCATGGCCTCGGCCGCTCGGCGCTGCGCCGCGCCGTCGACCACCACCTTGCGCTTCGAGTCGGCCGGCCGCCGGCCGAGCAGCAGGTTCTCCGCGACGGAGAGCTGCCCGACCAACGGGAACTCTTGGGAGACCAGCGCCACGCCGAGGCGCCCCGACTCCGCGGTGGAGCCCGGCGCGAGCGGGTGCCCGTCGATCTCGATCTCGCCGCCGTCGCGGTGCACCGAGCCGGCCAACGTGCCCATCAGCGTGGACTTGCCCGCGCCGTTCTCGCCGACCACGCCGACCACCTGGCCGGCGTAGAGGTCGAGCTCGGGCAGGTCGAGCACGCGCACCGGACCGTAGGACTTGTGCACCCCCCTCAGCCGCGCGATCACCGCGCGGCCGAGGGCGGACGCCGACTGCTGCAGAGTCGGTTCCACGGTCATGGTCAGCCGATTCCCAGCTGGCCCTCGAGCGTGACGTAGTCCGCGTAGTCGGACTTCGTCACCACGCCGATGCCGGAGCTCAGGGTGCTGCCGTCGGCCTCCAGGAACGGCTTGACCAGCGACATGGTCGCGCTGGCGCCGAGGACCTTCTCGGCGGCCATGATGTAGGCCCCGGTGTAGCCCTGGTAGTACGGCATCTGCACGACGGTGGCCGAGATGGTCCCGGACTGCACCGCGCTCAGCGTGGCCGCCGCCGCGTCGTCGGACACGATCTTGACGCTGCTGGTCTTGCCCGCGGTGGTCACCGCCTGGGCGAGCGCCGGACCGTCGTACGAGTACACCCCGTACAGGCCCTTGATGCCCGGGTTGTTCGCCAGGATCGTCTCGGCGTCCGACTGCGCGGTGGAGGCGGAGCCCGTGTCGTTGTCCGTCACCGTCACCTTGATGTTCGTGCCGGACAGCGCCTCCTTGAAGCCGGCGATGCGCTGGGTCGCGTTGGCCGCGGTGAGCGAGCCGACCAGGACCGCCACGTCGCCCGAGTTGCCGAGGGACGCCTTCATCGCCAGGCCGGCCTGGTAGCCGGCCTGCTCGTTGGGCGTGCCGAGGTAGAGCCCGGCCGCTTCGGTGCCCGGCAGCGGGGAGTCGATCGCGAGCACGAAGATGCCGTTGGCGACGTCGGTGGCGATGGTGTTCTTCGCCGAGGCCGGGTCGACCGCGGAGATGGAGAAGCCGCTGATCTGCTTGCCGGCCAGGGTCTCGAGCTCGGAGTCCTGGTCGGTCAGGCTGCCGTTCGGCGGCGCGTAGAAGATGCAGTTCGACGAGCTGATGCCGAGGTCGGAGCAGGCCTTCGTGAAGCCGGTCTGCCCGGCGTTCCAGTAGTCGGTCGCGATGTTGACTACCATCGCCACCTTGACGCTGGACAGGTCGTGACCCTTGAGCGCGCAGGTGATCGAGTTGTCCAGCGCGGTCAGGTTGGCGTTGTTGAACGCCACGCTGCCGGTCACGCCGCTGCCGGAGGAGGTCGCCGAGGCGGCCGCGGACGGGCTGGCGAAGCAGCTCGCCGGGATGCTGGCGGCCGCGGCGGGGGTGGTGGTCCCGCCGGTGCCGCCGCCGGACTTGGAGCAGCCCGCGGCGGCGAGTGCGAATATCAGGGCCGTGGCGGTAACGGCAGTGCGGTTTCGCTTGATCCTCATTGATCAGTGCCCTTCGAGTGTCTGAGGGTTGGGTGAAGCTGTTGGGTGTGTCCTCTGTGCTCGGTGGTGCTGGTCGCACGTGCTGTGCTGAGGTGCAAGTGGTGCAAATGGTGCGGGTGATTCGGTTGGAGCGGGTGGTGCGGTCCCGTCGCCGGTGCGGCGGCGACGGGAGTCTTGGGGGTGCGGGCGGCGGGGTCTGTGCATCCCGCCCGACGCCCGCACCGGTCAGAGGCCTCGGGCGAGGCGGTGGTAGGCCTGGTTCCAGCGCAGCTCCTGCTCGAAGCGGCGCACGGTGCTCTGCGCGTCGATCGTCAGCAACTCGACGCCGAGCTGGTTGGCCAGGTCGGTCAGCACCTCGATGCCCACGGCCGAGGTGAGCACCGTGTGGTGCGGGGCGCCGGCGGTGAGCCAGGCCTCGACGGAGGTGCGCCAGTCGGGCCGCGGCTGCCAGACCGCGCGGGCGACCGGCAGCTTGGGCAGCGGCTCCGGCGGGGCGACCACGTCGATCTCGTTGGCCACGATGCGCAGCCGGTCCCCGAGGTCGGCGAGCCCGGCCACCAGCGCGGGCCCGGGGGCCGCGTCGAAGACCAGCCGGACCGGGTCCTCCCGGCCGCCGATGCCCAGCGGGTGGATCTCGCAGGAGGGGGTGCCGGCCGCGATGGAAGGGCAGACCTCGAGCATGTGCGCGCCGAGGATCAGCTCCCGGCCCGGCTCGAGGTGGTAGGTGTAGTCCTCCATGAACGACGTACCGCCGGGACGGCCCTTGGCGGCGGTCTTGAGCGCCCGCAGCAGCAACGAGGTCTTCCAGTCGCCCTCGCCGCCGAAGCCGTAGCCGTCGGCCATCAGCCGCTGCACGGCCAGGCCGGGCAGCTGGCGCAGCCCGCCGAGGTCCTCGAAGTTGGTGGTGAACGCGCCGAAGCCGCCATCCGTCAGAAAGCTGCGAAGACCGGCCTCGATCCGGGCCGCGTACCGCAGGGACTCGTGCTGCTCCCCTCCTCGGCGCAGCACGGGAGCGACGGCGTAGCTGTCCTCGTAGATCTCCACCAGCTCGTCGACGGCCGCCTTCTCGACGGCGTCCACCACCGCGACGAGGTCGTTGACGCCGTAGGTGTTGACCGACGCGCCGAGCCGGATCTGCGCCTCGACCTTGTCGCCCTCGGTCACCGCGACGTCGCGCATGTTGTCGCCGAACCGGGCCAGCTTCAGGCTGCGCAGGTCCGCCCTGGCCAGCGCGGCGCGGGTCCAGTCCTCGACCCGGCCGACCACCGACGGGTCGGAGACGTGGCCGGCCACGGTCTTGCGCGGCACGCTCAGCCGGGTCTGGATGCTCGCGAACTCGCGGTCGCCGTGCGCGGCCTGGTTCAGGTTCATGAAGTCCATGTCGATGGTCGCCCAGGGCAGCGGCGCATCGGCCTGCGTGTGCAGGTGCAGCAGCGGCTTGTCAAGGGCGTCGAGCCCGCCGATCCACATCTTCGCGGGGGAGAAGGTGTGCATCCAGGCGATCACGCCGACGACGGAGTCCGTGGAGTTGGCGTCCAGGCAGGCGCGGCGGATGGAGTCGGCGTCCAGGAGCACCGGCCGCCAGGTCACCGTGACCGGCAGCCCGGCCTCGCCGAGCACCCCGGCGATGCGGCGCGACTGCTCGGCCACCTGCCGCAGCGTCTCCTCGCCGTACATGGCCTGGCTGCCGGTCAGGAACCAGACCTCGCGAGTAGTCGACTCGGTCATTTCGCACCGTTTCCCGTGGCCGGACGGCTCTGCTGGCCGTAAACGTTCGTATAGCGGTCGTTCAGGGTCTTGATATCTGCGTCGCTGAGCGCGTGGACCGGGCCGTGCACCCGGGCCAGGTGCACCGTGTGCGCGGCGTCCTCGACCATCACGGCGGCCTTGACCGCGGCCTTGGCCGTTCGCCCGACGGTGAACACGCCGTGGCTGCGCATCAGCACGGCCGGGGAGCGGCTGCCCTCGAGGGTGGAGACGATGCCGGCACCGATGGACTCGTCACCGATCAGGGCGAAGGGACCGACCGGGATCTCGCCGCCGAACTCGTCCGCGATCGCGGTGAGCACGCAGGGGATGGCCTCGCCGCGCGCGGCCCAGGCGGTCGCGTAGGGGGAGTGGGTGTGCACCACGCCGCCGAGGTCCGGACGGTGCCGGTAGACGTAGGCGTGCGAGCCGGTGTCGCTCGAGGGCTGATAGTCGCCCTCGACGAGCTTGCCGTACAGGTCGCACACGACCATGGACTCGGGAGTCAGGTCGTCGTACTCGACGCCGCTCGGCTTGATCACCATCAGTTCGGCGCCGGGCACCCGGGCCGAGACGTTGCCCGAGGTCCAGGCGACGAGGCCGGAACGGGGCAGATGGGCGTGCAGGGCGCAGACATCCGCCTTCGCGGCGTCGACGGCGGCCCTGAGGTCGTCGGGTATGGAAGAGCTCATCTTCTGCTGCCAGCCTTGATCTTGATCTCGTGCAGCCGGTGCAGCACGTCGTTGCCGCCCCGGCCGAAGTGGTCGTGCAGGGTCAGGTATTCGGCGAACAGGGAGTCGTAGACCGCGGCCCGCTCGGGGTCCGGGAGGTAGGCCTCGGGCATTAGGCTGCCCATGGCCGCCGCGGCGGCCGCCACGTCGGCGTACTGCCCGGCGGCGACGGCCGCGTGGATCGCCGCGCCGAGCGCCGGGGCCTGCGCGGAGCCGGCCAGGCTGACCGGGCGGCGCAGCACGTCGGCGTACAGCTGCATCAGGAAGCTGTTCTTGGTCAGCCCGCCCGCGGCGATGTACTCGGTGACCGCGACGCCGCCGGCCTCGAGCGCCTCGACGATGACCCGGGTGCCGAAGGCGGTGGCTTCAAGCAGCGAGCGGTAGACCTCGTGCGGCTCGGTGGCCAGGGTCAGCCCGAGAACCAGCCCGGACAGGTGGTGGTCGACCAGCACGGAGCGGTTGCCGCTGTGCCAGTCGAGCGAGATGAGTCCGTGCGCGCCGACCGGCTCTGCCGCGGCCTGCTCGGTGAGCAGCTCGTGCAGGGAAAGACCTCGCTCGGCGCCCTCGGCGTGCAGCTCGGGGGAGACGAAGCGGGAGGTGAACCAGGCGAATATGTCGCCCACGCCGCTCTGCCCGGCCTCGTAGCCCCAGAGCCCTGCGATGATGCCGCCGTCCACGACACCGCACATACCTGCGACGTCGGCCGGCGCGCCGCCGCCGGGACCGGAGACCACGTGGCAGGTGGAGGTGCCCATGATGGCGACCATCCGGCCCGGCTCGACCGCCTTGACCGCGGGGGCGGTCACGTGCGCGTCCACGTTGCCGACGCTGACCGCGATCCCCTCGGGCAGCCCGGTCCAGCCGGCCGCCTCCTTGCTCAGGCCGCCGGCCAGGGCGCCGAGCGCCGAGATCGGGTGCTCGAGCTTCGCGGTGAAGTCGGTGAAGTCGGGGTTGAGCGCGGCGAGGTACTCAGCGCTCGGCCGCGCGCCGTCCTGCAGGATGCCCTTGTACCCGGCGGTGCAGGCGTTGCGGCTCTCGGATCCGGTCAGCTGCCAGGTGATCCAGTCGGTCGCCTCGATCCATCGGGCGGCCCGGTGGTAGACCTCCGGGTCCTCCTCGAGCAGCTGCAGACCCTTGGCGTACTCCCACTCGGAGGAGATCCGACCGCCGTAACGTCCGATCCACGGCTCGGCGCGCTCATGCGCCAGGGCATTGATGCGGTCGGCCTGGGGCTGCGCCGCGTGGTGCTTCCAAAGCTTGACGTAGGCATGTGCGCGCTCACGTAACTCGGGCAGCTCGCACAGCGGCGTGCCGTCCGCGAGGGTGGGCAGCACGGTGCAGGCCGTGAAGTCCACGCCGATGCCGACGATCTGCTCCGGGGCGACTCCGGCCGCCCGCAACGCCTCGGGCACGGCGCGCCGGAGCACCTCGCGGTAGTCGTCCGGGTCCTGAAGTGCCCAGTCAGGAGGCAGTTGCTCGCCGCTGGCCGGCAGTATCCGGTCGATAACGCCGTTCGCGTACTCGTGTACCGCGCTGCCGAGCTCGGCACCGTCGGAGACCCGGACCACCAGAGCGCGCCCGGACAGGGTGCCGTAGTCCACGCCGAGGACGTAGGTCCCGGGGTCGCGGTCGGCGCTCTCTGAAGTATCAAGCTCCGTCGTGTGAGCGCTAACAATCTTGTCGGCCGTGCTCATCGTCGAGATCCAATCGGCGTCGAAGCCAGAGGTCGGTACGGGTTTTACACGAGGTCTACGTGATACTGCTCTTGATATTCGCTATTGGTTATCTCAGTGGACCCGGGGCGGCGGCGCGGTGGACGCGCGCACCACCAGGCTCGGCCCGATGGTCACCCGGGGGGCCGTGCGCGGGGCGGGCGCGCCCGAGGCCGCGCCGTCGACCAGCTCTATCACCGTGGCCAGCGCCCGGCGGCCGAGCTCGTCGAAGTCCTGTCGAATGGTGGTCAGCGGCGGACCGAAGTACTCCGCCTCCGGGATGTCGTCGAACCCTATGAGGCTCAGGTCCTCCGGCACCCGCAGCCCCGCCTGCTGCACGGCACGCAGCACGCCGAGGGCGGTGTGGTCGTTGGCGCAGAACAGGGCCGTGACCGGGTCGTTCTCGTCCTTGACCCGGTCGGCGATCTCGCGGCCGAGCTCGAAGCCCGAGCGCGAGGACCAGTCCCCGCCGTAGATCGGCTCCGGCACCTCGGCGCCGCGCGCCAGCAGCGTGTTGCGCCAGCCGGTCTCGCGCTCCTGCGCGTCCAGCCAGGAGCGCGGCCCGGCCACGTGGTGCACGGTGGGGTGGCCGAGATCGAGCAGGTAGGAGGTGGCCCGCTCGGCCCCCGCCTCGTTGTTGACCGCGACCGAGGCCAGCGCGGCATGCGTGCCGCAGCCGACCGCGACCAGCGGCGTGTCCGAGCGCACCTGGGAGAGCGCGCTGACCGCGCTGTTCTGCGGGGCTATCACGATCAGGCCCTCGACGGCCTGGTCGCGCAGCCGTTCCACCGCGTCGAGCACGGAGCGGCGGTCCAGCGCGGAGAGCGCGGCCACGGCGACGAAGTAGTCGAGGTCCTTGGCCGCCTGCTCGATGCCGTAGAGCATCGAGGCCGGCCCGTAGAGCGTGGTGTTGAAGCTGATCACGCCGAGGGTGCGGGTGCGCCGGGTGACCAGCGCCCGGGCGGCCACGTTCGGCCGGTATCCCAGTTCCCTGATCGCGGCGAGCACCCGGTCACGGGTGGCCGGCTTCACGTTGGGGTGGTCGTTGAGCACCCGGGAGACCGTCTGGTGCGAGACGCCGGCTGCCAGCGCGACGTCGGCCATCACCGGTGCGCGGCCACTCCCTTGGGGTTGCATGGGAGAATTGATAGCGCAAACATTTTGGAGGGTCAAGGCCTTGGAGGCCCTCGGCGCGCCTTCGGGAAGGGCCCGATAACCGGTCAAGTCGGGCGGCCGCCGAGACCTGCCTGGCCAGCGCAACCTGCACGTTCGACCGGCGTTGAGAACTGCCCGCCACACGATGGTAACGATTGGGCGCCATCGTTCGCCGGAGGCCCGCGCGCGTGTCGCAGCCCGGCCCTTCGATACCCGGTCGGCTCGCCCCGCAGACTCGGCCGAGGCCGCCTTGGGTAAGATTCATAGCGTTATGTCCTCTGTCGACCCAACCAAGCCGCCGAGACTCGCGACCCTTCTTGCCTGGACGGTCACGATCACGGCTGTGCTGTTGGGCGCGGGGGTCGCGTTCGGCACCGGGATCCGCCTGGTCGGCATGCTGGCGTTCCTGCCCGCCATCGTCGCGGGCCTCGGCACGCTGCGCCAGACCGTGTTCATCGCCGCCTGGTGCCTCGGCGCCACCATCGCCTCGGTCCTGTACTACCCGGACCCGCACCGGAGCGACAACTACACCCTGATCGGCCTGGTCGCGCTGCTCGCCGGTGCCGCGATCTACCTCTGCCACCGACGCCTCGCGCGCAACGAGACGATGGCCCGGCTGCGCTTCACCGCCTCGGCCATGCAGCGCGAGATCCTTCCCCCGCTCCCGCAGGTCACCGCCGAGGTCGAGGTCAGCGGCGTCTATGACCCGGTGGACGAGGACAAGTTGGTCGGCGGCGACGTGTACGACGTGGTCACCGGCCCGTACGGCACCCGGGTGCTGATCGGCGACGTCCAGGGCAAGGGACTGCCCGCGATCGGCGCGGCCTTCGGCATCATCGGCGCCTTCCGGGAGGCCGCGTACCGCGAGGTGGAACTCGCCGACGTGGTGGACGCGCTGGAACTCGCCGTCGTCCGGCACAACGCCTTCGCCACCCAGTCCGGGCGCACCGAGCGCTTCGCCACGGCCTTGGTCCTGCACATCGGGCCCAGCGCGGACCCGAAGGTTCAGGCGGTCAACTGCGGCCACCTGCCGCCGATCCTGCTCGGCCGGCGCGGCGGCCCGGTCCCGATCGAGTTCGAGGACACCGGCGTCCCGCTCGGCCTCGCCGACATGATCGACCAGCCTCGCCGGGTGACCGCCTTCGAGCTATTGCCCGGCGAATCGCTGCTGCTCTACACCGACGGCTTGAGTGAGTCGCGCTCGCGCAAGGGCGAGTTCTACCCGCCGGAGCGCGCGTTGTGGGCAGCACGCGGCGTCGCTCTGGAACGCGTGGCCGAGGTGCTCAGGGACGACGCCCGCGCGTTCTCCCGCGGCCGACAGCTCGACGACATCGCCATCCTCACGGTGCACCGACCCGCCGGCTGATCCGGCTCACTCTGCGGTGTCGGGCGGCCATACGGCGCTTAGGACCCGGTTCGGCCAGTCATCGGGGATGCCGGCGACGGTGACGTAACGGCCGTAGAACGAGCCGATGAGCATGCTGGTGAGCACGTCGAGGTCGGCCGAGTCCGGGAGATCGCCGGCCGCCAGTGCTTGCCGGAGCAGCGCCCGTCGCGGCTCGACGATGCGGGTCTTGAAGAGTTGGAGCAGTTCGGGGTGGCGTTCCTCTTCGGCGAGCAGTGAGCCGAGGATGGCCAGCGCGGGGATGGCCCGCAGGTTGTCGTGGAAGTTTTCCAGGATCGCCAGTGCGTGGGCGCGCGGGGTCGGGGCGCCGGCGGGCGGTTCCTCGACCCGCAGCGAGCCGATCACCGCGGCGACCAGCTCCGCCTTGTTCGGGTACCGGCGTCGGAGGCTGGGCGTGGTGGTGCCCGCGGCGGCCGCTACGGAATCCATCGACATGCGGGCGTAGCCGAGCTCGCCGAGTTGCCGGGCGGCGGCCGACAGGATCGCCGGGTCAAGGTCCGGGTTCCTCGGCCGTCCGGCCCTTGCCCGTGGATCAGTCATTACATTATGATAGTCGATTGGAATGTAATTCAGCCAGGGAGGGAATCGCCATGACCGAATCGCTGCCCGCGACCGCCGTCGTCCGCGCCTCGCGCGCCACGTTCGACCCGAGCCGGTTCGCCGAGGTCGACGCGATGAACACGAAGACCTCGGAGTACCTGATCCCGGCCGTCAAGCAATTGCCGGGGCTCATCCACTTCTACGCGGGCGTCTCGCCAGACGGCACGATGCTGCAGCTCAGCATCTGGGACTCCGAAGAGCATTCGGCGCAACTCAATCACCTCAAGGAGATGGTCGTCATCGCGCGCGGGGAGATGGAGGCGGTCGGCGTGACGTTCACGCCGATCGCCACCTACCCCGTCAGCTGGACCATCTGACCTGACAATCCGGGCTGACTGGATAAACGAGGGCTGACTACGACGAATACGTGGTCGTGCACACGGCACCGTTGAGGCTGATCGCGGCGGGCGAGGGATACGCCCCCGTGTTGCCCCCGACGAAGCCGATGCTCTGCGAGTTGCCGCCGTTCGCGGCCAGTTGCGCGTTCCAGCTCAGGCTCGTGGCCTCGACGTTCTGCCCGGAGTCGGTCCAGTTCGCGTTCCAGCCGCCGTTCATCGTCTCGCCGGCACTCGGGAAGCTGAACGTCAGCGACCAGCCGTCGATCGGACTGGGGCCGGTGTCTGAGAGCGTGACCGATGCGACGTAGCCGTTGCCCCAGCCGCTGGTGACCTGATAATTCACCGCACAAGTGCTACTTGTCGGAGTGCTGGTGGTGAAGGTGACCGGCGCTGAGGGTTCGGACAGCCTGCCGCTCTGGTCGTCGGCGAGCACATTGAGGGTGTACGTGGTGCCCGGCACCAGATTCTGCAGCGTCGCCGAAGTCGAGGTGGACTCGGCCAGGAGCTGGCTGTCCGTGCCGAACTGCTGATAGACCTCGTAGCGCACCGGCGTGCCGCCGCTCGACGCGCTCCAGTTGACCGTGGCGCTTGTCGCGCTCACCTGTGAGATGCTCGGCGAGCCGGGCGCGGTCAGTGCACTGAACTGGTTCGCGGCGGGCGTCAGCACGATCGTCTCGATGGAGTACGGCGCGATCGTCTGCATGCCGCTCGTGCCCTGAGGCGCACTCGTGATGGATGTGCCCTCGTCACCGTAGGTGTACACGGTTGGCGTAGCAGAGCTCGGAGTGTAGCCCGCGTAGTGCAGGTTCACCGAGTACGAATTATTCGGATCCTTATTCACCAGCATGACGGACAAGTCACCGTTCGCCTGCCGTACCGCGTGCGCGGTGACCAGCGACTGGTCCGTGCCCGCGCCGACCATCAGGTCGCCGGGCCGCCCGATTTTGCTCAGCATGCTGATCGCGTAGTAGGTCGGGAACGGCGTATTCGCCGCGGGTTCGCACACCGAGCCGACGCAGGTGCCGCTGGAGATCACGCCGTAGTCGCCGAAGTCGGTGGCTCCGTCGGGTGCGGTGGATATCGTGCTGGGGCCGTTGCGCGTGTCCCACCAGTCGACCGTGAAGACGCCCTGTTCGAGCGCCGTCATGTAGGAATCCGCAGCGAACAACGCATCCGGCTGCGTGTCCTCGTCCACATTCGAGTTCATCTCGGTGAGCGCGATCCGGATGTCCGGCGCGTGCGCACCCGCGTACTGGTCGATCTCCTGCCGGAGCTGGGCCAGCTCGCCGGTCAGCTGCGCGGGCTCGCCGAGCGCGTTCGACGCGCTGCTGCCGCTCGGATACCAGTGCACGATGACGAAGTCGATCGCCGAGCCGGCCAGCGAGAGCACCGTGTGGTTCCAGTCCGCCGAGTCGCCCGCGGCGAGCACGCCGTCCGGCCAGTTGCCCGGCAGGGTGAGCACGGCGCCGAGCTGGATGCTCGGATCGACCGCCTTCATCGCGGTGGAGTACTGCAGGAAGTTGTCGGCGTACGTCGTCGGGCTCTTGCTGCTGTGGTTGTCGGCCTCCCAGCCGTTGCCGTAGTACCCGTTGCCGTAGATCTCGTTGCCGATCTCCCAATACTTGTCGCCATAGCCCTGAGTCACGTTGGCGTAGCGAACCCACGCGGCGGCCTCGGCAGGGGTGCCGGTGCCGTAGTTCGCGATCAGGATCGGCTGCGCGCCGACCGCCTTGGCCGTGCCCATGAACTGGTCGAAGCCCGTTCCCGGTGCCACGTACCCGCCGGGCGCGGTGTTGTCCTGCCAGTTGTAGATGTCGCCGTACGAGCCGCCGGGATAGCGCAGCATGCCGACGCCGGCCGAGGAGAGCAGGCTCTGCGTGGTCGAGGAATTCATCTGGCTGTCCCACACGGCCGTGTTCAACCCGTAGCCGGTGGACGGGATGGTCCCGTTGCCCTCGTCCGCGTTGACCGACACGTTCACCGTAGCGGCGCTCGCTGCCGCGGCCGGCGTGGACGCGGCCGTTTGGGCCAGGGCGCCGCCGACGAGCGCGGCGGCCAGGGCGACGGCCATGCGCAGACGCGCTGGTCGTGGGGTCGGATGGCGTCTCATCGCAGGTGGCTCCTGAATCCTCGCGCGGGCAGGTGGCGGCTCTCTTCCGCTCGGATGGTGTCCGGGGGACCCACCCGAGTCAAAGCCCTGCCTCA
>Ga0073928_10003556_pt1 | contig 24457 bp, 17 predicted proteins | sample PaiPotPPA55metaG_FD_76969 | JGI IMG/M metagenome (GOLD analysis project Ga0073928, IMG submission 76969) | Iron sulfur acid spring bacterial and archeal communities from Banff, Canada, to study Microbial Dark Matter (Phase II) - Paint Pots PPA... ...
GCCACTGCTTGCTGGCGAGCGTGCAAATCACATCCTATAATTCTCATCTCGGCCTCCTTCGGTCCGAGCACTGTTAGGGCGAACACCGAACAGTTTACTCGGGCCGTTGCGAGGCCGGCGTCGTTATGGCATCAGCGTTTATCGAGACTCAGGCGGTTTGCTGGTTTGCTATTCGCCATAGTTTTGCGAATAGCCGACTATCAGGAGGTTAGGTGCTTTGAGCGCTTTACTTCGGCGCCTGTCCGGGCGGGTTTTCACTTGTCGGCGGTTGCCCAGCCGCAGGATACTTAACCCCAAAGAAAACAGAAATGATTAAAACGATGACGAACATCAGGATAGCTCGCATGAATTCTTGTGATCGCGAGAAAAAGCAGCTCTGCCGCAGTCTACCGCAAAGGCTGGAGTATCCACACTAAATCAGGCGGGTGACGGTTACCTGTCCTTTTGGGGTAAGCGCACAGGATTAACGCTGCGAGCTCAATTGGTCGATGCACCATCTAAGCAGTTGACCGGACAGTACCTTTCGCTCGAGACCAGTTCTATCCGCAGGTACTCAGTCGAACTAGGCAGGGTAGTGTTCCGTTTGAATCAACGGTCGCAAACGACTTTTAGCTTTTGGGACTCCTGCAAGTAGAGTTCGATTTGGTGTTGCGTCGATCCATTGAGACCGCCCGACGCAACCAGGCAAGCGAAATTGCTTCCGAGTTCCGCGTCATGCAGGCGGAATTTAAATTATTGTAGAGGTTAGAGGCTCCAGAACGGATTGCATTCCGCTTTTCTTGATTGTCGCAGCCGCTTCAGGTGAAGCCAGGAATCGGAGAAACTGTTTCGCAATTTCGGGCTCCTTCGAATTCACGGCAACTCCGCCTGAAAACATTGTTATCTTCTGAGCTTCAGAGGGAATTGGCCCTACGATCTCGATACCCGCAATCGGAAGCAGTTCGCTCAGTTGCTGAAAACCAATTTCGGCGTCTCCCCGTGCTATGACTGGCCCAACCATCCCTTCTACCCTTATGCACTTGCTCCGTATGGTGTCGGCGATTCCAAGGCGCTGGAACAGCTCCGTAGAGATATAGACACCGCTAACACTGTCGGAGTACGCGATCGATTTTGCAGCCAGCAAAGTGCGCCTGAGCTCTTCCAATGTACTGATGTCTGGCTTTTGCGCACCAGCCCGCACCGCCATAGCAATGCTGGATCGTGCGAGATCCACCCGAGTACCGGAAATAACTTGATGTTTCTTCACCAATTCTTCAAGGGCTGAACTGGCCAAAATTACCACGTCAGCTGACTCGCCGCTATGGAGGCGATTTGGTATCGCATCAGGTGCATTTCCCATTGACGCACCGTAAACGGTCACGATAGTGTGCCCGGTTTTTCGTTCGAACTCTGGAACCAGCTCCTCGAAAGCAGCCCTGAAGCCGGGAGATATCATGACTTTCAGGAAAGGCGCATTCTGGCCATTTGCCGGGCCGAATGAGAGTAACGCTGCGAAAATCGCAACAGCGAGGTGTCCAGACCGTGGAAGGCTATTCATCTGACCGGCCCGGATTGTAACCGACTTCGCTTCTAGGGGCCATTGGATAGTCGGCCACCCGGAACTAATGGCCTAAATGACGCGGTAGGGATTAGGCAAGCAACGGTGAACTACCCCTCGAACGCAAAAGATAACCAGGCTTCTGGTAGGCTCCGGAAGGGTAAGGGCCCGTCGGCTGCGGCCCATTGGAAACTGCGCCAGTTTGCGGAATGGGGATCGAGTGACGGATGGTTAGGCTGTCTGCGGAAACGAGAACCTCCTTCACGAGTAGCCGCAAAATGTGCTGTTGCTCGTATACGTCTAACGTCTTAGCCCGCTCACGAAGCTTAATCAGAAATCCGTCCAAGCTTTCGGCAAGTTGCAGATAGCGAGCCTCATATCAGCATCCCTTGCAGCAGTGTCGGTTCGATCGTTCGGCGAGGAGAATGATGCTTGTTCTTGGTCAACTGCTCTCGTACCAGAGCAAATGTCTCTTCACTCACCAGCGCAGGAACGGCCACTTCGATCCAGTCCGCGCGAGGCCGATCCCGATGACAGTTGCTTCGGTGAGAGGAACCGTTCCGCTGACGCAGTGGTCGCTCAATAGCCGGGCCCACCGATACCCCGGTCTACGCTTCAAGTGACATCTCGCGCCGATGTCCCCTGTAAGACTGAGGGCCAAGATGGAGTCGCTGTCTCCTTTCTTGTAGGACTCTTTCATTCCTTACAACATACCGGTTTAACCCGGCGCACCCTGATTAACGCTTTTACTCAACATATTCGTTCGGTCCAGTGCGAGCGAGAGAAGTTCCGGACTATAAAAGTTTCGCCAACGTCGTTTGATGCTGTCAGCTGTCAAAAGACACCTTTTACGCGCTCAAAGCCGACGGTCTCCATTGCATCTAAAAGATGACTTTAAGGGCGAACTGGATCTCTCTGGCGGTGGTGGTTGTCCTGGTCAAGAGACCGGCAACGCCAGTTGGCGCGCCAGTTGGATCGAAGATGTCCGTATTGTCCGGGGTGACCGGAGGTGCGAAGTTCGCGTGATTAAACACATTGAACATTTCGGCACGGAATTGAATGTTGAAAGTCTCGGAAATTTTGCGGATGTAGTTGTTCTTGAATACCGAAAAATCAACGTCCGTCAGACCCGGTGAAATTGCGATGTTCCTACCGGAGTTGCCTTTCAAGTTAAAGCAACGGAGATCTCCGGGAGCGAGTGCCGCGCCGAGACTAGGCGGGGCCGGGTCGCAATTGGCATCAAAAAATGTCTGACTCGGAGCAACAGGTACGGCAAAGCATTGCGTCTTGATGTAGTTGTTGGGGTTCCCCGAATTTGTCAGCGACTGGCAACCTGCGCCACCGAGACGGTTCGGATACGCCCAATCATCCGAACTCAATGTCCCATTCGGGTCGCCACCGGTACCAAATGTAGGCGTGAAGGGTATACCAGTGCTGGCCGTAAATATAATCCCCAGTTGCCAGCCTTCCGTCAAAAAACGAGCCGGCCCGGTAATGGATTTCGGCGAGGGTAGTTCCCAGAGACCGTTGATCACCAACGTGCGCGCTACGTTGAAGTCTGATAGAGCGCGACTAACCCGCGGATTGAAGAAATAGCTTGGGCTTGCGATGGAGTTACCAAACGCGTCTCCCGCTACGGTCGCCGAACTGGTATCAATACCGCGACCCCAAGTAAAGGTACCCTGTACCTGGAATCCGTGACTCATGCGCTTCGCTAATTGCGTCTCCAAGGCATTGTAGTAAGACTGGCCTTCGTAAAACATCCCGCGCACCGAACCGTAGTTTTCGTTGATTCGAGCTGGCGGCGCACACGATCCGGGGTCACTCCCGTTGGGATCGACTTGATTACATGTCGGCGAAAATAGGTTTCCGAGAGCGTCTACTTTCGGGAAGAGGTATCCGGAAGAAGTTAGCGTGGGAAGCACGATGTCGGCATCGTCAGGACGATAGGGTTGATGTATTCCTCGCGAGCCTACATAGGCAACCAGTGAAGTCAGGCTAGGTGTAAGTTGGTACTGAATATTGAGGTTGTACTGCATTACGTAATTTCGTTTTGGATTGGGATCGATATAGGTCGCCCGCAGCTTGTTGGACGGCAGCGGCGGAAGATTATTGGGGAACGAGCCGACGCCCGGGTTGTTGATGGAGGTGTACTGGAAAAACGGAGCAGCCAGAGTGGTCAGCAGGGTGAATTGATAAGGAAGCGGTAGAACGTCAAACATACCGAACCCGCCGCGGACAGCCATTTTTCCGTTGCGGAATGGATCCCAAGCAAAACCGATGCGCGGTTCGAAATTCTTCGTTGTAGGGTTATTGAAGAAAGGATCGCCCAAATGTGGCGTGGCATCGGAAAGATTCCGCAGCACTGAAAGTTTGCCGGCCGTTTCAGTCGGTACGGTGACCATCTCGTAACGCAAACCCAGATTCAAAGTCAGATTTGGTTTAAAACGCCAGTCGTCCTGGACGTAACCGCCAAAGAGGGTCTGACGAAGATTGCGGGGCGAGAGGGTGCTAGCAATTCCACCCTGAAAGCGACTGGGGATATTCGCATAAAACGTCTGCAAATTATTAAAATGGAATATTCCGTTTGGATCGGACAAGGCTTTAATCTCTAACTCCATCCGCTCGGCGGCGAATCCAAACTTAATTGTATGCGTGCCCTTGTTAACAAACGCATCGTCATAAAGTTGGAAAGTATTCCAATGATAAAAATAAGCGGCTTCGCCACCAACACCACCGAGGAAGGTAGTCAATCCGCTAATGAAGATTTGCGGTGCGGTTCTTCCCGGGAAAGTGCCGAGCGAAGTGTCCCCCGCGGCCGGTACCAGCGCTTTCGCTCCTTGATTGTTGTCTACGTTTTCGTAGTTGTAACCGAAGCGAACGGTATTAGCGAAGCTCGGCTTGAAAATATGGGTTTCTTCCAGTACCGCAATTTGTCGCGATGATTTGGTGGTGAGAAGAACGTCGTTTACACCGTCCGGCGAGGTATAAGGAGTTTTGTCGAATAAATAGGTTCCGGACACACTGTCTTTTTCGGAGATTTTATGGTCCAGGCGAGTGGTGTAGAAATTCTCGTTGACGACCTGCTGGCCGGAGAAACGGTATTGAGCGATATCCGGATTATCAGTGACTGGTCCATTTGGCAAATGGTAGAACGCCAGAGCTTTCTGGGCATTGGGATCGATGGTCACAGTTATAGGATTGCCGTCTGAGTCGTGAATCATACCGTTGCGAGCATCGAGCGAAGGAACGGTAGTCACTGCGGTGATGCCCTTCGACTGGCGAATACCTTCATAGTCGAAAAAGAAAAATGTCCGTTCGCGAATAATCGGACCGCCGATGGATCCGCCGAATTGATTACGCTTGAACGACGGGATTTGAGCACCGTCGAAAAAATTCCTGGCATCCAGAGCGCTGTTGCGCAGGAATTCATAGGCGTTTCCGTGAAAAGCTCCGGTTCCCGAGCGGGTGATGGCGTTAACAACGCCGCCCGAGGTCTTCCCGTATTCCGCAGAATAATTACTGGTAAGCACTGAAAATTCCTGAATAGCATCTACACCCAGGCTGCCGCCGAGGACGCTACCGGGCGCACCGTTGGCATAGTCATTTAAGCTGACGCCATCCAGACGATAGTTGTTCTGCTGCGGCCGCGCACCCGAAATGGTCAGTTGCTGCCCGAAACCACGATTGCCGCGATCCGCGCCCGAAGAAAAACTCGGCTGCGTCTGAATGGTATCAACGCCAGGTTGCAACGCCGCGAGATCCGTCCAACTGCGACCGTTCAGTGGCAGCTCGCGGACGGTAGTTGCCTGGACGGTAGCGCTAATGTCCGAAGTAGAAAGTTGCAGGGCCGGAGCTTCCGCGGTGACCTCGACACGGTGAGTTACCGTGCCGACTTGCAGCACGAGGTTGAACTCTTGTTCCATACCGACATTGAGTTTGATTCCATTTTTAATTTCAGTGTTGAATCCCTGGGCTGAAACAGTCACTTGATATTCGGCAGGCAATAAGTTCGCAGCGATGTAGAAGCCATCTTTATTGGTAGTGACGGTGCGCTCCACCCCGGTGGACACATCCTTGATCACAACTTGGGCATTTGGAACCTGGCCGCCGGAAGAATCTGTGATCGTGCCGGTGAGTGTGGCGCCAGCGACCTGCGCGTGGGACGGCACTGCGCCGGTCGAGAGCAGCGCAATGGTTACGATTACAAAGTACACGAAAATTCTCAAGCGAATACGAGGATCCATAGAGCCCCCTAGTTGCCCGCGAGGCTAACGCAATGGCAATTTCCATGCCTTAACTGTGAATTAATAAAAATTTAGCTACAGTGGTGCAATATTTTGAATCAATTTATAACAAGACGATGGCATTACTCAAAGGTAAAAAGAACGGCGTGCTGCCAGAGCGTAATCCTTCAGCGCGCCAGAATGTCAGGTAGGAAACGGTCAGAAGACTGGCGATCATGAAGCAAAACAAAATAACATGTGAAAACGTAAAGTTTTCGCCTTCATCATAGCTATTCAAGCATTCCCAAGAAATATCCAATCCCGCGAACGTTGTGGATGAGTTTTGCGGCGCCATTCGAATCTATTTTCTGGCGCAGGCGATTAATATAGACCTCGACGAGATTAGTTTCGCTTTCGAAATGATAATCCCAGACATGTTCGACAATCTCGCTGCGGGTTACCAGCTCAGGCGCGTGCAACAGCAAAAGTTCCAATAACGCGAATTCCTTAGAGGTTAACGGAATGATTTCTTTGTCGCGAGTAGCGCACCGGTGATGACGATCCAACTCCAAGTCCGCGCAGCGAAGCCGGGCATTCCCTTTGTGAAAACCGCGACGCACGAGTGCCCTGACACGCGCGAGCAACTCGACCAGAACGAAAGGCTTGGTCAGATAATCATCGGCTCCGACGTCTAAACCCTCAACCCTTTGTTCTACTAGAGTTCGCGCGGTGAGCATCATTATTGGAGCTTCGACGCCGCGTTGACGTAGTTCCCGGCAAACATCAATCCCGCTCATCCCCGGCAATCTAACGTCAAGAAGGATGGCGTCATAACTTACGTCGCTACCAAGCGCAAGAGCTTTTTCACAGTGTCAGCGACGTCTACTACGTACGCATCTTCCCTCAGCGTACGTGCAATGAAGCTGGCAATTTTTCTTTCATCTTCGACTAATAAAATCCGCATAAAACTTTGCTAACAACAGTAGGAGAAGACTTCACCGAGCGAATAGGACCACACAGCGGCCCCGGAGGATTCGCAGTAGCTACTTAATATCGTTCCGAATGACTTGACCGCCATTCATTACAAAGCCCACGCGTTCGAGCTCAGTAATATCTTTCAACGGGTCGCCAGAGACCGCCACGATATCTGCGAACTTGCCTTCGATGGACCCGATGCGATCCTGCCGGCCCATCAGTAGCCACGGTGGCCTCGGAAATGATTGAATCGCTTGTGCAGGCGTCAGGCCGTACTTCACCAAATATGCAAACTCCTTGGCTTAGCTTCCGTGCGGAATGGTCCAACCACTCCCGAAAAAAATCTTGAGCCCGCGGGAGATGGCTAGGCGTCCGCTCTTTTCCCTCATGGCCTCCAAACTGTATTTCCCGCTGGTAGACTTCGCGTCCTTTTCCAGGAATTCAATAGATTTCTCCACGCACCAACTTTGGCTGTGACTCATACTATGAGCTTAAGAAAAAGGCGAGACGCGGCTGGCAAAGCCAAGCCTCATTTCCTCGACCAAAAGAAACTTATTGAACTTCGTAGACCAACACTTCCGACGGAGTCGTTTCATGCTGAGGCACCGCAACGAAGTAGCGTTTTAATTCTGGCACCAGCCTGGCTGTCCGCCCAGACGGGCCGGATGGAACCTTAGCAATTAGCTTGTAGTTATCGGGACTTTCTTCCTGGTACACATCCACGAAGCCATCGGCCGCCGCATAAACTCGGTGGTTGTCCTTATCGAACACCAAGTCATCGACCCCTTTGGTGATTGGAAGTGTGGCGATTTCCTTCCCCGAAGTGGTATCAAACACTACCAAGTCGCCACTCCGGCAGGCCACAAACAAACGGTGATTGGATTCGTCCAAAGCCATGGCCACGTTTGTTTTGCCCTTACTAATCGGCCAACTAGTTAGAATTTCGCGTTTCTCGCGATCGATTACATCGACGCGATTCTTGGCTTTATTGTTTACATACAATTTGAAACTGGAGGACTCTAGGGCCATGGCTTCCAACGTCTCGCCGTCGACCTTAATGTCCGCAACTTTTTTTCCGCTGGTGGTGTCCACAACGCTCAACATGGAATACGTTTGGTGAACGTCTCCACCACCGTTGTCGATGTACAAATATTTTGTCTTTGGATCGTATCCGATCGAATCCGCGTCTTCGAGGAGCTTGACCGCGGACTTGAGGGCATAGGTTTTTCCATCGTAAATTTTCAGATCGCCGGCGTCGCCGTCGGTCACATAGATTTGTTTCAGATCATCACGATAAAGAATGGCGTGAGGCTTGCCGATATCTTTAATGGTGTGGATCAACTTCCCGCTTTTCAATTCAAAAACCAGAACGGCGTGATTGTCCTCAGGCGTGGCGAACAATCGGTTGCCGGCCAGGTCGACTGCGAAGTGATCGAAGCGCCCTTTAATTTCTTCGGGGAGCTTGATGGTTTGTACCAGCTTGAGAGGCTGGGTTTCCGACTTAACAGCACCAGCAAATAAAAGAGGAGCCGCCAGGAATGCCAAAAACGATTTTTTCATTTTCTTCTCCTGAACCTTGCAGTTTTTGCCCGGCGCGCTTCTTCGCTTGCCGATGACACGCCGTGATTGAAATGTTTGGAATTGCGTAATGGATTGAACTTGCATGTTCAACGAGCACCGGAATAATAGATCATCAGCACTTTTTTGGACTTAAAAGAAGATTAATTTTCGTTTAAGTCAAAGCCGCGTTGCGCGCCATTTGCACAGAATAGGCGTCAATTCTTCATTTCGACGTTCGAATTGCCCGTGTCAGATGGGATTCGGCGTTGACTCGAAAATTCTCGCGTCGTAGCATCCGCGCATCGTAGAGAATTCACGCCACTTAAATTCGCGTGCGCGCAAGTCAGCAAAAAGGGTGAGAATCAGTTGAGCAGTCAACGTCCTACCTGGGTTCGCTGGCAGGTCCTCGCTATTCTTTCTCTGATTATGGTGGTGACCGCTTTCGGGCGCTTGAATCTAGGAATTGCCGGGAAATCTATACCGGAAGAATTTCATCTTTCGACTCAGGCCATGGGTTGGATATTTGGAGCTTTCGCCTTTGGATATGCATTGTTTCAAATTCCTTCCGGCTGGGCTGCGGATCGGGTTGGTCCGCGAAAAACACTTACCCTCGCGATTCTATGGTGGGCTACGCTCACAATTGCGATGAACGCAGTTCCCTTCCTTGCATTGCGGCTCTCGTTGAATCTGGCATGGACTTTCGGCGTCGTCAGATTTTTGACCGGCCTTGGCGAGGCTGCAAGCTACCCAAACGCCAACAGGATGGTCGCGTTTTGGACGGCCAAGAGCGAACGCGGGATCGGGAGCAGTCTGCTGCTTGGCGGAGTGGGCGCGGGTGGCGTGTTGGCGCCGGCATTATTTGCCGCCACCATGCAACGATGGGGTTGGCGCTCGTCATTTCTGGTTTCCGGCATCCTCGCGGTTGTTGTTGCCGTGACGTGGTTTCTGTTTTCCACGAATCGTCCAGAAGAGCATCCACGAGTAAATTCCGCCGAGCTTGAACTTCTCACCCCGGACCGCCAGTCTGAACGTGGGTCGCACGCATCGAGTAAAACGCCATGGCGAAACATTCTTTCCAATCGCTCGGTGTGGGGCCTGCTGATTAGTTATTTCTTTCACGGCTATACTCCATTCATCTACTTCACTTGGTTTTTTATTTACCTTACGCGCGTTCGTGGACTAACTATTGCCAAGGGTGGGCTTTGGGCCACGACCCCATTCATCGCCATGACAATTTTGTCCCCGATTGGCGGATATTTATCTGACCGAGCCGTACAGCGCTTCGGTACCAGGCGAGGACGGCAGAGCACCGTGTGGATCGGCATGACTACGTCAGCGCTGCTGCTGTGGTTAGGGAGTCGCACCGGAAACAATGTGGCAGCGATTCTGCTACTCGCCAGCGCTGCGGGCTTCAGTAATTTTGCCGCGCCGAGCTGGTGGGCGTCTTGCATCGATCTCGCTCCAAACCATTCCGGTTCACTCTCTGCTGTGATGAACACCTGCGCCAACAGCGCAGGAGGCATCGCGCCGGTTCTCACCGGATACATCGCGACGACATTGGGTTGGACGAGAGCTTTAGACTTCGCCGCGCTGATGAGTTTCACCGCTGGAGTTGTCTGGATTTTTGTAGACGCTAGCAACAACGTGGAGAGCCCTACCACAGAGTATTTATCGCCCAAACCGGTTCTAAGTTCTTAAAGCAACAGAGGAGCAAAAACTTGAAGAGCATGACAGATGTGTTTCAGAAAATGCTGAAATCCCCGGGAATCATTCACGCACCGATCGCCTATGACCCACTCAGCGCAAAAATTGCTGAGCGAGTAGGGTTTCGCGCCCTGGACATTGGCGGTTACGCACTTGGCGCGAGTTCGTGTGTTCCCGAGCCGTTGCTCAGCCTGGAGGAAGTTGCTATGGCCACGCGACGGATGACCGCTGCCGTGAATATTCCGATCATGGTCGATGGCGGAGCGGGCTACGGAGATGCAGTTCACGTCGTGCGGACGGTACAAGTCTTGGAGCAAGCCGGGGCCGCCGCCGTACACATTGAAGACCAGGTGTTTCCCAAGCGTGTGCACTATCACAAGGGCCAGGAACATGTGATTCCTGCCGAGGAGATGTGCGAAAAAATTCGCTACGCCACTAAGAGCCGTCGCGATTCAGGTTTCGTGATCGCCGCTCGTACCGACGCAATGCGCACCGATGGGTTTGCCGAAGGCATCCGCCGGGCAAATCTTTACGCCGAAGCGGGCGCCGATATGATCATGATTTTCCCTAACACAGCAAGTGAGGCTCGCCAGGCACCACGCGAAGTGCGCACCCCATTGATTTACGTCAACAGCGAAGGTAACCGCCTTGAGAGACCCATTTTCGGAATTCGGGAACTCGAGGATATGGGCTACAAAATGGTAAATGACGCGATCAGTGCGATCACCGTCATGTTCAAGTCTGTGAAAGAACTTTTCGTTCGGCTCAAAGAAACCGGCCACACCGGAATGGACCAGGAAGTATTCAGGAAAGTGCGTAAGGAGATAGAAGACACGATAGGACTAGAAGAGTTCTACCGCATCGAGGAGCGCACCGTTGAAAACCAAAAATAGCGAGGTCGCAAAAAATCGAGAGGTTCTTTCTCTGTTTAATTTTGGCGAATCAACTCTGTTCACCCGGAAAAGCGCTCTCGCTATTTCCCTCGTGGTTTTCGTGTCGTTCGCCGGAATCGTGTCTGTCCGCGGTGGCCTTTCTGCGACTCCCACACACGGGAAGATCAAGCACGTGATGCTCATCAGCTTGGATGGTCTACACGCTTTGGATCTGGCCAATTTCGTAAAATTAAATCCACAATCGAATCTCGCCCAGTTGAGCTCTCACGGAGTTACCTACACACAGGCCTCCACGTCCAAACCTTCTGATTCGTTTCCTGGTTTGATGTCTATCGTGACCGGAGGCTCTCCTATTTCAACTGGCCTCTGGTACGAAGGGGCCTACGCGCGCGACCTCTCGCCTGCCGGATCTGATTGCAAAACAATCGGCACGGAAATTGTTTGGGACAGCGGAATCGATCGAAATAAACGAAAGTTCGATGGCGGCGGCATCGATCCCACGAAGCTTCCACTTGACCCAACGAAGGGTTGCTCCCCTGTGTACCCGCACGATTATCTTCGCGTAAACACGATTTTTGAGGTTGTTCACCAGGCGAATAGGCGCACCGCTTGGATAGACAAGCATCCTTCCTATGAAATGGTCAACGGCCCATCCGGAAAAGGGGTGGAAGACCTTTTCACTCCCGAGCTCGCAGCCTCGGGCGCCAGTCGTGACGTGAAAGCTGCGGAGATTTTCGACGACAAGAAAATAGAAGCGGTGTTGAATGAAATTAACGGTAAGGATCATGCGGGTTCAAAGGACGCGCCGACCCCTAGTCTCTTCGGAACTTCACTTCAGGCTTTCAGCATGGGTCAGAAGTTGGGTGGCTACACCGACGAAATGGGCACTGCCAGCGATGTTCTTTCGGAAACTTTGCGACACACGGACGAATCCATCGGCAAGTTGATGGCAGCGCTTCGCCGGCGAAATCTGGAGGACTCCACGTTGGTGATTGTCACTTCCAAACATGGCGAGTCGCCAATGGATCCCAGGAAGCGTCAACTGGTCGCCGATACCATCCTCGAAGGAATTATCAAAACTTCGCATCCGGGAGCGCTGATGTTTGCGTATCAGGATGGCGATCTCGCTTCCGTCTGGCTCAAAGATCAGGGCCAGACTCAAAAGGTCGTCGACACCTTGAGCAAGCCTGAAAACGAATCTGCCACCGACGTCGAAGAAATTCTTGCCGGGGAGTCGCTCAAGCTGATGTTCAATGACCCGCTACATGATTCGCGCACGCCGGACATCCTGTTGGTTCCTCGATTGGGCGGGCTCTATATGGAGGCGGACACCAAATTTCTCGCGGAGCATGGAGGATTTCACAAGCAGGACCTCAACGTCGCATTGCTTCTGGCGGGTCCAGGCTTACGACCGCAAGTAATCAAGACCCCGGTACAGACCACCCAGATTGCTCCGACGATTCTGCGAGCTCTGGGGTTGAACCCGCAGGCATTGCAAGCGGTGCAAAAGGAGAAAACGCGAGAATTACCGGAATAGCTTCTCTCGATTTTTGTGGTCCGTATAAATTACCAACTTCAGCAATGCATAAGTTATTCGTGAACGATTTAGTTCCCACCCGCGTGCGTTGGCGGATTGTCCTTGTCTTGGCAATCGTCGCTGGGGTCACCTACATCGACCGGTTAAATCTTGGCATCGTCGCAAAGTTCATTCTTGACGAATATAAGTTCAGCACCCAGAGCATGGGTTGGATTCTCGGCGCATTCAGTTTGGGGTACGCCGTCTTTCACGTGCCGGGGGGATGGCTTGCTGACCGTTACGGCCCCGGTCGGGTCTTAGCCGGAGCGATTCTTTGGTTTTCCGTCTTTACCGCACTTACCGCCGTAGCCCCGAGTTTGCCAATCTTAAATTTGCTGGGGCCCGTGTGGGCCTTTGCCATCGTGCGCTTCACGATGGGTTTGGGTGAAGCTCCCGCGCTGCCGGTAGGCAATAAATTGATGGCCTACTGGCTGGGTGAAAAGGAACTCGCATTTGGCACCAGTATTTTTCTGGCAGGAGTTGGAGCCGGTGGGGTCATCGCGCCATTTTTTATTTCCTGGCTAATAAGACACTGGGGTTGGCGTGCATCTTTTTTTGCATCGGGCACGGTAGGTACGGCATTGGCGATTGTTTGCTACACGTACGTGACCAGCCCGGAAGATCATCCCCATGTGAATGCCGCTGAACTTGCTCTCATTCACGGGCCCCCCAAATTCACGAAAAACGGCGCATCACTATCTACAAAAGTCCCATGGAGAAAAATTCTGGCGGCGCGTTCAATCTGGGCACTGATGATCAGCCATTTCTGCCTGGTGTACCCGGTATATATTTTCTTTACCTGGTTTTTTGTTTACCTGATGAAAGTGCGTGGCATCACCATAACCAAAGCCAGTTTTTGGGCTTCCGCTCCGTTTGTGGCCAACGTGTTTATGGTTCCACTGTGGGGTTGGTTGTCGGACCGCGCGGTCGAAAAATTAGGCAAGCGTATGGGCAGGCGCAGTTCGGCCTGGCTGGCGATCGCAGGTTCCGCGCTGTTGTTATGGTCCGGCAGCCAAACGGCGAATAATACCTTGGCGCTTTTGCAGTTGGCGATTGCCGCGGGATTTAATTTCGCGGCGGCGGCGGTTTTATGGACCACATGTAATGACATTTCCGCAAAGTTTTCGGGCTCCATCTCAGGCGCCATGTCCACGTTTGGGAGCCTGGGGGGTTGGATTTCACCGGTTTTAACCGGCTACGTCGCTGCGAAATTTGGTTGGACTCCCGCTCTCAATTTGGCGGCCGCTTTTACCATAGTGAGCGGGCTGGCTTGGTTTTTTATCGATGCCGACCAACCGGTCACATCTGCCGAGCCGCTGGCATCCTGAAGACGTCCAAGACTCAAGAGCCGATCGGCACGTGTCCCTCGTTCATCGCCAATTGCAATACTTCGGCTAAATGCATAGCGTTTCTTCCAGTCGCTTGCTTAATTTGCTCACGGCAACTGAATCCATCGGCAACGATTAGCGTTCCTGCTGACTCTTGACGTATTGCCGGCAGCAACACGCGCTCTCCGATAGCCTGCGAAACCTCGTACTTATCTTTCTCGAATCCAAACGCGCCAGCCATCCCGCAGCACCCCGCATCCGGCGAACGCACCTCGGCTCCCATTTTTTGCAGTAATGAAATTTCGTCGGTCATTTTCATTAATGCTTTATGGTGACAGTGGCCGTGAACCAGAATGCGGCGCGCAAGCTGATGGGGCTTATAACCAGGAGCGCGACGCGCCAGGAATTCACTGAGTAGGAAAGTTTGAGCGCTCAGCTTTTTAGCGTGTTCGTCATTCGGCAATAAATTAACAAGTTCATCTCGAAAAACGGACGCGCAGCTTGGCTCCAGCACCACAACTGGTAATCCTGCGTCGATCTGGGGGCCAAGCGCCTGCAAAATACGGAGAAGATAGTTTTTGGCTTCGTCGAGCATTCCGAAATCATATAGGGGCCGCCCACAGCACAAATGTTGTCGTGGTGTCGAGACGTGAAATCCGGCGTCCTCCAACACCGCCAGGGCTGCGCGGCTCGTTTCTGGATGGAAATAATTGTTAAAAGTATCGGCCCATAGAATGACTTCGCGGTGTTCTGCGACCGCCGGAGACGCTTCCCGAATCTTCTCTTTGACGGGCCGACGATTTCGCATCCAGCGCTGAAAACTAATAGCAGCAAACTGAGGAATTTCGCGCTGGGGGGCCAATCCGAGAAATTGATTCAGGATTGGCCGCACTATGCGAGTGCTGTTCACAAAATTAACCAGCCCGGAAATGGGTGACGCCACTCGCGCCCATCGATCTATTCTGCCAAACGCGTACGCGTGTAAGGGTCGCGCTTTGCCTTCGTAGTAATGCGATAGAAACTCCGCGCGATAGGTGGCCAAGTCCACATTCGCGGGACATTCCGATTTGCACGCTTTGCAAGACAAGCACAGATCCAGAGCCTTCATAACATGTTCGTCCTGCCAACCTTCTCGAACAACTTCTCCTTGCAACATCTCAAAAAGCACATGCGCGCGGCCGCGGGTGCTGTGTTCTTCTTCCAGGGTCACCATGTAACTTGGGCACATCGTGCCGCCATCTTGTTTGCGGCAGGCTCCCAGTCCGATGCATCGCAGCGTGGCTTTCGCCAAAGAGCCGTCATCGGCTGCATAGGCAAAATGAGTTTTTGGCTCCAACGGCTTGTAGTCAGCGCCCAACCGCAAATTCTCCGTCGGCAAATACGCATTTACCACTTTGTGCGGATTCAGCTTATTGTCAGGGTCCCAGATGGCCTTGAATTCTGTGAAGGCTTGCATCAGTTCGGGGCCGAACATTTTTGGAAGTAGCGCGCCGCGAGACTGACCGTCGCCATGTTCCCCCGAAAGCGAACCACCGTAGCCGATTACCAGATCTGCGGCTCGATCAATGAACTCACCATACTTTCGAATGCCGTTTTCGCTTTGAAGATCGAAGCTAACGCGCATGTGAATGCAACCATGCCCGAAATGCCCATAAAACGAACCGCGATAGTTGAACTCGTTCATCAATTTTCTAATATCGCGCAAATAGCCGCCAAGCTTTTCCGGTGCGACCGCGGCGTCGTCCCATCCTTCCCACTCTGCCACCGCCCCGGGAGCAAACGCAGCGGCGCGCGGACCTGCTTCGCGCAAGTACCACACATGTTTTGCTTCATGCTTTGTGTAAATCCGCACAACGGGAGTTGGTTCTGAAGATTTCAAGCGCTTGACCAAGCTGTTTGCGGCGGCTTCCGTTTGGGCGGGATCATCGGAACCGAATTCCACCAGCAAAATTCCGCGGCCTTCAGGGAGGAGATCGATATGTGCCGCGCCCTTACTTTTGAGCCCATCTACAATGCTTCCCTCAAAACCCTCCAGCCCGATAGGCTGAAACTCCAGAATTTCGGGCACATGATCTGCGGCCACGAAAGCGTCTTCGTAACCGATACCGACGAGAATTCTGTGTTGCGGGCTGTGAATTAATTTCAGTTTAGCTTCCAGAACAATCGCACAGGTGCCCTCGGTTCCAACTAGAGCCCGAGCGACGTGGAATCCACGTTCCGGCAGCAGTTCATCAAGGTTGTAACCGGATACGCGACGAGGAATTTGCGGAAAGCGCGAGCGTATCAGCGAGCTGTAGCGATCACGGATCAGCCGAAGCTTCGAATAGATTTCAGACTCGCGACCACCACCATGCATCTTTGTCTCAAGCTCTTCGTCCCCTGTCGCACCTACCGTTAATTGGGTCCCGTCGTAGAGCAGAATCCTCAGTTGCTCCACGTTGTCAACGGTTTTGCCTCCGAGCAGCGAGTGTGTGCCGCAGGAATTGTTGCCGATCATTCCGCCGATGGTGCAGCGATTATGAGTTGAGGGATCAGGCGCGAAAGTCATCAGATGCTTCTCGGCCCGGTTGCGCAGAGTATCCAGAACGACGCCCGGTTGAACGCGTGCAAATCCCTGCTCAATATTTATTTCGAGAATCTTATTCATATACTTCGTAAAGTCGAGGATCACCGCGACGTTGCAGCATTGGCCCGCCAAACTGGTGCCCGCGCCCCTGGCCAATACCGGCGCGCCGTATTTTCGACAAGCCGCGACTGTGGCGATTACGTCTGCATCATCGCGCGGAACTACCAGCCCGATGGGAATTTGACGGTAATTTGAGCCGTCGCTGGCGTACAACGCGCGACTGCCGCGATCGAAGCGCACCTCTCCCTTTAACGTGCGCTTCAATTCCTTTTCCAATTCAGTAGCTTGACCAAATACATCAACGGGCTTTGCGTGTGAGCTTAGCGGTAATGGTGAGAGCGGTTGCACGGTTTGGCTAACGGGATGCACTGAAAATAACTTCGACGATTACATTTCCTCTAACAGCCAAATTAGACCGCCGCACTCTTAGGCACATAGTCCAGCAATTCCGCCCCGCATAGCAATTCCTCAGGTTTCATCCAGAAGGCTAAAATAGCTCCCAAAAGCAGCAGTCCAATACTCCCGATAAAGGGAAGATCCCAGTTGCCCGTTTTGTCGATCACAAATCCGAAAACCAGAGGAGAGATGATCGCGGCGAATGCCGTTCCAGTATTCATGAGCCCACTGGCGGAGCCAGCGAACCGGGGCGCGATATCCATGGGAATGGCCCATAGCGGGCCGATGGTGAACTCCGAGAAGAAAAACGCCAGGCTCAGACAAATCGCCGCCCAAGTTAAGTTCTGCGAGAACAAGAGAGGAAGCATGCAAGCCAGCGAACAAAGGAAACCAAACACCACCAGGTTTCTACGTGCTTTATTTCGGCTTCCGGTGCGGGTCAGTATGCGGTCGCTGACGACCCCTCCCAGTGTGTTGCCAACAACACCCGCAAAAAACACGCCAGCCGAGAACAGCGCCGAGTTTTGCAGCTTCAGGTTATAACTATGGAGAAAATAAGAGGGAATCCACGCCAGATATAGCCACAATGTCCTAGCATAACAAAAATATACCGCAGTAACCGGGAACATTCGCCACATCAGATTCATCCACGGCACAGACTTTCTCAGGCTCCGCTGTTTTGCGGAATAATCAGGAAGTCTTTCCAATTCGCGAGCAGTAATAGCGGGATGACACCCCGGATCGTCGCGAAAATACAGTCCAAACGCGACAGCCCACGCCAGACTAACAATTCCGAGGATAATAAACGATCCTCTCCACGTGACGGATGCGATTAACCACGCGACAATGGGCGGAGTGAGAGCATTGCCAAGTCTTGCGCTTGCATGTGTAACGCCCTGTCCAAATCCGCGTTTTTCCACTGGCAGCCAATCGCTCATAACCCGCGTTGCCGTCGGAAATGTTGCGCCTTCACCAAAACCCAGGAGAAGTCGAGCGCACACCAAAGCGGTTAACCCGTTGGCCTTGCCGGTTAACAACGTCGCTGCTCCCCAGATGATGGCGGAAACCGTGAGAGCCATCCGCACACCGAACCGGTCGCTCACCCAACCTCCGACGATTTGAAAAATCAGATACGGATAGGCAAACGCGGAAAAGACCAGGCCCACCTGGGTATTCGTGAGATGCAAATCTTGTTTGAAGACAAAAGACGCAGTGCTGACATTATTGCGATCGATGTACGTCAGCGCATACATAATGCATAGCAGAATCAAAACATTTGTCGTTGCCGAGAAAATTCTTGGGCGAGAGCTGGCCCCGCTCACTTGCGCACCAGGCGAGAGTATCGCGGCAGCGCCATTACTACGCTCGCACGGCGACTGGCTTGGACTTGGGCGCCAACGAGTCGAGTGCTGCCATGATTCCACCCTCGGTGTGAGGTATACCGCTCAGGCGAAGACCCATCTCCACGCCGGCCAGTGTCCCGGCCAACATCAAATCGTTGAAGTGCCCAAGATGCCCGATACGAAAAACCTTGTTTGCCAGCTTTGATAGCCCGGCACCTAAAGACATATCGAAGTTGTCGAAGATGGTTGCTCTTAATGCATCGGCACTGTGTCCCTCAGGCGCGAAAACGGCTGTGACGGTATTGGAATATTCCGTGGGATCTTCGCAAACAAGTTCTAGACCCCAGGCCCGCACGGCGGCGCGAGTAGCGTTTGCGTGACGCTGGTGCCGGGAAAAAACATTCGGCAAGCCTTCTTCTAACAGCATTTGAAGTGCTTCTCGCAAGCCAAATATCAAGTTGATGGATGGGGTGTACGGGAAAAAGCCGTTTCGACTCAACTCCAGGACCTCTTGCCAGTCCCAATACGACCGCGGTAGTTTCGCCGCCTTGTTGGCGGCCGCCGCTTTTTCAGAAATTGCGTTGAACGCCAGGCCGGGAGGCAGCATCAAGCCTTTTTGTGATGATGCAATCATGACGTCCACTTCCCACTCATCGTGGCGATAGTCAATCGAGCCAAGGGAGGAAACTGCATCGACCATCAATAGGGCCGGATGTCCCACGCGGTTCATCATTTGGCGGATTTCAAAAATCTTGCTGGTTGTTCCGGTGGAGGTTTCGTTGTGTACCACCATCACAGCCTTATATTGGTGGTCCTTGTCTTCAGATAATTTTGCTTCGATATCCGCGATTACCGCGCCTGTGCGCCACGTACCAGGCAGATAATCGACGCGAATTCCAAATCGTTCGGCAACCTGCCGCCACAGGCGCGAAAAATGTCCAGTCTCAAACATCAAGACACGGTCCCCAGGCGACAGGGTATTGACGATGGCCGCTTCCCAGGCTCCGGATCCCGAAGCTGGATACATCACTACCGGGCCGCGTGTTTGGACAATTTTCCGCATGCCCTCCAACGATTCCTTCACAATGGAGGCAAATTCGGCTCCGCGATGATCCATCACTGGGCGATCGATGGCCCGCAGCACCCGATCCGGCACGTTGCTGGGACCAGGTATTTGAAGAAAATGCCGGCCTGTGTGAATGTTGACCTCCGGACTTTTTACATCGGCAAAAAAATGTTACGTTTTATCAATTTGATAAACGGCCGACAGCCGACTGACGTAACGACCAAGCCTATTCTTTCGCAGAGCATACTTCACGGCGCGCCCCTCGAAGTTAAAACCCATATTAATTTATGTTTAGTATCAGAAATCTCATCTCATCAGGCTTCGTCGATGAGCAGGCGAACCAGGGGGCCATGAAATTGACCGCCATAAACATCGGTGTCGCCGACGTCACCCGAAAATACTTTACGTGGTATGGAAAACTTGACGGTCAAAATTTGCTCAATATTAAAAAGTCGAATTTCGTCCAATTCCACGCGATATATTTTGGCTATCGATTCGGGTGACAATACGCCACTCTTTAGAACCAGGTCATAACCGGCACGATCCTTAAACATGATGTCAAACGTCAACTCAAAGGGCCCCGCGTTCTTGCTGCGAATCAATCTTGTGAATTGCCAGAGCTCTCGCATGAGTCCCTAAAAAGTTTCCCATGTGGTTCGAAATGGGGCGCAAGGATCATCGAGCTCCCACACATGGTTGGCACAGAATCGGTACACCGCCCCCACGTCAACTCCGGGCGGCGAAAATGGAAACGCGAAATTGCTGATAAGCCCTTGGTATTCGGGGATGGGATGGTGCAGTCCGGAATGCCACACGAGCGGCAAAATGTCCGACGCCAATTCTTGTGAGGATGCGACGACGTCGATAATCAATCCGATTTCGTGACCTTCCAGTTTGGAATTGGGCTCCAGGGAACCCAGCGTTCCGTCGCGGCCATATACTCGGAAATTCAAGGTGTACGCTCCTGGCGGCGGTGACAAATTATCGGCAATCTTTCGTTCCACGGCCGAATGCAAACTCGGTAAAAAATGATCAAGCTGCCCCAGGATCAGCGGGTCTCTGATCCCCGCTATCACAATGGAGCGATAGCCAGCCAGTGCGGCGCCTTCGATCCGAACCGTGTATTTAGCAGGGACAAACTGACCGCCCTTCACCCGGACGGCTCGCTCGCTGACCGCTTCATATGTGGCCGCGGTCGTATCCAACCGCCCTCCGGGTTCAACCAACATAAACGGATCGGCATTTTCATACAGAGTGTGCGCCGCCACGCTCTGCGGCGTGCATTGCAGTTCAGGATTTGGGGGTTCCACGGTGAAACCGTTTTCATCCAGTTCAGCGGCCATGCAATCGGCATACAAGCGCTGCGCCACACTGGCCGCTCCGCACTCAAGAATTTTTCCCGCGTGAAACGCTACGTGCTTAGGAATTCCCTGCATCACCGGCAAGGCAGCATAAATCGCTACATCGCTGCATCGTCCTGCGATCACCATTTGGGCGCCGGATGCCAACGCGGATTGAATCGGCTCAATTCCCATCATGGCGACGAATCGCTGGCCTTGCCGGATGACTTCTTCGTTAAAGGGAGGCGCCGGCGAAAGCGGCTTGATCTGGTCTTTGCGAAATGCATCGACAAGCGTCCCAGGATCGATCTCGCTGTCAATGGATGCAAGTTTGAAGTGCCATCCATTTTCGCGCGCCAGTTCGCGAACGATCTCGACAGCCCACTGCAGATGGGGACGCCCGCCCGCGTGTCCAGCAGTCCCGACGATCGCGGGAATACCGGCGCGCAATGACTCGCGCAATATAAGCCCAAGATTTCGTTTTACGCCTTGCCGTGGTCCCCGGGGGTTTCCGGAGCCCAGATAATATGGGCCTGAATCAGTGCTACCCCCATCGCAGCCCACAAAGTGCGCTCCCTGCTTCACCGCGCGCGCGAGGCTCTCCTCCCGAAATCCGGTACTAAGATTTCCGGTGGCGGCAACAGCTTTAATCTTTTTTCCCAATCAGTTTCAACGGCCCTTCATGTTAGTGATTGCCGCCGTCAGTGTAGACCGAGCTTTTCGGGCGTACCAGAAACATAACTAAAACTTAATTTAAGATTTATCACTAATCGCAGTACGATTGCGCCGCGTTACTTCTGTATTTTAGTCCGGACAACAGGATACTCGCTGCCGTTGTGTGCACTGCAGTGTATGGATTGGCTGAACGATGCGAATATACAACCCTCACAAATTTAAGATCCTGTTGATGTGTGTTGCGGGATGCGCCACTGTATTTGGCGCCGCGTCTACGCCAATGCTTATGAGCGCTAACGACGAGTCATCAGCGCCAGCACAAAACCAACAATCTGAGTCCCGCACGTCCTCGTCTCTAGACTTTAAAACCTATCGTGCGCAGATCGAGCCCATCTTCTTAAAAATGCGTCAAGGTAACGTGCGCTGCTATGACTGCCACTCGGTAATGAACACACGTCTGCGATTGCAACCGCTAACGGCTGGAGACTCAACATGGAGCGAGGAGCAATCGCGTCAGAACTTTGAGGTAGTCTCGCGGTTAATTGCGCCCAACGAGCCCATGAAGAGCCGTCTCCTTTTGCATCCACTGGCCCCGGAAGCTGGCGGAGATCCGACGCACACCGGCGGCAAATTCTGGGCCTCGCAAAATGATCAGGAATGGCAAATGCTCGCGGCATGGGTCGAAAACACCGGCAACTCTGCAGCGGCACTGCCGCACGATAGTAAAGACGCCGGCGATCAAGCGGGCTTCGAATCCTTTAGAGCTGTCGTTGAGCCTATTTTTTTGAAGGAACGTCCGGGACACGCCCGGTGCTATGGTTGCCACTCGGAAGGCAACAGAGCTTTTCACCTCGGCAAATTATCAGTCGGAAGCGCAGTCTGGTCAGAAGAACAATCGCGGCTCAACTTTCAGAACGTACTGCAATTGGTAGCGCCGGGCGACCCCGCGTCAAGCAGATTATTGATGCATCCACTCGCACCTGAATCAGGGGGAGAAGCATTCCACTCCGGCGGCCGTCAATTTGCGTCGCAGAACGATCCAGACTTTCTAAAAATTGCGGAATGGGTGAACAGCCTCAATCGCCCAGACGCGACGCCCGCCGTTACATCCAAAGTACGCATTTACGTTACGAATAGTGCGGGGAATACCGTCGATGTGATCGATCCCGCGACCAATAAAACAGTCCAAACTATTGATGGCATCGAGCTCCCGCACGGTGTGGTCTTCAGCCCCGATGGGTCCCGCGTTTACATTAGTAACGAATCCGAAAGTGTTCTCGCTGTAGTAGAAGGAGGTACCGGACATATTCTGGAAAAAGTGCCGCTCGGTGGACATCCGAATAATCTGACCATCACCAAAGATGGCAAGCGAGTGCTGGTAGGAATTCGCGAGAGTTCGGGCTGGCTTGAGGTCATCGACGCTGCATCGCTGAAGAAAACCAAGAGCATCCCAGTGAGCGGCCCAGTGCACAATGTCTATGTGACCCCTGACGGCAAGTACGCCGTGGCGGGTTCCATCGACGCAAAGAACTTAACGGTAGTGGATTTGCAAACGGAAAAAGCCGTCTGGAATCTGAATCTGGGCAGCGGCGTGCGCCCGATGGCCTTTGAGGCAAATCCTGACGGTTCGACGAAACTGATTTTTGTCCAGTTATCGGGCTTCAACGGATTCGCCGTAGTGGACTTCGCCAAACACATCGAAGTTCAACGAATTAAGTTGCCTGACCAGCCGGGCGGTTACGGCATTGCAGAAGGAAGAACCGGCACGCCCTCCCACGGTATAGGCGTGACGCCAGATGGCAAGTCCCTATGGATAGCCAGCACCGCGGCCAACGCACTTTTTCAATACGAGCTGCCTTCTCTTAACCTCCTCGGGTACGTCGAACTGCCGCATGTCTACCCGCAGGGCCAGAAACCAACCGGTTCCGTTCCCGAGTGGATCACCTTCACGCCCGACGGAAAAGTTCTGTACGTTTCGAACTCAGGAGACCGCTCAGTCTCGGCCATAGACACGGAAAAGCGCCAACTTGTGGCCATCATTCCCACCGGAGAAGTGCCCAAGCGGATTAACACCATGGTGGTCCACTGAGATTTATGTCTGTGGAAAGTTTGCAGTCGTCGTGGCGCCGAGTTTAGATCTTGCGTTCCGATCTTCGTTACCGACGGCATGAAATAAAATTAATATTGTTTTCAGCCCGTAGCTTCGCTCGCTGACATACACTACGTCGTCGCGACCTTGCCGCGTTCGTATATACGCAGCTCAGTCGATTGTTAAAAAAACAATTTCGGGAGTGAAAGATGAAAATCTGCCTCGTCATCCTCTGTGCTTTTTGCCTTGTCGCAACTGTGCCCGCTCATGGTCAGACCAACCCACCCATGAAGCTGGTGCAGATCATTTCGCTGCCCAACGTCGAGGGATACTTCGACCACATGGCCGTGGATATCAAAGGCCAGCGCCTGTTCCTTCCGGGTGAGCATCAGCGCACCATCGAGGTCATTGATCTTCGCACCGGAAAAGTCATTCATACCATGACCGGCTTCGGCGGCGACCCACGCAAGACGATTTATCTGCCGGAAACAAATCAAATCTGGGTAGACGACGGCGACTCCACCGTGAAAGCCTTCAGCGGCGATACTTACGAATTGGTGAAAAACATTCCCTTGTCCGGGCACGATAAAGATAAGGACGCAAGAAAAGTTCCCGACAACGGTGTCTATGACCCCGCCACTCATCTCTTTTATCTTGGCGATCGCTCGGATTCCACACCTAACGCCGGTCCCAAAGGTTCCATCGAAATTGTCGACCTAAAAAACGGCACGCTGGTCGGCTCCATCGATGTCGAAGGCAAGAATCCAGCAGGCCTGGTTCTCGACCCTTCCTCCTCTAAACTTTATGTCGTGATGGGCGACACCAGCCAGGTGGTCGTCATTGATCTCCCAAAGCGCGCGGTGATCACGTCATGGCCAATCACTGGCGGCCCCGAGCCTCACGCGATCGCAATTGACGCGCCCAATCGACGCCTGTTTATCGGCAGCCGCGTGAAGCGCAGCCACATTTATAAGCCCGGCAAGCTGGTGGTCATGAATGCGGATACCGGAAAAGTAATCGACGCTATCGACACCGAGGGCGGCGTGGACGAAGTGGAGTGAAAGCCAAACACCCACCGCATTTATTACACCGGCACGACCGGCTTCGTGGAAGTATTCAAACA
>Ga0073928_10003557_pt1 | contig 24447 bp, 21 predicted proteins | sample PaiPotPPA55metaG_FD_76969 | JGI IMG/M metagenome (GOLD analysis project Ga0073928, IMG submission 76969) | Iron sulfur acid spring bacterial and archeal communities from Banff, Canada, to study Microbial Dark Matter (Phase II) - Paint Pots PPA... ...
ACGACGCAGGAGGACGAGGAACCACCCCGCCCAAGCAAGCACCAGCGCAGCGAAACCCCGCACGGCAGGAGGGCCAACCGCCGAAGGCAAAAGGTTGAGGGGTGAAGGTTGAGCCACCCGAGAAACAACCCGTGAGCTCGGGCGCGGAGGACGACGAAGGAGGACGACCCCGCACCCGAGCACTAGCGAAACCCGAATGAATCAAGAATGCTGCTGACTTGGGCTCAGCCGGTTCAGGTCGTCAGGATCTCGAGTATCGGGGCTCCGGAGGTGGCGTGCGAGGTGTACAGCTCGACTGCGAGGGCGGCTACTGCCTGGTACACGCCCAGAGCGGTCACGGCTCCGGTTCCGGTCGTGACGGCTGAGGTCACGTCGAGGCCGACCCAGTCCGTGAGGTCGCTGATCTGGCCGGTGCCGAGGGCTGTGCCCAGGGTGGGCGCGGTGTTGAAGGTGACTCCGGTCTCCGTCCAGGAGCTGCTGCTCAGCTTGTAGGCGGTCAGTGAGGTCTGGGACCCGCCGCTGTCTGCGACGTATCCGTTGAGCCAGAGCACTGCCTTCGTCACTGTTCCGGTCACGGCCGAGGTGTTGAACTGCAGCAGTGAGATCCGCTCGTAGGTGCCGGTGGCGTTCTTCACCACCATCGATGTCTCGCCACCGAAGTTCTCGGTGTCGTATGTGGTTCCGCCGCGCACGTAGGTGTTCGCCGTGGCGCCGAGCAATGTTGCGGTCGTTACTGATGGGGCCGCGCCGGTGCTGAGCTTTGCCGTGAACGTCGCGCCGCGGGAGCCGCCGGTCTCCACGAGCAGGCTTACTACGCCACCGCTTGTCGATAGGACGGTCATGCCGCTGGAGACGCTCGTCACCGAGGTGAAGCCGGAGATCGCGACATTCACTTCGACGGTCGCCGAGTTCCACGTTGGGTCGGACACCGCGATCGTCAGTTCGCCGCTCGCGTCTTGCACCGAGACCGAGGCGGGGGCGTTTACGGTGATCGATCCGGCGGTTCCGGCGGCGAAGAAGTTCGCCATCGTCATGCCGAGGCTCGAATCCGTGATCGACTGTACGGTCGAGGTGTTGCTGACCACGCTCACGCTCGGGCTCGCTGCGTAAGCCGCGGTCTGCGTCTCGGTGGCGTTCGGCAGCACTACGTAGGAGTAGGTGGCGCCGCTCGGGTCCGCACCGTGGTTGAAGGCGATGCTCAGGTAGGGACGGGTGTCGTTCGCGAGGGTGGTCGGGGCGCCGGAGTTCACGTCCGTCCAGTTGCCGGTGAGGTTCGTCAGTGCGAACTCCACGTTGTTCGCGCCCGCCGGCCACAGGAAGTAGTAGCCTGCGACGCCCGTGATGCACGCCGAGTGCACGGCGTTGACGGTGCTGGACCAGCCTGCGCTGATGGACTGCTCGGTGCCGTTGATGTAGAGCGAGTTGTCGCCGATTGTGTGCACGTTGCGATTCTCGACCGCGGTCAGGACGTTGTTTCCTGAGGTCGAGGTGATGCCTGCGCCAAGACAGACGACTCCGGAGTCGAGGCAGAACCAGGACTTGTAGCCGGTCAGGTTCGTCGAGTAGGCCTTGAGCTGCATGCCGACCGCGCCGTAGGTGCTGTTGAGCACGGAGCCGCCGACCCATCTCGTGGCCGGGAATGTCGCCTGGCCGGCCGAGTTGGCGTGCGTGCCCTGGTCGGCGGTGGTGCCCGGCAGCAGGTAGGCGTCGACCGTGTCCCAGTAGGCGTCGTTGAACTGGGCGACATCGCCGTCCAGGTACAGATAACCCATGCCGTCGCCGGTATACCAGCCGTGCAGGTTCTCGCCGTTGATCACCTCGTAGCGCTGAATCTGTTCCGAGCTCATCGCGATCGAGTAAGCCCAGCCGGGCTGGCGGTGCACGGCTCGGGCCATGTTCGGGAACTGCTGGTGCGCGACCGGTTCCGCTGCGGCGGTGATCGAGGAGTCGGTGAGCACGGACTCGGCGAGCGCGATGCTGGCCACGCCCGCGGCAGACGTCGTCACCGTGGCGCCGGACGTGTAGTTCACGATCGAGCTCTGGGTGGCCGCGATAGTCGTGACCGTGTTGCGCTGCAGCCAGCCCTTCGCGACCGCCCTCCACTGGGCCGCCTGGGTCGAGTCCGTGGTGGCCTCGGCCCACTGCAGGAGGTTTATCGTGGTGGCGAATCCGGCCTGCGCGTCCGAGCTGTTGTAGCGCGAGATCGCGCGGCCACGCACCGAATCCATCATCAGGCCGTTGTAGACGAACGGCGCGAGCCCGTCGGTGATCGCGTTGTAGAAGTTCTGCAGGTTCGAGTCGGTGATTGCCCAGGTCGAACCGTCGAGCAGCAGCACAAGTGCGGCCAGGTCGGCGAATTCTACGGTCCCGTAGCTGCCCGTGTAGGCCACTCCGGAGTGGAAGATGAAGGAATAGTCCGAGTACAGGCCGTTCCCACCGCACATGACGAAGGGGAGCGCGGGGGAGATTGCCGAGACCGCCGTGCTGATCGTGGTGGAGTTCTCGGTCAGCGCGCCGGCCACGATCCAGCTGCGGCACAGGTCGAGCAGGTTGGCGCCGGTGGCGGGGGTCGTGCTGCTGTTGCTGATGATCATCTGGGCGCTCGGACTGGTCACGAACGCGTTGATGGACGCCCAGTAGCTGCTGATCTCGGTAGAGGACAGCTGCGAGTACATCAGGATCGCGGTGTCCTCGAGCGCCTGGGTGCAGCCGATCTGCCAGTCCCACCAGTTGTTGTACGGCTTTGCCGTGGGCGCGTACGGGCCGGCGACCATCCAGTCGAGGCCAGTGAGAATCGTCGAGGCCAACGACGCGCTGCCGGTGTAGTTCGTGCCCGGCGTCACGTAGGCCAGAGCCAGCGTTTTAAGACGGGTGAAGATGCTCGAAAGGTTCGCGGAGACGGAGCCGAGCGGCAGGTCCGACCACAGCGTGGTGATGCCGGAACCGGTCTCGATGGTCGAGAGATAGGCGGCGGCCAGATTGTTCAGGCCGCTGATGGCCGGGGTGAAGGCCGAGCTGCTCGAATTGATCGCGCCGCCCGACAGGTAGGTGGCCCAGGTCGAGCGAAGCGTTGCGTAGGCGTCGGTGCTCGCGCTGGCGTTGGGCGCGAAGCGCAGGGGCAGGGCGAGGGCGCCGAGGCCTGCGGCGCCCACCGTGAGCAGCCGGCGGCGGGTGAGGTTGGCGGGTATGTACTGATCAGTCACGTGAAGCTCCAAGCGGTGAAAGGACTTCGTTGTCCGTGCGACCGCGGGTGTCTCTCCCGCGCTTCACCTTCCTTTCTTCGAAGACGACAGTGGAGGCGGGTCGAGGGCGGGGACCTGCTCGACGCCGGTGCGGAACGCGGTGAGGGAATCGAGACGCGCGGCTGGACCGCTCAGAGTGAGATCCAGCCGCGATGTCTCGATCCGGCCGAAGGCATGCCAGCGACGCACCCCGACAGTCCCCGCCGCCGCGAGGATGCGTCCGTCCGCCATGACTTCGTGCTTGGTGATGCGCTGGCCTGAACTCAGGTCCTCGCACAGTTCTAGATGGTCGAAGGAAACCGCGTCGTCGAAGTACGCTGTGATCCGATCCGCGTCCTGGACCAGGACGGTCGGCCCGATCGGCGCCGCGAAACGGCGGTCGAGTTCCGCCTTGACCTCGGCCAGCCGCGCGGTATCGGCCTCGTCCAGCAGGCCCCTGCGATCCGGCGGCAAGTTCAGCAGCAGTCCGGCGCCGAGTCCGATCGACCGGTACCAGATGCCCAGCAGGTGTTCGCGAGACTTGAGCGTCGCGAGGTCGTCCGGCTGCCAGAACCAGTTCGACCGGATCGGGACGTCACACTCCGGCGGCAGATATCGCACGGCTCCCAGGTCATCGCCGTCGGCCGTGTAGATCGACTTCCCGACCCGGTCCACCGCATACACGCAGGGATCCGCGGCCAGCCCGTCCTCGTTGCCGACCCAGCGGATCGTCGGGCGGCCCATGTTGAAGACCATGGCCTGCGGCTGGTGCTTGTCGAGCACCCCGATGATCCCGTCCCAGTCATAGCTGCGCCCCTCCGACCCGGCACCGTCGAACCAGACCTCGTCGAGTTCGCCGTAGCCCGTGCACAGTTCCGTGAGCTGCTGCCGGTAGAACTGGTCGTACGCCTCGGGATCCGGGTAACACGCGGCATTGCGGTCCCAGGGGGAGAGGTAGAGCCCAAGGCCCATCCCGGCCGCCCGGCAGGCCGCGGCCAATTCGCCGACGACGTCGCCGCGTCCGCCGCGCCAGGGACTGGAGCGCACCGAGTAGTCGGTGGTCGCCGTCGGCCACAGGCAGAAGCCGTCATGGTGCTTGGCCGTGAGGATCACCCGCGCCGCGCCGGCCGCCTGCGCGTGCGCCACCCACTGCTCGGCATCGAGTTCGGTGGGATCGAATCCTCGCGGATCCAGTGTGCCGTCGCTCCACTCGTGACCGTAGAACGTGTTGATCCCGAAGTGCAGGAACACGCCGAATCCGGCCCGCTGCCAAGACAGCTGGGCCGGAGTCGGCACAGGGTGGTGCTGTGTCACGCGCTGCGCTCCAGTTCGCGCCGCAGCACCGGGTGCGCGAAGGGGAGGCCGGCCGCGTACCGGGCCAACTCGTCGGCGGCCGCATCGACCAGGCGCTCGAGCTCATTGCCGACAGAGCCGGCCACATGCGGGGTCAGCAGCACGTTGGGCAGGTCGTAGAGCACTGAGTCGGCCGGCAGCACCTCGGGTTCGGTGACGTCGATGACCGCGTGTAGTCGTCCACGCTTGAGCTCGGCCTCCAGTGCGGCACCGTCGACGAGCGATCCCCGCGCAGTGTTGATCACGGTTGCGCCGTCGCGGATCAGCGCGAGCCGCCGCTCGTCGAGCATGTGCCGCGTCTGCGGGATCTGCGGAGCGTGCAGGGTGACGACGTCCGACTGCGCGCACAGCTCGTCCAGCTCCACCAGGCGTGCCCCGAGCTCGGCGGCGTGCTGCGGGCTGAGGAAGGGGTCATAGACAAGCAGTTCGAAATCGAAGGCCCGCAGCAGCTCCAGCACGCGTCGGCCGATGCTGGACGCACCGACTACGCCGATCCTGCGGCGATAGTTGCCCGCGTCGCGGTAGTGCGGCTGCAGGAAGCTGACGTTTTGGCCACGTCGTTCCCGGTAGTCCTCGCGCAAGGGCAGGATCCGCTTGTTCGCGAAGATGATCGCGGCGATCGTGTACTCGGCTACCGGCAGCGCGTTAGCCCAGGCCGCAGAGGAGAACACGATCCCGCGCTCCCAGCATGCCTCGGTGACGAAGCCCTTGACGGTGCCCGCCACGTGCACGACTGCGCGCAGCTGGCTCGCCTGTGCGAGCACCGCTTCGTCCAACACCGGGCAACCCCAGTGCGTGACCAGAACCTCGGCCTCACGCAGGGCGGCCGCGGCAGCGGGCTCGGTGAAGTCGTCCGCGACGACACCGTGGACCAAGTCGGCGACCTCGGCGAATCTCCGAAGGCCGTAGGCGCCGAGAGCCTGCTCCGAGGCATCCCTACTCATCGCGAGCAGCGCCCGCGGCCGGCGACCGGCGCGCGCGTCGGGGTGGTTCACGAGCGGGTCCTGACTAGTCGGCACGGTTGGCGCGGTCGGCAGCGTCGGTACAGTCGCGGTCTCTACGGTCACTTCACGGCCCCGGCGTTGAGCCCAGAGCGCCAGTAGCGCTGTAGGGCGATGAAGATGACGATGATCGGGAGAATCGCGAGCGCGCTGCCGGTGAGTACCTGCGCGATGAACGTCGGGCTCTCCGTGTCGGCTTGGTAGTTCCAGATGTAGAGCCCAAGGCTGACCGGGAACAGCTTCTCGTTGTTGAGCATCACGTAGGGGAGGTAGAAGCTGTTCCAGATCGCGGAGAACTGGAACAGGACGATCGTGGCCAGGCCCGGCTTGAGCAGCGGCAGGCCGATCGAGCGGAAGACCTTCAGGTCGCCGGCGCCGTCGATCCGCGCCGCCTCCATGACCTCGGTCGGCACGTACGACTGGCTGAATACTCGGGCGAGGAAGACTCCGAAGGGGCTGACCACGCTCGGGATGAGGACGGCCCAGATCGTGTTGACCAGGTGGATCTTCGAGGCGATCAGGTACAGCGGCAATGTGGTGAGCGTGCCCGGCACGAGTACGCCGAGCAACACGAGACCGTAGAGCCGCTCCTTGCCGCGGAAGGAGTACTTGTCGAAGGCGTAGCCCGCCGCAGAGCAGATGACTCCGGTGACGATCGCGCCGACGCCCGCGTACAGGATCGAGTTGAGGTACCAGCGGAAGTAGATGCCGCCGTCCTCGTGGATCAGCGCCTTGAAGTTGCCCACCGGGTCGAGCTCGTGGAAGGAGAACAGGTCGCCGCTGAGCGTCCCGCTGGCTGTCTTGGACGCCGCGAGCACTACGAACAGCAGCGGCGCCACGGTGTAGCAGAGCCCGATGACGAGCAGCAGATTCACCGCGGTCTTCGACGTGAGCCGGGAGCCGCCCCGGCGCCGACCGCCGTCCGGCGCGCGTTTCCGGGTTTCCGGTGTCCGAGTCTCGGTGAGTGTGGTGGTGGTACTCATACTGCTTCCCTCCACTTCCTCGTCAGGCGCATGACACCGAATGAGAGCAGCCCGGCGACCAGAGCCAGCAGGATCGAGCCGGCCGCCGCCGACGCGGTGTTCTGATCGAGGAATGCGGCGTTGTAGTTGTAGAGGTTCGGAGTCCACTGCGCGCCGATGGATCCAGGGGCGATGAACTGGAGCACCAGCGGTTCGGTGAACAGCTGCAGCACGCCGACGAGCGTCATCAGCCCGGCGAACGTGGCGGACGGACCGATCAGCGGAAGTTTGATGCTCACCGCGGCGCGCAGTTCGGAGGCGCCGTCGATCACCGAGGCTTCGATGATCTCGGTCGGGATCGCCTTGAGCGCCACATAGAAGATCACGATGTTGTAGCCGGTGAACTGCCACACCGCGATGTTCGCCATGGCCGGGAAGAGCCAGACCGACTTGTTCAGGTCCGGGTTCGCGCCCATGTCGTTCAGCAGACGCATGATCGGGCTGATGTGCGGGGTGTACAGGTAGAGCCACGTCAGCGCCGCGAGGACGCCGGGCACCTGGCTCGGCAGGAAGTAGACGAGCTGGAAGAAGCGGGAGGCCTTGGCCAGCGCGCTGTCCAGAAGCAGTGCCCCGGCCAGCGCGGCGATCAGCATCGTCGGGATGTAGATCGCGCCGTACACCGCGACGTGCACGAAGCCCGCGCGGAACACCGAGTCGCCGAGCAGCTTGCCGTAGTTGTCCAGGCCCGCGAAGACGGTGGTGGCCGGGCCGAAGCCGAGTCCCGAGCGTTCGGTGCGGAACAGGCTCAGATATACGGCGTAGCCGATCGGGATGAGCGTGACGCCGGTGAACAGCAGGAAGAAGGGGGAGAGCAGGACGGCGGCGGCGCGGCCGCCTTGGGGCCGGCCCCGCCGCCTGCGGGGCCCCCGCCCCGCGGCCGCCTCGGAGGACGGTCGCGGGGCGGCGGGATTGTCAGTCGCCATGGGACAAAAGCTCCGCTTTCAGGTTCTGGAGAGGCCGCGGGGCGTGCTGGACTCAGCCGGCGGAGGCGGACAGGCCGGCGGACTGCAGCAGCTGCAGGACCTGGCTCTGTCCGGTGGAGAGCACGGCCGAGAACTTGCCGCCGGAACCGGTCTGACCCATCGGTGTGGCCATCGCCGAGTCCATGCCGGGCACCTGCGGACCCCACGACCAGATCTTGGAGACCGTCGAGGCCGCGCTGTTGGCGACGCTGAAGATGTCCTGGCCCTGGTAGTAGAAGCTCTTGTCGAAAGAGCTCTCGGCGGTCTGGCCGGCGGTGGCGTCGGCGGGCAGGGCGCTGGACTTGCCACCCTGCATACGGGTGGAGATCGCGTCGGAGTTGGTGGAGAGCCACTCGGCGAACTCAAGCGCCGCCGCAGTGTTCTTCGTGCTCTTGTTCACCGGGTACGACGAGCCGCCCTCGGTGCTCTCCATGGCGGTCGAGCCCCAGCTCGGCAGCGGCGCCGCGGCCCAGTCGCCGGCTTCCTTCGGGTAGCTGCTCTTGAGGTAGGCGCCCTCGTAGGTGGGCTCGATCATGCTCAGGACCTGGCCGTTGGTGAAGGCGGCCGTGTACTGCGGGCTCCCGGACGGAGCGGCGTACACGTCCTTCGCGTCGACCAGACCCTGCCAGTAGGAGGCGACCTTCTCGCTGTTCGCGTCGGTCAGGTTGACCTTCCAACTGCTGCTCGTGGAGGAGAACCACTGCGCTCCCGCCTGCTCGGCCAGGGAGGCCAGCCACAGCGGGTCGTCGGTCGGAACGGCGGCGAGCTTGGCGCTCGGGTCGGCCTTGGCCAACTGCTGTGCCTCGGTCTGGAACTGCGCCCAGGTCGTCGGCACGGCGAGGTCGTACTTCTTGAACAGGTCGGCCCGGTACCACAGCTCGGTGGGCTCGACGTCGTACGGGATCGCCCAGGTCTTGCCGCCGAGGGTGGTCAGCGGCAGCGCGGCGCCGAGCTCGGACTGCAGCTGCGGGTTGACGTACTGGCTGATGTCCTGGACGAGGCCCTCGGAGACGAACTCGGGCAGCATGTCGTACTCGCAGTTGAACACGTCGGGCGCGTTGCCGGCCTTGAACGCGTCGAACATCTTCGAGTAGCCCGCCGGACCGCCGGTGATCTTGGTGAATGTGACGTGGATGTTCGAGTGCGTCTTGTTGAACTCGTCGACCACGGCCTGCGAGTTGAGCGTCCAGGACCAGAAGCTGAGGTTGACCACGGCGCTTCCGGTGTAGGTGGCGGCCGCGCCGGCCCCGGAGCCCGCTGCGGTCGTTCCGGCGCTGCCGCCAGAGCTGGAGCAGGCGGCCAGCACCGTCGCCAGGCCTATCGCCCCCGCGGCCGCGAGGGCCTTGGAGCGGCTACGACGGGATATCCGGGCAGTGCCGGGCGAAGCCGGGCGGTGTGAATCAAGCATCGTTGCTCTCACAGCTCCTTGCGGGGAATTGGTTCGACCTGTCGGTGGCTCAGTCTGCGGCGACCGAAGGAACAAAGTCAAGAGCTACGAACAAAAAATCATCGATTCGCACAAGTGCACAGAACTTGTGCGGATGCCTGTTCGATCTCTGGCGAGCTTATGACTGACTGTCAGAAACGCCAGGTCAGCGCGTCCCCGCGGGTCTTCCCCCGTCGTGCCGAAACACCATAACCCGCCGAGCGGACGGCCGGAATCCCCGGTCGGCCGGCTGCGTCGCTTATTCGCGGCCGCGCCCAGCGGCGGCCTTCGCCCCGCAGGACTCGCGGATCCGCAGGGTCGGCAGCAGTTCGACATGCCGCCGCACCGCGCCGGCGACGCCCACCCGCGCCTCGGCCACCCGTTCGAGCAGCAACCGTGCCGCCTGCTCGCCGACATCGCGCTTGGGCGGCACGACGGCGGTCAGCGGGATGTCCGCCAACTCCGCCACCTCGTCGTCGTATGCGATCACCGCCACGTCCCCGGGGATCTTCACGCCCTCGGCGAGCAGCATCTGGCACAGCAGTATCGCGTGCGTGTCGTCGTGCACCACGAGCGCGGTGATGCCCACGTCTATGGCTTCCTTGAACATTCGCAGGAACTTGCGCTGGCTCTTCGGATCCGCCGGATCCACGTTCAGTTCGAACGGCCCGACCAGCGGCTCGGGCAGGCCGAGCGACTCGCGCGTCTCCCGGTAGCCGCGCAGCAGGCCGGGCGTCGTCGGGCTCGGCGGGGCGGAGAACAGGATCTGCTCGTGACCCAGCGAGGCGAGATGCCGCACCGCCATGGCCGCGCCGTGCGCGTGATCCGAGCAGACCCGGTCCAGGTCGTCCGCGGCCGAACCCACCGGCGCCCGGCGCTCGACCAGCACCGTCGGCACGCCCAGGCCGAGCACCCGCTCGCCCTCCGCGCCACGCGCGGTCCCGGTGTCCCAGGTCGGAGCGACTATCAGCCCGTCGAGGCCGGACTCGAGCAGGCGGGAGATCTGCACCGAATCCTGCTCCGGCTGATACATGGTCAGGCCGAGCACGAGGCGCGCGCCCGCCGCCGAGGTGACCGCGCGTACGCCCTTGATCACGTCCGGGTAGTAGTGCTCCGCGTTCGGCACCACGAGGCCGAGGGTGAGCCCGTGCCCGTCCGGCAGCGCGGCTCCGGCCAGCTGCGGGCCGAAATCCTCACCCGCGGCGGCCGAGGAGCCGTCCGCGGGTGCCGGGGGGAGTACGTATCCGTGCATCCGACGCAGCCGGCCCGCCTCGTCGAGGGCGTCCACGTCCCGGCGCACGGTCATCAGCGAGACGCCCAGGTGCTCGGCCAGATCGGGCAGGCGCACCCGGCCCTGTGCACGCACCAGGGTCACGATTCGGTCCTGTCTGACGGACGCGGTCTCTCGCAACTCTCGCTCTCCCCCTCGGTCGGCGGTCAACGGTTGTGACTTTGGTCGATTGGTTGATCGATCAAACTGTAGCCGGTTCGTGTTCCGTGCGGTAGCCGATCGCCTCGGTGGACATTCCGGTGGCGGCTCCGGTGGCCACGCCCGTTTCCGTCGCGAAGTGCCGGCCGTCGAAGGTCCAGTGCCGGTCCGGGACCAATCCGAGGGCCTTGAACACGTGCGCGGCCACGTCCACGTGCCGAAGTTCGCGATCCGGCGCGACTCCCGGCGCAACGTCCGGGCCGCAGCACGCGATCCATGCCGCTCGCTCGACCGCCGAACGGCCGCCGTGGCCGCCCTCGTCCGAATGCCCGTGATCCGTCACCACGATCACGGTCCACTCCTCCGACGGGTAAGCGTCCCGCTCGCGCACCGCGGCCAGCAAGCGCCCGAGTCGAGCATCCGCATTCTCGATCGACGCACGGTACCTTTCGCCGCAACCGTGCAGGTGCGCCGTTTCGTCGGCCGCGCCGAGGTAGACGAACGCGGCGTCCACCGGGTCGCGGCGCAACACGACCTCCGCGTCCACCGTGATTTCCTCGTCGACCTGCTCCCATGCCTCGGCCGTGTGCGCTTCCGGCGCCACATACAACAGGCGGGTCGGCGCGGCGAACAGCGGACCGCCGTCGCGCGCCAGCACCAGCGGGTCCCAGCCTGCGGCCACGAAGGTCTTGCGCCCGAAACCGCGCGCGAGCCGCGTCGCGAAGTCGGGGAACACGCTGAGCCGGTGCCCGGAGAAGTCGTTGCTCCACACGCCGTGCTTGCCGACGTGCACGCCGGTCGCGATCGTCGTCCAGCAGGGTCCGGACATGGTCGGCGTCTGCTCGTCCACGTCGACCGGGGCGAGGAATCCGGCCTTCTCGACTCGGTCGAGGTGTGGTGTGGGCAGCGTGCCGAGCCAGTCGCGGCGCACTCCGTCGATGCCGACCACCAGGGCGCGGCGGACCCGGTCCGCGACTTCCCCCGTGTCTTTTTCGTTCATGGCGGGATGAATCCTCTCGGGATGTGAACTTGATCGAGGCGTCGATCGGCGGCCGAGCCTAGCCAGGTCGCCTGGCCGCAACAAGATCCGGGCGGTAACGGCGAGAAAGCTTGTGGATGAAAGATCCGGCTTACGCCTGCCTAGATCGTCCTGTCTGGATCAATGACGCTTGATGCTGTTAGACGAGAAATTGTCGGATCCCGGGTCTAGAGTCGGTTTCATGGCTGAAACCCTGTTGCTCGCCGGCACCCGCAAGGGCTTGGTGCTCGCACGTAAGCGTGCCGATAGCTGGGAAACCGAGCCGCTCCAGCTGCCGATGCAGGCGGTCTACGCCGTCGGTATCGACACCCGCGGAACAACCCCGCGGCTGTTCGCGGGCGCGACCAGTGAGCACTGGGGGCCGACCGTCGTGCACTCCGACGACTTCGGCCGCAGTTGGCAGGAGCCGCACCGCGCCCCCGTCGCCTTCCCCGAGCGAACGGACACCTCGCTCGGCCGGGTCTGGCAGATCCAACCGGGCTCAGCAGATCAGCCAGGTGTGGTCTACGCGGGTACTGAGCCGAGCGCGCTGTTCAGGTCGGAGGACGGCGGCCAGACGTTCACACTGAACGAGGCACTGTGGGACCACCCGCACCGGCCGGAGTGGGGGGCGGGTTTCGGCGGCCAGGCGCTGCACACGATCGTGCCCCACCCGCAGGACCCGGACCGGATGCTGGTGGCGATGTCCACCGGTGGGGTCTACCGGACCACGGACGGCGGCCAGAGCTGGAATCCCGCGAACAGCGGAATCAAGTGCACGTTCCTGCCCGAGGGCAGCCAGTATCCGGAGTTCGGCCAATGCGTGCACAAGGTAGCGCCGGACCCGGGAGACCCGGACAAGCTCTACCTGCAGAACCACAACGGCGTCTACCGCACCGAGGATTGGGGGCTGACCTGGACGGAGGCGAAGAACGGCCTGCCGGGCGAGTTCGGCTTCTCGGTCGCGACGGAGAAGCGCAGGTCGGGCCGCGCGTACCTGTTCCCGCTGACCAGCGACGAATTCCGGTTCGCGCCGGACTTCCGCAGGCGGGTGTATCGCACGGAGGACGGCGGCCAGGCCTGGCAGGAACTCAGCGAGGGACTGCCGGTCGAGGACTTCTACTCCATCGTGCTGCGCGACGCGCTGTGCACCGACGACGGCGACCCGGCGGGCGCGTACTTCGGCACCCGGACCGGCGAGCTGTACGCCTGCGCCGACGACCACTGGACCATGGTGGCCGCCGGACTGCCGGACGTGCTCTCGGTCCGCGCGACGGTATTGGACTGAGTGCGCGGGACTGAGCGCTGCTCGCGGGCAGGATCGGCGACTGGCTCGCCCGACGCCAGGCTCGCCGTCGAACGCTGATTTCGCTGATTCTCAGCCGCCGGATCCGGGCTGCTCGAGCCCCTCGAAGGCGTCGTATGGGATGCCCAGCCGCTCGAGCTGTTCAATCGTAGGCGGGTTGGCGAAGGCCTCTGCATCCCCGGCGCCGCCGCTGCCCGCGAACACTGCCGTCACGAACCAATGCCTACCCGGCTCCAAAGTGCCGCGCAGAGTCGGCAGGGCAGTACGTGGCCAGAGCAGGTGCGTGTTCGGGTCGGGGATCACGATCTCGGCCGCCTGCGCATCCCGCAGGTCGCGGATTCCGGCATATAGCCCCGGTACCTGCGAACTCGCCGCGTACGCCGCGCCGGGCTCCGTCCCGTGCCGGAGTTCGGATGCCGCGGCATCTCCCAGCGGAATGCAGAAGCCGGCCTCTGCGGTCCACAGCTTCCGCTCCGTCACGATTCGATGAGCGCGCACGTGCCAGCGCCCGTCCTCGCCGACGGCCATGAGCAGTGTCTCGATATGTACATCCGGCAACGGGCGCCAGGACGCCAGCACACTTTGACGATCCACCGGCCAGACTTCCTCGTTCTCCTCCCGCCCGCGCCAGTGCACTCCGTCCTCACTCAGCAGCAGCATCGAGTCCCCGCCCGCGCCCTCGAGGCTCGCGGCGCGCGATGAGACCGCGAAGCCGAAGGCCGTCGAGTACGCGAACTTGGCGTACTTCGCTTCGCCGTGCCGCGCCCAGCGGCCGCCTGGCGACGCCGAGAGCGCGGTGACGTGCCCCGCTTCGTCTCGCTGCAGAAGAAAACCCGCGGTCGGCTGCGCGTGCACGGCCTCCAACTTCGGCAGTGGCTCCTCGTCTGCCGTCCAAAACGGATGGTCCTCGGGCAGCGCCAGCGGCAGGAATGCCTTGAACGCCCAGTACGGCGAGCCTGGGGCGTTGTACGACTCGCTCATCAGTAGGCTGGGATACGCGTAGCCGATCGACAGCGTGCCGTCCCCGTTGAGGACCGGCTGACGTCCCCACCACCTCAGGTTCCGCGCCCACAGACCGCGCAGCTGACCCCAGGTCAGTCCGTTGCCAGGCTCGCCGCCGGCAAACGCGAGGGCGCCGAAGAATGAGCACTGGGCTGTGCGGTACGTCAGGCTGCGGCCGAACGGCAGTGCTGCGCCGTCGGCCGCGAACCAGTGCACGAACTCCGCTGCGAACGCGCCTGCCCGCTCGCGTGCCCGCGCCTCGGTTTCCGGGTCGACGGCCCCGAACGCCGCGTTGACCAGGCTGTAGAAGTGGATGGCCCACGGGCCGTAGTAGTCGAAAGGCGTCCCGACGTCGCCGTCGGAGTACCAGCCGCCGCCTCGATGGAAGTGGTCGATTCGCTCAAATGCGGACACCGTGATCGCCGAGTCGAACACTTCGCCGACCGCGTTCAGGCCCAAGTTCACGAGCGTCGCGAACAGCCTCCAGTTATTGTCGATGGCCTCGGCAGACGCGGCTGTGCGCAGCCAGTCCGCGAGGTTGCTGCGTTGCTCCGCCGTGAGCGGCTCCCAGACTTCGCCTGGTGCGAGCGCGAGCGCCAACCCGAGCGCCGCGGACTCGACTATGCGCTGGTCGCGATCTACGGGCGGACCCCAGTACCCGTTGTGCGCGGGATCTGTGCCGCGCACGATCTCCTCGCGTATCTGCGGCCAGCCCGAGTACGCCCCGCCGCCCGCCACCAACGGCGCGAGCCCCCACAACAGCCTGGACAGAAGTTCCAGCCGCGCGACTCGTGGCGAGTAATGCGCGGCCGGGTGCGAGGTCCCATCGAGCTGCCTCGCGAAGTCTTCGGGGTCGGTGAACGGTTCGCACAAGCGCAGCAGAGCCTGCTGGAAATCTGCGCGGGTACCGGGCTCGATCCCACCGAACGGAAAGCGCTGTCCAACGACCATGACGGTGACCTTAGGATGCCCGACTTCTCAGTTCAAGTGCCCCCGGCTCTACTTGAACCGGCTACGCTGCCTGCATGCCGACGAGCTCAGCACACGCACTTGTCACTCAGGCCATCGTCCTCGCCGGCGGCACCGGCTCGAGGCTGCGGCCGCTCACCGACACTCGTCCCAAGACGATGATCGAGATCCCCGGCACCGGGCGCACCATCCTGCAGCACCAGCTGGACTGGCTCGCCGAGGAGGGCGTTACCGACGTCGTGGTCTCCTGCGGGCATCTCGCCGAGGTGCTGCAGGCGTGGCTGGCGGAGACCGTGCTCCCGGTTCGCGTGACGACCGTGGTCGAGGACACGCCGCTCGGCCGCGGCGGCGGACTGAAGTTCGCGGCGAAGGCGCTGCCGCGACCGGCAGAGTCCTGGTACGCGCTGAACTCCGACATCTGGACCAGGTTCTCGCTCCATTCGATGGCTGAGCAGCACGAGAAGACGGGTGCTGTGGCGACGCTCGCCTTGGCCCGGCCGCGCATCCCATGGGGCGTGGTGGAACTCGACGAGGGCGGTGGCACGCTGATCACCGACTTCGTCGAGGCACCGCCGTCGCCGTGGCCGGTCAACGCGGGCGTGTACGTGTTCTCACCCGAGTTCGCGTCGCTGCTGCCGGAAACCGGCGACCACGAGCGCACCACCTTCCCCGACCTGGCCCGCGATCGCAGACTGGCCGGCTTCCCGATCCCCGAGGGCGTCTACTGGCGGGCGATCGATACCGCGAAGGATCTCGAGACGGCTGCCAAGGAACTCGCGGCGCTCAAGGAATCGGAGTAGGAGAAGACCGCCTCTACTCCCACCCAGGACGCGGCGCGCGAGCGGCGAGCCTGCCTGCATCGCGCGTGCGGTAGACGATGTACGGGCGTACCACGTACATCACGGGGGCGCTGAAGGCGTGCACCAGCCGCGTGAACGGGAACATCGCGATGAGCAGCATCCCGACCGTCACGTGGATGCGGAAGATCAGTGGCGCGCCCTGCATGAGCTCGACCTCGGGGTGCAGCGAGAACAGGCCCCTGAACCACAGCGAGATGCCCTCGCGGTAGTCGTAAGTCGGGCTGCCGATGTTCCACAGTGTCGCGCTCAGGCCAAGCGCGAGTGCCGCGGCCAGCCCCACATACATCGCCTTGTCGTTGACGGTCGTCGCACGCAGCACTGTCTTCGTCAGGCGGCGGCGCGCGATCAGCATGGTCAGGCCGCCGAGGGCCGCGATGCCCGCTGGGATGCCGCCGATCAGCGCGATCTCGTGATACGTGTCCTCGCTGATGTGCACCTTGGTGGTCCACGACTCGGGCAGCACCAGGCCGAGCAGATGACCTGCGATCACACCGAGGATGCCGTAGTGGAACAGGGGACTGGCGATCCGCAGGAACTTCGACTCGAGCAGCTGCGAGGACCGTGTCGTCCACCCGAATTTGTCGTACTTGTGTCGCCAGATGGTGCCGCCGATCAGCAGGTCCGCGCTCACCGCCGTACCGGTGATCATCGGCTCGCTGGGCCGCATCCCGGTCGGCGCGCTCACCGACCGGTTCGGCGCGAAGCTGATGTTCCCGCTGTTCAGCGCCCTGACCATCATCCCCACCCTGCTGATGATCCCGGCGCAGAACTCGTACGGCATGCTGATCCTGATCGGGCTCATCCTGGGCGTCGGCGGCACGACCTTCGCCATCGGCATCCCGCACGTCAACGCCTGGTTCCCGGCCCACAAGCGCGGCTTCGCGACGGGCGTGTTCGGCATGGGCATGGGCGGCACGGCCCTCTCCAGCTACTTCACGCCGCGGATCTACAAGCACGGGGTGAGCCTGCCGTTCACGATCCTCGCGATCGCGCTGGCCGCCTACGCGGTACTGGCCTTCTTCACGTTGAAGAACCCGCCGATGCGCAAGGTGCCGACCGAGCCGCTGACCAAGCGTCTGGGCGAGGCGGGCCGGCTGCGGGTGACGTGGGAGCTGGCCGCGCTCTACGCCATCGGCTTCGGCGGCATCGTCGCGTTCGGCGTCTACCTGCCGACGTACCTGCACAACGCGTACGGCCTGGACTCGACCGACGCGGGCACGAAGGCGGCCGGGTTCTCGCTGATGACGGTGGTCATGCGCGCGGTGGGCGGCACGATCTCCGACACCTTCCACCCGGCGAACGTCACCGCCGTCGCGCTGGGCGGGGCCGGGCTGTTCGCTGTGATGCAGTCCTTCGACCCGCTGCTCAATCCGACCGGAACCATCGCCTTCCTACTCATGGCGGCCGGCCTGGGCCTGGCCAGCGGTTCGATCTTCGCGCTCGTGTCGCGGGTCACCCCGCCCGCCGAGGTCGGCTCCGTCACCGGCATCGTCGGCGCGGTCGGCGGGCTCGGCGGCTTCGTGCCACCGCTGGTCATGGGTGCGATCTACTCGGCGAAGGGCACGTACTCGATCGGCTTGATGCTGCTGTCCGACCTCGCGTTCGCCGGCGCGCTGTGCTCCGTGGCGGTCATGCGCAAGCGCAACAACTGACAACCGAGGAGTTGAGGCACCGTCAGCCCGTCGTCGTGCCCGCGCAGACCGCGATCGAGGCCCACACCCGAAGCAGGCCGCGCCCGGTGTGCTCGCTGCCCCAATCCTTGGCGAGGGTCTCCACGATCAGCAGCCCGCGGCCGCTCTCGGCGTTGTCCGAACGGGCCGTGGCGGGGATCACCGGTTCGGCCAGCGCTTGCCCGAACACCTCGGTCAGCACGCTGTCCCCGGTGTAGTAGAGCAGCATCAGCACATCCCGGCCCACACCGTGCACGATCGCGTTGGTCACCAGTTCGCTCACGCACGCCACGATCGTCTCCCCGGAGTCCGGGTGCAGACCCCAACGGTGCGCGGCGGACCCGGCGTGGCGGCGGAAGTGCCCGGCCGCCTGCGCAGACGCGGGCAGGGCGAGCGCGGTCCAGTCGTGCACGACCCCGGACTCGGTGCGACGGTTCCCGGCGCGGACCCCCGGCTGCGGGGACGAGGCCTCAGAAGAGGGCGTGGCGCGCGACACGAGCACCGTCAGCCCGTCTCTGCGGGGCGCGGCTCCCAGGTGCCCGCCCGCGTCGGGGCGACCGCACGGCGCGGCTGCCTTGATATCAGGACGCTGGTTTCTCGGGGCGAGGGGCGCACCCGGGCCTCGCGTCTGCGCAACTCCTGCTTAGGCGGCTCATTCCATACTGCTGCGCTCATCAGGCCTCCCCGGCGCGGCATCGCAGAATGTGTAGTACTACAGGTGTACCGCCGATTCGGCTGTGGTACCACAATGGTGGTCCGTCTTAGCCGAATCTTGACCGAAAAGACCTACACTCAGGACAAAGAGCGGCAGAAGGATCTCTCTATGACCTCGTACCGTGACATCGCCGACCGCTTGGCCGAAGGAATCCTTCAACAGGAGCGGGAGCAGGGCAGTCGGTTACCGTCCGTGCGCGACCTGGCCGCGCAGTACGGGGTGTCCGCCAAGACCGCGCACGCCGCCATCAGGGAACTGCAGGCCCGCGGCCTGGTGCGGTCCTATCGCGGCGGCACCATCGTCTCGCCCTTCCAGTCGATACCGACCCCGGCGGAACGCCTCGAGCGGACGCTGACCGGCGCCGGGGCGCTGCGTCCGTTGGAGCGGGCGCAGATGATCTACGCGGGCTGGGCCGGCCCGGAGGCGGACGGCGCGGACTGGCACGTCAAGCACGTCCACCAGGACGTCTACGACGTCCTGAAGCTGCCGCAGGACGTCACCCTCGGACGCCGCGAATACGTGATCTACCAGCGCAAGCGGTTGATCTCCCTCGCCGTGTCCTGGCATCCGCCGGAGATAGTCGCACTCGTGCCCGCGCTGCTGGTGGCCGAGCCGATCATGCAGGGGACGGTGGCCGCGCTCGCGCAGGCCGGCATCGAGTTCGGGCCCGCAGCCCAGACGCACCTCACGGCCCGACGGGCCAGCGAACGCGAGGCCAGGCTGATGGGCACACAGGTGGACGACCCGGTGCTCGCGGCGGTGTCGCTGCGCGAGGACGCGGACGGCCGTCCGGTCGAGTACGTGGAGACGGTGTACCGGGAGATGGAGATCCTGTCCTTCAACGTCTGATGCCGGCGCCGCCGCCGGTGTCGGCGGCCTGTGCAATCATGATCAGGTGAATGAACAGGCTGACGATGGTAAGGCGGAGCGGCTCGCCGTGGCGGTCTGGCTGCGCGAGACGGGCGAGCTCGACCAGGCGCACGCGCGGCTGCTCGAGCTCGCGGCCGAGTTCCCCGAGGATGATTCGGTCTCGTATCAAACGGCGTGGATCCACGATCGGCTCGGCCTCGAGGCGGCGGCCGTCCCGTTCTACGAGCGCGCCATCGCAGGTGGCGGACTTTCGCCGGTTGAGCTTCGCGGCGCGATGGTCGGGTTCGGCAGCACCCTGCGTGGGCTCGGCCGGTACGCGGAAGCGGTCGCGGTCCTCCGGCGCGGCGCCGAGCAGTTCCCCGAAGACGGCGCGATCACGGCGTTCCTCGCCATGGCTCTCTACAACACCGCCGAGCACCACGAGGCGATGAGCCTGCTGCTTCGCCTCCTCGCGGCGACGAGCACAGACCCCGGTGTCCAGCGGTACCGGAAGGCCATCGACCACTACGCACAGGACCTCGACGCAGTGGAGGACGCGGCGGAGTGACCCGGGATCAGGCGGCCGGACCTGGCACAGGCGCGTTCGACGCCGCCAAGCCCGCTGCCTGCTGGTGAGCCTGGATCGCGGTGATCGCCACGGTTGTGACGATGTCCTGCACCGTCGCGCCGCGAGACAAGTCGTTGATCGGCTTGCGCAGGCCCTGTAGCACCGGGCCGATCGCCAGCGTGCTGGCCGAGCGCTGCACCGCCTTGTACGTGTTGTTGCCCGTGTTCAAGTCAGGGAAGACGAACACGGTCGCCCGACCGGCCACCGGCGAGCCGGGCAGCTTGGTGGCGGCGACGGCCGGTTCGACCGCCGCGTCGTATTGGATGGGGCCCTCCACCAGCAGATCCGGCCGCAAGCGGTGCACGATCTCCGCGGCCTGACGCACCTTGTCCACATCCACGCCATGCCCGGACTCGCCCGTCGAATACGACAGCAGTGCCACCCTCGGTGGCACGCCGAAGTCCGCAGCCGTCCGCGCGCACTGGATCGCGATGTCCGCGAGCTGCTCGGCGTTCGGATCAGGGTTGATCGCGCAGTCCCCGTACACCAGGACCCGGTCCGGCATGCACATGAAGAACGCCGAGGACACCAGCGCAGCGCCCGGAGCGGTCTTGATGATCTCCAGCGCGGGCCGCAGTGTTGCGGCGGTGGAGTGCACCGCGCCGCTCACCATCCCGTCAGCCAGACTCTGATGCACCATCAGCGTGCCGAAGTAGTTGACGTCGATCACCACGTCCTGCGCCTGATCAAGGGTCATGCCCTTGTGCCGACGCAGCCCCGCGTACGTCTCGGCGAACTGCCCTCGATGTGAGTCCGTGGCGGGGTCGATCACCCGTACCCGCGCTCGGCCCTCCTGCTCCCGCCCGAGGCCCAGCCCGAGCTCCAAGCCCAGGTCCGCGATCTTCCGGCGGACGGCGTCGGCCTGGCCGAGCAGCGTCAGGTGGCAGACGTTGCGCCGCAGCAGTATGTCGGCCGCGCGCAGGATCCGTTCCTCGGTGCCTTCGGCGAGCACGATGTCCGCGAGCCTCGGCTCGCGCGCCCGCTCGAGTAGTTCGTGCTCGAACATCATCGGCGTGGTGCGCTGTGGCCGGTCGAGTTCGATCCGGCCGGTCAGCTCTGCCGCGTCCACGTGCAGGTCGAACAGACCGAGCGCGGTCTCGGCCTTGCGCGGCGTCGTCGCCGAGATCCGGCCCTCCAGCGGTGCGAGGCGCTGCGCGGTCGCGAAACTGAGCTCCGGCACGACGACGACCGCGGTGCCCGGCGCGAGCCTGGCGGCCAGTTCCATCACCCGCTTGTCCGGCGCCTCGCCCATGGTGAGCAGCACGCCGGAGATCGCCGGTACGCCGGCCGTGTGCGCGGCCAGCGCGCCGATGAGCAGGTCGGCACGGTCGCCCGGGGTGACGACCAGGCAGCCCGGATACAGGGCATCGAGGAAGCGCGGCAGCATCGCGCCGCCGAATACGTATCCGCGCACGTCGCGGTCCAGGCCCGCCTCGTCCCCGAGCAGCACCTGACCGCCGCACGCCGCCACGACCTCGGCGACAGTCGGCGCGGCCAGAGCGGGATCGTCGGGCAGCACGTAGACCGGCACGCTCCCGGTGCGCTCCACCTGCCGAAGCACGCTCAACGCTTCGTCGGCGGCCACTCGGTTGGCGACCAGCGCGAGCAGGTTGCAGCCGAGCGCCGAGTACGCGCGCTCGGCATTGCGCACCTCGGCGACGACGGTCTCGGCGCTCTGCCGCGTGCCGCCGACCACCGGCAGGACGAGCGAGCCGAACTCGTTCGCCAGCCGGGCGTTGAGCGCGAGCTCGTCCGGGATGTTCGTCTGCGTGAAGTCGGTGCCGAGTACGAGCACCGTCTCGCACTCGCGCTCCACTGCCCGGAACCGGTCGACGAGCTCGCCGACCAGGTCGTCCTCGCCGCGCTCGGCCCGCAGGTTCGCGGCGGCCTCGTAGTCCATGCCGTAAAGCAGGCTCGGCGTGAGGGCGACGCGGTACCGGTCGCGCAGCAGTTCGGCCATCGGATCCATCGAGCGGTGGGTGAGCGGCTGGAAAACGCCGACCCGGTCCGAGCGCCGCGAGAGCAGCTCCATCAGGCCGAGCTCGACGACCTGTCGGCCGTCGCCCCGGCCGATCCCGGTCACGTAGATGCTGCGCGCCACCCTTGCTCCGCCGCTCTGCTCTCTCGACTGCTTCCGAACGATTCCCGCGACTGCCGCGACTGCCGCCGCACTTGCCTCAGAGGTCGAACTCGGCCCGGCGCGCCTCCGGCACCAGTTCGACGTAGTCCGGGTGCTTGGCGATCCAGCCGCGGTAGAACGGGCAGAACGGCAGCACGGTCAGGCCGGAGGCCCGGGCGTCGTCCAGGGACTTGCGGGCCAGCTGCCCGGCCAGCCCGCGTCCGCCGAACGCGGAATCGATCTCGGTATGCGTGAACGCGATCTGCCCGGGGCCGCGCTGGTAGTCGGCGAAGCCGGCCAGCGCGCCGTCGACGTGCACTTCGTAGCGTTCGGACTCGGGATGGTCGGCGATCTCCACGGTCTCGGCGCCGGCGCTCTCGGTCGGCGTGCCGTCCTGTTCGCTCATCGTGCTGCCTCGCTCCGCTTAGGTCTGTGTACGACAATCTTCTCAGACGACCGTAGGGAGTGCCGTGAGCAACCTGGATCAAGCACCCGTGGTAACCGTGCGAGGCGGCCTACAGCGGGTCTCCGCCGAGCCAGTGCACGAGGTGCTGACCGCGAGGACCGTGCAATTGGGCGAGAGCACCCAGGTAAGGAGGTTGCTGCCGAACATCCATCGGCGGATGGTGGGCGCCTGGTGCTTCGTGGATCACTACGGGCCCGACGATATCTCCGACGGCACCGGCATGCAGGTGGCGCCGCACCCGCACTCCGGCCTGCAGACGCTCAGTTGGCTGCACGAGGGCGAGGTGCTGCATCGGGACAGCGTCGGCAGCGTGGCCACGGTTCGGCCATACGAGTTAGGTCTGATGACGGCAGGCCACGGCATCGCCCACTCGGAGCAGTCCCCGGTCGAGCACCCGAGCCTGCTACACGGAGCGCAGCTGTGGATCGCGCTCCCGGACGCCCGACGCGAGGTCCAGCCCGCCTTCGAGCACCACGTGGCGGACGAACTTCCGGTCGTCGGCACGAACAACGGGCTCAAGGCCACCCTGATGCTCGGCGGCTTCGACGGTGCCGAGTCTCCGGGCACCGCGTACACGCCGATCGTGGGCATCGACGTCGCCCTGAACGCCGGCGCCGGCGGCCGGCTCCCGCTCGAGCCCGACTTCGAATACGCGGCGCTGGCCATGACCGGGCGTGTCGAGGTGGACGGAGTCCCCATCGAGCCGGGGACCATGCTCTACCTCGGCTGCGGCCGGGACTACCTCGGGCTGCGCAGCAGCGAAGGCGGGGCGGTGATGCTCCTCGGCGGCGAGCCGTTCGAGGAGGAGATCGTGATGTGGTGGAACTTCATCGGCCGCACCGGCGAGGAAGTGGCGGGGTACCGCGAGGCCTGGCAGGCCGGTCAGCGCTTCGGCGAGGTGCACGGCTATGAGGGCGCCCGGCTCGACGCCCCGCCGCTTCCGGGCGTCCCGCTCAAGGCCCGTGGCCGGGTGCGCTGACGGATAGTCGGATAGTCAAGGAAGGGGCGCGGCCCGATTCTGGGGGCGCGTCATAGCGCAGGTGACTTCACCCACGGACGGCGTAATCCGCATACGGCGCTCTTGTATGGCGTTAAATCCCACCTACCGGTCGTCTGCCTATCTGGTTGTCGGTCGTCTACCTGTCGGGTTAAGGGCTGCGGCGCGTGTGCGCGTGCATGGCTGGGAGTTGCGGATGCCGAACAGCGCAAGAGGTCGTGAGGGCTGCCGCCCGCTCGATAGGCGGCGGCCGGTTAGTCGTCGGCGGTATATGGCTCGCCGCTGCATGGCGGGGTTGGTCGTCGCCACCGCCTTTTCCACCGGAGCCATCGCTCTGAACTCGCTGTGGTCCGCCGGGGTACCGCAGACGGGGAGCATGTTGGTTTCAGCGACCGGCGCCGCTGCTCCCGCTCAGACGCTGGCCGCCGCGGTGGTCGGGGTCTACCCCGAACTGCCGGGCATCGGCGCCCGGTTCCTTTCGAGACTTTCGACGAACACTTCGCAAGTGGTGGTCGCCTACGGCGATGGGGCAGATCAGTACACGACGACCACTGAGTTCTTTGAGAAGGTCGCCGACGGCTGGCGGCTAGACGGCACCTGGCAGGGCCACAACGGCTACAAGGGTTGGACTACGCACAAGATCAGCGGTGACTTGAAGTCCCCCATCGGCGTGTTCGCGCTGACCGATGCGGGCGGCGAACTGCCCAAGCCGCCGGGCACCGAACTCCCGTATCAACGATCCTGGCGGTATGAGGACGACGGCAAGGGGTTCTTCGGCGAGTCGCTGCGCAGCGCCCTCCACTACGTGATCGCAATCGACTACAACCACGTGCCCGGGACCTCGCCTTTGAACACCGACTACCCGCTGGGAGCCGGGGCGGGCACCGGTGTCTGGCTGCATATCGACCACGGCGGTCCCACGCACGCGTGCGTGTCGATCCCGCAACAGGGTATGGAGACACTCCTGAAGAAGCTGGATCCGGCGGATCACCCGATAATCATCATGGGCGACGGTGCAGATCTTGCCTCCGACTGACCCGCATCCGAACCGGATGGTCGCCGACGACCAGGGCACCGGTCTGAGCCTGAGCCGGGTGCGCCGCGTCGTCTCGCTGGTACCGTCGTTGACCGAGGCCGTGGCGGTAAGCGCGCCGGGGCTTCTGGTCGGTGCGACCGACTGGTGCACTCACCCGGCCGACCTGGATGTCGAGCGGATCGGCGGGACGAAGAACCCGAACACCGCGCGGATCACCGCGCTCGCGCCGGACCTGGTTCTGGCGAACGAGGAGGAGAACCGGGCGCCCGACCTCGACGCACTCCGCGCCGCCGGAATCCCGGTGTGGGTGACCGAGATCAGGACCCTGGATCAGGCGCTGACCTCGCTGGACCGAATGCTCACACTGGCCTGCGAGCTGCCCCGGCCGCGCTGGCTCG
>Ga0073928_10003558_pt1 | contig 24439 bp, 20 predicted proteins | sample PaiPotPPA55metaG_FD_76969 | JGI IMG/M metagenome (GOLD analysis project Ga0073928, IMG submission 76969) | Iron sulfur acid spring bacterial and archeal communities from Banff, Canada, to study Microbial Dark Matter (Phase II) - Paint Pots PPA... ...
AAATCCAGAATTACTACGTTGGGCTTGAACTTGCGGGTCATGCTCAAGCTTTCGGCGAAGTTCTCGGCCGCGCCCACCAATTCAATTTCCGGCTCCCCGCCAAGCAAGGTGCGGATCGCTTTACGCATTACTGCGGTGTCATCGAGCTAGCAAAACCTTCATACACATAGTGGAGGGACGCTCTCCACTTTTGATATAACAGTTGTGTTAGTAGCTGTCCAGCTTATATCAAGCGTAGGCTAGCCTACTAAGCTTGCAACAACGTGCGTCCGAACGTCGCCTTCGAGTCCATCGCCTTCAACAATGGCTAGCGGTTGCTCGCGACCTTACCGCCCGCGGCTGTGAAACGCGTCCTCGTATCCGCGCATATATCCCTTGCGATATTGTTCCTTGTAAAGATTCTTATCTCCGTAGTCCTTCCGGTATCCGTGGTCGGCGTCTTTGTACGAATCGTGTTTTTCTGGCCGGTATTCTTTGTGATCGCGTAGATCATTCTGCCCTGCGGTCAACCCATCGCGATAACCGATATCCGTGGCCACATCCGTATACGCCCACTTCGCGTACGCATCCGCATCCTCATCTCGCCGCGGCACACGATCCGGATCATAGCCATCCCGAGGCACGCCGTAGACGTCGGTGCGCACCGGTTTGTCGTTGTACCCGTCGTCATATCCGGCCTGGTAGCCTTCGCGATATCCTTGCTGAAAATCTTCGCGCGACCCCATGTATTCTTCATAACCCAGATCCGCGTTCCGATAATCCTGGCTGTCGACGTTGTACTTTACGTGGGCCTTCAAATCCGCGCGCCCCTGGCGTAATCCGTCGCGGTAGCCATGCTGATATCCGTGCTCGCGAGCTTTCCGGGAGCCTCCGTAATCGGTTTGAGCAGCGGCAACACCTGCCAGCAATAAGAAGGCGATGATCGTAGTCGCAGCAAATTTTAGATGTCGAATCACGTTTTCCTCCTGGCACAGCGCGCGCCGCACAAGTGTCAAGGCGGCGGCCTCCTCCGTCGATAAGGTAATCACCGTAAGGTCGTCCCCGTTTCACTGTAACTTCCGCATTTAGTGCTCATAGTGAAGGGAGGTAAATCCTGCCGCGTATTTGTAGGTTGCGGGATTTGTGCCTCGTGGCTTTAGCTTTGTAGGTTGCGGCTTTAGCCGCGACACCAGAGTTATTGGCTCGTTGGGCTAGCCCTGCTGTTTCAATGCATGCCGGGAGGCAGCGACCTCAGCAGCGCGCTGGCCCCATTCCAAAGAATCTGCACGCCAATGCACACCAGCAAAAACGAGGTCAACTGCAAGATAACGGTCATGCCCGTGGTGCCCAGCACGCGGCCCAAGCGATCGGCGAAGCTGTAACAAAGATAAATGCTCGCAGCCAGGAGGACACAACCTACAAACGCCGTGAACATGCTCAACAAATGGAGCCCCTGATGATAGGGAGCATTCGCGCCCAGCGTGATCGCCACCGATATGGACCCCGGTCCCACCGTCAGCGGCAGCGTCAACGGATAAAAAGCGTCGCGGTACGGATCCTGCGGCACAACATTCTGCGCCACTTCTTTCTGGCCGTAGTTGCCCCGCTGCAGCAACGACCAGCCATTGGATACCACGATGAGTCCGCCGCCCACTTGCACCACCGGAATCGAAATTCCGAAGAAGCGCAAAATGTAGGTCCCGATAAAATACGAGCCCACCAGCAGAAAAAAACTGTTCATGGCAATTCGCCAGGACAGTTCTTTGCGAATGGCCGGCGAGTAGTCCCGCGTCATGGAAAGAAAAATCGGGCTTCCGCCCAGCGGATCGACAATGGGAAACAACGCGCTGAGAATCAAAAATAAACTCTTTGCCGCTTCCACCATGAAAACTCTCCGGCCACAACTCGCGCGCGCAGAACAGTGCCACGCACAACGGTTTTAGTTCACGCTGCGAACATGCTAACGCGGCTCACATCATAACGTTGATTCGCCAAAACAAAGTGACAGCAGCAGTAAAGGTTTTTGAAACTAAAGTTTTGGTCTCAGCGCCGCGGTGGCGATTGTCAGGAATTCTGCAGCGCGCTGCGGATCGGCAAGGCGTCCGCGTGCGGAATCGCGCGATCCACCGCCCTTCCCAGGGACGTGTTTCAACGCCTCGGCCAGTAAAGCGTTCATATCTTTCTTTACCGTGGGATGTTGAGCGAAAACAATCTGCCCGCTCTCGATCTGAACAAGCAACGCCACGGTGTTTTCTGCCTGGGCCACGTCACGCGCAAAAGATTGCACATACTCGGGCGGCTCACCTTCAAACAGTTTTGTGACCACGCGCAGGCCGTCCGCACCAACTTCCACTTCTTGCAGGTATGCGCGCGCCTCCATCTCGGCAATTCTCTGGATGCTGGCGCGCGCGTTTTTAAAATTCGCATCGCGCTCAGCGACCACGCGCTCGGCCGCCGGAACAGCTTCCTGCGGTGAGCAATTGAGCCGCTGCGCCACGCCGCGTAACGTGGCAAAATCTTCGCGCGCCAGGCGCTCTGCTCGCCGTCCGCACGCAAACTCCACGCGCCAATCCTGCCTGATCCTGGATACGCCACGCACCAAAATCATCCCGATCTGTCCGGTTCGCTGCACGTGAGTGCCGCCGCACGGCTGCAACTCCAGCGATTCAATTTTTATCGCTCGAAGCGTGCCGCCGCGCTCCACGGTTTTGCGCACGCCAGCTGCCGCCAACTCCTCCGCCGTGCCGTACTTCACGCTTACCTCGCGGTCCGTATACACCACGTCATTCGCCGCGGCCATCGCACTTTCCAGGATTTCTTGCGTGGGCTCCCGTCCACGCACATCGATGGTGCAAACGTCCGAACCCAAATGGAAAGAAACTGTGGGCAGAGCAAATCTGGAATGAAACACCGCTGACAAGACATGCTGGCCAGTGTGTTGCTGCATATGATCGAAGCGCCGCTCCCAGTCGATAATTCCCTTCACCGGACCAACGTCAATCGGCTTGTCCACAACGTGAATCACTTCGTCGTCTTCGTCGAGCACATCCAGCACACCCGCATCTCCCAGCCGCCCGGTATCGTGCGGTTGGCCGCCAGAGGTGGGATAAAATGCGGTGCGATCAAGTTTCACACGCCACAACGGCGCGGCCGGAATTTCTAACGCAGTGGTTTTTTCTAACGCGGCAGCGTCTCCCAGCGCAGCGGGCCTTCGTGACGGAGCGGCTGAACTTTCTGACGCGGCCGCCCTTGACGGCGCGCAGCGCAAAACGTCCGCCGTGAATTCGCGCGCAAACGCATCATCGTAATAAAGTCGCTTGGTCATCATTTCTTTATTTCGCGTGCTCACGAAGCCGCTAAATATTGAAAATTTTAGCACAGGCTAAATTGGCTGCCGTTTAAGCCAACGCGGCGCGCAACCGCGCAGAAAACGCCCGAAATCGCGATATAATCAAGCCATGCCGGTGCGCCTCATCGCCCTTGATATCGACGGTACCCTGCTGGACAGCCGCTGGCAGATTTCCGAAGCCAATCGCGTGGCCATCGCGCACGCCACCAAACGCGGAATTGAAGTTGCTCTGGTCACCGGACGCCGCTACGATTTTGCCCTTCCCGTGGCACAAAAAATCGATTCCCCGCTCACCATGATCGTAAACAATGGTGCGCTGATCCGCTCTAAGGACGGCCGCACGCATGTGCGTCATCTGCTGCCTCGCGCTATCGCCAGAAAAGTTTTGGAAGTCACCAAACCGTGGCGCGAAACCGCCGCGGTGGTTTTTGATCGGCCCAGCGCCGAACAGGTGATGCTCGAATCGCTCGATCCTGATGATTCGCTGCGTGCCGGGTATTATTCGCGTAACCGGGAATTCATCGCCATCGCCAAGCCGCTCGAGACCTGTCTGACGGAAGACCCCATCCAGATAATGTTTTCGGGCAATATCACGCCAGTTCGCGAAATCGAAACGGCATTGCGCGCGGTGCCCTTCGCGAAAGATTTCGCTCTGGCGGTGACCATCTATGCTAAAAAAGATTTTGCGATGATCGATGTGATCAATCCGTCGTGCTCCAAGGGCTCTTCGCTGGCGGAATGGGCAGCCCTGCGCGGCATCGATCGCGAGGATGTGCTGGCCATCGGCGATAATCACAACGACCTGGAGATGTTGAACTTCGCGGGTATTCCGGTGGTGATGGAAAATTGCGTGGCGGAATTAAAAACTTTTGGCTGGCACCAGACGCGCAGCAACGACAACGACGGCGTGGCCGCAGCCATCGAACTTTTTGCTTTGCGAGAGGCGCCGTCATGCGCGTGAATAGCAAGCTCATATTGCTCATGCTGGCTTTGCTCGCAGCTCCAGCGCTGCGCGCCGAATACGTGGTGCTGCGCAGCGGCCAGCGCCTCACCGTGACGGGCTACCAATTACTGGGCGACAAATACCGCTTACAGATGCATGGCGGCTTTGTGGAAGTCCCCAGTGAGGAAGTAGTGGCCATCGAGCCCGAAGAAATATTTACTCCGATTATCGTGCCTATTAAACCTGGCGCGCTGGCACAGAACACCCAATTCGGCGAATTCATTCAGTCCGCCGCCACGCGTTTCCATGTCGACGCCGACCTGATCTCCAGCGTGATTGCGATTGAATCTAACTTCAATCCCAAAGCGGTGTCGCGCAAAAACGCGCGGGGACTAATGCAACTCATTCCCGACACTGCAAATCGATTGGGCGTGCGGAATGTTTTTGATCCGGCGGAAAATATCGACGCCGGCACGCGCTATCTCGGCGAACTGCTGCACCGCTACGACAACGATTTGATCCTGGCCCTAGCCGCTTACAACGCGGGTCCCGAGCGGGTGCAGAAATACGGCCGCGTGCCGCCATTTCCTGAAACCATGTCTTACGTGCGAAAAGTAAAGCAAACGTACGATCAGCGAAAACTGCCGCCGCCCGCACCAACAGCACCACTCAAAGCTAACTCCCCCACGTAATGGTCAGATTGTAATTTTAGAAAACCAAATTAAGTAAGCAGAAAGCTGCGATGCGGCTCCATGAGAATTTTTATGGCTGCTGAGGCGGCCCGGGCGCGGCATCCAGCGGCGGAGCGGGCGAAGGCGAGCCCGGAGCGGCGGTACCCGGCTGACCCGGATTCGGATTTGTAGCGCCAGGCTGCGGGCCAAACGAACTGGGATTGGTCCCGATGTTTTGACCCAAACCAGTGCCTGTTTGCAGCGGCGCCTGCCCCGCGATGGTGGTGTCTTTTGACGGATCCCAAATAAATTCAAACAAGTGATAATTCTTGGCCTTCTCGTAGATCATGACCGAGGGCGCCGAAATTTTGCTCCCCACTCCGATAATATTTCCGCCAACGATTGTGGATGTTCCCGTCGGAGTTATCGCTTGCGGCGTGGACATTGCATCGCTCGCCGCACCCGACGAGTTTGTCGAAGTGGCTTGCGATCCGTCAGCCGAGGTTGCCGCTCCACTCTGAGCAGGCTGCCCAGGTTGGCCGGCATTCGGCGCGCCACCTTGAGGATTTAGCTGGACGTTGGGCTGACCATTTGATTGATCAGGGCTCTGTTGTACGCCACTCTGGGCAGGGCCGCCACCACCTCCAGTGGGTGATGCCGCGCCAGCTCCAGGAGCAGCGGATCCGGCAGTTGTTCCACTGTTCGCAGACGACGACCCAAAGGAACCAAAACCTGAAGATGAGCCGAAGGCTGAAGAACCCGAAGACGAGCCGAACGCCGAAGACCCACCGGGTTGCCCCGCGCTGTTGTTGGCCAACGCCGACGCAGCAGTACCCAGGCCGGCGCCGCCCGTCGGTAATTGCAAAGTTTGCGGCGGCTTCAAACTTCCAATCAGCTGTCCGGCCGGACCCACATAGATCAGCCGCCAGGAACCATCCTCGCCGTTCATCGGATCTTTGTAAGCCTGCCGCATGAAACGCAGCGAGCCGGTCTTTGGCTTGGTCAGATCCTCGACGGACGTCGGAAAGCGCCCCATCTTGCGGTAATACAGTTTGACGCCGCGGACATATTGGTGCCCGCGCCAGATCATTTCCTTTTCTTTTTCGCGTTTGCCTTCCAGCAAAATGCGCGGCGCAGCCACCATCACAGCCACGAGCATCAGGGCGGTGAAAAACACCACCATCATCAGCGCGTAACCGGCTTCGCAACGGGGCGTGTGGCGCGTGGTGAAATTTTGCGGCTTGAAGAAACGTTTCATCAGGCTGGCGGCGCCGACTCTTCCTGCATCGTTACAGTATTGTGGAGACCGGTAGCGATCTCCTCGAATTCGAGGTTGGCATTGCTTATTCTCACGATACGGAAGCGCCCCAACAAAGTGTCGCCTTCGCCAACGATATAAACCTCATCGCCATCGGACAAAAACGCGCGGCGCAAGGTTCCGTTGGGAATGGTGCCGTATCCAAAAAATTTCATATTCGGTGGCAGCTTGGGAGGTTCCGGCGGAGGCGGTGGTATAGGTCCATAAGCCTGGTGCGTGACGACCGGCTTCGCTTTCTGTTGGTCGGGAGGCGGCGCGACTTCGCTGAAGGGATTGCGGCCCAGGCTGTGATACTCGGTTTTCTGAGCGGTTTCCATCTTGTCGCGATGCAATTGGGGATTCTCGACCGCCAGTAACTGGTAACTCTGGAAAGCAGCCACGTTGCCGGGGGCCACCGCGGATGTAGTGCGATTGAAATACCACACCACCGCCATGATCAGCACTAGCGTGGCCAGCAAGATAATCTGGTTCTTTTGGGTCATCAAGCAACTCGAAAATACGTTTTCATATGTACGGTGACTTTAATCGGACCGTTAGCGCCTTGATTCTGAGTAGTATCGCTCGCGAGCGCCAACCCGTCGACCTCGTACAAATTTTTAGAGCGCTGCAATCCATTCAGAAATCGCACTACGGTGGTGTACTGGCCGTTCACGATGAGATCGATGTTAACTTCCTCCAAGCCACGCTTGGGAATTTCCTTTTGTTTAAAACCACGTCCCTCGATTTGCGCGCCGGCTTTTTTTGCAATGGTGTCCAGTTCCGCGGATACCGACGAATAGCCGTTGCTGACCGGCAGCAAGGATTGCTCGAAGCGGTCGCAATCTCTCTGGATCGCGGGGGTCAGCTGGCGGATGGATTCGCCGCGCTTGATATCGGCGCGCAATACTTCCAATTGCTTATTCTGCAGAATCAATTCCTGCTGCGGAGTGTGTGGCGCGGAACTCAGTTGCCAGCTGTACGCCCCGAGCCCCACATCGGCGAGAACCAGCAGCGCCAGCGCGCCGATCACCAGTCGCTTTTGTAATTTAGCGTCGCGTTTCATCAGCTCCTCGAATAAACCGCGGTCAACTCCACGACTCGCTGGTTGCCCGTCTTAGCTGGCAGTTCGCTGTCCAGCTGGATTTCACTGAATTGATGGGACTCTTCCAGAGCGCGAAGAAATTTCAGTTTGGCATCGTCGCTGGAAGCGCCCACGGTCAATTTTACCTCGACGTGTCCCTTGGCTTGTCGCGGCTCGATGCTTACCACGCGCACGCCACCGGGAAGAATGCGCTCCAGGTCCATAAACATCTGCGTCCAGTTGAAGCTCCGCCCGTCGATCAGGGAGTTGAGGAACGCCGCCCGATCATGCAACCTGGCGTTTTCCGGTTGAGCAAAAAAACGCTCCAGGTCGGCGCGTTCGGCCTGTAATTCTTCGATTTTACGGCTGGTGACTTCCGATTGGGCACGGAGGCGGGCATCCACATTTCGTACCGAGTACACGTGCCAACCCAAAGCGAGAAATATAATGCCCGCAACGGCGGCTACCAAACCCGCTACCACCATGAAACGCCGGTGCGTTTGTTGCGCTTTGGTTGCTAGATTGAGCCGAACTTTCATGTGTTAAAAAAACTCCAAACTATTTTTCATTTCACTATGTTGCCGGTTTAGCCGCGGTGCATGGTCCAGCCGACCAAACCTTCCAGTTCCCGCTCTACAAGAGGCCGAACATCGTCGTGCACCCTCCCGCCAGCCACCGCGGAATGCAGCAAGGAACTGATTTCGCACTGAAATTCTTCCTGGAAGGGCGGCACAAATTCGGGCAACCGGGAGCCCAGTCCCGTGAGGCTCACAGCCTGCACCCCTTCCCGCCAAGTGTCCTGGTAGTAGGCCGCGACCGGATAAATTTCCTCCAGCAGCATTTGCGGCGTGAGCTCCAGGCCCTGCGCGGGCAATTCCGTGCATCGATAACCGCATAGGATGCCTTCGCGAACGATTACAGTGGTCAAGGAATTTCCCGAAACGCGAGCCAGCAGCGTGGGCCTCTGATCGTCCAGCAAGGTGATGGCTGCGAGTGAGGAGCTCAGCACCACGCCAGGACGCAACTCCACCGCTTCCGCCAACGCTTCATATTCACGAACGATGCGCAGTCGCGCCAGCGCGGTGACAATGTCCACGCCATCCTCGCGCGGAGATTGACGCATAAAAGAAATCAGCGTTTCATCCACTTCGAAGGGAACGCTCTTCTTTAACTTCCAGCGCAGCATCGGCTCCGCTTCCTGAGTCGAGCGCGGAAATTCGTCAAAGTGCTGGACGAAAACTCTGATCACCGGGTCAGGAAGGATCAAGGCAATGTCCTCATCCTTGGCTCTCAACCTGATGCAGGCGTTGCTTACCGCCAGTTTGACCGCTGCAGCATTTCCAATATTGGATTCCACCGCCGACGGCACGATCGCGCCCTGAGGCAGAGTCTCGATGGCGTGTCCGTCCAGCGCTCCGGTCCTGCCAAAGCGCGCCACGGCTACACGTTCCGGAGTTATCTCCATCGCCAGCGGAGGATGAGGCGTGGCGTCCAGCCAGCGAGTGACGCGGCGCACCAGTTCGCTCTTGTAAATTCCCTGGCGAAATGCAGTTGCGCTATTCAACGAATGTCACCTTGTTGATTTCTTTCACGCTGGTAATGCCATCGCGAATTTTCGCGAGACCGCTTTCGCGCAGCGTGATCATGCCCTCGTCGCGGGCGATACGTTTGATTTCTGAAGTGGGCCGCCGGTCTACGATCATTTCACGAATGCGGTCGGTCAGATCCAGCAGTTCGCAGATGGCGGTGCGCCCGTGATAACCGGTACCCGAACATTCCAGGCATCCTGCGCCTTCCATGAGCGTCACACCGTTCCAGGCCCCTGGATCGAGTCCCGCTTCCTTTAATTCCGTGGACGAATACTGCTTCGGTCGTCTGCAGTTCATGCAGATGATGCGCACCAGTCGCTGCGCCATAATGCAATTCAGGGCGGACACAAAATTGTAAGGCTCGACGCCCATGTTGATGAAGCGGCCAATTACGTCGGTGACGTTGTTGGCGTGCACGGTGGTGAATACCAAGTGGCCAGTCAACGCGGACTGAATGGCGATTTGGGCGGTTTCCTGGTCGCGGATTTCGCCGACCATGATTTTGTCGGGGTCGTGGCGCAAAATGGAGCGCAAGCCGCGGGCGAAGGTCAGGCCTTTTTTCTCGTTTACAGGTATCTGCGTGATTCCGCGAAGTTGGTACTCGACGGGATCTTCGATGGTGATGATCTTGTCTTCGTCAGACTTGATTTCATTGATGGCCGCGTACAGCGTGGTGGTTTTTCCGGAACCGGTGGGACCCGTGACCAACACCATGCCGTATGGCTCGCGAATATAGCGGCGGAAGCGGCGCATTTCTTCCGCGGAAAAGCCGACGACGTCGAGGCTTAAACTCTGAAATTTTTCCGAGAGCGTTTCTTTGTCGAGCACACGAAGCACGGCGTCTTCGCCGTGGCTCGCGGGCATAATGGAAACGCGCAAATCGATGTAGCGTCCTTTGTACTTGACGCGGAAACGGCCGTCCTGTGGGACGCGGCGCTCGGCAATGTCTAAATCGCTCAAAACCTTGATGCGCGAAATTACCGTGGAGTGCCATTCCTTGGCGATGGGCTGCATGGCGTGCTGTAAAACGCCGTCGATGCGGTACTTCACGGCGACTTCGGAATCGCGCGCTTCAATATGAATGTCGCTCGCTCTGCGCTCCAGAGCGGTGAAAATAACCGTCTCGACCAAGCGGACTACCGGGCTGACCGCGGTGTCACGCGTAAGCCGGTCGCCGGAAATGGTTTCGTCGCTCTCCCCTTCTTCCTTCGAAACCTGCAGCGTGAACGCTTCGGTAGCTTGCTCCAACACGCGCTGCGACTGCTCGGTGCGTTTGAGCAGGTCGCTGATCTGGTGAGCAGTCGCGACCTTAATCGCGAGTTTTTTCCCGAGAAGTAAGGGAAGCTCATCGCTGAGCAAAACCTGGCTAGGATCGGCTACCGCAATGGACAACAAATTGTTGTGAACTTCAAGTGGCACGAAGTTATAGCGGAACATTAAGTCCGCGGGAATGGTGCGGAAAAGCTCCGGGTCGATACGCTGCTCGCGCAGATCAACAAAGCTGCAGCGGTACCGCTGCGCAAGTTTGCTCGCGAATTCCCGCTCGTGTTGTTCTTCTGCTGTGCCGGTTAACGCTGCCGCTACGTGTGTGTAATCTGTAGTTGCCATTACTTAGCTCCGCCCGAAACTGAAAGTGAGAATATAGGCAGGTAAAGTGAAATGAGTATGAATGCCACCAAAATGCCCATGAATATAAGCATAACCGGCTCGATGATAGACACGAGCGCGCCGAGCCGCAGGCTCACTTCTTCCTCGTAAAATTCCGCGATGCTGGTCAACATGGGCCCCAGCGCACCGCTGCTCTCACCAACTTCCACCATATCCAGCGCCATTTCTGGCATCACGCCTGTCTCAGCCAGAGCGCCGTGCAGCGATTCACCTTCCCGAACTTTTTGCGTGGAGCGTAGAATCGTGACCCGTAATAGCTTGCTGCTCAGGGAATCTGAAGCGGTTTGCAGTGCGGTCACCAAAGTTGTGCCACCAGTCAGCAACGTCGCCAGCGTCCGCGAGAATTGCGCAACCTGAAACTTCAGCAAAGTATCACCAATCACCGGCAGCTTGAATTTCAGGCGGTCAAAGGTGGCCCCCCCCTCTTCGCTTCGCGACCACAGGAAAACGCCTAAGACCACGAGCGCGACGAGGCCTACCACTCCCAACACTCCGAAGCGATAGTCCACCGTCAGGGCCATCAAAAGTTTCGTCGAGGTGGGCAGCTCTACGCCCAAGTCTCTATATAGAAGCGCAAATTTCGGAACCACGGCGGTGACCAGGTAGGTCACGATGATAGTCGCAACCACCACCAACAACACCGGATACACCAGCGAGGCGAGGATTTTCTTTCGGACGCCAGTGCTTACCTTCTGATAGGCAATGTAAAAATCCAGGACGCCGGAAAGGTTTCCGCTCTTCTCGCCTGCCAGAATTGCTGTGGAATAAACTTTTGAAAAAACTCCCGCCTCGTCGACCGCCTCGGACAACGATTTGCCTTCGCGCACGCGGTCGCGTATCTGCGTAATCATCGGCCTAAGTTTCGGCGTAGTCGCGCGCGTGGCCAGCAAATCAAGCGCCCGCAAAATCGGGATACCAGCTTTAATGAGGGTGTTGAACTGTTGATTCAGGATGAGGAAGTCTGAGCCCCCGATTTGCCGCTGCTTGCGGCGACTCAGCAGGGCGAGCACACTTCCGCGGGTCTCCACGGAGTAAACATAAAAACCCCGGTCCAGCAGTTTCTGGCGAGCTTCATCCAGAGTGCCGGCGGCCTCGACCTGCGAAAACACCCGGCCGTTAGCATCCGCGACGCGACAAACAAATTCCCCCATATACCCTCAGTTTACCCCAAGTAAGATGTCAGCGCGGACAACCGGGATGGTTGCCGTTCCTTCCCAGAAACGGGTACCCCAAAGACCGCAGGCTGACGCGCCAATGTTACTGCGGGTTGGACGTTCCGGAAGGCAATTCTGCGTTAACGATGGCCACTCCTTCGGGCGGCTGAAAATGAAATAGCGCTTCAGCGATCGGAGGATCGTCCAGCCAGTGGGCGAAATGAAATTCGATTCCGACTCCACCTTTGTTGCGCACTACAATTCGCACCAACTCGCCGGATTCGCGGCCAATTTCGAGTAGCACGGTGTCTTCTTGCTCGCTATTTTGCCGCGGCGCAAGGTTCGTTAATTTTGAAACTTCTCCAGGATGGGCTGCTGCATTAGCATTTTTCGCCGCGGTTCGAGTCTTACTCTCCACGGCTCCTCGCAGAGTGCAGCTAAAAACTGCGTCGCCGGCCTTTTCCGGGGCTTGCTCAGGTGCCAGCGCAACTCGCGCGCACACACGCGATACTTTAGTTTCGCCCGCCAACAGCGCCAACGGCGTTCGCCAATCCGTGCTTTGTTTGGCAGGCACGCGCGTAACGGTATGGTCGGCAGGCACGTAAAACCAGGCCACCTTGCCATCAATCAGGAACAAGTTATTTTCCGGAGCCGCATATTCCCAGCGCATTTTGCCGGGCCGCCGAAAATAGGCCACGCCGGATTCTACGCGCACGGTCCGGTCGTTCTCAGTGTAGCGCTCCAGAAAAGTCGCCTGCAACGTCTTGGCCGCCCGGTAACGATGCTCCATGCGGCGAATTGGCTCCATGTCAGCCGACTTTTGTGCCGCCGGTGCGGCCCAGATCGTGCCAGCCACAGCGCAAGCCAAAAGCGTTACCTTCAGAGCAGGCGCGCACAGCCGCGCTATGCGCGACCAATATTTCCTGACATGCATTCACCTAGTATAGCGAAGTCCGTCGACAAGGTCCGTCTCCGCTGACATGTCGTTGCAGTTCAATGATGGAACTGGACAGCTGATAATCATCATAATCAGGTAGGCGCGTGGTGTTTGACTAGACTAAAATTGTTCAAACAGACTTCGCGAAGAAGAATGCAATGTCTGTACCTTCCAAAATGGTTACCGTCGCTGATCCACCGGAGATGATTAGCGCTCCCGGCCCGCCAGGCGCACCGCCTGCGGTCACCAGAGCCCCTTCACGCTGGCGCTCCATTCATCTTTCTGACCAGGCTCTGATCGGCTTACTCATCCTGCTCGCCGTACTTTGCTATGGAAATTCGCTCTTCAACGGCTTCGTGTATGACGACGCGCAGCAAATTCTGCAAAACCCTTACGTAAAAAGTTGGCATTACCTGCCGCAGATTTTTAGCACCACGGTGTGGTCCTTCGTGGGCGCGGCGGGGACGACCAATTATTACCGCCCGTTGATGACCTTTACCTTCCTGGCTCTGTGGAAAATTTTCAAAAACATTCCTTTCGGCTTCCATTTGTTTAATGTCACGTTAAATGCGGCCGTGGTGGTGTTGGTTTTTGCCGCCGGGAGTCGGCTGTTTCGGGATCGACGGGTGGCCTGGATTGCCGCCGCGCTCTTTGCGATTCATCCGATACACACAGAGGTGGTCGACTGGATTGCGGCCGTTCCGGAGCTGGAAGTAACGTTCTTTGTGCTGCTGACATTCTGGTTGTTCACGCGACTGGACAAAAATTTGTGGAAATTTCAGCTGGCAACCGTCGTGTCGTTCGCGCTGGCCGTGCTTTGCAAGGAACCGGCCCTGATGTTTGCGCCGTTAGCGATTGCTTTCGAACACTTCGTTCGACCAAACAACCGCGGCACCTCCCCAACCGCCAAAGTGATGAGGTACGCTCCACTTTGCGGCGTGGCGGCAGCGTATTTGCTGCTGCGTGTCATTCTATTCGGGAAATTAGCTCCAGTCTTGCAGCATCCCAAGCTTACCTGGCCTCAAGCCATTTACTCGGGATTCGCGCTACTCGCCGGATACACCAAATATCTTTTCTGGCCCGCGCCCTTGTCGGCGTTCCACGTTTTTCATCCCAACATTTCGCCATTGGAGATGCCGGTGGTGCTGGGCATCTTTGTCGTTTTAATCGCAGTGACACTGATCTTGTATCTGTATAAACGCGCACCCTCCGCGACATTTTGCATTCTGTGGATGGGCATCACCATTGCCCCGGTACTCAACGCCCGCTGGATGGCTACCAACGTATTTGCGGAGCGTTATTTGTATTTGCCGTCGGTGGGCTTCTGCTGGCTTGTCGCATGGTGTGCCATGCGGATATGGGATCGGAGCAGTTCCTCATCCGCGGCATCTGCATCGTCTGCCACATGGCCACGCAAACTTCTGATAGCGGCAATCGCGGTCATCGCGCTACTGTCGGTTTTCAGCGTGGTGCGGCGCAATCGCATCTGGCGTGATGACCTGACCTTGTACTCGAGAACGCTGCAAACCGACCCCGATGCCGCCATCATTCGTAGCAATCTTGCAGGCACCTATTTCCAGAATGGAGATCTGGCGCGCGCCGATCAGGAATGGACCGCAGCGCTCGCCGGGAAGCCGGATAACGTGGTCACCATGAACTCGCTGGGTGAGCTGTATACACGACAGGGCCGCTACAGCGAAGCGGAAACCATGCTAAAGCGAGCCATCAGCGATAAACCTCTGTGGGGCACGCCGCATTATAGCTATGGAATATTGCTGCAGAAGACCGGGCGCATGCCCGAAGCGCTAAAAGAATTCGATCGTGCTGTTACTTTGTCGCCGTTGAATGCCGTCGCCAAGCGCTGTTACGGAGAAGCCCTGGAGCAAAACGGCCAGCTCGATTTCGCGGAGAATCAGCTGAAACAATCGCTGCAGTTGGAAGATTCCTTTAACACGCTTCGAGATCTGGCGGAACTTTATCTACGTTTGGGTAAAAATTCTGAAGCCGAGGGAATTTTGCACAGACTGGTTTCAGAACATCCGTTCGATAGCCAATCGCATTTTCAACTCGGCAAAATCCTGGAGGGTGCGGGCAAAGAAGAAGAGGCGCGGCGCGAATACCGGGCCGGCCTGGCCACGGATCCCGCGAATGTTGAAGCCCGACAAGCCTTACACCGCCTAGAACATCCAGATAGAGCGCCTACAACACTGCGCTAAGCCTCAAAGTTATAGGTCGAACTTGTCACAAAATCCGACTCGTCAGAAAGAAAAATGGGCGATCAGTCGATCGCCCGGTGTTGCGTTCTAACCGCAACGTTCTTACAGGGGGGAGCTGGTGATGTCCGGCTGGGTGTTCAAGCCGTAACGAACCACATTTGTTTGATCGGTGAAAAAATAGCGGGTGCCGGTAATGCCTGGGTTTGCTGGCGGCGTCTGCACGGTGTACGTCGTGCCAGCCGATGCTCCCGGAGCATATACGAAATAGTAGCCATTCTTGGCGGTTGCTGGAGAACTAGCTAGCGCCAAAACGTTGTCTACCAAACACGCGCTCGTTGATGAAGCGCCGGTCGGAACCGCGCAGGTGGTGGCACTTCCAGCGAGGTCACTCAATGCTGCGGAATAGCCCACGCTAGCATAGGCTGACGCATAGGCGATCTCGCTCGTGTTGATGGAGCGCAACGAGCTAACCGCCGAAGCTTCATTAGCGGCCATCTTGGACCGCATGAAATTGGGAATAGCGATGGACGCGATGACCAGTATGATCGCGACGACGATTAGTAACTCAACTAGTGAAAATCCTTTTTGCCGCTTCATTGCGCAACTCCTGAATAATTACGCACCAATCGAATTACACCAAGGGCCTGGGCTTAAGACTTCCTCTATTTACATCTGTTCGGGCAAAACAAAAGGGGAAGTCCTGCGACTTCCCCCCTTTGCAAAACTCGCCGCCCGTTTCTAATTACAGCGGAGAGCTGGTGATGTCCGGCTGGCTGCTCAATCCGTAGCGGATTACGCCCGTCTGGTCAGTGAAGAAAAAGCGTTGACCGGTGGTGCCGGGGACTGCTGGAGGACCCTGAACGGTGTAGCCCGTGCCTGCCGTTGCACCAGGAGCATACGTAAAGTAGTAGCCGCTCTTGGCCGTAGCAGCGCTGCTAGCGGTCGCCAGTACGTTGTCCAGCAAGCATGCATTGGTCGAGGTTGCCCCGGTGGCGGCTGCGCAAACCGTGGCGGTACCACCCAAGTCCGTGAGTGCGTTCGAGTATCCAACACTAGGATACGCGGTCGCATAGGTCACTTCCGCAGTGTTGATGGAGCGAAGTGAGCCGACCGCTGAAGATTCGTTAGCGGCCATCTTGGAGCGCAGCAAGTTCGGAATTGCAATGGCCGCGATGATCAAAATGATCGCCACGACGATCAGCAACTCGATAAGAGAGAAACCCTTTTGCTTCTTCATACCTTTGTGTCTCCTTAGGATCCTGAGAGTTTATGAGCTAGTGCTAAAAGCACACTTGCATTAGGGCAAGCTGCATACCAATTAAAAACCAGTAGTACTAGCACCTCTCATAGGCTAAGGTGTTTAATGACATTAGCTTAGCAATAATCGGGATATAATTTTTTCACGTAAAGTCCCCGGGGGCCCTAATATTGCCTTTTTGTGTCGTTTGAAAGTGACAGAAAGCGTCTAAAGGTCGCGTCTTCAATGGCAACTGACGCCGAATCATAAGCCGAGGCACGAATGAACACTGGCGAGCCAAGTAATATTTTTAGAGGAGTTGGAGTCAAGCGAGCGTCCTGATTTACTGATTTACAACCTTTACGCAAAATGAAAGAGGGAGGTCTCTCGACCTCCCTCTTTGACGCTCGCCGTCCCTTTTCTAATTACAGGGGAGAGCTGGTGATGTCGGGCTGGCTGCTTAATCCATAGCGGATTACGCCCGTCTGGTCAGTGAAGAAGAAGCGCTGACCGGTGGTGCCGGGGACTGCCGGAGGAGCCTGAACGGTGTATGCCGTGCCCGCAGTCGCGCCGGGAGCAAACGTAAAGTAGTAGCCGCTCTTGGCCGTGGCAGCGCTAACAGCGGTTGCCAGTATATTGTCCAGCAAGCATGCATTCGTCTGGGTTGCGCCGGTCGCGGTCGCGCAAATCGTGGCTGTGCCGCCCAAAGCGCCGAGGGTCGAAGAATACCCTATGCTAGGATAGGCGGTAGCAAAGGTAACTTCCGCAGTATTGATGGTGCGCAGCGAGCCGACAGCCGAAGATTCATTGGCGGCCATTTTCGAGCGCAGCAAGTTCGGGATTGCGATGGCCGCGATGATCAAAATGATCGCCACGACGATCAGCAATTCGATAAGAGAGAAACCCTTTTGCTTCTTCATAACTGTTGTATCTCCTTGAGAGACGATTGAGAGTTTATATTGCCAGAACACACCTACACTAGGGCAAGATGCGTGCCAGTCTGAAAACCAAGGTGTCAGGCGTTAGAGGTACAATAAGACCTCTCCTTTCATATGTTTAGGGGTAGTCAGAAATGAAGAGTCCTCCGTAGAAGCTTCGGACCCCCTCATTGTGCCCATTTTTGTCACCTTGGATTGACCAAAACGGTCGTCAAGAAACGTCAGAATGCCCGGATTCTTGGTCTTTCCGGGGTTGACCTTAGAGCCGCCTTAAAGTTTTACACCATATAGACAGAGCGATGCGGTCCCGACAACCACTAAGGCGACACGACTTACAAATTATGCTTCTTTGCATAGTGCCTGAAGGACCGGTAACTAATATTTAGAAGGCCTGCAGCGTCGGTGCGGATGCCTTTCGCGGCATCCAAAGCCGCCACCAAGTAGCGACGCTCTGCGCCAGCAACCTCCTTCTCGAAGTCAACCCCGCTCTCCGGAAAGCTAACCGGGGAACCGTTGTCCGTCTGGCTCGAAATGGCTGAAGAATACCCCGCGATACGGTCCGGCAATACGCGCAACGTAATCTCCGCGGTAGTCTCCAGGGCCACAGCGCGCTCCATAGTATTTTCCAGCTCGCGGACGTTCCCAGGCCAGTCGTAGGACTCCAGTTTCCGCATTACCTCTGGAGAAATACCCTCAATCGGTTTTTCCATTATTTTGCGGAATTTTTCGAGGAAGTGTCGTGCCAGCAACGGAATATCTTCCTTACGCTCCCGCAGGGAAGGCAGTTGAATGGGGATTACGCTAAGCCGGTAATAAAGGTCTTCGCGAAACCGGCCGGCGGCAATCTCTTTCTCGAAGTCCTTGTTGGTGGCGGCAATGATGCGCACGTCCACATCGCTTTCTTCGGTGCTGCCGATGGGCCGCACTTTACCTTCCTGCAAAACGCGATAAAGCCGCACCTGCATGGTCAAGCTCATATTGCCGATTTCGTCCATGAACAATGTTCCGCCATTGGCGGCCTGGAATAGTCCGTGGCGATTATCATTGGCACCAGTAAAGGCGCCCTTCATGTATCCGAATAATTCCGATTCCAGCAGCGATTCCGGGAAGGCCCCACAGTTAATGGTGATGAACGGAGCTTGTGCCCGGGCGCTGTTCTCGTGAATCGCGCGCGCGACCAATTCTTTACCCGTGCCGCTTTCTCCGGTGATCAATACGCGGCTGGTTTGCGGGGCCACGGTTTGAATCAGTTCGAAAATGGGGCGCATTTTCGGGCTTTGCCCGATGATATTGTCCAGCCCCGTCAGTCTGCGCAGTTCCCGGCGGAGGTAGCCCGCTTCTTTTTTCCAACGGAGATTTTCCGAGACTTCACGGACCGCCCGGCGCAGCTGGTCGACCAACTCATGGTCTTTGATCACATAGCGGTCGGCGCCCGAATTTATAGCCGCAATGGCCGTTTCCACCGTGGGCACTCCGGTGATCAGCAGAAAAAAGCAGTCCGGGGCAATTTCCTTGGTGAATTTTAGAAGATCGACGCCGCCCTCGCCGGGCATGCGGATATCCGAGACGATGATGTCGAAAATCTGCGATTCCAGTTTGCGCTTGGCGCCTTCCACGCTGTTGGCGACTTCAACGCGATAGCCTTCCTTGCGGAAAGTAATCTCCAGAAGTTCGCAGATGGATTTTTCGTCATCCACAACCAGGATATGCGGCATTTCCCGGGCGGTTTCTTTCACTGTTTTAGCGCCTTGCATAAACCCTCACGCACTTCAAACGCGGCGTCTTCATGCAACTCGCGGCAACTCCACAATAAATTCTGCTCCGCGATTTTTTTCCGATATGACGCTAATTCTTCCGCTGTGAGCCTGCACAATCTGGTAAACGATGGAAAGTCCCAAACCCGTGCCGCCTTCAAATTCGGACTGCAACGGTTCAAAGATCTTGGCGCGCTGCTTGGCGTCCAGCCCTACTCCGGTGTCGGAGAAGGCAATGCGTAGCCAGAAGGGTTTTTCCTCGATGCGCACCGTCAAAGTGCCGCCGCCGGGCATGGCCCGCAAAGCGTTGTCGCAAAGATTCCAGAACACCTGCTTAATCTTCCCGGCATCGACGCGGGCGCGCAGTTCGTGGCCATTAAAAGACCGCAGGATGCGAAAATTTGGGCCGATCTCGGGCTTCTTTTCGATTAACGTCAGGGTCTCGTCCAGCAGCCAGCGTACATCGGCATCCTGAAACTCGTAAGTTTTCTCGCGCGAATATTTCAAGAAATCGGTGATGATCGTATTCAAACGCTGCGATTCCCTGCTGACAATATTGACGAGATGCTTTTCATCTTCTTCCAACGGCACAAGCCGGGCCAATTCTGTTACTGCGCCAGCCATAGCGGTAAGCGGTTGACGGATTTCGTGGGCGATGGCCGCGGACAGTCGGCCCAGTGCGGCCATGCGTTCCTTGGTGGCAACTTCCTGCTCCAGGCGCCGCAGTTCGGTCAGATCCTGGAAATTAAAGACGTAGCCGCTACGGCTGTTATCCCGGGAGCGCAACGGGGAAACACTGATGCCTATGTAACGCTGCTGGCCATCGGGAGTGCGAAAATCGATCTCTTTTCGGCGGGAAACGTTTTCCAGGCCACGTTCTCCCGGCAACCAGAAGTCAGGATTGAGTTCCTGCAACAAACAACCGCGTAGCGCCGCGAAGCGATGGCCCAAAATTTCTTCGCCGGTACGATTCAAAAGCAGGACGCGGCCCTCAAGGTCGGTGGTCACCAAACCGCCGCGCATGGAATGAACGATGTCTTCGGTGAAGTCCTGCAGGTCGCGCAACTCTTCCTGCTTTTGGTCTAGCTCAGCGCCTTTGCGACGAAGAGATTGCGCCAAAAAACTGGCCAGGTAGGCTACCGCCAGAAATCCGAAAAGCGTGCTTAAAAACCAGGTGCGCAGGCTCTCGCTAGTAACGATTCCCACGTAGGTGCGAGTAATCTTCTCGTTAAATGCCAGTCCCGCCATTCCGCCCAATATCACCAGGCAGAAAACCGCGGTGGCAAAGGCCATGCCGCGCGAAAATAAAATACTGGCGACAATAATTACCAGCAGGTACAGCGAAATGAAGTAGCTGTCTTGCACTCCGGTGGCATACACCAGAGCGGAAATCATGACTATATCGCAGGCCACCTGCAGTCCGCCGTGCCACGGCGCCTGCGGAAGCCAGCGAAGCAAAATCAGGTGAAGGATGCCCAGGGTTATCCAAAAGATAATGAGCGGAAGGAAAAAGGCTTTCCCGGGGGAAGCGGGCACATATTTCGGCCACACGACGCCAATGGCCAGGATCAGCGTGATCATTAATAAGCGAACACGCGTCAGCCATTCGAGCCATTCTTTCATGCTGGCACTTTGCTGCATTTTTCGCCCGCGCCCTGTTAGCTAGCCCCAGTGACCAATCTAACTCACCAATATAAAAGAGAAAAAAGCCGGGCTGCAAATGTTTGCCGCCCGGCCGGTGGTTTCAACAATACGCGTCAGACGCGTTGCCTTTAGTGTGCATCGGCCAGTTTTCCAATGAGCGAGAATAGTGGCAAATACATGGAGATAACCACGCCACCAACAACCAAGCCGAGGAACACGATCATTACCGGTTCGAGGGCGGTCAAAAGGTCTTTCACCGCCGCATCCACTTCTTCCTCGTAGAAATCGGCGATTTTCTGCAGCATGGCGTCCATCGCGCCGGTCTGTTCACCGACGGCAATCATCTGCGTGACCATACCCGGAAATACGTCGCACTCCTTCAAAGGTTCCGTGAGTGATTTGCCTTCTTCCAGCGATTTGCGCACCTTTTGAAGAGCGCGCTCGACCACCGCGTTTCCGGAAGTCTTAGCTGTGATGTCCAAACCTTCCAGGATGGGTACACCGCTGGATATCAGCGTGCCAAGCGTCCGGGTGAAGCGGGCCACGGCAATCTTCCGCATCAATATACCGATGACCGGAAGCTTCAAGATAATGGTATCTAAAATATATTTTCCGGTGGGGGTTCCGTACCACACCTTTAGTCCGACGATGCCGCCGATAATGCCCACAAGGATCAGCAAACCAAAATAACTGCCGATAAAATTACTGAGAGCGATCACGATTTTTGTGGGCAACGGAAGGGTGACTCCCAGGCCGGTGAACAAGGTCGAGAAGATTGGAACCACCTTCCAAAGGAGCAGCGTAATAACGCCGCCGGCGACGGTCAGAACTCCGACGGGATATACCAGAGCGGATTTTACGGCGCGCTGCAGCTTGACGTTCTTTTCAATGTAGGTGGAGAGACGCTGCAGAATGATGTCCAGAATACCGCCCGTTTCTCCGGCTTCCACCATGTTCACGTACAGGCCGTCAAACACTTTCGGCGAGCTGCGCATGGCGGTGGAAAGGGTTGCGCCGCCTTCCACCATCGATCGCGTATTGACCAACACTTTCTGGAAGAATTTGTTCTCCTGCTGGCCGCCCAGGATTTCCAGGCACTGCACTAGCGGCAGACCGGCGTCGATCATCACCGAAAACTGGCGGGTAAAAATCGCCAGCTCTTTGGCGTTCACGCCGCCGCCGAAGGTGGGCATGTTGAACTCTTTGCCCTTCTCGGACATCTTCGTGGCGGTGATTTGCTGACGCCTTAACAAATTTTGCAGATCCCCTTTGCTGTTAGCGGTCATCACTCCGCTCACACTGGAGCCCGAGCGATTTGTTCCTTGATATTTAAAGTCCGGCATGTGCTGCCCTCCTCAGTGCCTCGATACCGTCCAAATTGTTCGTGTTCATAATTGCAATCTCCGTTTAACGCTTACCCGCCACCGGCATTTTCACTGGCGATTTCATGCTGCCGCCGCCGGCGGTTGGGGTGGAAACCACGCCACGGTTAATCATGTCCTGCAGTTCGTCGGCATTTGACGAACGCGACAGCGCGATATCCAGCGTGATGGCTTTGGCTAAATAGGCATTACAAAGCCCCTGATTGAATGTCTGCATTCCGGTTTGGCCCGTGCCCGTTTGCATGGCGGAATAAATCTGGTGAATTTTGTCTTCGCGGATCAGGTTGCGGATCGCCGCGGTGGGCACCAGCACTTCCATGATCATGGCGCGGCCGCGGCCGTCGGAACGCGGTAGAAGCGCTTGGCACAAAATGCCTTCCAGGACCATGGAAAGCTGAGCCCGGATTTGGGGCTGCTGGTGCGCAGGAAATACGTCGATGATGCGGTTGATGGTAGAAGCCGCCGAGTTAGTGTGCAAGGTGGCGAAGGTCAAGTGGCCGGTTTCCGCGATGCGCAGCGCTGACTCAATGGTTTCCAGGTCGCGCATTTCCCCGATGAGCACCACGTCAGGGTCTTCACGCAATGCGGCTCTCAGCGAGTTCGCGAAAGAATGCGTATCCGCGTGGATTTCTCGCTGGTTGACCAGGCACTTTTTGTGGTTGTGCAAAAACTCGATAGGATCCTCGATGGTGATCATGTGCTCTTCACGTTCGGCATTGATCTTGTCGAGCATGGCGGCGAGCGTAGTGGATTTGCCCGAGCCCGTTGGGCCGGTAACCAGCACCAGGCCGCGCGGCTTGTCACACATGCCTCGCACAACGGCCGGCAAACCCAAGGCATCGAAGCTTTTGATTTCCCATGGAATGGTGCGAAACACCGCGCCCACGGCACCGCGTTGATTGAACACATTGCCGCGGAAGCGCGCCAGATTTTTCAAGCCAAAGGAAAAGTCGAGCTCCAGATTTTCCTCGAAGCGATGCTTCTGCGCGTCCGTCAAAACGCTATACGCCAACGACTTGGTGTCCGCCGCCGTTAGTGGCGGCATGTCCAGAGGACGCAGATGTCCGTGTACACGCACACGTGGGGCGCTATTGGTCGTGATGTGCAGGTCGCTGCCGCCCATCTCGATCATCTTTTTGAGTAATTCGCTTAAATTCACTCCAGCCATGGTTCGTTCACTCTTATCCTTACAACACTGTCTCTCGTACTACTTCTTCCATCGTTGTCTGACCTAATGCCACCTTGGTCAATCCGCTGCGTCTTAAGGTAATCATTCCCTGCTCAACGGCTTTCTTTTTCAGTTCCAGCGCCGACGCTCCTACAAGAATCAATTCCCGCAGTTCGTCATTTATTTCCATCACTTCGTAAAGCCCGGTGCGTCCTTTGTATCCGCCTTTGTTGCAAACGTTGCAGCCTTTGCCGTGATAAATCTTCGTAGTCTTGGCTTCTTCGAGGCTGTAGCCGGCATCGATGAGCGCCTGTTCTGGAACTTCCAGCTCCACTTTGCAGTTCTGGCAAATGCGCCGCACCAGTCTCTGCGCGCAAATCAAGTTCACGGAAGTGGCCACCAGAAATGGTTCAATGCCCATGTTCATCAAACGGCTGATGGTGGAAGGCGCATCGTTGGTGTGCAGCGTGGACAAGACCAAGTGGCCGGTGAGCGCGGCTTTCACCGCAATTTCGGCCGTTTCAAAGTCGCGGATTTCGCCGACCAAAATAATATTGGGGTCCTGGCGGAGAAAGGCGCGCAGAGCGGCGGCGAAGTTAAGACCGATCTGGTCTTTCATCTGCACCTGGTTGATTCCCGCTAACTGAAATTCGACGGGATCTTCGGCGGTCATAATGTTGGTGTCCACCTTGTTCAACGTGGACACCGAGGAGTACAGCGTGTTGGTTTTTCCTGAACCGGTTGGGCCGGTAACCAGCACCATGCCGTAGGGCCGGAAAATATTGCGTTCGAATTTCGTCAGCGACTCTTGCTCGAAACCCAACTTGGTCATGTCCAGGCGCAGGTTTTCTTTATCCAGCAAGCGCATGACGATTTTTTCGCCATACAACGTGGGCACCGTCGAGACGCGGAAATCCAATTCCTTTTTCTTTCCGTCGGCGCGGTACTTGATCATGATGCGGCCGTCTTGAGGCAGCCGCTTCTCGGCGATATCCAGCTTCGCCATGATCTTAAGGCGGCTGGTAATTGCGTCTTTCAATCGCAGCGGCGGGCTCATCACCGTTTGCAGTTGACCATCCACGCGAAATCTCACGCGCATTTCCAGCTCATACGGCTCGATGTGAATATCGCTCGCGCCACGCTTCACCGAATCGGTCAGAATCAGGTTGACCAGCTTGATGATTGGCGCTTCTTCGGCGGCCTTCTCGAGCGTCGCGGTGTCCAGTTCGGCGACTTCCGCGGCCAGCTCCAACTCCTGGTCTTCGTCGACCAGGTCCTTCATGAGGTTGCTGAGTTCTTCGTGATTGCTCGACGCACCGCCGTAGAATCGCGAGATGGCGTCGCCGATGGCGGACTCCGAGGCCACCACCGGTTCCACATTGAAGCCGGTCATGAACTTGATATCGTCCATGGCGAAAACGTTCGTGGGATC
>Ga0073928_10003560_pt1 | contig 24433 bp, 23 predicted proteins | sample PaiPotPPA55metaG_FD_76969 | JGI IMG/M metagenome (GOLD analysis project Ga0073928, IMG submission 76969) | Iron sulfur acid spring bacterial and archeal communities from Banff, Canada, to study Microbial Dark Matter (Phase II) - Paint Pots PPA... ...
CCCAGCTGGTCGTTGACTGTGGAAGAATGTTTTTATTTCCTGGCGCCATTCTTCATGATTCTTGCGAGGCGTCATAATTTCTGGGTCCCCTTTGCATTGGGATGCTTTTTTCTATTGGCGGCCTTGGTGATTTCAAAGTTTGGGATCGCCTTCTTGGGCACCCCTATATTCGTCTTGACGACCACATTCTTTGGTCATTTTGTCGAGTTCTTTGCCGGCTTCTATCTGGCGCTGGCTTTGATGAAGTTAGAAAAGCACGGGTCAACTTACGCGCCAGGAAGCAAGTACACGATGACGGGCCTCGCGGGGGTCCTGTTGTTGGTGGTCGCCGTGGGGATCGTCTATCGGCATGTTCCGATCAATTTCCGCGCGATCATCACCATCAATAATTTTCTGATCCCTTTCCCTATTGCCGTGCTTTACTGGGGACTCATACGTGAAAATACCGTCCTGTCACGGTTTCTATCGAGCAACGTTTCTGGGTTGCTCGGCAGGAGTTCTTATTCTTTCTATTTGCTGCACACGCTGGTCATAAACTACATCGGAGTTCCGTTACTGTTGTCCCGAGGCGGCTTCCGACCTCTTTATGTTCTTCTCACGCTTGTCGTTACCTGGTTCGCTTCGATTTTATTGTTTGTTGGCTATGAAGAACCGGTGAATATCCTCATCCGCCGAGTATTCCGATCGAAGGATAAAACGATAGGCATGCAATCGACGCTCTTTCAGGTCAAGCCGTAACCTAAGCCGATGGAGCCTGGTGGCCGTATCCAAGACCACGGACCGGTCCTGACTGGTCCGCGGAGTGTTCGGACGCTCATCGCGCTGTTATAATAATGCATGCGAAAAATCAAGCTTTTGGCCTGGTTGGTCTGCTTTACTTTCGTATGCGGACTCATCGTGCTGCCTGTCGGGCGTGGCCACCTGCAAGATTTCGTCAGCGCACACCGGGGCGTGCCGATTTACCTCCTCCTGTCCCTCCTTTTAGCGATTCCCGCCAATATAGTGACCCTGGTGACCGCATTCCTGTTTGAATGGCTGCTGGTCGGCTGGTCTCGCTCGTCGCTCAAGACCCTGTGGGAAGCGCGTGCGTCGGTAAAACTGGATGCGCTTTCTATTGCGATGAGCCTGCTGCCGCTCGGGCGCCTTGGCTACATACTATCGCTCGGGCTTCTCTTTGCGATCGACACTCATTCGGTGCAGCCTGGGAATACTTTTTTTACGCGCTGGTTGCCGTTTTGGGGTGTGCAGATCGCGGTCCTGGTGTTGTGTGGCTCATTCATCAGCTACTGGATGCATAGACTCGAACATTCGATCCCGGCTCTGTGGGCGCTGCATAAGTTTCATCATTCCGCGGACCGCATGTCGATTTTGACTTCGGAGCGCCGGACGCAGCTGGCCAAAGGAGTGGAAGAGGTGCTCCTGCTCATCCCACTGGCACTATTGGGCAATCCGACTGCCCCGAAACCTGCCGTGGGTAGCCTGTCATTCGCGATCGTTGCGATTTATGTTGCATTTCGCACCTTCACAGGCATCAACATGTATCTCTGCCATTCCAACCTCACTACGGATTATGGTTGGATCGGCCGCTGGCTGCTCGTGTCACCCAGGATGCACCGGCTGCACCATGCCGTATCGCGCAGTTATCACGACAAAAATTTTACGTTCGACCTAGTGATCTGGGACAGACTGTTCGGAACCTATGCGACGTGTGACGCCTCGGCCGCCGCCGACATACCGCTCGGACTGGATGACAACCCTTTCAACAACCGCGGCACCGTCAAGGGCGTGTTGCGTAGCTATTTTCTAACCCCCTACCTGGTCTTTTGGTACGAACTGCGCAAGGGCCTCAAGGCGTGGTTGCCGGCACGGCTCAATCCCGAGCAGAGCTCGGCGGAACTGCGTCCTCAATTCTGACGCCGCCTCGCACTGAATCGCGCACGGCATCCCGGTGGCCCGACAGCCTTGGATGAGCAATGAAGTAGACGCAGCCGACAAACATCGAAAAGAGCAGGAACAGTCTCGGATACGCCAACAAAGAAAGTCCTCCGTGCCCTTCAAATGGGTAAGCGTAGTTGTAGGGAATGAATCCGATGATCGCGTACGCGCCAAGGATGAAGTACGCCGGCATCCGGGCGCCTTGGCTCAGGAAATAGTTGATGAGTAATGCGACGGGCAGCCAAAGCAGGGCGCAGGTGTATGTTGCCGTCGCCGGCGCGATCAAAAACAAGGCAATTCCAAGAATTCCGATGGACGGCGCGGCAGCACCCGCAGTACCTTCCCGAGCGAGCTTGACCAAGGTCGCCACGGCGGCGAGCAGGATTGAGCCCTTTGCGGTGATTAAACTGAGCGTCCGCAGCAGAGGCGCTGCCAATAGCGGCCGCGGATTGAGGGCAGGATCAAACACGAACAATCGATCAAACAACGTGTCAAACGACTGGTACACCGCGGTAAACGGAACGGTCCGGTCCTGCAGGCTGAGTCGGCCCGTCAGGTGATTCCCAAGAACCGAAAGAATGAAGATCTCATGCACCCTCCATCCCAAAACCGCAATGCTTACGAGCCCGACACCTGCAATTGCGACCGCACCGCCCATCACTATCTTCCATTCCTTCCGGAACGCAAAGTAGGCAAGGATGATCACCGGAAAATATTTGATCGGCACGCAGAGACCGAGACATATTCCAGCCAGCCAGGGTTTGCGCTCGAGGTACAGGTAGTATCCGAGGATGCAGAACATCGAAATGAGAATGTACGGCTGACCGAACCGCAGGCCGCTGATAATGGCCAGACCTGACGACAGAATGAACAGCGCCGAATCGACCGGACTCCACGCAAGAATTCTTGCCAACAGAAATATCGAGAAAACGATGCACAGTACGCTCACAGCGGTCACGATACGCAGCGCGGTAAGCGGCTCGAAGCGCGCGAGAGGAACGAGGAGCAGGGCGGTCGGGGGCGGAAAGGGGGCAAATTTTCCTGGATTTTTTTCTGATTCCAATCCATAGCGGCGGATTTGCTCTCGAAACCAGTCATCGTCGTAGAGCCTCTGCGCATCCTGCCCGTCGATCACGATCCTGGCGGCGGTGAAATAGCCCGGGAAATCGGCGTCAATTCCGGACAGAGCCGGCACGATGCCTTTGTGGAACACGTAACCGGCAACGCCGACCAACATCAATACCGTCCATGCGCGACTGAAAAACGAATTCATCGGCTTTGGTCTCGCGGTGGATTAGACGCTCGCACTAGGAATTGGCGGCCTGCGCGTCCGCTGGCACGAGCTGACCGTACTCTCCGCTGCCCACGATCTTCCCGTTGCCGAGCGCGAAGACGATATCGCAATGCCGCAGTGCGTTGGTCCGATGCGCAATGACCAGCACCGTTCTGTTGGGCCGTAGTAGTTCCAGCGTCTCGGCGATCTCGCCTTCGGCGGCAGCATCCAGCGCACTTGTCGCCTCGTCCAGGATCAATAGAGATGCCTCACGGTACAGCGCGCGCGCGATTGCCAAGCGCTGTCGCTGTCCACCGCTCAGGGCGCATCCCATGCCCAGCCATTCCTCGTAGCCATTGGGAAGGGCGGCAATGCATTCCGTGAGGCGCGCCAATCGCACCGCGGATTCCAGGCGCTCGCGGTCAATATGCGCGGGTGCAGTGCCGAGAGCGATGTTCTGGGCGAGTGTTGCCTCGAATAGAAATACGTGCTGGGGAACGTAGGCAATGGTTGACTGCCACGCCCCGCTGTTCGTGCGGTCAAGCCGCATTCCGTCGACTTCGATATGCCCCGACTGCGGAACCAGCAGTCCGCTCACCAGGTCGAGCAGAGTAGTCTTGCCGGAGCCGTTAGGGCCCATGAAGCCGACGATGGCACCGGCGGGAATGACCAATGAGACACCCCGAACAGCCGCCGGCCGATCAGGCGCATAGCGGAATGACACGTCGCACAATCGTATTTCGCGGCGCGGTTTGCCTCGCCAGATGCGATCCACTCGAGCATCGCGCGCGATCCTCGATTCGGGCAGTGCTCGCCCCAAGTCGATCTCAATCCCCGTAAACGCGGCCCGATCGGCGCGAAGCTTCACTATCGCCGAAAATGCTTGCTGCAAGGCGGGCAGCAGTCGATAGGCCGCAAACACTACAAAGCTTAGCTGAGCCAACCACGAACCGCCCCCATCGGCAGGGCTGTGCAGGTAGAGCGCGACACCCACCAAGCAAGCGACGGTGATGCATTCGAGGATGTACTTGGGGCTCTGCGAAATCGCCAGAGTGTTTACCGCGGCTCGGGAGATCGATCTCGACTGCTCTGCAAATCGACGGACAAAGAAATCGCGCGCTTGCGCGAGCATGATTTCCTTGATTGCCCCCAAACCCTCGTTGACTGTTCGAGCCCGCTCGGCGTAGTGGCGGCTCTCGGACTGTCCATTACGCAGCAAGCGCTTGCGGGCGGTCACGTAGATCGCCGCGTAACTCGCGCCGAGGCCGACGATGGCTGCGACGGCAACCAGGGGATTGACGAGCACGACCGCGACCGCGACGCACGAGATCGTCACCAGATTCGTCACGAGGATCAGCGCCTGCTGGAGGACCATTGACGTCACCCGCGCGCTTTCGTGGACTTTACTCGCGAGCACCGAGCTTTTGCTGCGAATGTGGAATTCGAAGTCACGATGAATGTACTCATCGAACAGCCGCACATAAAGAGTATCGCCGACCCGAGCGGAGAATCGATTTATTGCCAGGAAGCCGAACAGATTGACGGCGTTGGCGATGAGAACAACTGCGGCGAACGCCATTCCGAGCACGGCTGTGGACGAACCCTCATTGCCGAGATGCACTTTTTGCAACACCGCCCGCAGGAGCGCGTTGTGCTCGATGGCATGGGGATCGGCCAGCGCCGCAAAGAACGGCAGCACGGCCGCGATCCCACCGACCGTAGACAAAGCCATCACAATCGAGAGCAGCTGCAGCCACACCAGCTGCCGGCGCTGCCGGTAATCGAGAAGATGCCAAAGGGTGGGCAATATCGACATGTTCACTCACATTCGCCGATCAGATGACCGCAAGAGCTCGCTCAGAACCATTGTAGGCTTCGACCACGGCCGACCACGGCGCGCACCACGCGAAGAACGCCCGCCGGCGTCACGGCACGAGCCGCTGCCTCGGCGCCTCCCATCCACCATTCCCGATAGCCCCATGAATAGCGCGAGCTCTTCACGAGGGTGCGCAGCGCAGCACGTCGACTTCCGGTGATCGCCTGGGTGCGAGCCAAGCCCGCGGCTGCCTTGGCGCGCTCCCTGCGCAGCAATGAATGCAAATAGTGATCGGTGCAAACAGCGAGAAGCTTTGCGATCGCGCGCCCAATATCCTCGAACACCATGGTGCTGCGGTAGTAGGGGTCGAGTTGGCGGCGCTTGTGCAACAACGTCTCACTAATGCCGTCGATCTCGCTCAACCCTGCGAGGCGAAGCCACAGGTCGTAGTCATTGCACGCGGGCTGCTCGAGATCGAAGCCCCCGAGCTGCTCGAGAAGTCTCCGATTGACGATAACACTCGATATCGCGACGACGACTTCCATCTTGATGAGGGGCTCAAGAATCCGTCCCTCCGCAGCCGGCCACCACCGCGCATCCGCTCCCGTGAGCAGCTCTCCGGATTCGTCGATCACTGCAAACGCCGTGTGGCTCCAACCGCGCTCCGGGTGAGCGCGCAGCGATGCGATTTGCAGCGCAAGCTTCGCCGGCAACCAAACGTCGTCGGAATCCAAGAAAGCGATGTATTCGCCTCGCGCTGCCCGAGAGGCGGCGTTGCGTACGGCTCCCGGATTGCCCGTATGGGCCAATCGAAGTACCGTGACCGGCGGTGAATTGGCCAATGCGGCGACGTAGGCCGCGGTTTCCTCCTCGGAACCGTCATCTGCGACGATGAGCTCCCAGTCGGTGAATGTCTGAGCGAAAACCGATTCGACCGCCTGGCGCAGGTACTGCAGCCGGTTGAAAGTCGGCAGGATGATGGATATGAGCGGAGGCTTCCCCGCCTGATGTTTGCCGTTCATTCAAAGGCCCGACAGCCGCGGGTCCCACAAGCGGATGAAGCGCTTGGAGAAATTCAGTTCCCACGGACGCTCGTAGCGCTCAAATCGGTAGCGCCACGATGCGAGGGTGCGAAGCGCCGACTTTCCCCAATAAGGCGAGCGGATATCCGTCACGGTCGGGAACCGGCATCCGAGCACGGTCGTGAAGTCGCGGATTCTTGCGCGAAGTCGCGGGGTGAGCCAGGGAACGTCCGTGTGGCACCAATAAGACAGCCATTGAGGTTCGGCCCAGCCGTCGGCAGTCGTCGGAAAAACGATCCGCTCGCCGTCGCTGTCGCGAAGTTCGGCAACCGCGCGTTCGACTGGCAGATTCTTGCTGCCGGGCGCGGGTGGAAGGGGCGCGTAGACGTAAAGCATGATCTCGGTCTTGGGATGAATCTTCTTGATGTGACGGATGAACTCGAAGGTCCTTTCCGTCTCCCCCTCGGGATCCTGCGGCGGCGCCAGCATGAACGAGAGCTCCGGAGTGACGCCGTTGCTGCGGCATTTCTCGACGGCCGCCAGGGTCTGATCGGTACTGGTGCCCTTGCGCACGTCGTGCAGCAGCCAATCGCTGGGAGACTCGGCGCCGATGTACGCCATTCGGAGCCGACTCTTGCGCACCAGCGCCCAGGAACGGTCTGAAAGATTCAGCAGAGCGTCGGAACGAGCAAAACACCACCACGGCAATTGAAATTTCGCCAATACCTCGAGTAGCGGCGCCGTGTCCTCCTCGCGATCGAAGAAGTTGTGATCGTAGAATTGGATGGCGTCGACGCCGAGCTGACCTGACAGGAACCGCAGATCCTCGTCCAGCCGCTCGGGCGCGGGCAACGCCGTCTTGCCGCGAAACATCGCAGCCACTCCGCAGAACGTGCAGCGAAACCGGCAACCCAAGGCAGCTTGATAACCCGTTGTACGCCGCCCGAGATAGGTTGGGGCGAGATATTGCCGAGGATCTCCCAGACGCTCGAAGGGGAGGCCTCTTCCGAGACTCGCCGCCGAGAAAAGCCGATTCCTGTTGTGGATCACCTGGCCCGCGGAACGCCACGAAAGGCCGGGAATCGCGCCGACCTGGCTGCCGTCGCCGCGAAAGATCGCGTCCAGGATTTCGACGAGAGTCTCCTCCCCCTGGCCGCGAACGGCATAGTCCACATACGGTGAATTGAGTGCCGATTCCGCGGCAATGGTTGGAAAATGGCCGCCCCAGATGATGGGTGTTGCGGGAAATCGGTCGCGAATCGCACGGGAGACTTCGATGGCGGTAAGCAGCTGAGGACCTCCCATGACGCTGACTCCAACTGCGTCAATTCTTCCGCCGGCCACCGCACGGAGAGTGGTCGCGATGAAGTCCCGGTCCTTGTTTCCGTCTATGATGCTGGATGCGTACCTGCCGTCGAGCGCCGCGGACAGATTGAGTACCGCGAGAGGAAAGCGTGCGCTGCGCCGGGACGTTATCGTCGGGTTGATCAGTAATATGTGCTTTTGACGTGTCATGATAGTTTCTGCACCGGAACCAGCCAGCGGGTAAACAGCATTTCAACCGGCCAGCGGTAGTTATCCTTGCCGCAGCGATAGCGCGCGAGCTGCTGTATGAAGCGCTTGCCGCGCGATACGCGTTTCCAGGCGAGTTCGTGAAAGAACTTGAAGCGCTCGATGAGTTCGAATTTTTCCGGGGACACCCAGGGGCCGGGTTCGCCTGCGACGTAGTCGAACTCAGCCCACGCCTCCAGTGTTTCCGGCAGCCGAAATCCGCGCGCGACGGCTTCGATGACCAGCGCGCTGCCCGGATAGGGTTTGAAATAATAAATGGGGGTCAGGAAGTCCGGACTCATCGAGCGCAATCGTTTGGCACAATCGAGAGTAGCTTGAATATGGGCATCGGTCTCGTCCGGGAAGCCGACGATGAACGGAAAATGGCCCGCTATGCCGAACTTCAGCATTTTCTCGGCGGTCTCGTAGACCTGCTCGATCTTGATGTCCTTGCGAATACGCTTCAACACCTCATTGGATCCGGATTCCACCCCGACCAGCAGCCGGCGCAGACCGGATTGCTTGCAACGCACCCAAACTTCGTCGGGCAGCCGTATCCCCTGATCGGCGCGCATGGTCGCGGCCCACGTGATCTTCATGCCGGACTCGACGATTTGATCGGCGAGCGCGTGCACGCGGCCGGCCTTCGTGAAGAAGGTCTCGTCTTGAAAGTTGACGTCGTCGAAGCGGTACCGGTCCCACAGCTCCTTCAATCGCAGGGCCATGCGGACGGGTTCGAGTCCGACCCACTTGCGCCCGTAGACGAAGGGGTCGGAGCAGAACGCGCAACGAAAATTACAGCCTTGAGACGAGATGAAGTCGAGCTGCCGCTTGCCTTTGAGTTCGTAATAGCGCTCGACGGGAATCAACCCATAGTCATGCGCGCGAAACTTATCGACCTGCGCGAGGGTTCGGGCCGGATTCTCCTCGATGCTGCCGTCCTCGAGTCTGACCGTGCATCCTGCACAGCCTTGCAGAGAGCGGCCGTCGGCGAGCCGCTGGACGATCTCCGCAAACGTTTCTTCACCCTGGCCGCGAACCGTGACGTCCACCGATGGCTCGAGCAAACATTCGCGCGCGAACATGGAAGGATGCCAACCGCCCCAAACAACGGGGATCGCCGGGCGTGCGCGCTTCGCAGCGCGAGAAATCCGAAGTGCGTCGGAGATGGGCGCTCCGGTCAGCACCGTAACGCCGAGGCATAACGCATCCCCGATGTGAGACAACACGGTATTTTCGGCGTCCGGGTCGAGTCGCGCATCGATTATCACGACTTCGTACAGATCCGGGTCGAGCTCGGAACCGATCGCGAGCAACGCCAAGGGCATGGTGAAGAACACCGCTTGCGGATTGTAGAGCACGACTTTGAGCCGCTTGCCGCTAGCGTGCCGCTTGCCGCTAGCGTGCATCGTTCGGGCATCAAATTTGTCCGTGGAAGCGGTCACGCGGCCCTCCCTGCCACATTGCACAGCTCGAGTCCGGCCTCGCCGGTTCCTGCTCGAGACAGGTGCAGGGCAATATCACGGTCCAGGATCTTCGCCTTGCCGTCGACCCGAATTTCCGTCCACCCCGCACGCGGCGCGACGCGCTGTGCATAGTCCTTGTCTCCGTAACGGACGCCGCCGCCGACCATCACGAGCCGCACGTCGGCACGATTAGCGGCGGCGAGGCGTGTACGGGCGGGAAGAACCAGAATGTCGGCGCGGGCGCCCGCCCGCAGCTCCCCACGGTCGGGCAGTCTCAACAAGCGCGCACTATCGCAAGTCACCAGCGACTCCAAGGTTCGATCTTCGAGCCCACCGATTTGGCCGGCGACGCGCAGCTCGTCGAGCAAGTCGCGCGCGCCGCTCAGGCGGGAATCGGTGCCCAATGCGACGCGGCCCCGTGCGGCAAGCTCAGTCACTTCCGCGGTCTTGCCGAACAGGTGCAGGTTCGACGATGGGCACCAGATGAGACCCGCACCCGCGTGTTCAAGCCGCGCCCGCTGTGCGTGCTCGAGCGCGATACCATGCACCAGCAAGGTATTCGCGCGGAGACAGCCCAGCGCATCGAGGCGGTCGAACTCGCCTGCGGCCTCATCGTCCAAACCCTCGGCGGCGTGGATTATCCACGGCCAACCGCTGGGCGTAGCGCGAAAGGAAGCGCTGACTTTTGCCTCGCCATCCACGTATAAAGAGTGCGACCATCCGTAACTGCGGACGATTCCCGTCGGAAAGTGAGCGCTCGACAAGTAGGGATAGAACGGATCGTGGTGTGCAACGGTGGTGACGCCGCTCAGAACGTTCTTCACTCCGCCGATCAAGAGGCGCTCATCGCGCGCAACCGCGACGCCGGCCGCGAACTCTGGATCGGATCGCCGCCGCGCATCGACGTCCGAAATCCATTCGCGTACGTGACGATAAGACTTACCGAATGCGGGCCGCGTCAGGCTATTGAGTTGCAAGTGGTCGTGGGCATTGATGAGACCCGGCAGCACACGATCGCCCTGTAGGTCGACCGCCGCGTCACCTGGGAAAGGGTCCTCGCCCAGCGACGCGATGCGTGGACCCACGATGCGCAGGCTGGTGACCTCGCCATTGCCCAAATCGGCATTGAAGAGCGTGACGCCGGCAGGAGGAGTGAAGCGCGTGCGCATCACTTTCGAGCCCGAACGACCAGCACGATGGGCAGGCCTTCCCAACGCCTATAGAATTCTTCCGACTTCGGAAACGGCTCGTTCAGTTCCAATCCAACCCGCACCTCGTGGACGACGTCGATGGTCAAGCTGGCCGCGGCGGCCGCCTCGCGCTGAGCGCTCAATTTGTAAGATTGATGTGGCACCGTGTAGGTGCGCTCATCTTGATCTTTGAATGACCGCGTGAGACCCACTCGCGCGGCCTCGGGATGAAAGTCGGAATACAGCAATGTGCCTCCCTCGGAGAGCACCCTGGCGACTTCGGCCATCCACGCGTCAACACTCGAGGCGTGACCGAGCGCGAGGCCTGATATCACGAAGTCGAACGCTCCATCGGCAAATGGCAAGTTCATCATGCTGCCGCATACCCGAGTGCCGGCCGACACCTGACGAAGCATGGGCACACAAAAATCCATCGCCACGATCTCTGCCGCCTGTGCCTCCGCCAGCAGCCGCGAGTACCGTCCGGTACCGCAGGCGAGGTCCAGCGCACGCCTGCCGGCCGCGGACGGCCAGTATTCGAGCATTGCCCGTTGCTCGGCTCGCATCAAAGGATTGTGAGCAGTCGGGGGATAGAGCGGCGCCCAGCGCTCGTAGGCGGCAAGAGTTTGTGCACTGAGACTTGCCGTCACACCGTGGCCTCCGAGATCGAGCTCATGACTCTTGTCGAGATCTCGATGTTTGCGAGATCCCGCCACATCGAGCAGACGCACGTCTTGCATTCGGCGCGCCGCCCATCGCGAATCGCCGCGCGCAGCGCACTCATACCGCCGCTGTTCAGCACATTGCCAAGATCGCCGCCGGGCCGTGCGCCGGTGTCCGATAGCCGTGCGTCCAACGGCCCGGAAATGAAAAAGCACGGCTGCACTCGGCCGGTCGCGCCGACGACGGCGGAGAACTCCGGTGCATTGCAGCGCACCGGCGGGTAGGCCCCCAAGCCCCGGATGGCGCTGAAATATTGCAAGATGCGGCGCAGCTTCTGCGGGCTCTCGGCGATGAAGCCGGAGCGAAAGTCCTCCCGGTAACCTTGCTCCATGGAATCCAAGATTTGTTCGAGTTGCGGCAAGTCCTCCGGCCGCAAAGCCAGATCGGAGACAAAATCATCCGTACGGCCGAATGCATGCGGATTGGCAACGTCAACCGCGAGAAACGAAACCTGGCGGGCGCCAAGTTCTCTCGCCAAATCGACAAATGCCGGCAGTTGCCGATAGTTGGCACGCTGCACAGTGACTCGGATGCCGGGCCGTGCGCCATGGGCGGCGGCGGCCCGAACGCCTTCGCACACCTTATGGAATGCGTCCAAGCCGCGAATCGCTGCATAGGTCTCGGCATCGGTACCGTCCAGCGACACGGTGATGGCATCGAACAGGGTAGCCGCGCGGCGCGCATGCTTGGCCAGCGCCAGACCGGAGGTCAGCAGCCACACCTTGAGGCCGTTGCTGCTCAATGTCTGGGCAATCGTCTCCCAGTCGGGGTTGAGGAGGGGTTCGCCGCCCGACAGGAGCACCATCTGAGTGCTCAGCCGCGCAAGACTGGGCAGCAAGTTCGTGACTGCCGCAAGGTCCATGTCGTCCCGGCCATGACGCCAGTAGTCGCAGGTGACGCAACGCGAATTGCAGCGCTCGGTCACATAGAGAGTAACCAGAGGCAGTTTGGCCATGGACGGGTGAACTGCGAGGCGATTAGCGGACAATTGGCGACTCTCGATAAGCGATGGCAGCGGGACGCCCAGCGAATAGGCGCAGTATTCCATCGTGAGTACCGGGTCGGTCCGAAACGGTTGCCCGGAACTGGGCTGGGGCAGGGACACTTATCCACCGACTGGGGCGGCCTCGGCGCTACGCAATAGACAGAGGCTATCGACGGCACAGTTATAAACAATTGGATTCTCTGGGATGCCGCGCATCTAATCCTCCCGGGTTTGTGAAGCGACCGGAATAAACCAGGAAGCGGCAGGCGGGCAACGATGACGCTACGGGAATTACGTTATTTGGTGGCTCTGGCGAATCGCGCCCATTTCGGGCGCGCCGCCGAGGACTGTCATGTCTCCCAACCCACCCTGAGCACCCAGATCAGAAAGCTCGAGGAATATCTCGGACTGGCGCTGATCGAGCGCAACGCGAAATCGTTCGCATTTACCCCAATAGGGCAGGACGTAGTCGAGAAAGCTCGCCGGATCGTGACCGAGGTCGACGCGCTGTTGTCTTCGGCGCGGACCCCGCAGAGGCCTTTGACGGGCCCGCTCAACTTGGGGGTGATTCCGACATTGGCGCCGTATTTGCTGCCGCGGCTGCTGCCGTTGGTCAAGAGCCACTACCAACAGCTGCAACTGGTGGTGCACGAAGACCTTACCGGGCACCTATTGGAGCGGCTGCGCGGCTATCAAATCGACGCAGCCTTGCTGGCGCTGCCTTTGGACGGCGAAGACTTCGAAGAGCTTCCGCTGTTCGATGAACCGTTCTGGTTTGCCTGTCCTCCGCGGCATCCGCTGGCCCAATCGAAGGGCGTCACCGAAGCCGATTTGATCGGGGAGCCCATGCTGCTGCTGGCCGATGGGCACTGCCTGCGCGGTCAGGCGTTGGCCGCATGCGGGCGGGGGGCGGCGGACGAGGAGGGGAACGACGATTTCCGAGCTGCCAGTCTGGAGACGATCTGCCAACTGGTTGCCGCAGGTTTTGGCTGCACCTTGTTGCCCGCGCTGGCGGCGCGCCCGCCCCAGGGACCGGAGCCGTCATTTGTCGTGCGGCCTTTGCAATCCAACAATGCTAGCCGGCGCATCGGTCTCGTGTGGCGCCGAGGTTATACGAAGGCGAAGGACCTTGCGCTGTTCGGCGAACTGGTAAGGACCAATCCGCCGACCGGAACGCATGCCGTCTTGGCAGAACGACGCGCGTTGGCCAACAGCTACTAGCGTTGGCCAACAGCAAAGGGCTTCAATCAGCGCTTCCCGTAGTCCAACGGTACGCCCTTGCGCTGCGCAATGATGTAGGCCTCGAGCGCCCGCATCTTCGGATCGTCGGGCGCCAGCACCTTGCCGCGCACCGGGTGCTCGATGCACCAGTTGATCATGTCGCGCAGCAGTGCGACACGGCCGAGCTGCGGCTGGAACTTCGGATAGGATTCGGGATGCGTGTTGGCCGCCCGCGGATGGCACATGTCGCAGGACACGGCGATCTCGCTGCCGAGCTCGTCGCCGCTGTGGAAGACTTTGGACCCATACACCGCGGTTTTATAGGTCTCGTTTTTCCACACCTGCACGTCCTGTTGCGTCACGGTCCCGTAGGTGGAGGACTGGCCGGTGCCGACCAGCTTGGAATTGTCGGCCGGCGTCACGACCTGGTGAGCCTCCACCTCTTCCTGCACCCACTTGGTGTCCGGATTGGCGGCCTTCCATTGCGCCATCAGCGCATCGGAGATTTTCTGGCCTTCGGCGCGGGTTTTGGGCGCGTCGTTGGATACCTGCACCGTGGTCTTGTTGTCGCAGAGCTTGACTGTTTTACTGCCGGAAGCCGGGGTCGCGGGCGACGCCTGCGGGGCCGAACTTTGGCTATCGGCTTGGGCGGCTAGCGTCGAGGCCAGCACGATCAGTGCTAGAAAGCTGGAATTGTTCATGGTGTTGCTCCGATCGAGTCCAATCAATAACTGGCCAGGGTGGGTGCGACGGGGACGTCGGTCTTGCCGCCGCTGCTCAAATAGCTGGCCTTGACCTGCATGGGGTTGCGGTTCCACAGGCCGTAGAGCTTGTCGACCAGGCCGTCCGGGTGCACCGAGACCGTACCGTCACCCAGGCCGTCGTTCGAGTCGAAGGGATTGGGCCGATTCATCTGTACGGTCAGCGCCGGCAAACCCTGCGGAGCGTAGGGCCAGGGCCAGGCGGTCGACAGCATGCCGTGGAACTGGATATTGCCGATGCGATTGGTCAGGACCTGATGAGTATGTCCGTGCAGCACGGTCACGCGATCGAACCGCTGCAACAGTGCCTGGACGTCCTCTGCATCGTCGGTCCAGAAATTCCATGGGCGATAGAGCTTGTAGAGCGGCGAGTGCGAGAACACGATCAGCGGCGTCGACTTCGGTACCTTGTCCAGGTCTTTTCTCAGCCACTCGCGTTGCGCCGCTCCGACTTCGAACGCGCTTTGCACCGCGTTATCGAGTCCTGCCACGGTGTGCATGCGTTCCGCCGGGCTCATGCCGCGCGCGCTCCAGAAGTCCTTTTCCTGCACGCTCATCAGAACGACGAAATGCACGCCCTTGTGGTCGAAGCTGTAGGTTTGCGCGCCGAACAGTTCATTCCAGCGGTGGCCCATGTCGAAATACCAGTCGTGTTCGCCGACCATCATGTGCACCGGCGCCTTGATGCTCTTCAGGATCTGCGCGCCCAAATCGAGTTCCTCCTTGCGTCCCAGCTGCGCCAAGTCGCCGCCGTAGAACACGAAGTCGGGCTGCGGATCCAGCTTATTGATGTCATCGACCGCGCGCAGCAGCTGGCGCACGAAGCGCTCGTTGGTCTTCTTCACGTAGAGATGCGAATCCGAGATATAGGCGAAGGTGAAGCCCTGGCCTTGCACGCCGCCGCCACCATCCGCGGCATAGGCCACATTGACGGGGAGGAAGCTATGGAAGTGATTGGAGACTCCCGCTGCCACCGCCGCGGCCGCCGCGCCCGTCGATACCTTGAGAAAACTGCGCCGGTCGAGATGGTGCAGTCCGCGGAACAGAGTCTCGCGCTCTTCCAGATGCCGCGTCTCGACGCTCTTGATGTGGGGTATTTTCGCGTTGTCGTTCATGATGCGGCTCCGTATTACTTCAGGCCCGCCGGGCCCATAACTCGCTGCTCGAAAGGCAGCATCTCGCGGTGCGCCAGTGCGTTGTCGCGGAACGGCCGGTTTTTGGCGGCAAGCTGCTGCTGCTCGCGCAGCGCCGCTTCGTTCTGTGCGGTGAATCGCCTGTCGGTCAGCGAGAATAGAAAGGCCACCACATCGTTGATCTCGTTCTCGCTCAAGTTCAGGGGTTCAATGCCTCCGTCCAGGTAGGCATTGGTCTCGCCGCCCTTGTTGTAATGGTCCATCACGTCCCACAGGGTGTGCAGGGAGCCGTCATGCATGTAGGGCGCCGTGAGTCCCACGTTGCGCAGCTGTTCGGTCTTGAAACTGCCGATGTCTTGACGCTGCTTGGTGACCAGAAATCGCCCGAGCTCCGACATGTCGGTTTGAATCGCCAGCTTGTCGAGCGCCTCGGTATCGTCGTTTTGACTCAGTATGCCGAGCGCTTGGCCGGCCAGTGCCTCGAAATTCTGTTTGCGCGCCGACACGCCGATGTTGTGGAAACGATTGTCGGTGCCGAGCGGATTCGACGAGTTGATCATGTGGCAGCTGACGCACCGGGCTTTGCCGTTGAACAGCGCCAGGCCGCGCTGCGCGGAGGCCGACAGTGCCGTGCCGTCGCCGGCGGCAAAGCGGTCGAACGGTGCGTCGAGGAAGATCAAGGTGCGCTCGAAGCTGGCGATGGCGCGGCCGAGATCGTCATAGTTCGGCGCGCGGCCGTAGGCCTTTTGGAACAGTCCCTGGTAAGTCTGATCGGTGTTGACCGCGGCCATGGCGCTCGCCGCATCCGGGTGCCCCATCTCGATGGGATTGAGAATCGGCAGCTTGGCCTGTTCGTCGAGCGTCGCCGCACGGCCGTCCCAGAATTGACTTTGCAGCAGAGCCGCGTTCATCGTCGTCGGTGCACTGCGTTTACCGAGGTGATCGCCGATCCCCTCCGATACGCTTCGATGGTCGGTGAAGCCGCGGCTCACGTCGTGGCAGGTGGCGCAGGACAGAGTGCCGTCCTTCGACAGGCGAGTATCGAAATAGAGCTTGCGGCCCAGGGCGATGCGCGCCGGGGTCAATTCATTGCCCGCAGGCACATAAATGGTCGCCCAGGCCACCGGGTCGATGCCCGGCGGGGAGGTGGAAAGCCCGGTAATCAGCTGATCCAGGCGCTGCTGCTGCGCTTGCATCGGCATCGCGCCATGCGGTGCGGTGGCTGGCTCCGCGGCGGCGCTCTCAGCAGCGCGCGCCGCCATCGCCAGGCAGATCAGCAGCGCCCTACAGGACGGGCGTACCCAGTCTGACTTGTTCATGCTTCCCTCCAAGTGGTTGCGCGATGCGGCAGAGTGCTCGCCTCCGGGAGCGGTTCCCAATTGAATGTTTGAATGATGGCGATAGGGTTTGGCTATGCGGGGCATCCGGCGCGGCGCACCCTCGAATTGGAGCGATGCGTCACGCCAAGCCGGTAGCTTCAACTCTTTGATTTAGTTAAGCTCGCCGCCTCATGAATACCGCAGCAGATGGTCTTGGCGTCGAAAAGGTCCATGTCTGGCGGGGCGATCGTCATGTGCTGAGGGGCGTGAGCCTGGGCCTCCGGCCCCGGCAGCTGCTGCACGTTTCAGGCCCGAATGGGACCGGTAAAACCACCCTATTGCGCGTCGTTTGCGGGCTACTTCGGCCGGAACAGGGACTGGTGTCGTGGCTTGGCCGGTCGATCATAGGCGTCAGGGCTGAATATCAGGCTGCTTTGGCGTACGCATCGCACGAGCCGGCGCTGAAGGCCGATTTGACCGCTTTGGAGAATTTACGCTTCGCCGTCGGACTGAAGCGTCGAGTCACGGAAAGCGAATTGCGGGCCAGTTTGGATCAGACCGGAGTCGCGGCTTGCGCCGATTTGCCGGCGCGCGTGTTGTCGGCAGGTCAACGCCGGCGCGTCGCCATGGCACGGGTTCTGGCAATGAGTGCCTCCTTGTGGCTGCTGGACGAGCCGTTCACCAATCTGGACGCGGCGGGCACTGATCTCTTGAGGAGGCTGCTGCAATCCCATGTGGAAGGGGGCGGATTGGCGCTGGTCGTCGCGCATCACGATCTGAAATTAGACTGCAATGTGCACCGCCTGGAACTCAACGCATGAACGTCGGTGTGTGGGAGGCCATGTTTCTGATCGTGCGTCGTGAACTGTGTCTCAGTTTCCGGCGGCCGGATCAATTGTTGCAACCTTTGGTGTTCTTTTTGATCGTAACTACATTGTTTCCCTTAGGCTTGAGTCTGCAATTGTCGCGCCTGCGAGACATGGCGCCGGGTGTGCTTTGGGTGGCCGCGCTGTTATCGTCTCTGCTGTCGCTGGATGCGCTGTTCAAGAGCGATGCCGACGATGGCACTTTGGAGCAGCTGGCGCTCTCCGGGCAGGGACTGACGCTCATCGTGGTTGCGAAAACCTTCGCACATTGGTTGGTCACCGGAGTGGCGTTGGTGCTGGTATCACCGGTGGTCGGGACCGCCTTAGGCATCCCCGGCAGTGCATTTGCGACCATGATGCTGAGCTTGAGTCTGGGTACCCTGACCTTGAGCTGGCTGGGCGCCATCGGCGCGGGCCTCACGGTCGGGTTGCGGCGCGGCAATGTGCTCTTGTCCCTGATCGTGCTGCCGCTCGCGATGCCGTTGCTGATCTTCGGCGCCGGCGCAACGGATAGAGCGATATCAGGCGTGAGTCCGACGGGAGCACTGTATTTTCTGGCGGCGCTTTGCGTGTTCACGTGCACGCTGGCGCCGTTCGCCGCGACAACGGCATTGCGCATTACGTTGGAATGACAGAAAGAGAAGTCATGTGGACATGGTTCTATAAGCTCGCCTCACCGCCCTATGTCTATGGGGTCGCCGCCGCGCTCGCGCCCTGGCTCTTGGGTGGCGCGGCGCTGGCCATGGGCTACGGGCTGATCGCCGGGCTCGCGATCGCGCCTCCCGACTACCAGCAGGGCCAGGCATTTCGCATGATTTACGTGCACGTGCCGAGCGCTCTGCTGTCCTTGACCGTGTATACCGTCATGGCGGCCGCCAGTGCCGTCGCGCTCATCTGGCGCATCAAGGTAGGGCATGCCGTTTCGGCGGCCTCCGCCCCCATCGGCGCGTCGTTCACCATTTTGGCGCTGGTCACCGGTTCGCTGTGGGGCCGACCCATGTGGGGAACTTATTGGGCCTGGGACCCTCGGCTAACCTCCGAACTCATCCTGTTGTTTCTCTACGTCGGGGTGATGTCGCTGCGTTTGGCGTTCGAGGATCCGTCGCGGGGCGATCGGGCCGCCGCGTTGCTCGCTATCGTGGGTGTCGTCAACGTGCCCATCGTTCACTTCTCAGTTGTATGGTGGAACTCGCTGCACCAGGGAGCAACGATTGTTAAACTAGGCGCGCCCTCCATGCCCGGCAGCATGCTATGGCCGCTGCTGTCCATGTGGCTTGGTTTCATGCTGTTCTTTGCCGCAGTGCTCTGCATTCGCTTGCAGGGCGAGGTGCTCAACCGAGAGCGGCAGTCTACGTGGGTACGAGAGGCGGTTAAATCATGATGAACAGCAGTTTTTGGGCCATGGGCGGCTACGCGCGCTATGTGTGGCCCTGCTTTGCGTTCGCGTGCGTGGTGCTCGCGTGGAATTTATGGTCTGCAAGACGCTTTCGCGTTGCGGCCCAATTGAGGGCGCGGCGCGCGGCGGAAATGGCAACGGCAGGGGTGAGTGAATCATGACACCGCGACGCAAACGCTTACTCGTCGTACTCGGCATTCTCGGCGGTGTCGGCGCCTCGGTGTCGCTCGCGTTCATGGCCTCGCGCGAGAACATCATGTTCTATTACGACCCCAGCCAGGTCGTCGGGGGTAAGGCGCCCCTGGCAAAGCGTTTTCGCATTGGCGGCATGGTCGTGAAGGGGAGCGTCGCACGCAAGCCGGGCGATTTGGAAGTTCGATTCGTGTTGACCGACTTCGCACACCAGGTTCCCGTGGAATATACCGGCGTGCTGCCGGATCTGTTTCGCGAAGGGCAGGGTATCATTGCGCACGGCACGATGAATGCCAACGGCGCCTTCGTCGCCGACGAGGTGCTCGCCAAACATGATGAGAAATACATGCCGCCCGAAGTCGCCGCTTCGCTGAAGAACAAGGCTCCCCAGACTCCGGCCGGCAATGCGCCGGCCGCCAATAGTGCGCCCGCCGGCGGGCCGACCACCTAGGCGGGAGCATCGCGCAATGGCACCGGAATTAGGGGTTTTCTCTCTCATCCTGGCATTCGTCCTGAGCCTGTCGCAGGCGTTCTTCGGCCTCACGGGCGCCTGGCGCGGCAAGCCCGTGTGGATGGCCGTGGCGCGTCCGGCGGTGACCGGACAATTCGTGTTCGTCATCATGGCATTTGCCTGCCTGGTGTATTCCTTCGTCAACAACGATTTCTCGGTGCAGTATGTGGCGCGCAACTCGAACTCGGAGCTGCCGCTGTTCTATCAGGTGGCGGCTCTGTGGGGCGCGCATGAGGGCTCGCTGCTGCTGTGGATTTTGATTCTGTCCATTTGGAGCGTGGCGGTCGCCGCGTTCAGCCGCCAGCTACCCTTGAGTTTTTCCAGCCGCGTGCTGGGGGTGATGGGTCTCATCAGCGGCGGCTTCATGCTGTTCACGCTGTGGACCTCCAATCCCTTTCTGCGCTTGATGCCCGCCGCACCGGATGGCGCCGATTTGAATCCCGTCCTGCAGGATTTCGCGCTGGCGATCCATCCGCCGATGCTCTACACCGGCTACGTGGGGTTCTCGGTGGCCTTCGCGTTCGCCATCGCTGCGATGCTCGAGGGACGCCTCGATCAGACCTGGGCCAAGTGGACCCGGCCCTGGACCATATTCGCGTGGCTGTTTCAGACCATCGGCATCGCGCTCGGCAGTTGGTGGGCCTATTACGAACTCGGATGGGGCGGGTGGTGGTTCTGGGACCCGGTCGAAAACGCCTCGTTCATGCCTTGGCTGGTGGGAACCGCGCTGATCCACTCGCTCAGCGTCACGGAGAAGCGCGGCATCTTCAAGAGTTGGACCTTGCTGCTGGCGATTTTCGCCTTCTCCTTGAGTCTCGTCGGAACTTTCCTGGTGCGCTCGGGCGTCCTGGTGTCGGTGCACTCGTTCGCGACCGACCCGACCCGTGGACTCTACATTCTCGCATTCCTGGTATTGACGATCGGCGGATCACTCACCCTGTATGCGTGGCGGGCGCCGAAACTGTACGTGGCCGGCGGTTTCGAGCTCTTCTCTCGAGAGTTCTTTTTGCTGGTGAACAATGTGATTCTGGTGAGCGTTGCCGGACTCGTGCTCTGGGGCACCTTGTCTCCGTTGGTGTACGAACTGCTGGGTATCGGCAAGATCTCGGTCGGTCCGCCGGTGTTCGCGGTGATGTTCTTGGTGCCGATGCTGCCCTTGATGGTGTTCTTGGGCGTGGGGATGCATTCGGCCTGGCGCCGCGGCAAGCTCACCGTGACAGCCAATCCTCTGTGGTGGCTGCTGGGAATATCGGCGGCGCTGGCCCTCGCGATCCAAGGCCTGGTGTTCGGCGCATTCCACTGGGTGGGATTGATCGGCTTTACTTTCGGCTTCTGGATCATATTTTCCGCAGTGCTCGAGCCCGTACGCCGCTGGCGTCAGAAGCAGACCGTGACCGCGGCGTTGCTGGGCATGTGCATCGCTCATTTCGGTGTCGGGATGTTTGCGATCGGCGCGAGCGGCGTCGAAAGCTACAAGATCGAAAAAGACGTGGCGTTGAAGCCGGGCGGAAGCTTCCGCATAGCCGGATACGATTTCCGGTTCGTGAACGCCGTGAACGTGCGCGGGCCGAACTACGACGCCGTCGAAGCGTTGGTGGAAGTTACGCGCGGCGGAAAGCCGGTGGCCATCTTGAAGCCGCAAAAGCGGCACTTCAGGGTACAGCAGTCCGACAATAGCCAGGCCGCCATCTCGGTGAACTGGGCGCGCGACTTATTCGTCGCCATGGGTAACCCGCTCGGCGAGAACGCCTGGAGCATGCGCATCCAGTACAAACCGCTGGTTCGCTACATATGGCTCGGCGCTTTGGTGATGGCGATCGGCGGCCTCGTTGCCGCCACCGATCGCCGCTATCGGGTCAAGGTACCGGCCGCGTCGCAGGCTTCGGCGTCTGCGCCGCCCGATCCCCGCGTAGAACTTGGGAAGGCCTGATGTGGAAGTTCTTACTGCCGTTCGCGGCCTTCGTCGGGCTCGTGGTTCTATTCGCGTTTGGACTCAACCCGAGCCGCGATATACATGCGCTGCCGTCGCCGCTGATCGGTAAGCCGGCGCCGGCGTTTGCGCTCACCGATGTGCTGGATCCGTCGCGCGCCGTCAGCAACGCGGCCTTGAACGGACAGGTGTACGTCTTGAATGTCTGGGCTACCTGGTGCGTTCCCTGCCGCGAGGAGCACGAGGCGCTGCTGGCGATTTCCCAGCAGCACGTCGTGCCTATCATCGGACTCAATTGGAAGGACCAGCGTGAACGAGCCAAGCAGTGGCTGGAGCAACTCGGCAACCCATATCAGGCCGTGGCGTTCGATGGCGATGGGCGCACCGCCATCGAATGGGGCGTTTATGGCGCGCCCGAGACCTACTTGGTGGACCGGCAAGGCCGGGTAGTTTACAAATTCATCTCGCCCATGACGCTGCAGGTGTGGGATCGCGAATTTTTGCCCCGCATCGCTGCCGCACGCCGAGGCGGCGCATGAAACGAGCGGCACCGGGAAATTCCGTGATCATCGCTGTGCTCGCCCTGGTGCTCGCAGGCGTCATGGGCGCATTCGCCGCCTTCGCCGCGGATCAGGCGGTGGACGCCAATGGCCAGCTCGAAGATCCGGGTCTGCAAACCCGCTTCGAACGAATAACTCAGCAACTTCGCTGTCTCGTCTGTCAAAATGAGTCCATCGCCGACTCGAATGCCGACCTTGCCGTCGATCTGCGCCAGCAAGTGCGCGAGATGCTGGTCGCCGGCAAAAGCAATGACGCCATATTCGATTTCATGACGGCCCGCTACGGCGAGTTCGTGCGCTTCAACCCTCCGTTGGAGCCCAAAACTCTGCTCATTTGGGGCGCTCCATTCTTCATGCTGCTGCTGGGTGGCGTCATCATCTATCGCGTCGCACGCCAGCGTGCGCGCATGCCGCTCGACGATGAGCCCGCCCCGGGACCCCACCAGTAAACAATGAATACATTTCTCGTCATCGCCGCCGCCATGGCCGCGATCGCCGCGGCCGCGGCCGCCTTTCCGCTGCTTCGCGATAGACAAAGCCGGCTGCTCGGAGCGCTGCTTGCGGTGATGGTCATCGGCGCGTCCGCCGGTCTCTACCCGCTGTGGTCGAATTGGAATTGGCACGCGCCGGCGCAATCGGAGGCCGCCGCGGGACCGGACGTCGCCGCCATGGTCGCCCAGCTGGAAAAGCGGTTGCAGGATCAGCCCAATGACCTGAAAGGCTGGTTGATGCTCGGACGCTCCTACCTGACGTTGAATCGCTTGGACGAGGCCATCGTTGCCTACGATCATGCACATCAGCTGGACTCGAAGAGTGCGGATGCCGCCATGGGGTTGGGAGAGGCCATGAGCTTGCGGGCGGGCGGCGATATCACGCCGCAGGCCGCACAACTGTTCGAAGACGCCTTGGCCCTGGAGCCCGGCAATCCGAAGGCCCTCCTATACGCCGGTTTCGCTGCGGCGGTGCGCGGTGATCGCGCACTCGCGCGCACACGCTGGCAGGCACTCAAAGCGTTGAATCCGCCGCCGCAGATCGTGCAAATGCTCGATGCGCGCATTGCGGAGCTGGGGAGCGGTGCGCCGCCGGCAGGGACGAGTGCGTCGCCGGCAGGGACGAGCGCCTCGACGGGGGCCTCGAGCGCGGCGGAAGTCACTGTCAATATCAGTATTGCACCCGCCCTGAAATCACGACTGGTATCGGAGGCCCCTTTGTTCGTCTTTGCACGTGAGCCCGGGAGCCGTGGACCACCGCTGGCCGCCAAGCGGCTGACGAGCACCGCCATCGGCACCCAGGTTCATCTGTCGCAGGCCGACTCGATGTTGCCGGGGCGCGTTCTGGCGAAGGGCCAACAGGTATCCATCACGGCGCGAGTGTCCTTCAGCGGGCAGCCCGTGCCGTCGGCAGGGGATTTGTACGGCGAACTCTCCTATGATGTGGGCCGCGACGGAGTGCGCAATCTGGTGATTGATCGCGTCGCCGAGTAGCAGTCGAACGGGAGTTCAGGATGAGCGTTGCGAAACATCTCATGGCGGGAAGGATCCTGGAAGATCGACTCTTTCCATACCCGGCTCTGCGCGATAAGGACCGCGAAGTTCTGGGAATGATGGTCGATGCCATCGACCAGTTCTTGGGTCCCAAACATCAAGACTTCAAGCGCTGGGACCGCGCCGCCGAACAGCCGGCCGAGTTCATTCAAGGCCTGCGTGATCTCGGGTTGTTCGGCCTCATCGTCCCCGAGGAGCACGGCGGCCTCGGCCTGTCGAACGCCGGGTACGCGCGCGTGTTGAGCCAGACGAGCTCGCACGACAGCTCGGTGTCGCTCACCATCGGCGCGCACAGCTCCATCGGCATGAAGGGTATCTTGTTGTTCGGCACTGCCGAGCAGAAGGCGCGCTACCTGCCCAAACTGGCCGGCGGGGAAATGATCGCGGCGTTTTGCCTGACCGAGTCCGGTGCCGGTTCAGACGCCGCCTCGATCCGCACCCAGGCGGTCAAGAACGCCGACGGCAGTTGGATACTCAACGGGGAGAAGATCTGGATCACCAACGGCGGCATTGCCGACCTGTATACGGTCTTCGCACGCACCTCATCGGCCGCGGGCAAGATCACGGCATTCGTGGTCGAGGCCGCATGGCCGGGCGTCAGCCACGGCCAGCACGAAGACAAGATGGGAATCCGTGCCTCCTCGACTACCACGGTGAGTTTCGCGGACGTGCGGGTTCCCGCCGCCAATGTGCTTGACGCCGAAGGCAAGGGGTTCAAGGTCGCCATGGCGATATTGAACAATGGGCGCACCGGCCTCGGCGGCGGGGCAGTCGGGGGCATGAAGACGCTCATTGCCCATGCGAACCGGCAGGCGGAGACGCGCAGGCAATTCGACGCTCCCATTGCGAAATTCGGCCTGGTCCGCGAAAAACTCGCGCAAATGACGGTCGATTGCTTTGCCGCCGAAAGCGTCGTGTGGATGGTCGCCCACTACATCGATTCCGGGGATGAGGATTATTCGGTGGAAGCGGCGATGAGCAAGGTCTTTGCCAGCGAAGCCTTGCAACGCAGCGCCTACGAGGCATTGCAGATTGCCGC
>Ga0073928_10003561_pt1 | contig 24414 bp, 20 predicted proteins | sample PaiPotPPA55metaG_FD_76969 | JGI IMG/M metagenome (GOLD analysis project Ga0073928, IMG submission 76969) | Iron sulfur acid spring bacterial and archeal communities from Banff, Canada, to study Microbial Dark Matter (Phase II) - Paint Pots PPA... ...
ACCGTTATTGGGACGCACCACGATTTCCTTCCTCTTCCAAACGGCCACCTGATCCTGTTGGCTTCCGCGGAGAAATTAGAATCCGGCGTGACAGGGTTTCCCGATCCAACGAATGTAACGGGCGACGTCATAATCGACTTGGACGAAAGTCACAAACCGGTCTGGGTGTGGTCGGCCTTTGACCATTTGAATGTGAATCACCATCCCATGGCTTTCACCGATTGGACACATTCCAATACCATCATCTATTCTCCCGATGACAAAAGTCTGATCCTTTCGATGCGTCATCAGGACTGGGTTATAAAAATTGATTACAACGATGGGCAAGGAGCCGGGGACATTCTTTGGAAACTGGGCTACCAGGGCGATTTTGTTTTGCTGGGTGGCAGCGATCCCCAGGACTGGTTTTATGCCCAGCACGACGTAACGATCATCAGTCCCAATAGTAGCGGCATCTTTGAGATGCTTTTGTTTGACAACGGCAATCAGCGCGTCCTGGATTCTAATGGAACGATTTGTGGAACCTCGACGCCGTGCGTCAGCCGAGTACCGATTTTGCAAGTGAATGAGAGCGCCAAAACCGCTGCCATCGAGTGGGTGGACAATCTGGCGCCGACGTTCTCCGTTTTTGGTGGGTCGTCTCGCCTCCTCAGCAATGGAAATGTTGAATTTGCTGAATGCGCGCCGAATACACAAAATGCGACTATCTACGAAGTGACGAGGACGACACCGCCGCAGATCGTTTGGCAGTTACAGGCAGGACAAAATATATATCGCGGGTTCCGGATACCGAGCTTATATCCCGGAGTACAGTGGTGAAAATGGAAATGGAAACATTTTTTCAATATCGGAACGTTTTTCGAAGACTGTATCCATGGTGATGGAGACATTTAGGCGGTCCTCACCACGACCCCAAGCGTTCGTCACAGATGAGAATCGTTATTTTTTGGTGAAAATGGATTTGGGGATCATGCAATGGACGCCTTTGCGGATGTCGACGACCTGGGAGACACGGCAATCGCCGATGATGGAAGTGAGTGAATAAGCTTCTTCGCGCGACATGGGCACCATCTTTTGGTCGGCCAGGAAATTCACAGTTTCGCGCACAGCAATTTTCATCGCTTCGTTCAAGTCTTCGTCGAATCCCATAAAGACCCAATACGTGGAGGTTTCCGCGCGCGGCCACTCGATGTGCAGATCTTTGCGCACGATGGGCTGAATTTCGATGGCTTTGTAGGAGCATTCGAGCGCGGTCAGGTTCACTTCACCGTTGCCCTGCAGGCAGTGCGAATCTCCCGTCCAGATCAATCCGCCTTTTTGAAAGACGGGAACATAGAGTATCGAGCCGGCTTGAAGTTCGTTCACGTCCATGTTGGAACCATTTTTCCATGGACGTAGAGTGCTAGTGCGGCCTTTGGCGTCGTGAATAGGCGGCCCAGCTTTCTCTTTCGGTTCGTTGGGATCGGGACCGACGGCAATCGTGCCAGGAAATGGTTTGAGAGGCAGGACGATGCCCGGCTTGAATTGGGTAGTCATGGTGGCGGCGTCGAGTTTGAAATATTTCACGTGGCCTTCAGGGAACTCGGAGGCCAGCAAACCGACGGTGGGAAATTGCTTGCCGGGGAGATTGAAATTGAAGCCGGTGTCTTTCATGACGATTTTGGTGATGTGAATTTCCATGGTGTCACCGGGTTCGGCGCCGTTGACATAGATGGGACCGGTAACGGAATGCGGACCACCGCCATCATTGGCGAGACGAAGTTTGACGATTTCGTCCACAATGACTCCCGGCCTGATCTCGTCCATGCCATGGAGCCAGGTTTCGATGGATACGGTGTCGCCGGAATTGACGACGAGTTTGGGCTTTTCTGTGGGGTCGTACCAGCCCCACTGCACAGTGTCTTTGTTCGCGGGGAGTACATAGTGCTTGCCGGTAGATTTTTGTGCGGCGGTTTTTTCCGAAGCGTTTTGAGCTCGTGCAACGGTACAGAGCGAGGCAGCAGAGATCAAAAGAGCAGCGGCAAAAGCATTATGCGAAATGCGCATGGTCGACTCCTTGTCCTAATGGAGTTCAAATGAGACCTGAGAGTATAAAGGCGGTGCGGTCGACAAGCACGCAGAAAAACTGCTGCAACCCATCGATGAAGTGACTCGCAGCAGGCTAGGGAAAATTGTTGAAAGTGCGCGGTTGGACGGAGTGGCAGCGTTATCCCAGTTTGAAACTTTTTATCTTGACGATACCGAAATGGAACTAGCCTCCAGGTAAAAGAAGTAGAACGGCAATCGCTGACGCATCCGCGAGCCGGAATCTGAGACAGGCGGAAGAATATACGGTTTGAATGAAGTGAATCCACGTGAAGTTCTACAGTTTGGTCGTGTTGAAAAGAAAGCGGACGGCAAAATCGCCGTCCGCTTGAACGTTTCACGAACCACAGATGGTTATTGCAGGTCGTCTATATCGAGGTTGACCCCGGGCAGCACCTGCGTTCCGTCTATTTTGACCGCCTGTAACGCGTTCGGATCGAGTCCCAAGGCTTTAAGAACGGTCGGGGCAACTTGCGTGGTCTCGACCGGTCCGGTTATGGTCTTGGCCTTGAATGCCGGATTGGAGAGAAGCATGATCACGTTGGTGTCGTCGTGTGCGAAACCGCCGTGTTCTTCCTGCTTTCGCTTGCTGCCGGTGGTAGCGTTCTTATAAAAAAATCCCAGGCATTTTTTAATGCCTGGGATTTTTTTCAATTTTAACCAGATTTACTTATCGTCCCCGTCCTTATCGCCATCAGAGGAGACGAAGAGCAGTCCACGCGCGCTGCCAAATCCGGTGACTACTGGTGTGACCAAGCCATTATCCAGATTCAGCGTGCCCAACAGGCCCAGAGTGTCTGAAGCAGAGTACGCAGTACCGGGTTCAAATCCGAAGGTACCAGCGTCCATCCGGTAAATCACACTTCCGCTCACATCCGTGATCAGCAAAAACGCCTTGGGATCTGGCGCAAAAGCAGTGTCGTCCACGGTGATGGTCGCATTCATCGGACCGGTAACCGGTGAACTAAGTTTCAGCAGCCCCACCTTTTGCTTATCCGTAAAGGGATTGCGTATGAACACCAGTTCAGAATCCGCCTGGCTATCTAGAAGGATGTTCCCGCGAGGATCGATGGTGAGTGAATCTGGATCGGTGAGATTGAGCTTCACGGGAGCGCCTGTTGGGATATCGGTGGCTGAAGTGTCGCCATCCAACACCGGTTCCACCAGTACCGAGCTGCCAGATAGAGAAGCGCGCACCAGCGCGGGGAAAACATTATTTCCCATGGCGTCCAGATTCGGATTCGAAGCGGTCATGAACACTTCGCCGTTCTTGACCACCATGTCGTCGTAACCGCCGCCGTGTGGAGTGGGAGGAAATTTGTATTGTTTTTTGGTGCCGGAATGGAGCTCGAATAACCACCAGATTGGGATTGGCGTCTTCGTTTTGGACCGCCCACAGATCATCATCGCCAACCACACGCAATCCATCATTGTGGCCGGGAACGCTAAAGGTCCGCTCGACTTTTCCACTTAGAGAAAACTGTACGATGGTGCTCGATTTTCCGTCCGTGCCGTCCTTGGCCACCCCATTTTCGAAACCTACGATGATATGGTCGCCCCATTGCACGATGGAGTCGGGTTGCGAAGTGCCACGGGGCGCCGTCGCGAAAACTTTAAGCGTGTAGGGTGGCGTGGCCACCGGGGATTTCTGGGCTGCGGCGGGAATCGCGGCCGCCAGTAGTACTGATCCTAGGAACATTCCACAGCCTGCGAATGATCCTGCCGTCATTTTATTTTTATTTAGATTCTTCATTGGATACTCCCAGTTTGAATATCAGCGAGGACGAGAGCCTAAACCATTGAACGTTACGGCTTGATGAACCCCATATGAAGCGCCGGTGTTGGACACTGCTCGTCGCAGAGACGAGCTAACGTGGTCGGCCAAAACAAACGGCGCCAGCGTGGAGGTGTGGTCGCCGATGGTGTGAGAAACGTAGTGTTGCTCGGAGAACGGAGAGATGGCGATGAATGGAATGCGTATGCCGAGTTGATTAAAATTCGGGCAGTTTGCAGGATAGGGACCCGTGGGGTTGGCGGTCATCGCAGGGCAGAGTTGTTCCGCATCCTTCACGCTGGTGTCCGTGGTGCTTATGGGATTGCTGGAACACTCCGCGACTCCTCCGGGCTGCTCACTCGCGGGAGGATTGGACAAATCCTCGCATTGACCGGGGTTGATACCGGCCGGATTAAGCGCGTTGTTCTGAGGCGCCACGGGCGGCGCGGCATGATCGTAAAAACCGCCGTGCCCGTCGTAGGTCAGGAAAATGATGGAGTCTTTCCAGTTAGGACCGTTCCAACTGGAGTTCTGCGCCGTTTCCGATGCCGATCCCACAGACCTTGAGCAACTTCGCCGGTTGATCGCCGAGTAGCCCCATTTTTCCGTATCCGATGTCATGGATGCGGATCTACAACCTCGGTTCGTGCCGACCGCTAAAGAGCGGTAATTCCGAAATTCTTTTGGGCTCTCGGGAATATTCGCTTCTCTGTCGCGGTCTAGAGGTTGACGGGTCTTGCCGGCGTGGTGTTTACAACGTCCATCGGCCCTCCAATTTAGAAAGAACTGGAGCGGAATATAACCTTTATGGCAAAGCACTTGATGACTCTCATGATGTTGTGCACGAGCATCTGTATGTTTGGAACCAGTACCTACGGAACTGCGCGAGATGATGCAGGTCAGGAATCCTCTTCTAACACGGCTAATCCGGCGGTGACCTGGAATGCAACTCTTCTCACTATCGTCCGCACCCCGGGCGCGCAGCCGAAAACCGTCCACCCTACCCGCAGCTTCGCAATCATGCACGCCGCAATCTACGACGCGGTAAATGCCATTGACAGAACTCATGAGCCTTACCTGGTTCGGCTGAGAGGTGTTTCCCGTTCCGCTTCTCAAGAAGCGGCGGCCAATTCAGCAGCGCACGAAGTTCTTGCAGCGTTATATCCGGCCTTCCAGCCAACACTTGATGCCCAACTTAAACAGTCTCTGGCGTTGATTCCTGACGGGGCAGACAAGACCGAAGGCATCCTCGTTGGGAAGACAGTGGCTGACCAAATTCTCGCAGTTCGCAGCAATGACGGCTCTAATGCTCAACCGGTGACATTTGTCTTCGGCAACGCCCCTGGAGATTACCAGTCGACGCCACCGAATTTTCCGCCGCAACCCCAATTCACGAGTTGGTCTCATGTCACGCCCTTCGCTCTTGAGAGCGCGAGTCAGTTTCGCCTCGGGCCTCCCCCCGCATTGACCAGCGATGCTTACACCGATGATTTCAATGAAGTGAAGTCATTGGGCATCGCCCATAGCACTACAGCGACTGCTGATCAGGCTTTGACCGGGCGTTTTTGGAACGGGGCCATCCAAAACTATTGGAACGAAATTACTCAAACCGCGGCACTTGGGCATCACTTGAACACCGCGCGAAGCGCTCGTTTGTTTGCGTTACTAAATCTAAGTTTTGCCGATGGGGTAATCGCTTTCTATGACACCAAATACATCTATAACTTCTGGCGGCCAGTTACGGCCATTCGGGCAGCTGCAACGGACGGAAACCCTGGAACGCTGGCCGACACCACCTGGCTCCCGGAAGTCACCACCACGACGCCGGATCCATCTTATCCGGGCGCTCACGCTGTTATCAGCGCAGCCGGGGCATCCGTGCTGAATTCTTTCTTCGGAAAGAAAGACTTCGACTTCGTGGTTACTTCTGAAGTTCTTCCGGGAGTCACTCGCTCTTTTACCAAAATCTCTGCTGCGAATGAAGAGGCGACCATGAGCAGGATTTTCGCCGGCGTTCATTTCCGCACCGACCTCACCAGCGGCAATCGCATGGGCCGCGAGGTAGCCGACTTTGTCGTGGATAACTTCTTGACTCCAGTTCATGAACGAGACGATTCCGACGACAACAGATAATTCAACACAAGAAAGTTGTTTATCTATCTCTACATGTCGTTAGCTTCTACCTACAAACAAACTGGGCTTCGCAGGCGCAGCACTTAATGCTGCGCCTGCGCTATGGTCGTTACGCCGGACGAGTTGGCTGCAGTGAAGACGCCGAATCCCACATTCGTGTGCGTCTGTGACGGTAAGTTCGCGCGATATAACACCGGCATCCCGATGCCTCGTCCACAATCGCTGGCGAAAATTAACGTATGCGAATCCTCTTCCCATGCAGGTGAGGAGTTATTGCAGTTTCCACCCGCTACGAGTTGTAGCTTGCCATTCACCGCATCGCGCAACCAAATCTGTTTGGGGCCAGCCAGAGTCGACTCAAAGGCCATCCACTTTCCGTCAGGCGATACTGCCGAATCCTCAGTCGGCGCTGTAGGCATGGAAGTAGCGGGCATTACTCCCCTGGTTGTCGGATCAAAAGTCATCGTTGTCGATGCGCCATTCTTCACCAGTTCAAGGTAGAGTGGCCCGTAGAACGATGGCGCGACCGGGTGAAACACCTGGCCCTGAAAAGAGAATTCTTCCATCTGTCCATCGTGCAACCAGCGAAGTACGTATCCGCTTCGAACCATCGCCTCATAAAAAAGCCCGGCGCTGGACACAGCCGGATACGTAGAAAGATAGGTGCCTTGGTCTAGAGCGATGCGCTCGAAACGCCGGCCAGGTTCGAGTACATAGCCTGCCCCGTGCCTCCGCGCGTCCAGGCCGGCGATGAGGATTGCCACTACCAGTGCCACAGCAACAAGCTTGGGACTAAGCGATCGCCAGTATTCGCGCCCTTCCACAAAGAAAAGCGCAGCCAACAGCCACAACTTCGGAAAAAATCGCTGCCATTCTGGCATTACAAAACAGTTTAGCGCGATGTACGAAACAATCAGGAAAATCCTCTCTGCAGGTGTGGCGTGCTCCAGCAACAACACCACGGGTAATAACAGCAGGATGTATGTATACGAAGCTGCATTCGAGGAGAGCAGCAGAATCGCCATCGTAAACCAGGCGAATCCACGGCGATGAAACACTTTGCCCTCTGATGCCACGCCAAACAATGTGGACGCAAGAATGAGCACCGCCGTAAACGACCGCAAGAAAAAGAAAACAAACGGCGCATTCCAAAGCGGCTGCGGATTCAGATCCGCTTCCATCACCAGTGAGTGCCGCAAAAAAGCCGTAAGGGTTCCAATTCCACTCGCGTAAGGATCTATTACCTCGCCCTCAAGCGATCGCGGCAGGATTTGTGAAGCGTAGAAATGAACGTCTCCCCAGCCGAAAAGTGCAATTGCGGTAGCCGCGGCTATAGCGGTTGCGGCCAGCATTCCCACGACCGCCCTCCAATTGCGTTTGACCACGAAATAAAGGAGAAAAGGGCCGCCATACAGCTTGAGTCCGAACGCCACACCGCAAAGAAAGCCGCTCGCGGCTGACTTGCCCTGGTCCAAACAATAAAACGCAAGCGTCAATAGAAATAACAAAAACACATAGTATTGACCCAGGCGAAAGTTGGCTTGAAGCGAGCCGTACCCTAGAAACATCAGTATCGCGAGGTACTCAATGCGGATCTGAGTAGCTCTTGAAAGCATCCACAGGGTGGCCGCCAAAAATAGCAGGTTGAGCGCCAGCCATATCTGTTTGGCGGTGCGCACCGGAAATCCAGCGAACGGTACGATTGGCAGCATGGTCAGCGGCGTCTGCGGAAGATACGCGCCCAGTTGGTGTTCGATGCCCGCGTAGTTCATCTGCCGTTGAAACCACGTCCAATCGTAGTAGTCCCGCAACGGTGCGCGATGAGTCACCAAAACTGCGGCGGTGTAGTAGTTTGGAAAGTCGGTTTCCTCCCGGGTCCACCCTTTGCGAAAAGAAGTCATCAAAAAAAGCACCAGCATGAGCAGCGCAAGGACACGAGCTTTCGTCATATTGCGGTTGGCACTAACGGCTGGGTGCGCTCGAGAGCGGCAATTTCTTCATTGCTGATTTGCGGTCCCGCCTCCAGATAATCTCGATCGACGTTCAGGTTCCATAAGTCGAACCGCGCGCCGGCAACATTTCGCGCCGCTAAAATGGCAGTCAACATGGAGTGGTCCTGATTGTTGTAGCGATGCATTCCATTTCTTCCTACCAACTGCAAATTGGGCACCGTCCCGAGGAATTCCCGCACAGTCGCGAGCCCTTCCTGATAACCGCGGCCGTAAACCGGATAGGCCTTGGGCATTCGCACTACCGCGCCGTCGACCACGTCATGCTCGCGTACCAGGCCCAGTTGGACCATCTCCCGCGTCGCCAATGCGATCAGGCCTTTATCTGGCGCGCTCCAGATCGCGTCGGTACGGTTGCAAAAATATTCCACGCCCAAACAGGTCACATCAGGATCGGGCGTCATCTCCGGACTCCAGTTCCCATAGTTCTGCACGCGACCCGCGCTCACCAGCGGGTCGTTCACGTAAATCCAGTTGTCCGGAAACAGATCGCGTCCTCGTACCATCAACGCCACGGTGAGGAAATCGCGATAGTGGAATTTTTTTGCGGCGGCCAGAAGTGACGGTGGCGCGACGGGATGCAACTTCCGAATCAGCTCTCGGATGGGAATGCTACTGATGAAATGCGTACCGTGATAGGTCTTGCCTCCGGCTTGCACGGATACTATTTTTCCTTGCTGGCGCTCAACGTTTTCGACCGGAGCGTTCAGAATTACCGGTACCCCTCGTTGCTCCACAATTTCTTTCATCCGCGACCACAACATTCCCGGCCCCAGCCGCGGGTATTGAAACTCCTTGATAAGGGTTTTGGCCTGATTATCGGAACGTTGAAGCAGCGCATCGCGCAGCAGGGACCACAGTGAAAGCCCTTGTATTCGCTGCGCGGCCCACTCCGCCGCAATTTTGCGGCATTCCATACCCCAGACTTTTTCCGTGAAGCTTTCAAAAAAAGTCTCGAACAAGCGTCGTCCAAACCTGTTAGAAACCCAGGTTGCGAAATCGCGTTCGGGCATTGTGGGAAACAACTGGCCTCGCAGAAAGCTGAGCGCGCAACGAACTGCTTCGGTCACGCCCAAGCCGCGTATGGCGTCGAATGGTTCCAGCGGGTACTGGAAGAAACGCGATTTGTAATAGATGCGCGAGAGACGCTTGCAAGTTAGGAGGTCATCGCCGAGAACGTCGCGCCAGATTTGTTGCACCAAGGAAACCTTGGTGTAAAAGCGATGCCCTCCGATGTCGAAGCGGAATCCTTTATATTCAACGGTGCGCGCCAGTCCACCCACAACCGCGTCTTGTTCCAGCACCAGGCACGGCGTGCCCGAATTGGAAAGCTCATAAGCCGCCGTCAATCCCGCCGGACCGGCGCCGAGAATCACCACTCGGGTCTGGTTTTCACTTGGGCTCACAGTTATGTTTGCGGTTCGGCGGCCTCAGCTCGCGCTCGCCTCGCCTCGAAACGCGTTGGGCTCTGAAAAGGCAGCATCACCTTATCTGTGGATGCGGGAAGGTTTGTCACAACGATGTCAAGAACTGGTCATCAAATTTTTGAACTGAACAGGCGTCAGCGAGCTACTCGCAACGCAATGTGGGTAAGGCTGCGCCGCGCATGCACGAATGTGCAATAGTGCTTTGCAGAGCAGTCTGGAGAGGTGAGGTTAAATTTGTAAGGGTGGTCGCAGGTTCTGTTATGTGTGGGTGCCGAAACGCACTAATCGGAAAGTGCCAATTCGGAATGTGCGAAATCGCGCTAGGACAGTCGCAGAACTCCTGCAGCAGCAAGATGACTTGCTATTGACTTCGTTGTGACAATTCGTCTCCAGCGAAAACTTAGTCTATCAATCGTAATGTCGATTGGTTGGATGGTACCCGGCTCCTGACGAGAGATCGCGATTTACGTGGGCCGATCTTCTTACATTGCCGCAGAAAAGGTTTGCAGAATGAAAAGAGTTTTGGGAACGCTAATAGCGTTACTGGGAATCGCCAGCGGCGTCTGCGCCCAAGCAGATGTACCAATACTTTCGGGAGCGCTGGGTTTTAACTCGAGCACAACCGGCGGAGCGACAACGTTTCAGCCGATTCTAGCCCCCGTGCTTGTTGCGCCAATTGGAGACCACTGGTTATTTGAGGGTCGTGCACAATTGCGGGGATTTTTTTTCCAACAAAATGGAACAAGCGGGCCCTACACCGGGCAGTTTTTTGCGACCCTGGACTACGCGCAAGTCGATTACATAGCGAACCCACACTTAACCATTACCGTTGGCCGTTTTCTCACGCCGTTCAATATTTATAACGAGCGCTTTTCCGCGGTGTGGATTGCCAATCTTCAGGATTCGCCGTTGATTTTCACCATCGGCACGCGCACCTCGGCTTCCAGCAATGGCGGAATGCTGCGAGGAGTACTCATCGAACGGCCGAACTGGTTGCTGAACTACACGGCATATTTTTCCGTGTCGCAAACCACCGAGAATCTGCAGGCCGGCCGGGCTGCGGGCGGCAGGATCGGAATGTTTCTGCCCAGAGCCGGAATCGAAGTCGGAGCTTCTTATCAAAGATTTCTGCAAAACGGGGATCACAACGACGCTGGGACTTATTTCGCTTGGCAGCCTCCTCAAATTCCGTTGGATGTTCGCGCCGAATACGCCCATTCGCCCGGCGGCCAGGGATACTGGCTGGAAGGCGCCATGCGCGTTGCAAAAAACCGCGGCTCAACAATCTGGTTGTGCCGCCTGCAAACGGTCGCGCGGGTCCAGCAATTCTTTAAGGGCACTCCAACCCCCCAGGATCTGCTCCCGTCTGCGGACGTGAATCAGTTCGATTTCGGCCTGAATTATTATCTGCCCCATGATGTACGGCTGAACGGTAGCTACGGCAGACAGTACAGCTCGGCGGGCAACGCGAATATCTGGAACGTGCAAATCGCGTATCGCTTTCTCTTTCCCGCATGGCCGGGAGATCACAAATGAAAACCTGGCTCACAATTTTAATCGGAACTTTACTCCTAGCCTGTTCGCTCAGCGTGTTCGCTCAGTCGCAAGGCTCGGCACCCGCAACAAAAACGCCGAATGCCGCAGTACATAAAAAAGTAAGGAGTAACGATGGAGAGCAAAGATTTCAGGCGAATTGCGGCCGTTGTCACACTCCACCCGAGGCGCTTTCCCCGCGCGAAGTAAAAGCCGTGCTGCAGCACATGCGTGTGCGCGCAATGCTGAGCGCCGAAGATGAACAACTCGTTCTTAAATACCTTGCTCCCTGAAATACAACTGTCCACAACTGAGGAAACTTGCAATGAAACGGAATATTGTTTTTAGAACACTTCTTCTATGGGTGACGCTTGCTTCATTGGCGGGAGTCGACCACGCGCAAACTCCGCGAACGATTGAGATGACCGCACAACGTTTCTCCTTTGAGCCGAATGAAATCACCGTAAAGAAGGGTCAGCCGGTCATCCTGGTGATCAAATCGAAAGACGTCGTTCACGGACTGGTCATCGAGGACTTGGGTGTGCGCACCACAGACGTAAAGAAGGGCGAAGCCACGGAACTAAAATTTGACCCCGAAACTGCAGGCACGTTTGAGGGGAAATGCGCGCACTTTTGCGGGAAAGGTCACGGATCGATGAGACTCACGGTCCATGTTACGGACTGATAGATGGTCAAAGCAAAAATAACGTTGCTGCTCTGCATGGCTACTTTGTTGCTTGGCTGCAAGGCGACTCCCCCTGGAAAGTGGGAGACTGTCGCCATGACCAAGATCAAGCACTCCATCACCATAGGCGGCAGGCAAGCAAAAAATCCGCTGCCAAGTTCCGCGCAGAATATCGCGGAAGGAAGAGACGCATTTTCGCACTACTGCGCCGCGTGTCACGGCCTGGATGGACAGAACACCGGAGTGCCTTTCGGAGATCGCATGTCGCCTCCGGTGCCAATGCTCAGTTCAAGTGAAGTGCAATCCTATACGGATGGACAACTCAAGTGGGTCATCGACAACGGCATCTCACCTACCGGGATGCCCGGATCAACAGGTATCCTCACGGAAAGCGAGATATGGTCTATCGTCGTTTACATTCGCCACTTGCCGCCGGTGGGTAGTCTCGGAGAACCGGCCATGTATTCCGGCGATCCGCGCCCAACGCCCGCTGCTCAAGTACGATAGTTCAACGAACAAACACAATTACGACAAATAGGATTGCTGGACACATCGAGTGCGCTGCGGAAACTGCGTGCTTCCGGTCCATTTATAACCGCATCCAGAGTTGTGCCGTTCAAATTTCCAATCGATGGGTGAAAGAAACAAGGACGCACGGAACCATCTGCTTCAATTACGGCCGAAACCCACGGCGCGTTACATAGCGGCGATTCTGACGCTGCCAGTCCCAGTTGCGCGCGAAAGTGCCGCGCGATTCGCCGCAGTTTCTGTGGTGACTCCGCGACAAACCCCGTTTCAAACAAATCGCGCCCTGACGCGGCTATGAGGCTTTCGATTTCGTTCTCCAACACTTCCAACTCGGTGAGAGAGAGACCTATTTCGGTTTGGCGATTTAGTGGCCACACTAAAACCCGGTTGAAAGCGGTGGATGTCACGTCCACGGCCAGGAACGAGATACCGTCCAGTCGAAGCTGCTTTGCCGCGCGCATCGTTTCCATCAAATGACCGTGATTCGCTTTTTGAACCGTACAACGCGTCGTGATTTTAATGTCAGAGCGTATATTCCTGAGTGCGTCGATACCTTCGCGGAGTAGGTCAAACGCACCGGGCACGCGACGTATACCATCATGTATTTCCCGCGGTCCATCCAGCGATACAATGACGTCATCAAAATTCTTTGCTACGTCGACTGCGCACTTTTTAAGAAGTAGTCCAGTGCTCAAGAGCGTCAACCGAATGCCTTCCGCTCGTAGCAGCGAGCACATTTCTGGCAACTCCGCGTTCATGAGCGGCTCACCACCAGAAAAGACTATCCAGCGAACTCCCAGGCGGCGAAAGGATTCCAATTGCAGTTTAATTTCTCGAACGCCGATTTTCTTTTGGTCGCGCGTCTTCCAGATGTCACACATGATGCACCGGCAGTTACAGGAACTGTGCGCGTGCACCACCAAAATAGGGACGGTCGAGAGAATCTGAGGGTCTTCCTGGCGCCCTTCAATTGGGGAGAGCAACTCGTGATTAACTCGCAAGCCTCACCTGCTTCCCCCCGAGGTAAATATCCTTACCGAGGTAAGCCCAAGTCTGTTCGAAGAGTCGACCGAGGGGCGCTCGAATCCATCGGATGACTCCATCCATCGCGAGAGGTTGAAGCCCCTCGCGTGAACTAACGGGTAATCGTCGCATAACTTCAACTGAGGCCAACTGAACACGCCCGCCGAGAAGAACAAGCTCGACGTCCCGGTGAGATAGGGTAAGCAATGCCTCGGATGGAGTTAGGCCTGTATCTCGGACGGCAATCAGATCTCCTAAGCCGCCTACCCTCAAATTCCCTTCGCCGTTCCGCAAATGAAGCAGTTTCGTTGGCTGTCGAGTAACGTATTCATAGATAACGTCCGTAGACGATTGCAACAGTTGGCTGGCGCAGCGAACTTCATCGAGTAAATCTCCGCACGCTGTCAAAGGTGAATCGCTGCCGATTGCGATCTTGGGCAGTTCTCGAAGCTCCTGCGGTGACAAGGTTTTTCCGAACAGAAAGAGATTAGAGCTGGGACACCAAATCAAACCGGCTCCCGTCGACCGCAGCAACTGCCTTCCTTTGTTCCCCAGTCCAAGCCCGTGGATAATTATCGTGTTTTGATCAAGACCTCCAGAGTTGTGGAGCTCGAAAATCTCCTGGACGCATTCTTCATCGATGCCTTCCGCCAAATGTATGAAAAAAGGTTGCCCTTCCGGTGTTTCATTTTTCTTCACCGCCGCACCAGGATCTAAGGGCAACGAGTGAGCCCATCCATAATCACGAAGTACCCGGACGACAAATTCGTCGGTGAAGACGTCAGGTTCGAAAGGGTTGTGGTGACACACGCTAGTTACGCCACAAAGAAGATTACGAATGCCGCCCCACCAGAGACGGACTTCGCGAGGCACCCGCCGATGCTCAGCAATCGGAGACGCAGCAGCGCGATGAATATCGTCCGCCCACTCGGTGAAGTTTTTGTAGCCGCCTTTTCCCAGACGCGGAAACAGTGCGAACTCCAAATGATCGTGGGCGTTGATCAATCCGGGAAGAACCAAAAAACCGTGAAGATCTATGCTGCTATTTGAACCATTCGGAGAGCGAACGGCGCGTTCCTTGGTGCTAAGGCGTTCGATGCGTGAATTGGAGATCCGCATCTCGCCCGAAAAGCTATCGGAAGGACCAAGTGCGAACCGCCCGCCCCGTAAGCTTGTAATGGTGGTCGCTGTATTTCTCGCCAGGCCACGAGCTGTGGGCTCTCTAGGTGTGCACACTTGTAACATGAAAATGGCCGGAAGTCCTCGGATTTGATCGAAATACTTTTGCTTCCCGTTCTTTTCAAAGATGAGCCGCTCTTCATCACCAAACCGCGGCTCCAGAACAAGAGCAACATTCAAGTCCGCCTTCTCGCACACAGAAATGATTTCCTCTATTGTTCTGTGATGTGTGCGAATCTCGCGAAATCCTCGTTCCCCACGAATTCCCCTACGCCAATTCAGGGCCGCTGCCGTTTCTGGATGGATGTCCGTGATAAAAATCGAACCGCCAGAACGGAGGGCTCGGCTTGCCGTCGCCATCAATCGCGTAACATCTTCCACGTAACTGAGAACGAAATTGGCCAGTATTACGTCGGCTGAGTTGGCTTCCAGCGAAGCACTTCCGCAGTCCGTACAAACCAGATTTGCCCCACCTGACAACTTTGATTTAGCAAAACCCAACATCTCTGGCGAAAAGTCCAGTCCCAGAAGACTGCGTGCTCCTGCTCCCTGCAACGCTTTTAGCCAACGCCCCGTCCCACAACCTAGATCCACAACGTCCAAGCCAGTTAGCGGCGGTAACAGTGGCGCAAGGATACGCTGTTCAAGAGACAACATCGGATTCGGCTCGTCATCGTAGGTGTTCGCCCACAACCGGTAGCCTCCGGCCGGAGTGACATACGATGTTGTCACGAAGGTGGACATGCTCTTTGTCGAAAAACTCTAAAGGCTTTCCTGCTTGGGCTTACGCAAAGAAATGAATTGCTGCGCCCATCGTAGCTCTTTAGGAAAAGCGTAAATTCGCGCGGCATAGCGCCAGGCGCTCAGCATCTTCAAGAGTGCGCGGCTCCACCGCGGGGCACGAATGTCCTGGACGGTGGGCCAACGCGCGTTCACCACAACTTCGAAATTATCAATAAGATTCTTCGTTTTTCGTTTCAGCCAAGGAGTATTGGGATCTATACGCAGCGTGAAGTCCAACCACTTCTTGGTGGCCCATTCGTCGGGCGTGGTAGGAAACGTCACTTGACTGTCGATATTTCCATACATGGCGGTCCGCTGCGGAACAGGCGTGTAGTGATAGATGATTATTTCCGACTGTCTATTGAGTCGTTTAATTTTCCGAATGAACTCAAGCGTTTCGCGGGTATCGCGCTCCGGGTCGCGCGGGTTACCGATGACGAACGAAAATTCCGGAATGATTCCAAATTGACGGATCCTCTGCGCTACAGCAAGGGTCTGCTCCGTGGTTATGTCTTTTTGCATCTCTTTCAATACCCAGTCCGAACCAGACTCCGCGCCAAAAAAGATCATCGCGCATCCAGCGCGGCGAACCGCTTCCAGTGTCGCGTCTGAATAGCGGTTGAAGGTGTCGATACGCGCTTCACACCACCAGTGGAAGCCGAGAGGCTCCATACGCTCGGCAAGTTCTCGCGCGTGACTTTCTTTCAGAAAAAAATTCATGTCATAGAACTGCACAGAATCGGCGCCGTATTGCTCTTTCAGGTGGCGCAATATTGCTTCGGTGCGCGCCGGGCTCTCCGCTAACTCGCGATTTCCGTAAATTGCGTGTACCCCGCAGAAGCTGCAACGGAATGGACATCCAATGCTGGCGTGATGAGCCGCAGTCCTTTTCCCGAAGAAAGACGGCCTCAGATATTTTTCGACCGGGACACGATGAAAGGGAGACCATGGAAACGCGTCCGGGTTTTGCATCAGGCGCTCGGGATTGTGCCGGTGCAAACCGAACAGATCCTTGTACGACAATCCCAGGATCCCATCAAACTTCCGATTCCCTCGAATAGCGTCAATCAACTCGAGGAGCGTCTGTTCTCCCTGCCCGCGCACCACATAATCGATGTATGGCGCGTTCAATGCAGCGTCTGAATAAGTGGATGGGAAATAACCGCCCCAAACAATAGGAAGTTTTGGATGTGACTTGCGAATTTCGCGGCAAGCATTGACCGCGGAGACCATTTGCGGTCCCGGCATAACCGAGACGCCCAGCATCTCGACATTCTTGCGGCGCACCAAATTTAGAATGGTTTGCGTGGGATTGTCGTCAATATCTCCGTCCACGATCTCGTACTCTTCGCGACCCTCGAGTACCGCCGCCAGTGCCATCACCGATAACGGAAACCGTCGATTGCGCGGCTTCGTGGCCCGCGGATTAAAAAGTATGATCATGCTGTTTTTACCTGAGCCGTATAAATCCTGAACTGGGACGGCTCACGACGCCTTCGTATCCGGGCCATCGCCGGGCGGCACGCCCATCGAATTCCATACCAGGGTTTATGAGTGACCCATTCGAGATGGTGTCTCTTCTCCAGATACAAGAGTCGATCCCTGGTGAGGTACTCACGACTGTGTAGACTGTCCGAGGCAAAACCGTAAGACTTCTGGAAGTTTTTCCTGCGCTCTTCCACCATCTGCAGCCCGACTTCTTCTCGGCTGTACGAGGGGGAATCTGCAATGACGATTGTTCCGCCCGGACGCAAACAGCGAATCGTCTCTGCCAGAGTGCGGCCATAATTTTCTGAGTAGTGAAACGACGCGCTGAAAATAGCGCAGTCAAACTGGCCATCGGCAAATGGCAACCTATCGAGCTCCGCCTGGAATCTGGGAAATAACTTCGGCAGCGAATGCTGGTAATGAACTGCGGCCTCTAATCCATCGAACGAGTTCGTCTGCAGATCGACGGCAATCGGATGATGCCCTAAGTGCGCCAGTCGGTAGGAAAGCCAGCCATTGCCCGCGCCGAGATCGAGAACAGTTAAGGGCCGGGAAATTCCACCGGCAAGAACTGGCAGAATTCTACTTGCAATATACTTGAAGGTACGCGCCCTGATCGACCATTGCCAGGAATTACGCCGAGTGATATCGCGAAAAGGCAAAGACAAATAGAACTCCGGATCGTCGCTTCCCCGCCCTTCTGCTTCTCTCACCAATTCATAATCGCGAATAAATTTAGCGAAGTATCGTTGGCGGCTCTCCAGAAGCGAGAGCCAGATTCCATGTTGCTGCGTCAGCTTGGCAAGACAATGCCTGCACTCAACGGGCTCCTGCGCCTGTCCCACAAAGTGATATGGCAAAGTAGCGAGGTCTGACTCACAGGCGATGCAGCGCAACCGCACATACTGTGCACGTTCGACGCTCAATGGCGCGACCGGACGGACTGATGACTTCAAGCCGATGGCTTGTTGCGTCCCTACTAATTGCATCTAACCAGCTCCAGAAGCACGTGATCACCTGCATCACGACAAATTGGCCACTCAGCCGATGCCTGATCCAACCGCTCCAACCGGGCAAGAATCTTCGGATGCTTGCTCATCCATCCTTCAACATAGGAGGGCGGAACAAACAACCCAACCGCGCAGCGCGATCGCAATTCGAACCAGGGAGAAAAAGCTCGACGAACACTACTAACTGTTGGATAGGTGACGGGAATCGTTGCAGCGCCGATCTTAGCCGCAGTCTTCCCGGAAAACCGTCGACACGCTTTCCTGGGTTGGCCGTGGAGCAGATACCAGAAAAACTCTGCAACGCATACCCGGCTCCAAAGACACAACAACACCGGACCACTCGGTTTTACGAGAGCAGCCAGGTTGCTGGCGAAAGGCCGCAGCTCGACAAGGCAATTGAGACCCGAAAAATTCGAGAAAGCTCCGTCGAAAAGTTCGTGGCTGGGCATAAATCCGAGATCTTCGTTAGCAAGATTTAGGAATTCAACATTTGCGTTAGCCCCCGACGGGCTACGGCGTTTCGCAACTTGAATCATCGAGTGAGAAGCATCACACGCGACCACCGATCGGCCTCTCTCCATGAGGTACCTAGCGTCTTCCCCGGTCCCGCAGTTCAATTCCAAGATGCGACTTCCGCGCGGGAAAGCCGCGAGCAGCTTGGCCCAGACTTTTCTGCGCTGAGCCTGTCCGATCGTGGAGTACGTAAATACTTCGTCGTAGAAATCGGCCACGCCGTCAAATGCTGTCGCGGCAGCGAAGGTAGTCACGCTGTTTCCCCCGCATACGCCTTTCCCTCGGAGGCACCGGAGTAAAGGCGTTCACGAAGCATGCTTACCTGCTGCCGCAACTTTGTTTGCGCCGCCTCATCGGCCCCGCTGCGTTGAATTCGGGCAAGTTCCACTTCGTTTTGAAGTAGTCGATCGGCAAAACCGTAAAATTCAGACGAGCGCCTTCCTTGAACCGAAAGCTCACGGTCAGAAGACTGCCCCCAAGGTTTCAGTTGAACGAGTGAAGGCGCTACTCCCGAGTAATACGGAGTTCCCTTAATGGGGTATGCCACCGTCGTCAAAAAAATGTCAGGATCGCTGCGCTTGACGTGCTCGATGGTCGCTTCGATGTCTTCCAGTTCTTCACCTTCGTAGCCCCACATCAGAAACATGCCCGTCTGAATACCGCGAGACTTACACAGATCAACCGCGGATTGTACTTGCTGCACCGTAACGCCGCGTTCCATGGCGTCTAGAATCTTCTGTGAACCGCTCTCTGACCCAATCCATACCCGGAAACATCCCAATTCCGCCAGCAGGTCGGCAATCTCGGCGTTGATGCGGTCTCCACGCGAGATACATTCAAACGGAATTCGCAGCCCTCGCCTGTGCATTTCCGCGGCGTACGCGCGCAACCATCCGTGATGGATGGTGAAAACATCGTCGGCGATCCACACCATGTCCGGTTGATAAGTGTTGAGCAGCCATTCCACTTCGTCCACCACAGCGACAGGCTTACGCCTGCGGTGAGTCTTCCCGAATACCTGGTGACTGCACCAACGACAGTGGTACGGACAACCTCTCGCGGTAATGAACGAGAGTGATCCTTTTCCATGCGCCGTGCGCCAGGTTTCCACGTATCGCTGCACGTCTACCGCGTCACGCGCCGGCCATGGCTGCGCATCGATGTCAGCAATTTGAGCGCGAGCAGCCGTCTGATACACGCGTCCGGCCTCGTCCAAAAACGCGATTCCAGAAATGGCCGCCAAACTCGATCGATCTCCTGAGCGCAGGACCGGGAGGAGATTTTCCATGGTCACTTCGCCTTCGCCCAGAACCACTACATCTGCGCCAGCCTCAAGATATTCGCGGATGTACGCGCCGGGCTCGGGTCCGCCGACCACCGTTTTCCAGTGCGCAGTGCGTGCAATTCTGAGAATTTCCACCACGTTCTTACGGGTCATTAAGTTCGCATAGATTCCCAACACTGAAGGTTTCTCGGTCTGCAAATGCAAGCAAAGCGCATCGAAGCTGGAAAATGTCGTGTCGAAGACGTCGACGTCGAACCCTTTATTTCGTAGATGAGAACAAATATAAAGAATGCCGAGAGGAACGTAAGGTTTGAGAATCTTAAGCTCTTTTGGATCCTCGTACAGGAAGTAACCGTGAGTGAGCAGCAGGTCACTCATTGATTTCTCCAGCGCCGGCTACCATCGTCTGTAGCGGAACAAAATGGGCGCTAACCGAACACTCTGTACTCCGTGATCCAGTCTCTGTTTTAGGAAGCTGAGTAGCATCTTCATTTCGACTTGCAGCTTCAAGTGACTCGACAGATCTCCAGAGCTCGCGAAGTCCGTTCGTATCGGCGGTCGTCGGTGTCTCACACTTCCAGCTAGCAACCTCGGCATGTAATGCATCACGAATCGCCCGATAGAAGCTGTCGGTGTAAGTGCCCTTGAACATGACACACAGGTCTTCGCTATCTGCCCAGTTCTGTTTGGCTCCCAACTGTTCCCGGACCCGCGCATAAAAGCGAGTGTTCGGAAGTGGGTACGCAAATGACACGCCTATGTCATCCGGCTTGGTTTTCCGGACTAGCGCGATAGTTTTACGGATGTCTTCCCAATGTTCGCCTGGATAGCCCAACTGCAGAAAGTAACAGCTCCGAATACCTTCGGATTTGAGATGTTCTCTCGCGCTGATAACCTCTTCCACCAGCAATCCTTTGTCCATGGCATCCAGGATTTTTTGAGAGCCGGATTCGACGCCCATCCACACTTCCGTGCAACCCGCCCGCCTCAGGGCGCTGGCGGATTCGCGGGTGAGCAAATCGGCGCGTGCCTGGATTTTGAATGGGACGACGCATCCACTAGCTTCTACGGCTCGGGCTAACTCGTCGAGCCAATGGCGATTCAAGCCAAAGATGTCATCAGCAAACCACAAATGCTCGGCGCCATACTCATCCTTCAAGAGGCGCATTTCGCTCGCAACATCCGCGGCGGAACGTAATTGGTAGCTATCCCCGAAAATCGGCTTCGCGCACCAATTGCATCGAAACGGACAACCTCGGCTGGCCACTAAATTTAAAGAAAATCTGCCGTGAGCATCCTTCCATGTTTTCCGGTACGCAGACAGGTCGATCAAGTCGCGTGCGGGAAGCGGCAACGCAGCTGCCCGTCGAGACATAACGCGCGCATTCCCTGCCAACTCCTCCGAAGATCCGCCTCGGTCCAGGCATTTCACACCTGGAATATTCGCCACAGGTTCGCCAGACATCAACGCTTTCACCACTTCCAGTAATGAGAATTCGGCTTCTCCCTGCAGCACACATTCCGCGCCGTTTTGCAGAAACTCTCTCGCATGATCCGTCGCGTCTGAGCCGTGAACAATGACTCGCACACCGTGCTGGCGCGCAATAGCAATCATCTGCCATGCCAATTCGCGCATTCTTGTAAGGCACATCTTCGTGAGGAAATTAAAGTCGTCCTCGTAAATGGCCACGATCTTTGGCTTATGCAAGCGCAATGCCTGCCGCAGTCCTTCCTCGGGCTGTTCTAACATGCTGTCGAACAACGCTACTGAAATCCCATTTGCGCGCAAATAACCTGCTGCATATAGAGTCCCCAGCGGCGGATAGGGCTCCATTTTCTGGGCTTGTTTACGGTCGTACGGCAGATGATAGGAATGAGTCAGGAGGACGTCAGTCACGCTGGCCTCCGTCACGAATGATTCGTGAGACCCGTGGGATCAACATGCTTCTGCTCCTTCCGGTTTTAACGGCTGGCCGGTAACGAGCGATCGGCGTGTGACAATTTTTTCTAACCTGCGGCCTACCCACAATTCCCACGGGAAGAAATACTTATTGGTCTTGAGTCTCCATCGCAGTGGCGCACCGAGCGCACGGCGTATCCCTGTACGGAGCCGCGGATGATCCTTAGTTACTTTTCGCAATTGATTGTTGAGCAAAAAGAACTCCAGCATTTGCCACAATTTCTTTAGTTCTTCACCTTGTAACCACGGCAGAGTGTTCCGGCCAAGCGGAAGTTCCGCCCACTCTTCCAGCGACTGCGGTTCTCGCAATCCCAGCTGGCGTAGTTGCGGCCAGATCGGGATTCCAGGATACGGAGTGAAAATATTGGGCGAAAAACTAACATTCCAGAACTGCCGAGCGATATCGCTCATAGTGCGGAGCGTCTCTATCCGGTCTGCGTGAGTCTCGCCGGGATAGCCAAAAATGAGATTAAAAGTGACATGTATCCCGCCGATGGCCGCCTTGCGCGCGGTCTCATACATTTCATCCACTCGCTGGTGACGCTTGTTCATCAACTTCAATACGCTGCTCGATGTCGACTCAGTGCCAAAGCCCATGTGCGAGACACCGCTCGCACCGAGAAGCCTGACGTCTTCATCGCTCATCCTGCACAGAAAGTCCGTCGAGGCTTGAAAGGTCCAGGCAAATTTGATTTTTGAGTCCAAAAACCCTTGCGCGATGTCCCGCGCCCTGCGCCAATCCACCGGGAGATTGGAATCCAGCATGGCAACTTCTGTGATGCGATATTTCGCAACCAGCTCGGTCACTTCATCGATGACGCGTTTCGGTTCCAAGGCATTGAATCGCCGCTTGTAAAACACCATATCCGTGCAGTAATTGCAGGCATATGGGCAGCCCACACTGGTCGCATAGGCAAGTTTGCGCTCACCAGAAACACGTTCGTACGCATCGAAATCTGCCATTTCAAACGCCGGCGTAGGCAAATCGTCCAGAAGAGCGACACGCCGTTCCGGAGCATGCTGCGGAAGACCAGACTGCTTGGAGGAAACACCATGAACACCATGAAATGATTTCTTGGCGGCAAGATTTTCAGCAATTTCCAAGAGGGTGAGTTCGCCTTGTCCACGCACAATCGCATCGATGTAATTTTCCTGTAAGGTCTGGCCAGGAAGCAGGCTGGGGTGCCAGCCACCGAAGATCACAGGCAAAGCGGGCATTTCTTTTCTTACCGCTTTGGCCATGCGCACGGCTCCAATGATCATTGGGCCGGTCAGAACAGAGATTCCCAGACACAGGGCGTCGCTGACTTCGCGTAGAACAGTCTTCATCCACTGCGGATCGATAGCCGCATCGACGATGATCACTTCAAAACCACCGTCCCGCAGCGGAGCGGCGAGACTCAACAAACAAAGTGGAGCCCCTAGCGGCGGGCCATCGTACGGAGGATAAAAAAGTACGACCTTGCGCGCCATTAGCAGGCCGCCTCTCCGGCCGCTGGCTCAAGACGTTTTGCGTCGACAGCGGGCTTGAACGTTAATGATTTTCGCTTCAGTTTCTCGTTGACCCACAGTTCAACGGGCAAATTATAGACGTCGTGGTCGAGTCGCCAACGCGCCGGAAAAGAAAGCATCTTCTGCGCAATGCGCGTGGAACGTTTGCGAGTGTCCGCCGCAATCGGTATGCGGTCAAAAGCAATTCGCAGATAATCACGCATTACCTGAAGACGCCGGTGATCGCGACCATTCAACCAGGGAAGCACGGTGTAGCGCGGGAAGAAATCTGCCCAACCCTCGAGAGAAGTGGGGACTTGGATGCCAAGTTCCTGCGCCTTCTCCATGATCGGAGAGCCCGGATAAGGGGTGAAAATGTTGGTCCAGAATTCGGCGCCTGGAAATTTTCGACAGACGTCCATCATGAAATCGACAGTTTCGCGGCGTTCTTTCCTGCCTTCTCCGGGATAGGCAAAGATGATGTTGAACGACGGGCGGATGCCCGCATCCAGGCAGCGAGACGCACTTTCATAGATAGAATCGAAATCTTGAAAAGTCTTGTTCATCAGCTTCAGGATTTTTTCGGAACCCGAATCGACACCCTGACAAATCTGATGGAGCCCGCTTCGTCGTAGGAGTTTCAGATCTTCGCGAGTTAATCGCGCGGTAAGATTCGTCGTTGCCTGGATACTCCATCTAAAGTCTGCTCCCGCACGCACCAAACCTTCGGCGATATGACGCGCGCGATCCAGGTCCACCAGAAAATTGTCGTCGACCACCCACAGCATCTCCAGCCCGTAGCGCGTCGTAAGGTCCACGGTCTCGTCTACAAACTGTTCGGCGGAAAGCGCATTCCACTTGCGACCGTAGACGCCTGCGTTTGTGCAGTAAGAGCAGTTAAAAGGGCAGGCCAGGCTGGAGGTATACATGGCCCAGCGGCGCCCGCAACTCCGCTCGTACGCATCAAAGTCCGCCAGTTGATAGGCCTTCGGAGGCATATCTGCTAGCGGCTTGAGCGGCCTCTCGGTAGTGAAGTGCAACTTCCCGTCGCGCTTAAATCCGATGCCCGGAACCAAATCAAGCGGTGTCCGCGCTTCCAGATGTTGCACCAACTCAAGAAGGCTTTCCTCACCCTGTCCGCGCACCACGTAATCGATATACGGAGCCTCCAGGGTCTGCTTCGGAAGCAGCGAAGGATGCCAGCCTCCGAGAACAATTGGAAAATGGGGGTTCCACGCTTTTACCGCCCGCGCGATTTCGACCGTCTCGCGAATCATCGGGCCCGTCACCAGCGAAATTCCCAGGCAAAGCGCGTCCCGCACTTCTTCAAGAACTCGGTTTTTGAAATTTGGCGTAATCGTGGAATCTATAAGCCGCACGGAAAAGCCGGCACGCAGCAGTGGCGTTGCAACTGCGAGAATCCCCAGAGGCGCTGTGGCTTCGGTACTGGCAAAGGAAGGAAAAAAGAAAACTACTTTTTTAGACATCGCTTATGTGTCGTCCGAAAA
>Ga0073928_10003563_pt1 | contig 24398 bp, 23 predicted proteins | sample PaiPotPPA55metaG_FD_76969 | JGI IMG/M metagenome (GOLD analysis project Ga0073928, IMG submission 76969) | Iron sulfur acid spring bacterial and archeal communities from Banff, Canada, to study Microbial Dark Matter (Phase II) - Paint Pots PPA... ...
GAAAGAACAGATGGCATAAACTTCCCTGATCGCGCTGGCGAGTCCGAAATCAAGCAATTGCGATTCGACTAGCGTCCCAATGATCTCTACGATCGGGCGCGGATTGCCTTCCTCACTGATGTCGAGACGTGCTGTCGCGATTCGTCGCAGCTCGCGTTCGATACTGTAGCGCGCCTCAAAGAGGGCCTGCGTGTAATCGTCCACTGAAATCCGCGAAGTAAGACTCGGCTCGTGTGGTGAGCCATGTTGTTGGAGGGTCTTCTTGATAGCGACTTGAGCGCGCTTTTCCAGAGCTGGCAGCTCGGCGTCGGGCAAGGGCACCAAATTAACCCGCGCTTCAGCCTCGGCAGTACTCCGAATTTGGGCGCGCAGGTTCACTAACTCGGATTTGAATTCAGATCTTAGCTCCCGAACTTCCTGCTTCAATTCGATTCCGAATAAATTGAGTTCCTGGAAAAGAGGAACGAGAACAAGAGCTGCCCAAACCGAGAACACAAATACATCGGAAGGTGTGGCCCGGCCTTCAACCAGGTCTGGATATCTTTGTAAGAGGAAAAAAGTTAGTAGAGCAATAAGCAAGGCCCACCAGACAATTTTGAACCAGTTCGGAAGTCTCATTGAAGAAATGGTTCTTAGGCAATGAATTACGACCTACCAGCCAAAGGCTATGCCCGCCAGAATTTCTGTCGAGCACAATCAGAATAGTAGCCAAGCCGTTAAAGAAAAATTGAAGCCCAGCGGCAGCGCGAAGCACTGGAAGAAACTTAGCCTAGCACCGTTTAAAAACTAGGGTTTTGTGGGTCTAAGCAGCAAGGAGGCGGTAAGCTCCCGAGCGAGGAATAAAATATCCTGGCGTAGGGTTATGGGTGGAAGACAATCCTGAAAAAGACAGCAAACTCAGGCCAGTGCGGAAAAAGCGCCTCCCACCCGGTGGCCAGGCTATTTTGAGAGTTCCGCAACCGAACTTTCCTTGTATCGCACCCTTGCTCACGGATTTATTCGGATCTTTCAATGTTCTCCAAGCCTGCAGACGCGATTTAACTCGTCGCGAAAACGATCGATCGGCACGAAATCGCATTTTTCTGCCCAAAATGAATGCCGGTCGCACAACTTGCGTCAAAGACTGCGCAAGGTGGGATGTCGCCGTTTCATACTCCGATGTGCGGCTCTTTCAAACCACTATTGCTAGGACAAACAGGATGTGGCCACGAGAGCCGCGAACTCTCGCAGCAGCCCTTATAGATCAGAATAACGAATGATTATCCGTCGAATTCGAGCCATGGAACCGAGAGAAGAGCACACAGAACACCAGGAAACTAGGATAAGGACGTGCAATAACTCCAACACGCACGGCGCGGAGATCAAAATCGTACGCAACGAAGATCAAAAAGATGGGGAAAGTGGGTTAAAACAGCTTAGGCGAATTTTCCCGCGTTCTCCAAGGCTTTGAGTAAAGCTTGATGTGCTTGCCCGAAATCTGATCCCTGGCCAAAGGCAGATTTTTCGACCCGGCGAGTCGCTACTGCCCGTTCCAAAAACTCACCCTCTTTTGCGAAGCTCCTCTCGGCCGGCGGCGAGTAAGCGCTGCGAAAGTTTGGAAGCAGCTCCGAGAGCACGTCAGAGAACGGCGGGAAAAGAACTTTGTCCAGCCCGGAGGATTTTAGAGCGTGCATAGTAAGTGCATTGCCGGATCGAGACGCCCTCGGCGGATAGCGGTCTCAGACTGTTTCAAGGGGCGCTCCGCTCCGACGAGTTCAAGCTCAAATCCGGCATACACGTTGCCCCCTTTGGGCTGCCCCCATTTATTCCGTTTTAAGCTCGAGCTCGCCTCCGCTTCGCGTCGAAAGAGTGACTGTATTTTGCTTTTGATTATTTCGCTCGCTCGTTCCTCGATCACAAAAAATCAAAAAGCAAAATGGGCTGGAAACATGCCGCAACGTCGTGAAAATCGCTTGTGATGAATCCCTGGCTATCGGCCAAGCCTGGTGGCTAACGCTCGGTCCGGAGAGGGCGCCGCTTTGGTTATGTCGCCATGAACGGCTTACCAAATCACCAATCACTTTCACCGTTCACCAATCCTCTCCCCCTCTCACCGCTCACCAATCACTTCTCACGGCCGGGGCAGCGGCCGAGCGGTGCGCCTCCAAAATCTCTTCCTTATACTGCCTCAAAGCGTCGATGTTGGGCTGCTTTCGATAACGGCGGCCTTCAGAGCTGCGCGCGACTTGAAGAAGATACTCGGCAGCGGATTTGAGATGATCAGGATCAGTCAATGCGAGTCACCGCGTATTTTTCGGGTTATGATAAAGAAAGGGCAAATTGGCGATCAAATTCAGGATCACAATAGAGGAGAGCTTCGGTATCATCCAGAAGCTTGTCGTGCCGGCTAGACAGGTACCGGCTCGGGACACAAGCAGCCAGTACCGCTTCATTCTGGATCCGTGGGTCCGCCGTTTAAACGGCGGGTTGCCCAAATCGACACCATAATAATGCTATTTTGATGGTTACAGATCTGGTAGTGTTTGGTTCCCATGATGAGCGGAGAGGACTCTCACGTGCCGATCTGGAGCTATCGAGTTAACTGGATAAGCGAGGTCGTAGCGATCATCCACTACGCCGGATTAGGGCAGCCTTAGATCTGAGTTTTGTGCGCCAATAGGGTGGCGCAACATTTGGACTTGAGGCAGTGCGAGATTGATGGCAACGTTCCGCCCCCATCAGTCGATAGTAAAATTCTAGTATTAGGAGGAATTTGCCATGAAACACCGCAGTGATCGCAATTGCGGCCTGCTGCCGCGCCCACTCTTGATGATCGCCACGACCGCGGCTTTAATCTGGCCTGCCGCGGTCTTTGGCGCCCACTTTGTTCAGACCAATCTGGTTTCGGACATTGGGGGATTGGCCGCGGTTACCGATTCCAACCTGAAGAATCCGTGGGGCTTTTCCCACAGCCCAACGAGCCCCTTCTGGGTTTCGAATCAAGTAACCAATACGAGCACTCTCTACGCGGTCACAGGGAAGACGACCGTTGTAACGGTGCCGCTCGTCGTCGCCATACCTACCACGGCATCAGGACCACAGGGACCGACCGGCCAAGTCAACAATTCCAACAGCTCATCCTTCCCGGTGAACAATGGCGGAGACGGCGGCTCGGCGTTTTTCATATTCGCCAATTTGAACGGAACCATTTCGGCCTGGGACGGTACGACGGCCTTTATCCAGGTAACGACCCCCGGCGCCCGTCTACACCGGATTGGCTATCAATGGCGCCCAGACGCGGCTTTATGCCGCTAATGGCACGGGAACGGGCAGCATCGACGTCTTCGACAGCTCCTTTGCTCCGCTGAGCCTCGGGCCCGGCGCATTCGTGGACCCCTCCTTGCCGGCTGGGCTCGTCCCATTCAACGCACAGAATATTGGTGGCGAGATTTACGTAACCTACGCGCCCGCCGGCCGCCCCAACCAAATCAACGCCCGTTTGGGGGCGGGGGCCCTGGCGATCTTCGATGAGAACGGGAAATTCATCAAACAACTGATCGTTGGCAGCCGCCTCGCTGCGCCATGGGGAATTGCCGTCGCGCCACCCGGTTTCGCCAGGTTCAGCAACCATTTGCTGGTCGGCAACTTTAGCTATCTCCATAGCGAGATCAACGCTTTTGGTCGGACAAACGGGAAGTTCCATGGGACGATCCACATCGATATTGGAGCCAACAGCCCGGGCGGCCTCTGGGCAATCGGCTTCGGGGTCGGTGGCAGCAATGGCAGTCCTGATACCCTTTACTTTCTTGACGGGATCAACGGCGAGACGAACGGGTTGTTCGGGGCCATCTATCGCCTGCATGGGCCGTAGGCCCCCGGGGGCCAATACTCGATCGGCCCCGTTCAGACGATCTTGAGCTATCGCATCGCCAAAGATGGCGATCGGTTAGCTCCGGCGCTGTCGGCCCTGACCTCTGATAGTGAGACCGTTTCGAGGTGTCCGAAACGAAGTTGCCCGGTTTACATCGAAGCGGCGCTATGGTTTCGGCCACCTCAAAGAATGACCAAGAGCTGTCGGGAAACCTAGATATCCGCCTCTCAAGGGTAACTCACGACCGTGACCGGAGTATCCGGATTGGCAATCGTCGACGACCCTCCTGTGCCGTTGACCACGTTCAGGATGCCGCCGGATCCCTGCGTACTAAGAAAGATCGTGAGCAGATCATTCAGGCTCGAAGACGGGAGGGTGGCGGGGACCTCAAACGCGTTCGCGGCGTAGATGGTTACGCCCTGGTTGAAGAAGCTGTAGCTGCCCATACCATATCCTTTGAAACTGGTCACGTTGTTAGCGACCTTGAAGGCTGCCCAGCCGTCGACTCCAGGAGCCTCCGTCCACGCCGCCTGGCTAGGCGGGTCGTAGGGCATCTCGTTTTGGAAGAAGATTTCTGTGCCCCCATTGCCGTTCCACACGACCTCGTATTTCTGGTAGTGCTCCACAAACAGGCCGTAAGCCGTGACGTTGTCGCCGTTGACGATCACGCCCGTGTCGGCGGTGTTGTCGGTCCAGCCCACTCCGGTGCCGTGGTCCGCCCGCCAGGCCCAGATGTCGTCCAGAATGACGTCGTCGCTGTTCACGACAAGGCTGATCGTGGCCTTGCCGGCCGTCGCACCGCCGATTCGGAAGAACACGTCGGAGAGCAAGGTTGGGTCGTTCGGGTCGCTCTTGTGGGCGCGCGGGGTGCCTACCTGCAGCAGCACCGGGGAGTTCAGCGGGCCGGCGTCGAACAGCAGCCCGGAAAGCTTGACCCCGGACACGTCGGCGACCGACATGGCGACGACTCCGTTATTCGGCACGAGCGTCGGGAAGCCCAAACCCAGCACAACCGTGTCGGGGCGCTTGACCTGGATCGTGCGGTCCAGGTTGTAGATGCCGGGGGTGAAGAGCAGGTTCTGGCCCTGGGCGAGTGCGCTGTTGATCTTCTGCACACTGTCCGTCGGCTTGGCGACGAAGAAATGGTCGATGGGGATGGAAGAACCCGTGACCGACCCACCGCCCCAAGTCGTGCCCACGGAGTTGCGCCGCACGGAGGGTACGAATACCCAGTAGTGCCCTTGAGCGTCCACGTATAGGTATGGCGCTTCTCGCGTCACCGGACTGGTCGCGAGCGTAGTGTAAGGATTGGAATTTGTGGCGTTAGGAGGGAAATTTTGCGCAGGGGCGCCCACGACACCGGAGAACACCTGGTTCCAGACGCCGTTAGACCAGCCATCCAGCTTGCTGTTCCTGACCAGCCATTGCTGCTGCGAGCCGTTGGTCACGGTGCTGTCGTCAAACTCCGAATCAGCGATGAAGCCGCCGCTGGCGAACGACGGGCTGGTGCAATAATCCATCAGGGTGGTAAGCCCGATGACGTGGACGCGACGCATCGGCGCGGCCTGCGACACGGCCCAGAATTCGCCGGTTTTGCAGCCGAAGGTCGGGTTGGTCACGTTTATGTTCAGATTCGACAGGGAGCGCCAGAAGTTAGTGAGCGCGACGCAGTCGTTGCCGGAAGAACCGCACTGGTTGTACACGTCGATGGACCCGTTGATGACAACGTCGTTCGGGGAGAAGCCGAGGCCCGCCACGGCGGTGTAGTAGCCAACCTGAAAATTAAGAGGTGTGCCGGCGGTTCCATATGTGCCGGGCATGAACAGCAGTGCGTAGCGCTGCGGTCCGAACTGGTTGGAAATCTGTTGGTTGGCGATTGCGTCGACGGCCATCTGGATCTGGCTAGTCGACATGCTGGGGTCAAAGATCGTCACGTTCGGTCCGAAATCAGGCGGCGTCGCGCGAACCAGACCGAGCGCTCCAAAAGAGAACAAACAACAAAGGGCAAAGCGGCGTGGCAGGTGCATAATATGGGGGGAATTGGGGATGTTATGGGAGGAAGAGTTGCAGCCCCAATATCTACGAGCCATGAGGGCGGTTCAAGAGTGGCCTTGAGGTGTGGCATCGATTCGTCGGAAAAGACTGCCGTAACATCTTACGAAAAATACACGATCCAATTGGGCAACAGCCGTTGGCGCCAGATATGATTCTGGTGAAGACCCCCGGCATTCGCGCCCGGTCGTTAGTCGCGACTGGCCCTTAACCGCTGAGCGACTGCGCGTTTGATTGTGCAACGCCGATCTCTTTGTGCAAGTTATTCGGTCCGATGTGCCATCCGGTGCTGACGGATCCGGCGGCTGCCGGACCGCTACCGAGGGGCGATCGCCGTGGGATTTTTCACCCCACCCACCGAAGCAAAACTAATGCCCGTAACGTGCCGCTGAATCGGTAAAGCCACGCCAACGAGTGATTTTGCTGTCTCGGACGGTGAACACGTGTACCCATTCGGTCTGAAACTTTTGCTTCGTATCAAGAGCAGACGCTTCTAGATAGCCCAGTACCGTGACACTGTCGCCAGCCTCAATGAATTCTTGCGGTTCAAAGAGGGTTATATCTTCGACTTTCGTGATGGCAGAAAAAAATTCGCCTACTTCGCTAGGCGTTCGTCGCAGACCAGAATAGGGTAAACTGGCTGGACAGATTTCTTTCCAATCAACTTGATCGGCAACTAACTTCAAAAGCGTCGGGATATCTTTGCTCCCGAAAGCCGCGTAGCCTTGCTGAACTACATCGAGTGCTGCGCCCATAGGTCTTGATTCGTTGGCGGATAAGAACGAGGTGAGGCCAACACACAACTTACACAAAATCAGTGAAAGCTAAAGGTTAAAGGTTCAGTCACAATCGAGCTAGTAGGAGAATCATCACGCGGCCACAATGGCCAAATAAAGTGCCGCTGTGCCCACCAGAAACGCCTTTACTTCGAATGGTAACGATTTGTCTGTAACCATCCATCAGCTACACAAGAAGTTTCGGCAGGAGTTCTTAGAGGTCCTGCAAGCGAGTTCAGACGGACATTCTACTGCAAGGAAATTACCTTATGAAAAGACGTTGGTTTACCGTTTGGTCAGCGCTCGTGATCACTTTGGCCTTGTTGGGAGGGGGCCTGTTGCACGCCCAGTTCGCCTATGTGGTGAACCAAGGCAGCAATAACGTCTCGGGGTACACGATCGACCCCAGCACCGGAGCGCTCACAGCCATCACCGGCTCACCTTTCGCTCTTCATAAAGGATCAGTTCCGCTCTCCGTGGCGGTGGATCCGAGCGGCAAGTTCGCCTATGTGGTGGATGCAAACGACTGTAGCGTTTCGGGGTACACGATCAACCCCAGCACCGGGGCGCTCAAGCCCATCACTGGCTCGCCCTTCGCTGCAGGATTTTCTCCGTTCTCCGTAGCGGTGGACCCGAGTGGCGAGTTCGTTTATGTCGCGAATAGCAACGGCAATAACGTTTCGGGGTACACGATCGACCCCAGCACCGGGGCGCTCAAGCCCATCACCGGCTCACCCTTCGCTGCAGGGATTTCTCCGTTCTCCGTGGCGGTGGACCCGAGTGGCGAGTTCGTTTATGTAGCGAATAGAAACGGCAATAGCGTTTCCGGGTACACAATCGACCCTAGCACCGGGGCGCTCAAGCCCATCACCGGCTCACCGTTCACTGCAGGATCAGGTCCGTCCTCCGTGGCGGTGGGCCCGAGTGGCGAGTTCGTTTATGTGGCGAATGTAAACGGCAATAACGTTTCGGGGTACACGATCGACCCCAGCACCGGGGCGCTCAAGCCCATCACCGGCTCACCCTTCGCTGTAGGATTTTCTCCGTACTCGGTGTCGGTTGCCCCGAGCGGCGCGTTCGCTTATGTGGTGAATTTCAATGGCGGTAGCGTTTCGGGCTACACGATCGAACCCCACACCGGGGTGCTTACGGCCATCACCGGCTCACCCTTCGCTGCAGGATCAGAGCCGGTCTCCATAGCCTTTGCGCACCCGTCGCCACCGTAACGGTAGGCACAATCCCGTTGATGCTGTGCCGACCGTCACCCCCCGACGGCAGCAGCGTCTAGGGAAATAGAAAAAGAGGGACAGGTTCAGTGGCCAGAGAAGAAACTACGACGTTGGTTTACTTTCGGGCACTTTTGATTTTCGAGGTCTCGTTCAAGCTTCCGCAACCCGGCTGATATTGATCGGTGTTCGATGAATTAACCGATTTGGCGTTCTTCCTCCTCATAGATTAAGCGAAGTTTTCCAGCCGTTGCAGCACATCATGCGCGTCGTCGATACAGCATACTGGTCGCCGCTTTGGTTATGTCACTTCGAACGGCTTACCAAATCACCAATCACTTTTCACCTTTCACCAATCCTCTCCCCCTCTCACCTCTCACCAATCACTTCTCACTTCTCACAGCCGCGTTAGCGGCTAGCGGTGCGCCTCCAAGATCTCTTCCTTGTATTGTCTCAATGCGCCGATCTTGGGCTGCTTTCGATAACGGCGGCCTTCAGAGCTGCGGGCGATCTCGAGAAAGCACTCGGCAGCGGATTTGAGATGATCAGGATCAACACAAAGGCTCCTTTGGGCCAACTCGGGCGTTTGCCAGCATCATGCTCTCATCGCTCTACACATTACATCGGCCTTACATCAAGATTACAACGCTATAATAGCATGTTATATACTGCTTGAAATCGGGTCAACGTTCGCTGTACGTTGCAGCTGCGACCGAGCAGAGAATGAAGAAGCGCTCCAACAAATCTGAGGTGAAAATCGCGATAGTGCGTTTGTCCGAGAATATTCTAATTCAGACCGACCTGGCTGAAATCGCAGGAGAGCTTCGAAAAAGCCGGTCAAGATGGATAAAAGAGGATATGGCGGAATGGGTGCTCGAGGTTAAGCAGAGAGTGAAGCAGCTCCACTGGCAGGAGCCGAAACATCCTTGGAACTAAAGCAAACACCCTTGGCAGGTTAAGCTAGGGGGTCGCGTCTTATAGGATCGCCTCGACCTTCCTCCCCTTCCTGTCTTTACGCCGAACTCGACAACAGGTTACTCTTAGCCGCGTTATGACTGGAGCCGACAGTATCCTTGCCGGTGAAAGGTCTCGTAGGCGGTCTGAGCGAATCGTGAACGCATTCGCTCCAGGCTATGTGATCGCCGAATCGGACGAGACCAACAACACCATTTGCATCATGACCTTCACCAACGCGCCTGGCGAAGGCCCGCCGCCTCACACTCATACCGTCGAAGATGAAACCTTCATCGTCCACGAAGGAGTACTGGAGTTTTATCAGGATGATCGAACCTTTACGGGTCAGCCAGGCGACGTGATTTATCTGGTGCGGGGTAAGCGACATTATTTCAAAGTCATTAGCGGGAACCCTGCGAAATACACTGTTGTTTGCGTACCGGGAGGCTTTGACCGGTTTTTCCGGGAAGCAGCAGTAGAGTTTCGGAAGCTTCAGCGCGACATCGCTACCCTGATCGGAATCGGAGCAAAGTACGGCATACACATCGAAGCACCTCCGGCTCCTTAGCAGTAAGAGCGTCTGTCTCGGTCCGAGTCAGCTTCATAGCAGCACTGGGCCGAATATTAATGGGCCATTTCCTGCCCTGGTCTTGAAGGTTCTCGTTTTTGTCGTGTACGCCTCGGCTGGGCGATCATTTTTTCCTCCGGAGCTCACGACCACTCGGGCCCCTGGACCCGAACACTATGGGATTGAAAGAGTTACAAAACGCCTGATCCCCGAAAACAACTCTTTCGACTAATGGCGAATGAGCGAGGCATTAAACAGTCGCGGCTGGCAGCGGGTTTATGAAATTACGGTCTTTGACGGCACTTTCGAAGAAAGATTGCCGGCGTGTCTCATAATCATCCACTTTACCCAAGCATCCCGGCAACTCATGACGAAGCGCGGACAAGACGTTTTGTTGGCAGCGCGAAAGATAGCAAAGCGCTTGGCGTTCCCCTTAGACGAGCCCATGCGAGCAGGGATGAAGGTAAGAGATACTTTTTTGGACATCGACATGCTGGGACCACCAGCCGACTACCCAGATAATTCCGGCAGTAGGGCTTGGGTGAGCTACGGCAAGGACACGTTACCTGGATCCTCGCAATAGGCGCCCAGGCACGGTGCCTTAGCCTTCGACGTTTGGGCCCGTGGCTCGATTGATCGGGATCACCGCTTCAGCATTGGTTGCTTTTGGGCCATTTCCTTCAATTCGCCGCAATCAGCTGGTTTCGGCCGGCCTTCTAAATGCATTGCAGGCTATGCTTGCGTCCAATGCGCATTTTTCTATAGTGGTCTTCACCCCCCACTCGAAGGTGTGAAATGCCCTCCAGTCCTAGCGCCCTCAGGCTGGAGAAGGAGACCCATGAATCGGCTGGCTTTAACTCTTATCAGCGCCTCAGCGATGAACTGAGCGTAATGAGTCTTTCTAAGAGCTCCACGGTTCAGGAAATGTTCATCTGGTCTGGAAACGCGCAAAATAGGTAGAGCGTTGGAGTCAGCGAAGTTTCACGTTTATCGCGCATGGTTCTTCTTCCCGGCTCTGAACTGGACCTTCTCCCCCGGCGGATCAGATCGCGAAGGAAGCTCGCCCTTTTTGGGAACGATTTAGAGCTAGCGCGGAAAAGGCAAAACCCAATACCAACAACAACGCGAGTCACACCATCAACAGGTAACTGACCGGACCAAATAACTAACCAAGAAAAAAAGGGAAAGCATGAAACCTATATTCACCGGACTCAATCTCATCGGCGCCATCGCGCTTTTAGCACTGGCAGTTAGCTGCACCATGACGCAGAGGGAGACGCGGAACAAAGAGAAGTTTCTAATCGCCGCGGGCTTCAAAGTGATCGTCCCCCGTACCGCCGCCCAGCAACAAAGACTTAAAGCCCTTCCATCTGATAGAGTGACGTTGGTCCACAAAGACGGGAAAACTTACTACGTTTTCCCGGACGCAGCTAACCATCAGGCCTATGTAGGTGGTCCAAGTCAGTATCAAGCTTACAGGCAGATTCGTACAGCGATTCAATTTAGAAACGAAAGTCTTGAAGCCGCCGGGTTCGGGCAAGAATCGGATTGGGGCACGTGGGGCGGATGGGGTGGACCGGGATGGGCAGGACTGAGATAGCAGCTACTTAGGTCCAGTTCAGACGCTCACGAAAGAACGACCGAGTGGATATCCTTGGCTCGGCCGCGCCCTGAATCGGTCCGGCGCTCGCACCGCGCGGAATACTCGGACTTTAGTCGATCGCTGCAATGGTCGGCTGAGGCTGACCGCTCCAGGTGAATTGATAATGCGCTGCTGTGCGGACGTGGCTTACGATCGCGGGCCGGAAACAGGCCAAGCAGGTTCCGTCCGAGTACCTTACACTCGGGTAAACCACACCGAGCGACTGAGCATTAAGTAATTGCTGGGCAAGTCCTTGAGACGTAACGTAGCTGTTGGGATCCAAACAGTCGACGAAGCGTGGATCCTCGCGCAAGTCGTGAAATTGGCCGCTGAAATCGGCCAGGTACTCCACATAGGCTACTTGATCGCAGAAGGATCCGATTTCCGCCAATTGGACCGTTTTATGAAAAGCGATTTCCGCCTGGGAAGTTTCGATCTCAAAACCCGCGTACCAAGCGCCTCGATCGGGACCGTTGAACCTCCCACCCAAAGGGGTGGCATGCGTGAAGGCAGCATTGATAATTCGGGCGTGCGGGATGCCAAATACGAGCTCGGCCACGCTGATGCCGGGCAGGAGGTTGTTCTCGGCAAACACCTGTTTATCTGTCGCCCGGTCGAGCTCGGCGATTGCCGCTAAATGTTCAGGATCCTCTGCGATCGTTCGCAGAGGACCATAGGGTTCATCGCTGTAGATTTTCGGGATGAGCCGATGAGTATCGTCCTGGCGGAGCAGGAGCGTCTCGGGCAAGCTCATGTACCTTGAATCCGTGCCTCAAGGAGTTCTCTCACAATCTCCATCGCCTGCTGGCCACCTTTCTTCATAAACTCGAGCGGCGTTTGGCCGGCGAAGATGCGGTTGGAGTTGGCGAGCCGGACCCATCGATCGGCCAGGTCTTGCCCGTGGAGAATATTTAGCGCTTTAAAGATACCGATGAGATAAGAGATCCGAAAAAGCTCGTCGGCGCTCAAAGTCCGGCCTTCTTGGCTCTTCTTCATCTGATAATAGGGCCCGTTGCTGACGCCGCCCAGAAGCTCCCGGGCATCTTCGTCCCGGATTGACCAGCGCTGGATGATGTTAAAGAACGCCTTAAGAGCCGCACCACTCAAGCGCTCTCGTTCGTGCTTTGAAGTAAAATCCGGCGGTGGGGACGCTGGGCTGGTGTACCGGGTATCCGGATAAGTAGTCGCGGCGGCTGCCATAGTTTCTCCTTGTAAGGAGAAGATACTCTCCTTAATAGGAGAGACAAGCACTAATCCGCAAAGATCCGGAACCTGGAGAGTGCCTTCTTCAGTCGAGCGGCGGTCAGCTACCAGCAGATACTCCTAGCTCCTAGCTCCTTCCTTGGCCGACGTAGCTAAAGGGGGCGACGGGGCGGAGTCTGCTGGTTCAACGTTCATATACCAATTCTCCGCCGATGAAGACCTGACGCGCGGGCTCGACTCCGAAGTAGTACGCCAACTCTCGGTAGTCCTCGCAATCGTGAATCACCAAGTCCGCGTATTTACCCGGTTCGAGCGAACCGATTTCGTGGCTCCGCCTCAGGCTATGGGCGGCATTGATGGTTACTGCGCTAATGGCCTCGGCGACCGAGAGTTTCATTTGGGTCACCGCCAAAGAAAGGACCATCGGGATGGAAGGCGTCGGCGATGAGCCTGGGTTCAGGTCGGTCGCCAGGACGATCGGTAGACCCAATTCTATCATTCGCCGAGCAGTCGGGTAGCGTGGTAAACCCAGGGCATAAACCGACCCTGGTAATAATACCGGTTGAACCCCAGCATCGCGTAGCGCCGCCATACCAGCCTCATCCGTCTGTTCGAGATGATCCGCCGTGGCGGCTTTCAAGCGGGCCGCTAGTTGAGCGCCGCCGGAAGAGCTGAGCTGGTCCACATGCATTCGTAGCCCGAACCCGAGCTTGGACGCGGCGGTCATAATTCGAAACGCGGTTTCCGTATCAAAGATGTGCGGTTCGCAAAACACATCCGCATATTCCGCCAATTGCTGATTGGCGACGGCAGGTAACATTTCGTTGATCAGAAGCTCAACGTAGTCTGCTCGCCGATCACGAAATTCGTCCGGGAATTCGTGAGCCCCAAGAAAAGTGCCGACCACCCGCAGCGTACCGGTCTCACCCAACGATTTGGCAATACGCAACATTTTTACCTCGTGCTCCAAAGCCAGACCGTAACCCGATTTTATCTCGGCGGTGGTGGTGCCGTTTCTAAGCAGCCAATGCGCTCGCCTCTTTGCACTGATCAAAAGTTCAAGCTCCGTAGCTGCCCTGGTCTGACGAACGGTGGATCGAATTCCGCCGCCGGACGCTGCAATCGATTGATAAGATTCGCCTAGGGCACGCCGCTCAAACTCGTCAGCCCGCGACCCTCCAAATACGAGATGCGTGTGCGCATCGACAAACCCTGGCAACACAATCCGACCGTCTGCGTCGATGGTGTCAGCATCTTGCGGTACAGCCTCTTTAATTTCGTCCCAAGTGCCGACTCTTTCGATTTTTCCGTCTCTGGCCCAGAGCGCTCCGTCTTCGATGATCCCGAGGTTATTAAGAGCAGGGCCGACGCGCGGAAGAGGAGAACCGGCGAGTGTCACGAGTTGTTTGCAGTTAACGATGATTAGGTCGCGCAGCATGTTTGCGAAACGGCGAATGGGCTCAAACTTGGTGGGGCGAGGCTCCCGAACGTCCAAATGAATTTCGCGGAGGGTTTTCGCTTTCGCCTAAGACAGCGTACGCGACCCCAGTTCGCCCGCCGAGCCGTGGTGTAACGTGATCCAACACCCTGTTACGAGCGAAAGTTTTCATAGCAGGTCCTAAAGGTGAGAGGTTCCAAATGCAACCGGGCTTTAGCATCGTACTCAAATCGCTGCCACACGCTGGGACACGGCTCGGCGAGCCAGTCGGCGAAGCACATGCTCGGTTTAGCCGGACTCAAACTCTTCGTTGTCGCTTTTAGGTCGTTCGGGAGCCTCGCCCCACCAAAGAGGGGCGCCTTACACTAGCGCCGAGGTGCAACGTGATCCAAGACCCTGTTAGGAGAGAAAGATTTCATAGCAGGTCCTAAAGGTAAGAGGTCCAAATGCAACGGGGGGGTTAGCATCAGTCTCAAATCGCTGCCACACGCTGGGACGCGGCTCGGCGAGCCAGTCGGCGAAGCACATGCTCGGTTTAGCCGGACTGAAATTCTTCGTTGTCGATCTTAGGTCGTTCGGGAGCCTCGCCCCACCAAAGAGGGGCGCCTACACCAGCGGCGTCCGAATTCCCTTCTCTCGCGCCGTCTCCTTCGCCTCATCATAGCCAGCATCAACATGCCTGGCCACGCCGATCCCGGGATCATTCGTTAAGACCCGCTCCAGACGCCGGTCGGCTAGATTCGTTCCGTCGGCAACGGTCACCTGACCGGCATGCAACGAATAGCCCATCCCAACTCCGCCGCCGTGATGCACCGAAACCCAGGTCGCACCGCTGGCGGTATTCAAAAGCGCATTCAAGATCGGCCAATCAGCGATGGCATCTGAGCCGTCCTTCATCGCTTCCGTTTCCCGGAACGGTGACGCGACCGAACCGGTATCAAGATGATCGCGACCGATAGCAACCGGCCCATCCAGCTCACCACGACGGACCATCTCGTTCATCGCCAGCCCCATGCGAGCCCGATCGCCATATCCAAGCCAGCAGATTCGCGAAGGTAATCCCTGAAACTGGATCTTGTTTCGGGCAAGGCGGAACCAACGCTCCAGGGTGGGATCATTAGGAAAAAGCTTCAGTGCCAGCTCGTCCGTCTTCCGGATATCATCAGGATTACCCGACAGCGCCACCCAGCGAAACGGTCCTTTACCCTCGCAGAATAGGAGCCGGATATATTCCGGAACAAAACCCGGAATCGAGAAAGCATCTTTGCAGCCGGCATCGAAAGCCTGTTTGCGGAGATTGTTACCGTAATCAAATGCGATCGCGCCGTTGCGTTGCAAAGCTAACATCGCGTCGACATGCTCCGCCATCGACCCCATCGATCTTTCCAGGTACGCGCTGGGATCGCTTTTCCGGAGCTGATCTGCTGCCTCTAACGTTAATCCCTTAGGAATATAGCCAATCAGGGGATCATGCGCGCTGGTCTGGTCAGTGACCACGTCGATCGCTAACCCGCGTCGAACCAACTCCGGCAGAACCTCTGCCGTATTGCCGACGAGGCCGACCGAAAACGCCTCCTTCTTTTGCCGGGCGGCTTCACACCAATCAATCGCTTCGTCGAGACTATATGAAATGCGGTCGCAATAGCCGGTATCAACCCGGCGCTGGATTCTGCGCGGGTCAACCTCGATCGCCAGGCAAACGGCTCCATTCAACGTAATCGCCAGCGGCTGAGCTCCTCCCATTCCGCCTAATCCTCCGGTAACCACCAGTTTGCCGGCCAGGTCACCAGCGAAGTGCTTGTTGGCTACCGCCCCAAACGTCTCGAATGTCCCCTGCACAATTCCTTGTGACCCTATGTAGATCCAGCTTCCTGCCGTCATTTGTCCGTACATGATCAGGCCCGCCTTCTCCAAACGATCGAACGTGGACCAATCCGACCACGCGCCAACCAAGTTTGAATTCGCGATTAAGACTCGAGGCGCTTCCTCGTGTGTTCGAAACACCGCCACCGGCTTTCCGGATTGAACCAGCAAGGTCTCATCGTTCCCCAATCCCCGTAGCTCGCGTACAATCGCGTGGAAACAATCCCAATTCCGCGCCGCTTTGCCTCGGCCGCCGTAGACGATCAATTCGTCCGGTTTCTCCGCAACCTCCGGATCCAAATTGTTCATCAAACAGCGCAGAGCCGCTTCTTGGGGCCATCCTTTGCAGCTGATTTCTTTGCCTCGCGGGGCGTGAATTGGGTTTGTGGTCATTGGTATGGAATTGTGTTCTCGTCCTCGAACGCTTGGCCTGCACCCGTTCTCGTTCAATCTATAACTTTTCACATTGCGCGTCTTGTAGCCTCGCTTTCGAGATTATTTTTCTTGGTCATGGCCAGACCACTGATGTTGAAGATTTGATTCTGGTGAAAACCCAGGTGTGAGCGCCTCCTCGGTAGCGGTCCGGCAGCCGCCCATAGGCGATCAACCTAAGAGAAGGTCGGCAGCACCTCGGTAGCGGCGACCGTCCATGAGGTCCAAAGGTATGGCCTAATCCATCATCGTATCGAAGCGACAGGTGTGTCTAACCTTAACACGCAGTCGCCATCCGAGCGTTGTGATGGCGACTGCGCGTTGAGGCCCGCCGAACCGATCGCTTCGCGGCTACGGCTAGGTCGAGCCCGCCACAGACCTAGCGGGACAGTCGCTGCTACCGATCGGGCCACGCCCGGGGTTTTTCAGCAGAATCGAAGGCTTTAGATCTGACCGTTTTCGCTTGCCCCCTACTTAGAAAAGGGATGGCCTATTCACCCGTGGGCGTTGAGGGCGTTGCTCGGCGCTCCGGAGAAGCTGCCAGCCAACCCTGTATCTGAGCGGCCATAAAATCAGCAAACCGGTCAGACCCTCCCCGATTCCAATGAGCATCGATAGGAAACCAGTCGTTCTTGATCTGCTGATTGCTAAGCCCTCGGAATGCTTCCCGCCCATCAAAGAAGGTAGCACCCAGCATTTCTGAAAACTTCTTACTTTTCTCGATGTTAGTTTCCTTCTCGGAACCAAGCAGTTCCTCGCGACTGGGAATATAGACTACCGCGATTGGCCATGAGTGTTCTTTGGCTAACTGCCGGATCTGTTCTATTAACAAGACCTGTCCGGGCTCGAACCCTTCGGCCGGGTTCCTTCTGGGTGGCCCACCGTGCAGCACCCCTGCGACCAGTTCCGAAAGTCGAAACGACCATTGCCTTGGTTTCCAATTTCCAGCTAGAAACGCATCAAACTCTTCCGTTGATAACACATATCGATGGGCTGGATCAGGGTCTTTCTCGAGAAACTCGAGCGCCTGACTCCTTGTCTCCGGCTGCGCGGCGATATCCCAGGTGGGCGCTCTAGCGTGCAGGAATCTCTTCGAATCGATTTGATCGAAGAAGGCAAACTGTCGATCAAGATCATCCCAAGCAACCGCGAAAACGAGCCCGTCTAGCTCGTATTGATCCTTCACGACGACACTGCGGAGAATGCTCGCCCAATTAGCCAGCCCAGCCGCATCCAAAGAAAAATTGAGTAATTCCAGACGTCTGCTTCCGTTTACTTGGCATAGATCTTCGACCCGGTCCGGCCAGTTGGACGAGTTGAGAGGCTCCATGATTGCTGCCGTGAACGAGTCCCCAAAGACCGCCACTCGCCGTTCGTCGGCGGATGACCGTTTAATACTGAAATCATCACGGTCGGCAAAGCCTTCCGCGTTGCCCCGAAATGATCCCGTGTACTCAATTTGCCCGAAGTTTACCCGGGCAATGCGTGAAGGTGTTCGCGTGAGATAATAGCCGCGAATCGGATCGAACTTAATCGTCTCGCCCGGGTGTTCAAAAACAGAAAACGAGTCCGGTGAAGGATCCTTGAGATAGCGATAGCCACTGTAGGACAGGTCGATGAGTGCATAAAGCAGTAGGAAAACCACCGCGTTAATGCCTATCAGTCGTGGAACCGACATTGACTTACTGGATTTGGGCATCGGTTAGAGCGTTTTGCGTTTGCGTCAATCGAGCTGGAACTGCGCCGGCCAGTCCGCGTCTTCGATCAGCTTCGGCTGATCCTTCTTGTCCAGGACATAATCACCAAGTACTAGGTAATCCATTTCGGTGCGCATGAAGCAGCGATACGCATCTTCCGGAGTGCACACTATCGGCTCACCCCGAACATTGAAGCTGGTATTCACAATGACACCATAACCAGTCAGCTTCTTGAACTCCTGGATTAATCGCCAGTATCGAGGATTGGTTTCTCGACTGACACTTTGAATTCGGGCCGAGTAGTCGATGTGGGTAATCGCGGGAAGGTCAGACCGCGGGAAATAAAGCCGTTCGTAAAGTCCCTTTTCTTCGAATCCTTCCGGGAGAGGAATTTGTTTATCTGCCCTGATCGGGGTTACCAATAACATGTACGGCGATTGCCGGTCTAATTCGAAGAACTTCTCGATATCCTCTTCCAGCACGGAGGGAGCAAATGGCCTGAAACCCTCGCGATACTTGATCTTGAGATTCATCTTTTTCTGCATCTCCGGGTTTCTGGCATCACCGAGGATGCTGCGATTGCCCAGCGCCCGCGGTCCGAACTCCATTCGGCCTTGAAACCAGCCCACCACACTTCCTTCGGCAAGCTTCCCGGCTACATCCGCGGCTAATTCCTGGAAGTCATCAACGCACCGGGCAATAGCGCCGTGCTTCTCGATGGTCCGTCGAATCTCTTTGTTGGAAAACTCGGGCCCGAGGTAGGATCCGCTCATGGCGTCGGAACTGGAGGTTACACTCCGCTGATTGCCGTCATGGATGTGCCAGACAGCGTAGGCAGCTCCCACTGCCCCACCGGCGTCACCCCCGGCAGGCTGGATCCAGAGATCATCGAAAAGACCGGCCTTAAGAATCTTACCGTTGGCCACACAGTTGAGGGCAACGCCGCCCGCCAATACCAGATTTCTGCACCCGGTTAGTTCCCGGGCGGCTCGCGCCAGCCTGAGAACAATCTCTTCCGTGACTAATTGGATGGCCAGCGCCATATCCATGTAAACCTGCGAAATTTCTGTCTCCGGCCTTCGCCGCGGCACTCCGAAGAGTTGTTCCCATTTCTCCTCGTGAACCATCTTCAATCCAGTGGCGTAATCGAACCAGTCCATGTTGAGCAGGATGGAACCGTCTCCGCGAATATCGACAAGCTCGGTCGTAATCTTCTCCCGAAAATCAGCCGTGCGCGCGGATAGAGGATGGCCATACGGAGCCAAGCCCATCAGTTTGTATTCGCCACTATTCACGACGAATCCCGTGTAGTAAGTGAACGCCGAATACAGTAACCCAACCGAATGCGGGAATTGCAGCTCCTTCAAAATCGATATCTCCGAACCCTGGCCGAGTCCGATCGTAGTTGTCGCCCACTCGCCCACACCATCGATGGTGACAATGGCAGCTTCCGCGAAGGGTGATGGATAGAATGCACTCGCCGCATGGGATAGATGGTGTTCCGGAAAGTACAGAGGCACCCTGCCAACGCCTAGCTCTGCCAGATGTCTGGAAATCAAGCGTTTCATGAAGAGCTTCTCTTTGATCCAGACAGGCATGGCTGAAACGAAGCTCGCGAAGCCTTTTGGAACGAAGGCATGATAGGTCTCCAGGAGGCGTTCGAACTTCAGAAAGGGTTTATCGTAAAACGACACCGCTCGGAGATCTGCAAATTTGACTCCAGCTTCATCGAGCACAAATCGGCAGGCGTTGATCGGAAACGATGAATCGTGTTTCTTCCTGGTAAACCGTTCTTCCTGGGCCGCGGCAACGATCTTGCCGTCAACCAAAACGGCGGCAGCGCTGTCGTGGTAGAAAGCGGAAATGCCAAGAATAGCTTTCCTAGTTTCTCTCGATGTCGCCGTCATTCCATATGCCTGGGCCTGATGCGGCGGCTGCCGGACTAAAATCTCGTCAGCGCTTCGCCGATTCGCCGTTTCGCCATGCTCCCACGCAGGTCAGAACAACGCATAAATAAACGGCGCGATGGCCGAGCCACCCGTCAGTACCATTAGGATCCCGAACAAAAGCAGGACCAAGATTAACGGTAAAAGCCAAAATTTCTTTCGGTCTTTTAGAAAACACCAGAGATCCTTTAGGAACTCCATAGGTAACTCTTTCGGCTAATTCTTTCGCCTAGTACGGTTTTTCGAGATCTGCCGCCACAAAGCGATGATCTCTTTCTTTCATTACCGAGTTACTGCCGGCCTTGAATGCCTTCAGATTCAAAGGATCTTTGCCGGAAAGCCTTCGTAGCAACCCTATGGGCATCACTACGCCAAAGAAGACGACCGAGAGAATTATTCTCGATGTTAACATCCCGATGAGCTGAGACAGACCAAACCAGACCACTGCTAAAGGCCGGTAGACTTGGGGTACTGTCATGTCAATCACCAGCGCTACGATCGCTCCAATGAGCCAGGCCTCGTGCCTAAAAGAACGATTCAACAGCAACAAAATCAGAGTCATGGCCATTCCAGTGTCCTTGGACTGGTCCCTGGTGATATTGATCTTTAGGAATTCCAACATGACTTCGACCTGTCGGCGGTTGAATCAAAACCGCCCAGTTAGGCGAGAATCAAAAGAGGTGACCCCAGTTCTTTCGCTCAGGCGGGCCAATTTCAATCTTGTTGTTGACACTCGCTCAACCTACCAAATCAATGCTTTGGAAATCAATTAAAGAGTCCACTATTGTGGTGTTGGTATAATAGCTGGCCACGTAGACGAATTTACTATCCGGACTGACCGCCAGACCCATGAGGGGAGCGCCATTAATAATCGGCACCGTCGCGACGACGGTATTTACGGGTGCTTTGGCGCTAGGTAATTCGTCCGCGTCCTGTGCGCTCGCACTGAACGACGCCATAACCAGGAGGGTAATGGCCAAAGTAAACAAAAACCGGCCTCGAATGGGCCAGTTGGATAGTGGCTGTCGCATATTCGGGTGAGACTAGTGACGGGGAGACGATGGCGATTCGGTATCCACCTGTTGAGAAGGGAGATGAAGGAACCGAGCGAGATATACTCGGAAATCTTAAGAATTTTCGCACAAAGAAACGCCCTGCGAGGCAGCCCGGTCGTTGGTTGCTTCCTAGCGGCCTGATTCAGCGGAATCGAACACCGGCTCCGTAGGAGTCAAATCTTTATAGCTAAACGGCACCGTAAACGTGAACAGCTCCGTTAGGAGCGGCATAGAAGAGGGTATAGATATCGCTCCTACGGAGCTGATCCGGTTTTCTTGCGTTGCGAGCTATAAAGATCTGGCTCCTACGGAGCCGTTTTTCAATCCGGCAGGTACCGGACTAACTAAAGTCTCTTTGGCGCTTCGCGCCTCTATTTCTATCTCGGTACCCCTCACAGTGACCCAACGGCCGTCTCAGCTGCCTTCACCACGCTGCCGGATCGCAAGACACCCAGCGCGACTTGAATATCATCGTGAAACAAGCGGTCCGATTCCGCGAACGAAATATGTTTGCGGAACTCGGTATGGGCTGATTCCACGCCTTCTCCGGCCTTGAGGGGATGGATGAAATCCAGCGCTTGGGCGGCGCTCATCAGCTCAATTGCCAGCACCGTTTCCGTATTTTTGACTACCTCCAGCAGTTTGGTCGCACTGGTTGCTCCCATCGACACATGATCTTCCTGTCCAAGCGAGCTGGGGATAGAATCGACCGACGCTGGGTGGGCAAATATCTTGTTCTCCGACACCAACGCTGCCGCCAGATACTGGGGCAACATAAACCCCGAGTTGAGCCCGGTGTCTTTCATCAAGAGCTTCGGCAGTTTGATATCCCCAAGGGTATCGCCTCCTAACAACAAAAAAAGGCGCCGTTCCGAAATCGAAGCTAACTCAGCGGTACCAATCGCCAGATAATCCAGCACAAATGCTAGCAACTCTCCGTGAAAATTTCCGCCGCTAACGATATCCCCATTTTCGAATACCAGCGGATTGTCGGTAGCCGAATTTAACTCCCGTTCTATTACTTGCCTGGCATGCTCAAATACCTCCCACACAGCTCCATGAACCTGCGGTACGCAGCGAATCGAATACGGATCCTGAACTTTGGGACAATCGATATGCGAAGGCAAAATCTGCGAGCCGCGTAAGAGTTGTCGCATCCTGGCCGCGACTCTCTTTTGCCCGGGATGTGGACGTGCCTCATGAATTCTCGCGTCGAACGGCGCGGCGCTGCCTCTGATTGATTCCAATGTCATCGCCGCAATCACATCCGCAGTCACCAGCAATTGTTGAATCCGAAGGAGGCAATGGACGGCGTAAGCCGTCATGAACTGCGTACCATTGATCAGCGCGAGCCCCTCTTTAGCTTCTAGATGAAGAGGAGCCAATTCTAGATCTTTTAGCACGGTTCCCGCGGGCATCCTGACCTGGCTGCGATAAACCTCGCCCATCCCGATCATTGGTAACGTCAAATGCGCCAAAGGCGCCAGATCACCGGACGCACCCAGCGATCCCTTGGTATAAACGATCGGATAGACCCCTTCGTTATAGAATCGAATCAGATACTCGATGATCGCCGGTCTCACTCCAGAGAGACCGACCGCCAATCCGTTCGCCTTGAATAATAGCATCAACGCGACGATTTCCGGTGAAACTTCATCCCCGGCTCCCACCGCGTGACTTAAGATCAGGTTTTGTTGCAAACGCTGCAGGTCCTTTGCCGGGATGCGTTCGTGCGCCAGGGCGCCAAACCCGGTGTTGATCCCATAGAGCGCCTTCTCACCGGTCGCTCGCGCCTCCACAATCGCCCGGGATCGGTTCACGGCCTCAAGAGCCTCGGGAGCCACCTCCAGGCGAGAGTTCGATTCGAGCAAATCGGCGACCGATTTCAGCGTCAGATTTTTCCCGTCAATTACCCACCTCGCGCCATTTCTCTCCCGCGATCCAATTGCCGAATTTTCAGGGTCAGTCCCGGTTTTAGACATAGACAAATTTTAGTGTACTCAACTGAGAACAACCGCTCCAGCCGATAACCGCCATCGGTGTTCCACGTTAGAATCTTAATGGAATCGAGCGTTTTCCCTAAAAAAGTAAAGCAAATAGCAGAATCACGTGAATAAAGGTTTGGCGTTTGGCGTTCGGCGTTTGGCGTTTGGGCGATACGGCCCAAGGCGCGAAGCGCTGGTAGATTTTAGCCCGGCGGCTGCCGGACCCATGGTGGGAGGGATCGCGTCCTCGCGATCCGCCGTTCCCAAAGCCCAGAGCCTTCCCTGATCAAAGGCGAGAATACACCGTTGGCTTCGAGAACGCCTTCGCGGCGCCCGGGGATCCAACTTCGCCGAACGCAACCACAAATGGCCGTAAGACCACAGGCAACGTCGGACAGGCAGCGCGCCCTCCCTGTCAGGGGTTCCTCGGCCTTCTTAAGTTGACGCGCATGAGCAGCTGCCGGACCGCTACCGGGACCCAGTTCCACCTTGTACTATACCCTACCCGGGTATATTATTTTCCACTCATGGCTCACGTTATCCAAAACAAGAAAAAACTTTTGGCCAGAGTCAGCCGCATCCGTGGCCAGATCAATGGCATCGAGCGCGCTTTGCTGGAGAATCAAGACTGCGGCGAACTGCTTCTTACTTTAGCGGCGTGCCGGGGCGCCTTGAATGCACTTATGGCCGAAATCCTCGACGGCCATGTTCGGCAGCACGTGTTAAGCGAAAAATCGACTAAATCGCAGATCGCGGCTGGGGACGAACTAATTGAAGTCATCAAACGCTATCTGAAATAACTGAGGGCACATCCATGAAAACTGGAATAGCAAACAACGTTCCGGCACAGCACCATCATCAGTACGACCGTGATCACGACCACCATCACGATCACGATGAACAGGATCATCACGGTCACGGCCATGATCATGACCACGCCGCTGGAGTTGTCGAATATCTACGCTTGGGGGTGATGGCGCTAATCGTTATCGCCAGCTTCACCGGTTGGTGGCGAGCTTTCATGGACCGGGATTGGTTGGCATTCGCCGGTACTATCATCGGCGGTTTACCAATTTATAAAGAAGCTTGGGAAAACTTGCTGAAGAAGCGAATGACCATGGAACTATCCATGACCATCGCGCTGGTCTCTGCGTTGGCGATTGGTCAGTTCTTTACAGCAATTGTCATCGCCTTCTTTGTTTTGTTCGCTGAATTGCTCGAGGGTTATACTGTCGGTAGCGGACGCAAAGCGATCGAGAAGCTGATCGACGCCCTCCCTCGCCGAGTAACGGTTCGCCGAAACGGGCAGGAAAGCGAGCTGGCAGCTGAAGAACTGTCGGTCGACGAAATCATTGTCATTCGTCCAGGCGAACGCATACCTGTCGACGGAGTGGTGGTTAAAGGCACGAGCTATGTCGATCAGTCCTCAATTACGGGGGAATCACTACCGATTGAGAAAGTCGAATCCGCCAAGGTTTTTGCCGGAACTATCAACAAGAACGGAGTGTTGGAAGTCCGGGTTGAGCGAGTCGGACGCGATACTACCTTCGGAAAAATAATTCAGGTGGTCGAACAAGCCGAGAAGTCAAAGGCGCCGGTGGAACGGATCGCTGACCGGTTGGCCGCCGGGTTGGTCTACTTCGCGTTCGGCGCTGCTGTGCTGACGTTCCTCGTTACCCGGAACCTTACTTCCACCATCGCGGTGATCATC
>Ga0073928_10003564_pt1 | contig 24395 bp, 21 predicted proteins | sample PaiPotPPA55metaG_FD_76969 | JGI IMG/M metagenome (GOLD analysis project Ga0073928, IMG submission 76969) | Iron sulfur acid spring bacterial and archeal communities from Banff, Canada, to study Microbial Dark Matter (Phase II) - Paint Pots PPA... ...
CGCGCACTCAAAATCAACGCCGCCTTCGGTCGTCCCATGGCCATAAGCACCCCCATTCTGCACGGAAGATGCCTATATTCCCAGCAATACTATTGCCACTTATTTATGGGACAGCACACTAGGAAGTGGCAGTATAACGCGGGTGAGGGACAGTCGGAGTAGCCGATTGCTGAAGTGATGAGAGAGATACAATGGCGCGGCTGGCGATTGGGGGCGCTACTGGACGGTGATGGACAGGTTTAGCTGGTGAGTGAGATTGCCGGAGGAGGCGGTTACGGAAATGGCGTAGGCGCCTGCGGGTGTTCCCCCTCCGCCGCCACTGACCACTGGCGGGTTTGAGGCGTTTGCGCATCCTGCGATTGAGCCGGCGAGGAGCAGGAAAATCGCGGCGAAGCCGGCGGCTAGACGCGGGCGGCTGGCGATGCGTATGGAGTTTTTCATTTTGTAGAGGCAGAGAAGCAGGCAGATGACGGAGATGCGCAACGCTGTTTCGTAGGATAACGGCAAAAGGGGAGATGGGAATCGGACCGGGACGCCGGATCGGGAGACGGTCGTGAGGGTCAGCGTTGTGGTAGCGGGCGAACTTGCTCCCGGTGTGACAGACGCCGGCGAAAAACTGCAGGCGGCGGCCGCGGGCAATCCCGAGCACGCGAACGTGACGGGCTGACTGAAGCCTCCGGAGGCGGATACGGATAAGGTGAAACCCTTCGATTGGCCGGCAGCTAGAGTTGCAGACTGCGGCGCTGCGGAAATGGAAAAGTCGGGCGCGGTCACGCTGGCTCCCGTGCCGGAAAGTGGGATCTGGCGCGGGGAGCCGCTGGCATTGTCGGTGATTATAATTTGCGCGGAACGCGGACCTGACATTGCAGGGGTGAACACTACCGAGATCGAACAGCTGGCGGCGGGCGCGATGGCGGCGGTACAGGTGTTCGTTTGCGCGAAATCGGGGGCGTTGGCGCCCGATACGGCTATGCTGCCGATCGTCAACGCGCTGTTGCCGGTATTGGTTACCACTACCGGAGAAGCGGGGCTGGCTAGGCCGACGGACTGATTGCCGAAGCTCAATGATGCTGGCGTCAACGTCACGGCAGGCGCGGGAATCAGGACGCCCGTACCCGTTAAAATTACGGTGTGCGGGCTACCGGCGGCGTTGTCTGTGATTTGGAGTTGGGCGGAGCGCGCGCCTGCGGCTGCCGGAGTAAATGAAACATTCACAAGGCAATTCGCTCCGGCGGCGAGAGTGGTGCCACACGTATTCGTTTGCGCGAACTCGGCGGCGTTGGCACCGGAAATCCCAATGCTCGTGAGGGTCAATGCGGCGCTTCCAGTGTTGCTGAGAGTGACGGGCATGGCGCTGCTCGTCGTTTGCACGGTCTGAGACGGAAACGTCAACGATGCCGGCGAGATCGTCTCGATTGGCGTGGGGGCGGCGGTCCCTGAGCCGCTAAGAGTGATGCTCTGCGGGCTACCGGTGGCATTGTCGGTGATTTGCAGCTGAGCGGAACGCGCGCCTGTGGCTGCCGGAGTAAAAGTGACATTGACAGAGCAAGTGGCTCCGGCGGCGAGCGTGCTGCCGCATGTATTCGTTTGCGCGAACTCGGCGGCGTTAGCACCGGAAATCCCAATGCTCGTCAGGGTCAAAGCGGCGCTTCCGGTGTTGCTGAGAGTCACAAGCGCAGGCGTGCTGGTCGTCTTGACGGTCTGAGACGGAAACGTCAACGACGCCGGCGAGATCGTCGCAATTGGGATAGGGGTAGCGGTCCCCGTGCCGCTAAGAGTGATGCTCTGCGGACTGCCAGCGGCATTGTCAATAATTTGCAGCTGGGCGGAGCGCGCGCCTGTAGCTGACGGAGTAAAAGTGATGTTGACGGAGCAGGTCGCCGCGGCGGCGAGGGTGGTGCCGCACGTATTCGTTTGCGCGAACTCGGCGGCGTTGGCGCCGGCGATCCCAATACTCGTCAGAGTCAATGCGGCGCTTCCGGTATTGCTAAGAGTCACAAGCGCAGGCGTGCTGGTCGTCTTGACGGTCTGAGACGGAAACGTCAACGACGCCGGCGATATCGTCGCAATTGGGATAGGGGTGGCGGTCCCCGTGCCGCTAAGAGTGATGCTCTGCGGGCTACCGGCGGCATTGTCGGTGATTTGGAGTTGAGCGGAGCGCGCGCCTGTGGCTGTCGGAGTAAATGAAACATTCACAAGGCAGTTCGCTCCGGCGGCGAGCGTGCTGCCGCACGTATTCGTTTGCGTGAACTCGGCGGCGTCCGCGCCAGAAATGCCAACGCCGCTGATTGCGAGTGCCGCAGTTCCGGTATTGCTTAGCGTCACAGCTATTGCAGTGCTCGTGGCATTGACCGTCTGAGACGGAAACGTGACGGACGCGGGTGAGACCGAAGCAACGGATTTGGGGCTTGCCGCCCCGGTGCCGCTGAGGATGACACTTTGCGGACTGCCGTTGGCGTTGTCGGCGATAAGGGCTTGAGCGATGCGAGGCCCGACGCCGGACGGTTTGAAAGTGACTGTGAGCGTACAGCTTTGGGCGGCAGCCAAGCTAGTTCCGCAAGTGTTTGTCTGCGAGAAATCGCCGACATTCGTCCCAGCGAGAGTAACGCCGCTAATGGTGAGTGCAGTCGTTCCGGGATTGCTCAGCGTCACGGATTGACCGGGGCTCGGGGTGTTTACGATCTGGCTGTCGAAGGTCAGCGCTGTTTTCGACAAACTGATTTGCGCTGCCGGGGAGTCGGCCCCGAATCCAAGCAGCGGAATTGCGTGGGGACTGCCAACGGCATTGTCGGTGATCACAAGTTGCGCGGACTGATTGTCCGCTGTTGCGGGCGTAAAGGTCACGTTAATGGTGCAACTTCCCGCAGGAGCAACGCCGGTGGCGCAGTTATTCGTCTGAGCAAACTGCGAAGCGCTTGAACCCGTGATGACGATGCTGCTGATGCTAAGGTTTCCTCCTCCGGGATTCGAGAGTAGAACTGCCAAAGGCGCGCTCGTCGTGCCCACCGTCTGATCCTGGAAGTTCAGCGTGGTTGGCGACAGAAGTACTTGAGGGGAAGAAGCATCTGCGCCAACGCCGTTGAGGTCCATAAAGTGAGGGCTGCGCCGGGCGTTATCCGTAACGCTTAGCTGCGAAGCGCGTGTGCCCACGGCGGCCGGAGTGAACGTAATATTAATCGCGCAATTTGCATTGGCGGCGAGAGAGGCGGGGCAGGAATTCTGTTGCGAAAATTCCGAAGCGTTCCCTCCGACAATGGCGATGTTGCTGATGCCTAGTGGTGCGCTCCCCGGGTTATTAAGCGTGACGGTAAATGCGCCGCTCGTTGTGGACACGTTTTGTACGGGGAACACCAGCGGTCGCGGCGATAAGGAGGTCAACGGCCCGGGAGCGCCGAAGGCGGAAGTGAGATCTTGTAGTACGGCCTGACGCATCGCAAGGGTATTGGCGATGCATGCCTGAAGGCGCGTTGGCGCACAACGCCGCGGTTCGGACCACGCGGGCCACTGCGCCTCGAGACCGAAATAGCCGGGGAAAAACTCAATCTGATCCACGAGCCCTTGCTGGAGCTCGGAAAGCTGAAGCTGAAACAGTTGCTGAAAGAAATCCTCTTCCTGTTGGGTGGTGCAGGGGATGCCGTGTGGAAGACAGGGAAGATAATCGATCCGGTCGTAGGCGTAGGCGCCCGCAATGATCTTGGCGTTGGGAAAGATAGCTTTTGTTTGCTGAAGATACGTAGCGAAGTTCGGACCGTCCCCGCGATAGTGAACGTAGAGCTGGACGTAGTCGACACCGGCGCGAGTGGACGCCGGAAGATTGGAATCGCCGAGAAGCGGCGATGACAGCTGGTCTTCATACAGCGTCACCGCGAATTTTAAGTTCGGATTTGCGGACTTAGTGGCATTCAAGGTGTCGGTTATGACCGTTCCCGGCACGGCAACTCCAAAGTCCGTTTGCAAGTGCTCCATTCTGTTTACGAGATCGTCGAAGCCCACGGAGAACAAAATAGGATTCGTCAGGCTCCATTGGCTGAATTGCGCGGCATAGGCGGCCGAGGTGTTTGGGTTCATCTGGATAGACAAGTGGATTCGTGAGACATCCTGAGAGCTCGCCACCTGTCCCATCTCAGTAAAACAAAAGTCCGGCGTTGATGAACATCCCAGTCGTATGGAAGTCACGCCTAGAACGGCATTGGAGTCCGGAGTGTTCAAATACCAAGTGATAATTTGGAGTGATGTTTGCGCGCGGGCCAAAAACTGAGGTATTACGAGGGCAAAGAATAGAAAGAGACCATACAGAATCACACGAATTCGGGACGACCGACGCGGCCCGCGCAATTTAGGGGTTGCTTCCAATTGAGGCCCTTTAATCAGAAACGCAAAGAGATGATGCGCTCCGTGTGCCCCAGGAGGCGATACCGTAACAACCTTAGAAGGGTGGATTTTTGGGCGGAGAGAAACATGGTGGTTGCGGCAGGCGGGGTGCCGACAATGTCAGGCAATCAGCCAGTTTGACGTTTCTATTTTTGGTTATTAAAGGATTTACCCGATGCGAAGGGAGGGTATTTCCGAGACTATAAGTCAGAAAGCCAACGTAGGCTAACAAGGGGGGAGACCAATGTCTGAAACCTCAACCTACTCAAGTCGTGCCGAGTATTCGGGGGTGTCCACACCCCGCGCGCTGACATGGATTAGCGAAACGCATTTTCACGGCCTGGGATGCTCGCGATGCGGATGGTTGTTCCGTCCCACGGGGCCGCCCACCGGAAGTTCGCTCAAGGAAATGAAGGAAAACTACATGCGGCGTTGCGATCAGGATTTTGCAAAACATGTCTGCGCTGAGCATCCAACAAATGCAAAGACGAACGTATCAGTAAGTCGATCGGCGCCCACGAGCATTTCCGCTCGTAGGGACCAAGATTACGGTTGGACATAAGAAATTTTGTCATTCTTCGACCACACCTGGCTTTTCAACTGCGGGCATCTGGCTGGGGATTTCGCCTCATGTGTGCAATATTGGACACCTAGAATGATGGCTAGTGGTCTAGGCTCCTCGAAGCCAAGGAACAAAGTCTTCCTGGAGGGTTTATGCCTGGTACAAGCTCGGATCTTAGCAGTCAGTCCCACATCGGCATGGAGATTGAATGCCCGCAGTGCGGCGAGAAAATGGTCCTGCACGTGGGGTTGATGGGCGACCCCAAGAATAGTCCGCTAGAATGCCTCGGCTGCCGTAACGAGATTATTCCACTCGTGCCCGGTCCTATCGTTGGCGGTCCTTTTGTGGTGGGGATTGATTAGGTCGCGAGATATGGAAGATCAATTCGCACGTATGAAACTACAGTTTGGCATGTTGGACAATGATCCTCGCTTTCGTAGGCACTTCGCGTTTTAGCGGAAGAAACAATTCAGACAGGCTTTCCTGTGCAACTTGAGAATGAACCCTCCGTGTTATTTTGGTTTGTAAGTGAGCGAAAGCTGCCCCGTTCATTCGGGTCACCAGCCCTGCGCGTTGCAAGAAACAACTATGTTCTTCTTGAAGTAGAGTCTTAGAACCAGACAGAGCCGAACGCAGTGAGGTGCGCCCGGTTCTGGTGGACTTCATAAAGAACTCTTAGATGGGTTGAGGGGTCGCGAAATAGAAATGGTGGTGGTTACGGCAGGCGGGGTTAAAAGCAGCGTGGCAGTTGGGGCAGACGGAGTTGGACCGGAGGTAGGCGGAAATCGTCAGCTCGGCACGGCAGGCGCCGCAGAGAATGGCTTGGTGGTGCCATTCGGATTGAGGCCAAAGTTCGATGGGGTGATTGGCGAGGGCCTCGTGGCAATCTTTGCAGGCGTAGTAGGTGGCGCAGCATTTCATTTTGATGGCGATGATGTCGGTAGAGCTGTGGTAATGGAGGCAGCGGGTTTGGGGATCGAGATTGAGACCGCGAACTTTAGGGACGAGCGGGGGCATGTCGTGGACGAAGATTAAGGATAACAGAGAAAGAGTTGGGCGAAGAACGGAGGGCACGACATCCTGCCCTTACGAGTGATGGCTGGTCGCAGCGGGAGCGCGAGGAGACTGGCTGGCGAGCGCGAGCGCCCCTTGCGCTACACAGTTGGCGGGGGATGTGCTATAAACGACGGGCCGTGAATAGTGCCGCGAAACAGGATCTTGCCCCAGTTCAGCGAGGGTGGGTTGAGGTATCTGTGCAAGATGCCTTGCCAGCGAAAGCTGAACGGTCCGTGGGGGTCATGGGGGAAGATGCTTCGCGCTATTGTCCGGTGTGCTCGCAGCGGCTGGAATCGCGGCGTTGCAAATTGATTTGCCCGGTCTGCGGTTATTACATGTCGTGCGCGGACTATTATTGATAAGCTTTGTGGTTCCGGCCCGGGTTGCCGCCGGTACTATCCGATGAGGAGGAAAACACAGTGGCTTTGAAGATGACCAACCGGGAAGTGGACGGCGTGTCTGTGGTGGCGCTGGACGGGCGCATCGTGCTGGGCGAAGAGAGCAACGCGCTGCGCGAAAAAGTGAAAAGCTTGATTGCCGAAGGAAAAAAGAAAGTTGTGCTGAACATGGCCAACATCACGTTCATCGACAGCGCGGGCTTGGGCACGCTGGTGGCGGCGCATCACAGCGCGAAGTCGCAGGGCGCCTCACTGAAACTGGCGCACCTGGGCAGCAAGTTCCAGGAAGTGCTGCAAATTACCAAGCTGCTCACGGTGTTCGACGTTTACAACAGTGAAGCCGAAGCAGTGGCCAGCTTCGCCAAGTAGGCGGGAGCAAATTTCGCGAAACGGGCGACCACGACTTTCACGAAGTAAGCCGAGCCGCAGCACAAAGAATGGTCTTTGCGAAAGGGCACGCGTGCGCGTGCCCTTTTCATTTGGCGCGACAAGTGAGCGGCTCACCGTTTTTTCACTGATCGATTTTAGTCTTACTTTTGCGTTGCGTTCCTGGTTTTGCGTTTCTAGGTTAGAGCTGCATCTTCCGTTACGCATCGACGCGATACATGCAAATGCCACTCAGCAGCTTGGGATAGAAGTCGGTGGATTTTTGCGGCATGACTTCTCCGGCGGTAGCGATGCGCATGACCTGATCGACGTCCACGGGATTCAGCAGGAAAGCGATCTGCGCGGCGCTGCGATCGACGGCGTCGAGTGCGGCGGACGCTTCGCGCTCGTAGCTGAGATTCCTTTCGGCAGTCACCGCTTGCGGAGTAATTCCAAACGCAGGCTCGAGAATTCCATCGTGCAGAAGGACAACGTCCAACTCGCGTTGCACAGGCGAAACGCTGTGGAGAAGCTGCGAAAGGTCGGCACCACGACGCAGCGTTAAGACATAGTAGGCGCGCTTCGCGTATTCCGCGGCGGGATAGACGCCGATGGCTCTTTGTCCGCGTGATTGCTGAAGCCGGGAGAGAAATTCGCTTTGCGCATCCGCTTTTTGTCCGTCGTCTGCAAAAGGAAATGCTTGCGCTTCGAACCACGGCTCGAGGTAGCGGCGCGCTTCGCTCCAGGAAAAATCGTGCAGATTTGCGGCGAGACGATGCGTGGGCAGGATGGTGAGTCCTTCGCTGCACGTGTTGACGAAAGTCATCATCGCGAAATCGTAAGGAGCCGGCGCGTACGGAGCTGATGGATGTAAACCGCCTGCATGGAGACGGCGCTCATTGCGATAGTTCAGCGCGGTTTCGTAACGGTGATGGCCGTCGGCGATGACGAGCTTTTGCTCCTCCATTGCGGATCTAATGGCGGCGGTGCGATCGGGATCGGCGATAACGCGCAGTCGATGCACAACCCCAAATTCATCGTGCAGGGTGGTCGCGGGAGCGACGGACTCAGCATCTTTTAGGATTGCATCGATGCGTTGCTGAGGATCGGAGTAGAGCATGAAAAGCTGGCCGGTGTGAATGCGTGTGTGGCGGAGGAGTTCAAATCGGTCGGCCTTGGGACCGGAGAGCGTGTGCTCGTGGCGGAAAACGACACCGGCGGAATACTCTTCGAGCTTGCCAGCAGCGATGAAACCACGTCGAATGCGTTGCTCGCCGGTTCCGGGGACGGAGTATTCCTGCGTGTAAGCGTAGAAGGATGGGACGGGGTCTTGCACGACAATGTTTTCGCGAATCCAGCTTTCGAGGGCGGCAGCGGCGCGCGTGTAGACATTGTTTTGCGGGGTGTCTGTGGGAAAGGAACGGCCTTTTTCTACGGAGATCAGGTTATGGGGATCGGCGGCGTAGTAGTTGTCCTGCATGGACGTAGAAATTTTGTCGTAGGGTTGCGTGAGGACGCGTTCGAACGGGACACGCTGAGAGTTGTAGCGAAACGCCTGGAAGGGGTGAACCTGGGCCATGTGGTCTCGGTCTCCGGTGGTGTATTGTGCTGAGCGACAAGCCCTCTAGTTTACGCGAAATGAAGAGGATTCTGACAAACGATAGAACGCTTTGTTTAATGCAGCTTTCGTGATGCGTTAAAAAATCGCGATGGGAGCGACGGAAAAGGTGGCGACGGACTAAAATGAAGGATTCATGGCTGACCCTGAGCTGAGTTGCGTGCGCGCGCTGATTTTCGATTTGGACGGAACGCTGATCGATTCGAAACAGGATTTAATTCATTCGGTCAACGCGATGCTGCGCGAATTGGGGCGCGGGGAGTTGGCGGAAGAAACGATTTCTGGATACATCGGGCACGGAGCGCCGCAACTTGTGGCGAGAGCGCTTGGGGATGGGTGTACGGAAGAGGAAAGGCAACGGGCGCTGCAATTTTTCCTGAGCTATTACGAGCAACACAAAATGGACGCGACACGCGCGTATCCGGGCGTCGCGGAGACACTTGAGAAACTGTCGAGCATACCGATGGCGGTTTTGACGAACAAGCCAGTGCGGATTAGTGTGCGGATTCTAGATGCGATGGGACTTTCGAGATATTTTCGAGCTATCTACGGGGGAAACAGTTTCGAAACAAAGAAGCCTGATCCACTGGGCGCGAGGACGATCCTGCGTGAATTGGGCGCCGAACCGCGGGAAGCGCTGCTGGTGGGCGATTCCGAAGTGGATGTGCAGACGGCGAGAAATGCAGGCATGCTGGCCGCGACGGTGAATTATGGATTTGGCGTGCACGACCGCAGCGCGTATCCGGCGGATATGTACGTCGATCACTTTGGAGAACTCGCGACACTTTTGGGCCGTGGCGGAGTCTCCAGTTAGAGCGTGAAACGGTCCAAGGGCGTGGGCTCAAACTTGTCCCCACTCATAGTGCGGGTTACATCGAGCGGGTGGAAGCCTCTGCGTCCATCGGACTAAGTGGCACTGCACGCTCCACAAAATTGTTGGTTTCAGTTCCAAATTGGGCGCAAGTTCCTTTCTTGGTGCGTGGTTATCCTTCCTAACGTAATGACGGGCGCCGTGTGTCTTCAAAGCATTGCAGGAAATAGGGTTAGAAGAGAGCCATGCCGATTGGTTAGGCCTCGCAGGTGCAACCACATTCTTGGAGTTCATTACCTACAGTCAGACAACGAGTCGGCGAATGAGACGAAAAGCATACTTTTTGATACTCGCGGGGACGGTCCTAGTGGGTGGAATCTTAGGAGCGAAGGCCTGGTCTTCAGGGGCCGGTGAAGGTGCGGCGGTCCGCCCGCAAATTCTTATTGGTGTCTCCAACGTGCAATCCGGGCCTTCGCGATCGCTCGGCCAGAACCTGCTACGCGGCTCGGAGGCATATTTCGAATCGATAAACGCGAGAGATGGAATCTACGGCCGGAAAATCACAATCCTGCTCAAAGACGACAAGTATGAACCAGACCCTGCCGTCCAAAACACCAACGAACTGATTGAGAAAGAAGTCTTTTTCCTGTTCGACTACGTAGGCACGCCCACGCTCACGCGTGTCCTCCCGCTGCTGAAGTACTACGAGAAAGAGAGAATCGTCAACGTCGCGCCATTTAGCGGCGCGGATCCCCAACGCAGACCGCCGTACGACCAGTTTGTCTTCAATATACGCGCGTCCTATCACGAAGAGACGCGCGCCTTGGTCCGCTACTTATATGGCAAAGGTTACCGGCGAATTGGATTTTTTGGACAAGCCGATGCCTACGGGAAGAGTGGCGAAATCGGTGTGACGGACGCGCTGGCCGAATTGAATCTCACCCCCGTCGAAAGCGTCTCGTACAGACGCAACCAGCCGTTCGAAACGGACATGAGCGCACAAGTGAGAATCCTCCGTCAGGCTGGTGCCGATGCGGTGATCGCCGTGGGCGTCTATGGACCTTGCGGAGCGTTTATCCGTGATGCGCGCATGGCCGGGTGGGATGTTCCCGTGGCGAACGTTAGCTTCGTGGGTGCGGAGGTCTTACTCGACAAATTGCACGCAGCTTCAAAAACAACCGGGAAGGACTTGACGGCCAATCTCTTCAACAGCCAGGTGGTGCCATCACCGGACGATAGGCGCTACCCGATGGTCACTGATTACCGCGCTCACCTTGCACCAGAGAACTACGGTTTCGTGACTCTGGAAGGGTGGCTAAATGCGGTGGTGGTGACGGAAGCGCTTCGCCGCGCAGGCCCTTCTCCGTCGCGGGAAGGCTTCATTCGTGCCATGGAATCATTGCACGGGTGGGACCCCGGTTTGGGAGTAAATCTAGAGTTCTCTTCCACCAGCCATCAGGGGTTGCACCGAGTCTGGCTGACTCGTACAGAGAATGGACGTTGGGCGCCGGAAGAAGCGCCAGAAGAAAAAAAATGAAGAGCATCTCGAGAAGACTGACTACGCTGCAACTTGTTTGTGCCGTGCTCGTCGTGGCGGTGCTGTATACGCTGATGAACCGGCAGTTATCACAACGTATGACGGAGAATTTCATGGCTCACGGCGACGTCGTGGCCGCAGCTTTGGCGAAATCGGTTGAGCCTGCTCTAGTTAGCCGGGATCTCACTTCAGTACAGTCTGCACTCGACGCAGCTCTGGGCATTCCGGATGTTGAGTGGGCGTATGTGACAGGCCCACATGGGCACTTGCTTGCCCATACCTTTGTTCCGAAGTTTCCGGACACACTGAGGGAACAATCACAGGGTTTGAAGGATCGATCCCTGATAACGCTACCAGGAGAAAAACAACCGGTCGTCGTATTTGAAAAGCCCGTCCTGACCGGAATTGTGGGAACGGTTTACATCGGTTTTAATCGGACTAACCTCGTTTCCTCGATTCATACAATGGAGATGGTCATCCTCTCCAGCATTACCGTCGTGATGCTGGCTGTCACCGTGGCCTTCTCAATCCTGATCGGGCGCATCGTCGCACCAGTGCGAACACTGACTCAAGCGGCCGACAATCTGCGCCGGGATGGGCACTCAGGATTCAAGGACCTAACGGTGGTTTCCAGCGATGAAATCGGTGTACTCACTCGCGCCTTCAACAGCATGGCTGGGGAGATTCGCGGACAACAAGAAATCTTGGAAGCTCGTGTCAGGGAGCGTACCGAGGATCTCACGCGAGCAAACACGAATCTGGCCGTTGCCAAGGAAGCCGCGGAAGCCGCTAATCAGGCAAAGAGCACATTCCTGGCCACCATGAGCCATGAAATCCGCACGCCTATGAACGGCATCCTCGGGATGACGGAGCTGGTTTTGGATTCCGAGCTCACCGCCGAGCAGCGAGACTCCCTGGGCCTGGTTAGATTGTCAGCCGAATCACTACTAACAGTGATTAACGACGTGCTGGACTTTTCCAAAATCGAGGCCGGCAAGTTGGAGATTGAATCGATTGCTTTCGATTTGCGAGAAAGCCTGGGAGAAACCATGAGGGCGCTGGGCTTCCGAGCGCACCAGAAAGGCCTGGAATTGATATACGAAGTGCAGCCGGAAGTCCCTGAAGCAGTTTTGGGAGACCCTGGGCGAATCCGGCAGATCATCGTGAACCTGGTTGGGAACTCGATCAAATTCACCGAACGTGGAGAGATTCTGCTATCCGTCACGCAAGAGGAAGACTCATCGGAAGCCGTCTCATTACACTTTGCCGTGAAAGATACGGGCGTTGGCATCCCTGCCGATAAGCAAGAACGAATATTTGAAGCGTTTTCCCAGGCAGACGGCTCCATGGCGCGGAAGTACGGCGGCACCGGTTTGGGACTCACGATTTGTACGAGACTTGTGGGGATAATGGGTGGACGTATTTGGGTTGAAAGCCAGCCTGGTCAAGGCAGCACGTTCCATTTTACGCTTCGATTGGCGATTCAGAGCGCTCCTTCGCCACGTCCTGCGCCGCTTCCACCGGAAGAGTTATTAAACCTGCCTGTGCTTATCGTGGACGATAATTTTACGAATCGCCGCGTCCTCCAAGGAATGTTGAACCGCTGGGGCATGAGGCCCACGGCAGTCGAGGGAGGCCGCACGGCCCTTCAAGCGCTTGAGATTGCCAAGAGCACCGGCCGTTCGTTTCCGCTCATTTTGTTGGATGGACAAATGCCGGAGATGGACGGATTCACCCTCGCGGAGATCATCCAGAAGGATCCGGAGTTGGTGGGTGCGGCAATTATGATGCTGACTTCCGCCGGGCACGCCGGCGACGCCGCCCGTTGCCGAGAGCTTGGAATTTCCGCATATTTGGTCAAACCCGTCCGTCAAGGCGAACTGCTGGAGTCGATTCGTCAGGTTTTGCAGAAAACGCCCAAGCCAGAAAGCGTTCCACTCGTCACCCGGCATACCTTGCGCGAGACTCAAAATCGAGCGCGCATTTTGCTGGCGGAGGATAACGCCGTAAATCAGACCCTGGCTGTCCGGCTTCTCGAGAAACGGGGTTACACGGTGGTCGTCGCAGGGGATGGTAAAGCGGCCATCACGGCGCTGGAGAAGGAATCCTTCGACCTCGTGCTCATGGACATTCAGATGCCTGGAATGGATGGGTTCGAAGCTACTTCGGCAATCCGGGAAAAAGAAAAACGCATGGGTGGACATATTCCAATTGTTGCCATGACGGCACATGCGCTGAAGGGCGATCAAGAGCGATGCTTTGCCGCCGGGATGGACGGCTATGTTACCAAGCCGATCCGGACGAGCGAATTGTTTTCCGCGATCGAAAAGTTGCTATGCGAGAAAGTTGCCAGTCCCACCCACGAGCAGACAAACACTCCAGAACCAATTGTCGGTCAGCCTAAATAGGGTGCATAGCAGCGGCCTTGTGCCGGAGATAAAACGCAAGAATCAGCTATTCGTCGCTCTGGAAAAACAGCTTGGCGTTGGAAAAGGAACGCGGGCCGCCGCAGCAGCAGCTCGACCAACTGCCCCGGCAGGTTGCCCACGCTCAACAACACTACCGCGGACTCCAGAATCCGCTGGCGGCTGCGCGTGACCTGCGAATCCATAGTTGAAAAGATACCTCAAATCATGCGTGAAGTTATTAAAACGCCCTCGCGGGGCTGCTATTCGTTATCCTCGAAAGGGAGCGAGATCCAATATGCTGGTCGCTGCAATTTATGACATTCACGCGAACCTTCCCGCGCTTGAGGCTGTGCTCGAGGATATTCGCCAAGCGGAAGTTGACCTGATCGTTGTTGGGGGCGATGTGGTTCCTGGACCTATGCCGCGTGAAACGATCCAGAATTTGCTGGGCCTGGACATTCCAATGAAATTCCTTTGCGGCAATGGCGACCGCGAAGTTCTCGCGCAGATGAGGGGCGTCGAGACGGAGTGGTACCGCGCTGCTCCTGAACAGTGGCGCGAGCCCGTGCGATGGACAGCGCGGCAATTAGGGCCGGAGCTTGAGCGGCAGCTAGTCACATGGCCGAAAACTTTGAGCACCGAAATAGAGGGTATAGGCGAGGTGCTGTTTTGCCATGCCACGCCGCGAAACGACACGGAGTGCTTTACCCGTCTGACGCCAGAAGATCAGCTCTTGACGGTCTTTGATGGAGTTAGCGCGCGACTGGCTGTGTGCGGCCACACGCACATGCAATTTGACCGAACGATCGGAGAGATTCGAGTTGTGAACGCTGGTAGTGTGGGGATGCCGTTTGGAAAACCAGGAGCTTATTGGCTCCTACTTGGAGCCGGCGTTCAGCTTAGGCATACTCCGTACGATCTCGCAAAAGTTGCCGGGCGCATTCGAGCGACACAATATCCACAAGCTGAAGAATTTGCGGAACGCAACGTTCTGCAACCTCCTTCCGAAGAAAAAATGCTTGAAGCATTTGGTTGCGTGGAATTGAAGTAACAACAGGAGTTCCGCTGCTAACTTTTCTCGGCGCGCTAGGCCGCCTGGGCGCCACAGGAGATTAGTGCGGGCGATCAAGGCGGAATGCAGCGGCCTGGAAATCGCCGCGCAGGTCCAGCTGCAGACCGTGGCGCATCCACCAAGCGCCCGAGGCACTTTCCGGAGTGCCTGGCCGGGACTTCCCTTCGATCCAACTGAGCTTGTATTCGGCGTCTGGATCGAGGCCTTGCAATTGCAGCATGGGAAAGCCGCGGCCTTCTTGCGTGGCATTCGCGAAGGCAAAAACCACGGACTGATTCTTGTCGGTCGAGACCGATTCGGTGGCGGAGAATTCGCTGCCATCGCGCGGGCTGATCAGCCGGTAGAGATCGCCGCGCACAATGGTTCGCTGCGCGGAATGATAAGCAGCGATCAACCGCTTGGCGGTGGCAAAGTCCTCCGCGGTCCAATGATTGAGATTGGCGCCAATGCCTAGCGAACCCTGCATGGAACTGAGCATGCGGTAGGCGAGAGAGGTCGAGCGTTTATTGTTGAGCCAGTGCGGTGAATCCGTGACCCAAGCCATCATGATCTGCGGCGCGTAGGCGTAGGTGAAACCATCCTGCATCGATAAGCGATCAAAGGGATCGGTGTTGTCAGAAGTCCAGACCTCATCGGTGTACCGCAAAATCCCGAGATCGACACGCCCGCCGCCGCCCGAACAGGTTTCGATTTCTATTTTGGGATGTTTTTTGCGCAGGTCCCCGAGTATCGAATAGAGATTGCGGATGAACTCCACGTAGACGCGCTTCTGCTCGTCGACGGGGACCTGATCCCAACCAGGCTCAGACCAGTTGCGGTTGTATCCCACTTCAGAAACGCGATATCGTTTTCCGTAAGCAACTTATCTAGGAAACCTTCGACGTAGTCGCGCACGTCCGGACGAGCGAGGTTGAGTACGAGCTGGTTGCGCGACTCCGAACGCGGGCGTCCGGGGAAATTCAAAACCCAGTCGGGATGCTTTCGATAAAGATCCGAATTCGGATTCACCATTTCTGGCTCGACCCACAAGCCGAAATCCATCCCAAGCGAATGCACCTTGTCGATGAGCGGCTTCAGACCGTGAGGAAATTTCTCCGTGTTTACGTACCAGTCGCCCAGGCCCGCGTGGTCGTCCTTGCGTTGGCCAAACCAGCCGTCGTCCATCACAAATCGATCCACGCCGATGGACGCAGCCTTCTCCGCTATCGCCATTTGGCCGGCCTCGTCAACGCTAAACTCGGTCGCCTCCCACGAATTGTAAATTACGGGACGCGGCTTGGGATCGGGCGCCTGCGGCAGGATGTGGGAGATTTCAAAATGATGCAATAATCGCGAGGCTCCGCCGAGGCCGTGATCGGAATAGCCACCGTAAAAAACCGGCGTCGCGAGATGTTCGCCAGGTTTCAATTTGTAGCCAAAATCAAAAGGATTGAAGCCACCGGTTATGCGGACCGCGTCCAGTTGAGTGTGTTCCACAGTGATCCGCCACGAACCCGACCACCCCAGAGCGCCGAACCAGACTTCCCCGTGCTCCTCGTCCGCCGCAATCGCTCCCGTGGTGAGGTTGCCGCTGTCACGTGAAATCGCAAACCACGAATTGGCCTGATGGCCAGTGGTTCCCCGGCGGCTTTCAATGACGCGCGCTCCGCCGTGAATTGGCTCCTGATTCAGCGTCCACTCTCCGGCCCAGCGGCCCGTCAGATAGCTCAAAGTGTAGCGCGCAGGAGGCAGGGTCCATTGCGCCGCAGCCGCTTGTTCAATCACAACTTGCTTTTTTTCGCGATTTTCGATGTCCGCGGAACGCGCCAGAATGCCGGTCTCCGGGTCGATGGAGTAGCGCAGCGTCACAAAAATCTCGCGAGAAATATCCTTTAACTGTAAATCAATCGATTGCGGACTGCTCTGCATGATGCGGACAAAATGAAGCACCAGATCACGATTGCCATCGTCGAAGGTGACTTTGAGCGCAGGCTCTGTAAACAAGCCCGCACCCCAGCCGGCGTATTCCTGGGGCGTGGTCGTATACGGCGAATCAAATGAAGCCATCTCCGGCAACGAATGCGCTGGAGGAACGATATCGTGCGCCCCGAGGCGGCCGCCCCAATAGAGGGGTTGCAACTCACCGCGTTCGTTCACGCCGAAAGCGTAAGTGGAATTGCCGCCATCGAGACGGAAGATTTGCGCGGTTTGGGCAGTGGTTGAACCGGCGGAGGACAGTGTAAGCAAGATGGACGTTGACAGCACGTAAGAAACACGCTTTTTCAAAGAGATTTTCATTTCGCCGTATCCTAGCACTCGATAAGGGCGCTTGTCGCGCGCGAGAATTTACGGCTCAGGACTGTAATGCTGTAACGCAAGGAGATCGCGAAGCCGACGCAAGGATTTGTTCAAAAAGATTCGGGAGTACTTGCCTTACGTTGCGACAAAAGGCAGACTCGGCGCGTGCTGATTGGACTGTTTACTGAACTAAATGGGACCGGCGGAGTGCAGCGGGCAAGCCGGCATCTTGCGGCCGTGCTCAGCGAATTCGCGGCGAGCAGGCATCTGGACTATCGGCTGCTCAGTTTGAATGACACCAGAGAGCTGCACCGGATGTCCGTGGGCGGCAAGGAATTTGTCTTCACTGGCTGCGAGAGAAGCAAAGCGCGTTTCACGGCCACGGCGATACGGGCGGCGAGGCGTCACGGGAAGGTGGTTTTGGCCGGACATCCGAACCTGGGACCCGTCGCGCAGGCGATGCGGATCGCGGCACCGCGGCTGCGGACGATTATTTGCACGCACGGGGTGGAAGTGTGGGAGCCGCTTCCGGCAGTGCGACGGCTTGCGTTGGGTCAGGCGAATGTGGTGCTTGCACCAAGCCAGGATACGGCGAATCACGTGGCCGAGCAGCATGTGCGGCGGGAGAGAATACGCGTGCTGCCGTGGGCGCTTGATCCAGAGTTTGAAGCGATTCCGGCGAATGCGCCACAGGGAAAGCTGCCGCATGGGTATCCTGAAGGCCGCGTGATCCTTACCGTGGGCCGCTGGCTGGCGTCGGAACGCTACAAGGGAATGGACACGCTGATCACGGCGCTGCCGCGACTTCTGACGCGCTGGCCGGAGTTGCAGCTTCTGGCTGTGGGCGATGGAGATGACCGGGCGTGGCTGGAAGAGCTGGCCGAGAAAAACGGCGTGAATCGGCATGTGCATTTTCTTACCGGTGTGAGTTTCGATGAGCTTGCGGCGTGCTACCAGGCTTGCGAGATGTTTGCTTTGCCGAGCCGAGGCGAGGGATTTGGATTGGTTTACCTGGAGGCGATGGCTCGAGGGAAACCGGTGATCGGCGGGGCGCACGGGGGCGCTCCGGAAGTGATTGAAGATGGCGTGACGGGTTATCTGGTGCCGCACGGCGACGCGGCGCAGCTCGCGACGTCCATCGAGACGCTGCTCTCGGACCAAGCGATGGCGCAAAAAATGGGCGGGCGCGGCCGTCAGCGCGTGGAGCGGGAATTCCGGTTCAGCGTTTTTGCCAAGTCACTGAAGAAAATTCTTCGCGAACAATGCGAATCCTGAACGTCACGGAAACCTACGCCCCCTTCTTAGAGTTCGGCGGGCCGCCGGTGAAAGTGCGGGCGCTGGCACAAGGGCTTGCCGGACGTGGGAATCAGGTGACGGTGCTGACAGCGGACTGGGGCCTCGAAGAACGCATGAGCGCGGAGGAGGCATCATCCGGCGCGGAACGGAGTCCCTTTGGATGGAGGCGGATCGAAAATGGCGTGACGGCGATTTACTTGCCGACGTGGTTGCGGTACCGATCCGTGAGCTGGAATCCCGCAGTGAAGCGATTCTGCCGGGCAAGGCTGCAGAATTTTGATTTGGCGCACATCTACGGGCTGTACGACTTTCTCGGGCCTGCGGTGGCAGACGCTTGCTTGAGGCGAAAGATTCCGTACGTGCTTGAGCCGATCGGGATGTTTGTGCCCATCGTGCGAAGCCTTCAACTGAAACGGATTTATCACGCAGTGTTCGGGAGGCGGTTGTTTGAGGAAGCAAGCGCTGTCATCGCAACGTCGGAACAAGAGGTCGAGGAGCTGGCTAAGGGTGGAGTGGCCCGCGAGAAAATCGCGCTTCGCCGGAACGGGGTGGAAACACCTGGTTCGTGGCCGGAGCGGGGAACTTTTCGCAAGGGTCTGGGAATTGCTGCTGACGCGAAGATTATTCTCTTTCTCGGACGGCTATCGGAGAAGAAAAGTCCGGACATGCTGTTGAAAGCGTTCGCTTCGCTATTAACTGAGGGCGATCCGAACACTCTGCGTCTCATATTTGCAGGACCGGACGAAGGCGGAATGAAGGCGCGATTGACTGAGATGGTGGGACAACTTGGTGTTGGCTCGCAAGTGCAGTTTGCCGGACCGATTTTCGGCGATGCGAAGTGGGCGGCTTACCGAGACGCCGATGTGTTCGTGTTGCCATCCCAGAATGAAAACTTTGGCAATACCGCGGCGGAGGCGATGGCGGCGGGCACGCCAGTCGTGGTGACGGAGAGGTGTGGCATCGCTCCGCTTTTGGCAGACGTAGCAGGGCTGGTGGTGCCGCATGACGCGGGGGCCGTGGCTCGCGCGATCCGAGCCGTGATCGGCGACCCGGGATTGCATGTACGGCTGGCGGCGGGGTGCAGCAAAGTGACGGAGCGGTTGGGGTGGGAAGAGCCGATTCGTGAAATGGAAGCACTCTATAACACGCTTGCAATTAAGACCGCGCACAGTGCAAAATTCGGAGCACTGGAGTGATTGTGCCGACGAAGAAACACCTGAACTTCCGTGTGGTGTGGCGGGGCATGAACCTGTTGCTCGCCGATAACCGTTTGAGAATTCCCCGTTTCCACCTGCGCGAGCACGCCTTGCGCGCTGGGGTGGCCTTCTTTTCAACTCCGGAGATCAAGCAGTAGCGTGTGCGGTATTTGCGGTGTCGCGTTTGCATCGCGCAGCAAGGATGCCGAGTTGCGCGTGCGGGCAATGACCGCCGCAATGCGGCATCGCGGTCCGGATGAAGAAGGATTTCTGATCGGCGATGCGCGCGCGCCGGGGCTGGCGCTTGGCATGCGGCGGCTCAGCATCATTGATCTGGCGGGGGGCCAGCAGCCCGTTTGGAACGAGACGCGGGATGTGGGCGTCATTTACAACGGCGAACTTTATAACTACCGTGAGCTGCGCGAGCGCTTAACACTGCTCGGCCACCGCTTCGCAACACAATCCGATACGGAAATTTTGGTGCACGCGTGGGAAGAATGGGGCGAGGAGTGTCTGACGGAGTTCCGCGGCATGTTTGCGTTTGCGTTGCTGGATTTGCGTGGACGATTTGCGACGGCTCCATTGCTTTTCCTGGCGCGCGATCCGCTGGGCATCAAGCCTCTCTATTACACGCAGACTGCTGAGGGCTTTGCGTTTGCCTCGGAAGTGCGGGCGCTATTGGCAAGCGGAGTGGTGCCCAAGCAGATTTCTCAGGACGCACTTACGTCTTTCCTACTCTTCGGCAGCGCATCGGAGCCGGTAAGCTTGGTGGAGGGCGTATTTTCTCTCCCACCGGGCCATCGCATGTTGCTGTATGTTCCGGAGCGGCGGCGCGTGCCGCGGGCTCGTCCGTGGTGGGATCCCCAGACCAGCCCTGCCGCACGCGATCAGCGCAAACCCAAGGATGTGGATTCCGCGGCTAAGAGGCTGCGCCCGCTTCTTGAAGATGCCGTGCGCGCGCATTTGATCGCGGACGTGCCGGTCGGACTGTTTCTTTCGAGCGGGCTCGATTCCGGAGCGATCGCCGCCCTCGCCGCGCGCGTGCAGGCCGGAATCCGCAGCTTCACGCTGTCGTTCCCAGGAACTGCGTACGACGAAGCTCCCTTGGCGCGCAAAGTCGCTGAACGATGCGGCACAAAGCACATGGACGTTCCGCTCGATGGCCCTGCCATGCTCGCGCGCATCGACGAAGCTGTGGCGGCGCTCGATCAGCCGACAATGGACGGCATCAACACATACTTCGTGTCCTGGGCGGCTCGCGAAGTCGGCCTCAAAGTGGCGCTCTCCGGGCTGGGGGGCGATGAACTCTTTGCGGGATACGCAAGCTTCGCCAACACGGCGCTATTGCAGCGGCTCACGCGCCTTGCATGGTTCGTACCGCGGCCAATGCGGCGCGCCGTGGCGCCTTTGATCGCCAGCATTGTTGGGACTCGCGTGGCACGCGATGCCGCTGGCAAAGCCGTCGCCGCGTGGACCAATCCTGACACGCTTCCCCATCCTTACTTCTATGCGCGCGCACTTTTTCCGCCAGGCCAGCTTGAGCGGTTGGTGGAACCGCGTTTCCGTCCGAGCACAATCGGAGCCGACGGAGTCACGCTGGAGCCGACCTGGCTCGGGTGGCTCGATCGCACCGCTAGCGAAGCCGGAAAATTAGAGCCCGTGGCAGCAACCTCCTGGCTGGAGATGCGCTGCTACATGGCCAGCACGCTGCTTCGCGATACCGATTCGGTGAGCATGGCACGTTCGCTGGAAGTGCGCGTGCCGCTGCTGGATACCCCGCTGGTGGAATTCGTTAGTTCCCTTCCCGACGCAGCACGCCACCGCGCTGGCACGCAGAAAGCGCTGCTGGTGGAAGCTCTGAGTGGTTTGCTGCCTGAAGAAGTTCTTGGGCAGCGGAAAAAAACATTCACGCTTCCCTGGGAAGAATGGCTTAGCGGGCCACTGCGCCCGCGGCTGGAAAGTAGTTTTGCGGATATCGCGCCGTCGCTTGCACCGCACCTTCGAGCGGAAGGCGTGCGCAGCGTTTGGACTGCGTTTCTCGAAGGCAAGACTTCCTGGTCGCGCCCGTGGGCGTTGTACGTTCTCAACGAATGGTGCAGGCATCACCTCGCGGCGTGATGCACGCGCCTGAGGTAGACTGAATCTCTTCGGTATGAACATTCTTGGGATAAATGCCTATCACGGCAACGCGTCGGCAGCCATTGTCTGCGACGGCCGGCTTGTGGCCGCTGTCGAAGAAGAGCGATTCAACCGCGTTAAGTATGCCGCCGGCTTTCCGGCGCAGGCAATCCGCTATTGCTTGAAAGAAGCGGGGCTGGAACTGAAGGATATCGACCACGTGGCCGTGCCTCGGAATCCCTATGCGCGGCTGGGCACGAAACTCTTCTACGCCATTCGGATGCCGTCGTTCGCGCGCGAGCGAGTAAAGGTCCTCGCGAAGTTCACGGGAATACCGGAAGCGCTGGCGCAGACCTTCGATACAGACCCGGCAAGAATTACTGCAAAGTTTCATCGAATTGAACACCACCAGGCGCATCTCGCGAGCGCATTCTTCGTTTCACCATTCGAACGAGCGGCGTTGCTTTCCGCGGACGGCCTTGGAGATTTCGCGAGCACGATGTGGGGAACAGGCGATGCCAGCCGAATGAAATTTGATGGCGCAATTGCGTTTCCTCATTCGCTCGGGCTCTTTTACAGCGCCGTCACCCAGTATTTGGGCTTTCTGAAATTTGGCGACGAATACAAGGTCATGGGACTCGCGGCCTATGGCGAGCCGGAGCAACTCGAAGCTTTTCGCGACATTGTGCGCGCGAATGGGGACGGATTTCGGCTGGGCCTCGATTACTTCACGCATCATCGTAGCGGGCCGGAAATGAGCTGGGCAGACGCGGACAAGACACCTACGATGGGCAAGATGTTTTCGGAGGCAATGGAGAGGCCGCTAGGCCCCAGGCGTAATGCCGAAGAACCTCTGGAACAGCGGCACCGCAATCTGGCCTCCGCGCTGCAGGCGCGGCTCGAGGAAGTTTATCTCGGCATGCTGAAAAAGCTTGCGGAGCGAACAGGATTGAAAGCGGTGTGTCTCGCAGGCGGTGTGGCGTTTAATTGCGTTGCCAACGGGAAAATCTTCGATGCGACGGGTTTCGAGCAGGTTTACGTACATCCCGCGGCAGGCGATGGGGGGCTGGCTGTAGGAGCTGCGTTCTTTGTATGGCATCAGACTCTCGGAAAGCCGCGCTCGTTTGTCATGGATCACGCTTACTGGGGACCCGGGTACACGCGCGACGAGATTCGGCGCGCGATAGACGGAAGCGGCCTTGCTCAAAACGGTTGGCGAGTGGAAGAGCTGCCCGAGGTTATCCTGATGCAACGTACAGCCGCGATTGTGGCCGATGGGAAAATTCTTGGATGGTTTCAAGGCCGCGCAGAATGGGGGCCCCGCGCGCTCGGCAACCGGAGCATTGTCGCTGACCCGCGGCGTCCGGAGATGAAAGAGATACTGAACCAGCGTATCAAACACCGGGAAATCTTTCGGCCATTCGCCCCATCGATTCTTGCAGAATCCACAGGCGAGTGGTTCGAGAAATCGCACCCCTCGCCGTTTATGACTCTGGCGTATTCGGTGCGGCCGGAGAAGCGAGAGAAAATCCCCGCGCCGACACACGTCGACGGAACGGGCCGGCTGCAAACCGTGACGCGCGAAGCCAACCCGCGCTACTGGAGTCTCATCAAGGCGTTCGAGCAGCTAACGGGAGTACCGGTGGTGCTGAACACTTCTTTTAACGACAACGAGCCAATTGTCTGCCGCCCTGAAGAAGCGCTGGACTGCTTCCAACGTGCGCAAATGGATGCGCTGGTCCTCGGAGATTTCCTGATAACCCGATCGTGAATCGCATGCCGCGAGCACCGTTCGAATGAGAATCCTGCTGCTGAATATGTACTATCCGCCGGACACTTCGGCGACGGCGAAGATGGCCGCAACGGTGGTGGAAGCACTCTCTGTGCGGCACGACGTTACGGTGCTTTGCGGGAGGCCTTCGTATGACCCAACGGAACGGCGGCCTTGGCGACCCTGGCAAACGGAACTGGCAGAACGAGTAAGAATCTTGCGCGTGGGTTCGACGGACTACCCGCGCTTTCAAATGAAGCAGCGGGTCCTGAACTATTTGAGTTACGTTGCCTTGGCTATTCCGAGGGCGCTTTTCCTGCCATGTGATGTCGTGCTGGCCATGACCGACCCGCCGTTCGAAGGAATCGTGGGAGCCGTCGTTGCGCTACTGAAAGACAAACCCTATGTCTACAACATCCGCGATATGTATCCGGACATGGCTGTGGGCGGCGCCATTGTCGAGCCAGGACTTCTAGCGCGGATATGGGAAAGATTGCACTGCTGGGCTCTGCGCCGCGCCACTCGCGCGATCGTACTCGGCGAAGATATGCGCGCGCGCATCATCGCCAAAGGTGTTGATCCAGCCCGCATCGAAATTGTCCGCGATGGCGCGGACATTCTTTCAGAAGATGCGCCGCAACCAGCGCGGGACGTTGAGGTCATTCGAACGATTCGTGGCGACTTCAAATTCGTGCTTCTTCACGCCGGGAATCTTGGTTTTTACGGTGCGTGGGAGACTTTGATCGCGGCTGTTCGTAATTTGGAGGCGGATGGCGTAGGCCTCGTGTTCGTCGGTGAAGGAGCGCAGCGTGCGCACGTCGAAGGGCTTGCAAGAGATGCGAAGAACGTGCGATTTCTTCCGTTTTTTCCATCCAGCAAAATCCCTTCTGTCTTGGCCGCACCCGATGCACACGTCATCACAGTCAAGCGTGGTCTCGAAGGAATCGTGGTGCCCAGTAAAATGTACGGAATCCTCGCCGCGGGAAAACCCATCATCGCGGTCGCGGCGGAAGAGACGGACGCGGCGGCGCTTGGCGCGAAATTTGGATTCGCGGTTTCCGGAGATCCTGATAATCCGGAGAAGGTTGCCGCGGTGATTCGCTTACTTCTTATGGACACGGAAAAAGTGCAAAGCATGGGGCGCGCGGCCCGGGAGGTTGCACCCGATTATGATAGAGTCAAAGAACTGCAAAAATTTGTGAAAACTATCGAGGAGGCCGTGAGAGCGTGACGTCTACGGAGACTTTTTGGACGGGAAAACTAGTGCTGGTGACGGGAGGCGCCTCCTTCATTGGCTCGACGCTCACTGATCACCTTCTCGTGCGTGGCGCGAAAATCCGCATCGTCGATGATTTGACGAGCGGACATCGCGACAATATCAAGGAACCTATCGCGACCGGAAAAATTGAATTTATTCACGCGGATTTGCGTGAGCCCGGCGTTACCCGCTCGGCGATGCAAGGCGTGGACACGGTTTTTCATCTAGCCGCGGATCATGGAGGGCGCGGCTATGTCGATCTCCACCAAGCGGGACCTGC